>Ga0306925_10000228_pt1 | contig 37023 bp, 35 predicted proteins | sample flu12Cox44000176_FD_203755 | JGI IMG/M metagenome (GOLD analysis project Ga0306925, IMG submission 203755) | Lab enrichment of tropical soil microbial communities from Luquillo Experimental Forest, Puerto Rico - flux8day.12C.oxic.44.000.176 (v2)... | ecosystem: Environmental > Terrestrial >... | reverse complement strand
AGCCGCGCGGGGATGGGGCGGGGATCGCATCGTCAGTCGTCACCGGTAGGGCGCTAGGGGCGGTTCGATCACTTTCGTCACGTGCGGCCGGGTAGATGTATCTGCCTGCCCGACGAGCGCGCGGAGGCGAATGACCTCGCGCAGCACGACGCGCAGATACCGGGTCTTATGCTCCGGCGTGCGTGAGTGATAGTACCCGACCCCTTCCCAGAAGTTGTCGCCGGCTTCGTCGAGGCCGCGGCGCAAGATCCATGCTCCGGCCTCGACATTGGCGCAGAAATTCTCGCGCAGGGCCTTGTAGGTATCAGAGATCGTCGCGTTCCAATGCGCTGCCAGCTCCGGCAGCCAGATCTCGTTGACCTGGATCGGGCCGATGTCCACAGTACCGTTCGTGTTCGGGCTCACGCGGCCAAGCGAGCCGCGCTCGACGTTGAGCAGGACTACCAACACGGCCGGCGGTAACCGGTAAAGCTTGGCCGCGGCGGTGATGCAGCCCCGAATTATTGCCTGGTTGTCCGGAGCATCGCCCGCTTTGACCGGCCCAGCTGGGACAATAGCGAGCACCGTCGCGAGGAACGCCACACCTCTCATGGGGCGGCTCCTGCGCCAGCCCGAGGGGAAGGTCTCGTCCGGCGGTCGATCCGATCTCTGGCGGCTGACCACAGCGCATTGAGGTCGTTGATAACTATCGCCGACGGCCCGGCGACCTGCGCCGTCGCCTCCATGGTGGCGAGCATCACGGTTGCGAAATGACCCGCGCCGATCCTCCGAAGCCGGTAGCCGAGCAGGGCCTGCGGTTCGCGCACGATGTCGAGCGAGAAGCCATTGCCGGTCGCCTCGCGCCAGATGGCCTCGCCGGCGACGACAAAGGCCGGCAGCAGGCCGGAGGGGGCGGCGGCGCTGAGCGGGGTTACCACGAGGTCATGCCCGGTCGCCCCGTCACGATAGACAATGCTCCGTCCGTCTTGGGTGAGAAGCGCCTCCATAGTGCGCGAGACCCACTCGACACTGACGGCGATCACGCGAGCCTCCGCCGGTTCCACACCGGAGCAGCCGTGCGGACCTTGCCGACCAGGGCCCTACGGGTCAGCCGCAGCATTGCCGGCAAGGTCAGACCCAAGAACGAGATCGTCGAGAAGAACGCGACGCCTGATATCGCAATGTAGAGGGTGGGCCAACTCCAGTAGACCATCACGCTGAGGATTGGCAGGCAGGCGCGGGCGTCGAGCATCAGCAGACGGACCGGTTGGCCGGTGTTGCGCCACATCGCTCAGCCCGCCTGCCGCAGCTCATAGGCCGCGGTCTGTTCGGAGATCCTGCCCTCATGCAGAGCGTGTTCAATCGCCGCAGAAAACGGCTGGCCTTGCTCCTCTACGGCTCGGCGCGTGAGCGCCGGCCATTCGCTCGGGTCGGTGTGCAGAAACGTGCCGCGCAATGCGGCATCGAATGCAAGATATTCGCGAAGTACGGTGCGCTTGCCATCAACAGAGCGCGCGAGCCGCTGATTGATGACGAGCCGCAGCGACTGCGCGACCGCGGAGATCAGGTTGTCGCGCTCACTTGGTGGGCAGAGGCTCGCAATGCGCTGCATCGTCAGCGCCACGTCGTTCGCGTGTATTGTCGTTGTCAGCACGTGGCCCGAGATTGCGGCCTGGATTGCAGCGTCCATCGTCTCACTGTCGCGGCACTCGCCGACAATGATGTCGGTCGGCTCACGACGCATTGCCCCGCGAACGAAGGCGGCAAAGCTCGGCAGGTCGCGCGGGATCTCGGTCTGGTTGATCGTCGACGACAGACCGCGCACGCGCTCGAGCAGGAATTCTACCGGTGCTGCGCCCTCGACGATGTTGAAATGTCCCTCCGGGTCCATCAGCTTTGCGACCGTCATGCCGGCGATCAAAGTCGATTTGCCGGAGCCGGTCGCGCCCGACACAATCACCATGCCCTGACGCGGGCGGTAGGCATCGAGAATGCCTGGTTCGACGAGCTGCTCCTCGAGCGACGGCGGCAAATCCGAAATCGGCCGGAGCACGATGTTTCCACCATCGCGGCGCGATGTGCGTGTGGGCGTCGCGTTGAGCCGGAAGCGAAGCCGCGTCGAGCGGTCGATCGGGATCGCGTAGGCCGTGTCGAAGTCGTTGCCACCCTGCAACCGCGCCATGCCGTCGGCGCCGTAGAGGTGGTTGACGATCTGGCTCAGTTCGTACTCATCGACCGCGCCGCGCGTGACACGATAGTTGCGGCCGTGAATGCTGACCCAGACCGGGTGCCCGGTCTGGAACGCGATGCGCGAGACTCTTTTCTGGAATGCCCAGGTGAGGAGCGAGTCGAGACCGGGCGCGTTGCGGCGCGGCTCAGCCACCCATCGCAAACCGTCGTCGGGCCAGACATGCTCCACCCCGCCGGCCCGGGCTTCCGGAGGGGGTAGGACGCAATCAAACATGGGAGGGCGTGCGGTCCGACCATTCCGACCAATTTCGGATGAAGGACCTGCTCACTGCGGACAGCCCGAGCCCGGCCGCCACCGGCGTGGGTTGGCCTGTAGGCCCGGCTGATCGGTGATGCGGATGGTCTGGTCGCCCACATGCAGCTTGTCGCGGCCGCCCTCGACGGCGCGTCTCAGGAACGCAAGCTTTGGCTGCTCTACAAGCTTGGCGCGCAACAGCACGCGGTAGCGGGCCATGCCGACAATGTCGCGTTCGAGGCGGCCGAGATCGGATAGGAAGATTTCGACAGCCTGCTTCTCACCCTGCGCCCACCCTTCGGCCACCCACTTGTTCCAATAAGCAACTTCCTGCGCCGTGCGCGGCAGCACGCCGTCGTTCGGGCGCCGCGGCGCCGCCCAGGTGCGGACCAGATAGGCGCGCCAGTTGGGCGGGGTGGAGGCGAGCTGCGCCTCTCGCGTGATCTGGTAGATGCACGAGGTCTCGCGCGCGACCTGGCCGCCCTCGCCGAGCGCGAAGGCCATCTGGGCGGCCGAGACGATCGGCGGACGCATCAGCGTCTGGCCGCGGCCGACCGGGAGCACGAGCGTCCGAAAGTCATAGGCGCTGTCGAGCTGCGCTTCGTAGCGCCGCAGCATCTCGTTCAATGCGAAGCTGCGGGCGGCGAGCCCGCCTTGGGCGCCGTAGGTCAGACCGGCCGTGCGGACCATGTCGGCTCGACCCGGCTCGAGCCCGTTGCCGCTCTCATCGCCCGGGCGGATCGCCTGCAGCGCCTCGAGCGAGGGCGGCGGCTCGGTGCCGACCACCAGCGGATCTTCGGAACCTCCGGTGATCGGCTTGTTCAGCGGGTTGGCGAGCTGCGGCAGGTTCTGCTCGATCTGCTCCGGTGTTGGATCGGGCGGCACGCGCGGCGACGTAAGGCTGTCGCCGGCCATCGCGCCCGCCGGCACACAGGCAAAACCGGCAGCTATGGTCGCCGCCGCGAGCAACCCGTGGAACCTTGAGCTAGACATGGTGAATGACCTGGACCTGGTGGTGCAGCGGATCGACCTGAACGGTCGCGCGGGTTCCGGCCTCAGCACCCAGAGTTTGAAAGACCTGATAGGCAGGCGCCGAAGACAATCGGATCGCAATGTCGAGGGGCTGCGCATTCGCCGGCGCCGTCGTGTAGAACGTGTAGCCGATGCTGGCCGCGAGCTTGGCCACCCCCTTGTCCAACGACCCGCTCCACTCGAACGATACGACGCGCTGCAAATCCGCGGGCATAACCGGCTGCACTTGCCGTGCAACCGTTAGCGACAACCTGCCGAGCTCGGCCATCTCGACGTCGACATGCTGCATGCTTTGCCGCAGTGCCTCTTCCGGGTTCGGCATGCCTGGGACAGCCACGGTTGTCGGAACCGGACTGACGCCTACACATCCGGCCGCAAGCGTTGCGGAAATCAGGATCGGAGCGACGGCGAGGCGTATGGCGGTCACTCTTCAGCGCTCTCGGCCGGAGCGCAACGTGGCGCCGAAATGGAGGTAGACACCGCTCTACGGCGACACTTGCGAGAAGACCGGGCTTTGCCGTCGCGTGCAGCCGCCGCTGTCGCGTCATGCAGTCGTGAAGCCGCCAGTTCTGGCCACCGCGCAACGGTCGGCGCCGCACCGAACGGCAATCTGATATACGCCATAACCGCGTCCCTCCACTATCGCGGAAAAGTTATCGGCATGCTTTGCGAACGGCGCGAAGGACCGCCTCATCAGGGAAGGGGCGGCACGTCAATTGATCGCGTCGGCCGCGAAATTCCCGTTTCGGCGCGTCCGCTGGCGGGAACGAGTTGCTCTGCGGCCGTCGCGAGATCGTTGCGGGCAGTCCTCTCATGGGGCCGCAGCACCAATCCGAGGCCGTGCCCTTCGATCAGTTCGCGGGCGAGCTCGTCGACCACGCCCGCCTCGACGCGATCGAGCGCGTCGCCGGTCCTGAGCCGCGCCGTGGTGCGCCGCTCGATCTCGTCCATTGCGGAGCCATTCGGGAATACCTTGGATAGTCGGCGCAGGCCTTCGCTGAAACCGACCTTCTCATAAAGCCGGTTGCGCAGGCTCGTGTCTCCCGGCGTGGTAGACAGCGCCCAAAGCTCGACGGGACCGAGCGAGTTGACCAGGAACTGCTCGTAGTGCGCCTGCTCGGCGCGGAAGATCGCGAGAAACGGCGCACCGTCTCGCCGGGGTCCCGTCAGCCGGTGCCGCACGATCTTGGCGCTTGCTTCCGTCAGCCCGAAGCGTTCGATGATTTCGTCGCGCTCGCGCTGATCATCAGCGCCGAGCACGAAACGCGCGGTCGATTGCGCAATGATGCCGTCGCCCATGTCGGAAAGGCGCTGGCTGGCAAACCCGAGCTGCACGTTGTGCTTGCGTCCCTCGCGGACGTCGAGCTCGGCTTGGGCGCGCACGAGCGGGCTGCCCTGTGTGCGGTGCCACTCGTCGTAATCGACGCGTTTGACGGTCTCGTAGACCTCCGTGAAGCGCTGGCAGTGATAGTCCTTCACGTGATCGGGCACGAAGGCGAGGTATTCGGGGTGCAGGAAGAAGTTGCGCGCGAGGATATGCCGAGCGAGCAGATACATCATCTCGGTCTGCCGGTTCGCGGCAGCCGAACCGGTCGGCGCCACGTATTGCAGGTCGAGAACGATGATCCGCGCGGGGCCGAAGTCGAGCCGGGTCGGCGCGTTGAGAGTCGGGAAACGGCGGATCAGATCGGCGATGTAGCGCTCGAAGATCTGCGAGGCCTTCTCGCTCGTCTCGGCCAGCTTCAGGCTGTCGAACATGTCGCGGACCTGGTCGGTGCGCACCGCGCCGATCAGGTCTTCGAGGATCGGCACGGCATGCCGTTGGGCACGCTCGGCAAGCCGATATTCCCCCACATCGCAGAGCGCGTTCACCGCGTCGCGCCAGTAGGGCAGCTCGTGGTGCAGTTTGATGCCGTAGCTTTCGATCGCGCGGTCGACCTCCGGTTCGTGCCCGGCGCGGTAGTGCTTGGCGCTGCCGCCCGCCTCGGTGCACAGGCGACAGGACTCGTCGATGACCAGAGAGATCAACTGCGCCATCCCCTCGAACGGCGTCGACTGGTCGGGTGGCAATGTGGCGAGCGCCAGAAAGTTCTGCAGAAAGGCGCGTTCGAGCGGCAGCGGATATTCGCAGCCGACCTGCAGATCGAAGATGTTGAACTCGTGACCGGGCACGAACTGCAAGGACGTGAAGATCGCCTCGCGGCGGCGCCGCGGCCCGAGCGCTTCCTGGATCAGGCGGACAAACCCTTCAGCACTCTTGCCGATGTCGGCCTTGCCGATCAGCGGCAATTTCGCGCCTTGCGTGCCGAGCACGGCGGAGGAGAGGCACAGCCCGATGTTGATCGTGTTGGCGAGTACGGATTTGCCGGCGCCCGGCGGGGCGACGAAAATGTCCACGACCAGCGGGCGTTTGCGGCTCCCGGCGGGATCGTAAGGCCAGATACCGCCGTCCGGCCGCCGGAACAGCACGCTGCCGCTCTCCCACGGCGAGGCGGTGCGGTTCCACGGCAGCATCAGCAGCGCGTCGCCGAGCAGAGCAAGGGCCGAGTTGGCGGTCGAGGCCAGTCCCAGCCCGGGGGCCGTGCTCATCACTCCTTCAAGAGGGTCGCCGACGACAGTGGTCGTCTTGGCGTTGCCCCAGCCCTCGATCCGCTGCGCCAGGGTTGAGATGCGGCGGCGGAGCTTGGCCGCCTCCTCGACCGGCGCCCAGGTCGCAAAGCTCGCCCGCAGGCGCACGCTGATGTGGTTCTCCTGCTCGCGCGCTTCCCGCAGGAACCTGAAGGCGTGGCGGAGATCGGAATTGCCGGGAAACATCGTCAGAAAGCTGGCGCCGATGTCCTTCAGTTGCATCGCCGACCGTCCGCAGCCCTCGATCACGACCGCGGCGCGCCACGGTATGCGGTCGAGCCCCACCGTTGCGGACAGCTCGACAAACGGTCTGACGTCTTCGGGGCCGAGATACATATCGACGCAGCCATAGGCGTTGTCCCCGAAGTCGACCCGCTGGCCGCCGCGCGTCACTGCATCGCAATAGAACAGCTGCTCGGAGAGCGGTGGCCATAACAGGCAGTCGGCCTTTGGCTTCGTAACGTCGTCCTCCGGGCAACGCGCCATCACCTTGTCGCCCGGCAGGCTCGGCCGCCACTCCGAGCCTGAAATTTCGCGATACATCGCTTCGCGGCTGATCCGCAGCGCTTCGTGCGGGTTGATGATCCCGGCCGATACGTCGTGTGCGCGCAACGCCGACAGGACCCGCTGGGTGAAGGCGGCATGGCGCGCCGCCATGACCTCGCTGCGCAGATAAAACCGCTGCGTCTCCCCGATCGACCCGGCCTCGCGGGCATTGGCGGCGTACTCCGCCTTGAGCTGCCTTCTCTCCTCCTTGGTCAGCACACTGGTCAGCGTCCAGGTGATAAAGTACGCCGCCTCCCAGCGCATCAGCTGCGGCCAGAGCCGCGCCCGTTCCTCGAGGATGTTGTCGAGGTCGAGGCCAACCTCGCGTGCAACGGCTCGACAGGAGTGGAGGTTGAGCTGCTCGATCTCGACGAGGGCCGCGTCGGGATCGGAAATGTACCAGCCGACAATGGCATGGCCGCGGGTCTCCAGCGCCCCGGAAAGATCAAGCCGCATCGCCTCCGTCATCTCGGCAAAGTCCTTGCGCTCGGCCATGCGCTGCATGCCGTCGACGCGGATCCAGGAGAGATAGTGCCCGGTCTTTGTGATCAGCGCGTCATCGTGCGCCGTTTCCAGCTCGCAGAATGCGGTCAGCGGCTGCTTGAGGGCGAGCGACAGACCCGCAAAGCCGCGGGCAAGGAACGAGAACATGCTCAGCCTCCGGAGGGCGGGGCAGGGATAGCCGCAGCCGCAACTCCAGGCGGCTTGGAGATCTCGCGCCAGCTATCGACGATCTCCGGGTAGACGTCCTTGTTGCCGGCATAGAAGCGGCCGAGCGGCAGCAGCCGCACTCCGTTGAGGAGCTTCGCGCGATTGGCATAGGCGGCGGGCGAGAGACGGCAGAGGGCGCCGCCAAGCTCGCTCGGTTTGTCGGTACCCAGCCGGGTCTCGGCGGCTGTGCCCCGCGCGCCAAGTGCGGAGCGCGCGTAATAGAGCCGCAATCGCTCCGGTGTGTCGAGGCGCAGCCGCCCTGCATCGTAGAGGTCCTCGCCGAGTGCACGGAGCTGAAAATGGATCTCTCGCATCGTGACGTTGAGTGCCGGCTGGCTCATCTCCGGCAGCCAGACCAGGGTGGCTTCTTCGTCGATGCGCGGCCGCTCGAGGTGATGGCAGAGAAAGCAGAGGGCGCAAGCTGCGGCACCCTCGCGAGTGCGCCCCGGCGCCGCGGCAAATTCGCGCCAGCCGCCTGACCGCATGCCGCAGAACGGGCAGCGGAGTTCATCAGAATTGTTCAGACCTTCGCCGGCGGCGGTGGGCGGACAGGCAACCCCGTCACCGAAATTTGCCGACAAAACCAGAGTCCGCAGCCGTACCGTCATAATCCAGACGTCGCGCCAATGCCGCTAATGTGCATGCTCCAATGAACAGAACCTGCCGCCGGGCCTGCGAGCAGTTGCCCGCAAACCCGGCGGCCCCCTCTCCCCCGCGGAAAAATCAGCCGCCAGTGCCGAACTGCACCATCTGCGGCGTGGTGTTGATCGTGGCGTTGCCGCCCGAGGCGGTAATCGACGCCTTGTTGATCCACACGCCGGCCGTCGCAAACAACCCACACAACACGAGGCCGGCGAGACCCCGGCCGACATATCCGGTCTCGCGGTTCTGCGGCTGGCGGCTCTGCCATAAGGCCCAAACGCCGAGGCCGAAGCACAGCGCCGCGGCAAGATAGCAAGCCATGCCGAAGGCGGTGCCGCCGGAGTTGATTGCTTCGCCCGAGATCGTATTGAGCTGCGCGCCGATGCCGCCCGTCGGCGACGTCGCCTGTGCCACCGCATGGCCGGCATAAGCGAAAACGAGGGCGAAGCCTCCAAAGATTGCCGCTGGGACCTTCCCCCGGAGGGACGCAAAACGACGTTTGTTCGCGACGACCGACGCGTCGACGGTCGAGAGTTTCACGCTTCTCACTCCTGACTGAAGAGGGATCCGCCCCTCGCGCATCAGCCTCGCCGAGCAGTCTGCGAACGGCGCATAGAAAATGACGAGGCTCGAAACCATCAGCCGCCCGTTTGGAAGAAGGACACGACGCCATTGGCGACAGTGACGATGTTGATGCACAGCACCCCAAAGACGAACTGCACGCCGCACGCGGTCGGCGATCCATTGATGCGGCCGTTTACGATCGCGCGCCAGGTCATGATCGCCCAGAATACGCAGGCCGCTCCGAAGGCCTGGAAGAAATGCTGAAACAGCGTGACGACGTTGATCACCGTGTTCGTCGGCGCATTGCCGAGCACATTGGACGCGCTCGGCGGTATCGTCGGCGCGTAGCTCGTCAGCGAGACGGTAAGGCTCGTCCCGGCACTGACATCGGCCATCGTCAGGAACTGCGGGAAACTCGCAAAGACGCCCGACAGGATCAGCGACACCCAGGGCACCCACGGCCGATGCCAGTGGTGATGATGGTGGCGATGCGGCTGAGACCACGTCCACAGTGTCCAGGCGAAAAAGAAAAAGCAGCCGCAAGCTGCGAGGTAGCAGAACGCGGGTAGAAGGACCGCGATCGCGTCGCCGATTGCCGTAGCGAAGTTGACCAGACCTTGCATGACCGTGACTGCCGGAACGCGGGTTTCGTAGCGAATTCAAAAAGCGCGAAACTGCGTCTCCCGCTTGTGTTGCCGGAAACCGCGGCTCATTGGATGTTGCCGTGTTCCGTCGTGACCACCCAGGCGGTCCCGCGCTGCCCGATTGCGGTGATCTTCCCGTAGCCGGGGATCGTATCGCCGACCAGGACCTCGAGCTGCGCGCCGTCACCGCCGCCGCGGTCTATCTCGGCCAGCAACGCAAGGCCGGGGGAGGCTGCCTGGACCCGGTAGCGCTTGGCCGGGCCCTTGTCGGACGCGGGCGTGACCGCTGCTACCGGTGTCACCACGACGGGTCCTGTCACAGAGCCGGTCCGGACCGCGCTTGATCCGGTGGCCGGGAGCGCTTCGCCGGCCGGCGCCGCGCCTGAGGCGGGCGGGTCCGCAGCGAGGGGCTCGCCGGCAATCTGGGCCGCCGAGAGCGCATGACGGGCTTCGGCCAGCGCCAACCGGCGCTCAAAATCGGCGAGACGCGCCGTATTGTCGGCCGCGGTCTTGCCGAGGTCGGCGCGCAGCTGCGCGTGCTGCGCGCGAAGATCCCGCACCACCGCTGCCATCTGCGTCACCAGTTCGAGCACTTGGACCTGATCCGCAGGCGTAAGCGGCGCCGGGCGCAACTCGCCGGCCGTCTCGACCGCATCACTATGCTTGCCCAGCTCGGCTGAAGGAGGGAAAGCGTGTGTTTGTTCGGCTGGGCGAGGCGAAGGCGAAGACGAAGACAGTTCTCCTGGCTTGGAAGGCGTTCCTAGCGAGGCCAGAACGGCCGTGGTGGCATCGTGCGGTGGCTCACCGGTGGCAGGCGCAGACGACGCGGCAGCTGGCGAGGGACGTCCCCCGCCAACGGCTTCGGCAGGCGGCTGGACCCCGGTCGTGGCGAGCGATGCCGCCGGATTTGAACCTGGCTCGCTTGGAATGTAGCCGGGTGGCGGCGCCTCACGATCGCTTGCACCGGCGTCTTGGCCCGGAGCAGGCGGTGTCACTGCCGGCGGCACGTTGGCCGACTGGTCGCCGCGACGCTTTCCCTCCGGCGCCCCGCTCTTCAGCGCGAGGACCTCCTGCAGCTGCTGGTCCTTGCGCTTCGCCTGGTATTTCTCGCGGGTTACCGCTTCGGCCGGCTCGGTCGGCACGCCCGCGAGCGACGCCGCGGGTGCCAGCGGTTCGGTCGGCTTGACGCCCATCTCGGCGGCCGAATGCCGCAACGTCGAGGCCATTTGCGGAACCGGAGAGGCGTGGTTGTGGGGAACAATGAGAAACGCGATCGCCCCCGCAGCGCCGAGCGCCACGACGGCAGCACCGAGAAGCAGCATCCGGGGGCGCCCCCACAATGGCCGCGCCAACACCGGCACGCGCTCCTCTGTGCTAGGCGCCGAGATCCTCGAGCATTCCTCGAGACCCTCTCCCAGAGAAGGCTCTTCGACCTCTCCGGGGAGGCGCGCGCGCGGGTCGGGACCCTCCTTCCGGAAGTCCCTCTCAGTGAACGGCTCTGCTGTCTCCGCGGGAACGCGCACATTCGGCGCGGGGCTCTCCCCCTCGACCGGCAGATGGGCGGTAACAAGCGCGTTCATGGCGGGCTCATGCAAAACGGGCGATGTCCAAGCATCGCCCGACATCCTGCGAACGGTGCCAGACTTACGAGCCGCGATGCATCGCTACGTTCGAGAGAAACATCACGCCGACAGACACATTGGCCTCGAGCGAGACCGTCGGGCTCTTCGGCGCCGCCTGGTTCAATGCCGCCCCGATCTGCCCCGCCGCTGCGCCAGCCGCGACGCCGAGCTGTTGGTTCAGATTGAGATGCGTCGTATAAGCCGCTCCGCCAAACGGGCTCAGAACGGCAGCCGTGTTGGATGTCGTCGCGATCGCCTGGCCGAGCCCCTGCACAAACGCCGCAGCGGCCGGCAAGATGAAGCGCGCCAGATAATGCTGATCGACATCGGACGCGACCCCGGCCTCCATCGTCTCCGGCGCCACCACGACCCCGTCGGTGCCGATGCTCTGACCCTGGTGGATCACGGTATTGATGCGGATGACCAGCCTATCGGCCTGTTTTGCAAAGGTCCCGATCATCCGGTCCCCCGCGATCGGCCCCGAATCGGCCTGCAACACCACGGGGCTGCTAGCATCGGAGTTCACCGCCAGGATCGGATGGGCATAGACGCCGCGTCCCGCCGGGACAAGGATCTCGGCCGGGTCAGCCGCGTGAGGGGCCGCGAGCACTGGCGCCGCCTTGCGTGACGTTGCTCCCGCCGGCGTCCGGCCCTCGCTACCTTCGGCGGCCGCTCCGGCACCGTCCTCCTCGGAAGGCGGCAAGACGATGTCGGTCCGCGGCGTTCGCCCGCCCCATTGCGAGAACAGATCGCCAATCTGCTTCGAATACGCCTCTTCGGCCTTGGGATCACCCGCCTCCGCGAGCCGAATTGGCGGTGGCTGCGGCTCCGCGAGTGCCTTGGCCGGCGGGTCCGGCGTCAGGGCTGCCGGAAAGGCGACTGGGATGGGGACGGGTTTCGGTGGTGCGGGACGGCCGGCGAATACCGGTCTAGGCCGGGCGCTGTCCGGCGGCGCCACCTTCTCGACCTGAGGCGGTGCCGGCAGGACCAGCACGCTCGGAGCCATCGGCGGCGTGAAGGATACGCCTCTCTCGAGCGAGGACTGGGCCTGCGCATTGTCGGCTGTACGGGCGAGCGCGTCCTGCTCAGGCGTGCTGTAGAGACCCCCGGGCAACGGATCGACATGCTTCATGCGGGCATCGCGCGAGTTAGACGGCGCGTGGCGTCCCGTCGCTACGACGACGACGATCAGCGCCAGCACAGCCAGCGAAGAGACCGACAGGATCACCAACCGCCGCGGGCCGGCACTACCGGAGCCATTGAACATTCGGCCCGAGACGAACCCCCGGACCTTCAGAGCGCTGAAGTTGGGAAGCGCACCGGACATCACGATGGATCCTTGAGCAAGGCCGACACGGTGCGGCCATTGACGGAAAGCAGCACGACCGGGGTGCTCGGGACCGCGTAGACCGTCAGCCCGCCCTCCGCTTCGGAAGCCGTCCATTCCGGGGAGAGCAGCGTGTAGCGGGTGCGCAGATAGACGTTCTTGCCGAGACGCCAGGCACGCAGATCATCCGGCGAGACGCCTTCGACCGACAGCGGGACGGCATCCGCCGGCGGCACGCCTTCGAGCATCCCGGTCAAATAGGCGGCACCCGTTTCCGGGGCGTTCGGCTGGGTCATGATCTCGACCTTGGCGTGCGGGCCGCGATCGGCGACGTGTATGCTCAGATTGGCGTCGTAGCGGCCGCCGCCCGAGACCAGCAGGAAGCTGATCGGCTTCTGTGCGGCCTCCAGAGAGACCACCAGCCCGCCGCGCGGGCTCAGCGAGACCGGCGTGATCTCGATCACGTTGCTGCCCTTGGTCGGCGTGCAGACATAGAAGCCGACTGCCGCCACCGACGGCCCGCCGGCATTGCTGTTCGGCGCATTGCAGTTCGTGCCGCCCGCAACCGCGGCCGGGTTGCTGTTGGTGTCCCATTGAATGGGCCAGGGCTGACCGGTGCTGTCGAAGAAAGAAACGGCCGTCGGATAGCCCTTGACGGTATTGATGATGCTGGTCGCGGCTCCCGGCGCGAAGCTGACATTGATCTGCCGGTTGAGCGGCGCCGCGAGCGGCGTGACCGCTTCCTCTCGGGCCCTCTGAGTAGCGTTGAAACGGCGGCCGAGCTCCTCGATCATCTCCGGCGTCAGCGGTATCGCGTCCTGCATCGCTTTTTGCGCCGCTGCGGGGTTGCTGTTCGCAAAATTCTGCGAACGCGGCGCGGCGGCAGTGGGCGAGGTCCCGGGCGTCTGGTCGGATGTCTGGGCTCGAGCACCCCCGCCAAGCATAAGGATCATCAGAGCCGCTCGTACGAGGGACGGCGCGCCGAAAAAGGCCACCCGATTATGCGGGCGCGTGCCGCGAGATTTCATGTCCAGGCCCAAAGCCATCCCATTACCCCTTCGCGCGGCCATCAGCGCGGGGCTGCGACGAGCTGATCGATCGCCAGCCCATCGGGATGGTCGTCGCTGTTTGTGCGAACGACGAGCGCAGTAATCATCAGGTTGTTGGTCGAGGTCTGGTTGGTGTTCTCGCAGGTCTGGGTGATCGGCACCTGCACCCGATAGGCCAGCGCACCCTCAACGTAACTGGTTTGATGAATGACCGCCGCGCGCTGCGATTGTGCATGACATAGGAGACGCGCCCGCTTCAGCTCGTCAAAATTGCCTTGGGCAATGTAGCTATTGGCAAAGGTGTTCCAGCCCTTCACCGTGAACCGGCGGCTCGCCGTGTTGAGCTCGACGGGGTAGTTGAAATAGTCGACGTTGTAGGGAGCGAGGACCGCCTTGACTGTCCATTCGAGAAGCTCGGTGTCGTCGACGATCGGGCTATCGAGCGCGACGGCAGGACGCGGCGGGTTCTTGCCGTCGACGAAGAAATAATGCGGCTGGACCGGGTTCAACCAGACATAGGCGTCATGGATCAGCGAGATACCGAGCAGCACGCCCATGCCAAGGCTGAGCGCCAGGCACTTGTTCACCAGCGAGCCTTGGAAATCCGGATCGGACAGACGGCGCGTTACCGCTGCGTGATGATTTCTCATGCCCGCGTCCCGTGATTCATTCCTCCTGCCACATCATCGACGGTCCATGCGAACAGCGCGGCGTTCTTTGCGGCGAGTGTGACCGATCCCGGAACGGCCGCAGCTCAGCGATGGCGTAAACAAAGCTTGTCTCAGACCGCAGCAGACGCGAAACCGTCAATTGGCTAATGAAGCTTCACCGGCGTTCCAACGGGCCCACAGAGATAAGAGGGCCAGTCGGCGACAGTACGGGACTACGTCATCCGTGAGCTTCCTCGTGGTTAGCCCGCCATGCCGGCCATGTTCTTGTGCTTTGGGGCCGCGCGGCAATACATTGGATTGCGCCGGGATGTTTCCAACCGAAGCGACGAAAGGAAAATCAGACCAGCGACGCCTGTGCAAGCCATCCGGATCTCGCTTGGCCGTAACTCGCCACTGCTGCTACCACACTCGCCTTCGGATGACCGCCAACAAGCGGCGCGCGCATCTGCGGGCGTCGCGCCGGAAGCTCGCGCGGGGTCAACAATGTGATCTTCGGCGATTCGCGACGACGCCCGTCGCCCTCGTCGTCGTACCCCCACTTCCGACGCGTTTCCCAGCTCTGATGCACATTGCGCAAGTCCCTCGCGTTAACCCATTCACAGTTTCCCCTCTCCTTGTTGCGTCTCAGCAAGTAACCGGACTCGAGAAGGGTGTAGAGGGCACATTCGAGATTGAACGTTTTGCGGAATTTCCACCTATCAAAATCGCGCGGCAACCGAATGCGCGTCAGGTCCGATGCCAGTTGCGGATTATGCATTCTGGCGTCTTGGGCGATCCACTTCCAGTGCTGGCCGCCAAAGTATCGCAATGACAGCGCGAGCACCGCGGCAGCATCGCGCAATATACGTCTGGTTTCCCCCACCCAGCCAATGTCCGCGAGTCTCGGAACCACATCGGCGAGATTGGCCTCGACTCTGATCCGCGGCTCGAGTTCGATAACGAGCGACCACATCTGCGGGGGCATTGGCACAGACCAGGGTCCTGGTCTCTCGGCCCGCGGCGGCAACGGATCCGCGTGCGAAACGGTTGGCAACTCAGGCTCACGCAGGCGCCGAGCCGCGCCGTCGGGGAGCAGCCGAGCAACAGCCGGAGCCGTAGTCACGGACTCTGGAGGGAGTACGATGACGGCCGCGGACGTATCGGCTCCCGTTCGGACACTCGCCGGTCCGGCCGCGGTGCGGCACGGGGCGCAGGGTGAGTTAAGCGAAGGTTCGGGCGACCCGGTTTTATCTCTGCCGGCGAACAGCGGAGCAGGATCTTCCAGGCTTGCAGGATCGACTTTCTGAAGGGTTTTGCGATCGGGTCGCGGAATGCCAAGACGCCGCGCCTTTGCGCGCACCGCGTTGGCGGATCGGCCAACACGCTGTCCGATTGTCTCGGGGTGAATGCCGCGGACCCGCCAAGCGATCAAATGCTGCGTGTCGAAGGCCGACCAGCCGCGAGGCCCCGGGTTCCGTAATGGGCGGTCGTGCGGCAGGCGGAACCCCAGGCGCACGATATGGTCATCGAGCGCCGCCCGCGTGAGCCCAAGGTAAAGACAGATCGCTTGGATACTCTGGCCGGCCTCGACCATACCGGCGAGCACGGGATCGAAAGGAGAACCGATGGCAGCCGCCGCTGCCGCCGCTAAGGACAGCAACCCCGAGATTGGGGCTCCTGCCGGTTTCGATGTTTCCGATAGATCCGCCGACATTGTCCCCCTCCGGCGCGACAACCGGCAAAGGGGAGCAAGCCAAATATGATAATGTCAATCCATAAAAAATCATGTTTATATGATTTACCGCTTCGCCATTCGCAAAATTCTGTGCTCGCCAGCTCTCCACCCCGGAATCGGGGGTTTGGGACGAGCGCCAGCGAGCGCCGACCCACGCCATGCTCATGCTGTGTAGTATCAGAGGATCATAGGATGTCCAGAATGGCTGGTCCCAGCAGATTTGTCTGGGTAAGCCTTTGGCGAAGACGCCTTCGTGGTCCGACGTGCCGACCTTCGGTGTAAAAGTTACCCTTCGCCGGGACGGCGCTCGGACTTGAGGGCGCCTTCAAAATCGGAACGAAGGTCGGCAAATGTGCGAAACGCCGCGAGCAATTCGGCATCCTGCTTTTGGCGAGCCGAAAGAAGCGAAGCAATACCCTCGCACACTTCGAGCAATCGCTCCAGAACGACAAGCGATACTGGCGTCGGCCCCGTCTGCGGAAGGAGGTCTCTCACGTCCATCCCCAGCACATCGGCCATCTTGACCAGCGTATTGAGCGTAATATTGGTCCGGCCCCTCTCGAGCTCAAAAACATACGATTGTTTTACACCTGCTTTATCGCCTAATTGCTTTTGAGTTAAACCGGCTCTCGTTCGAGCCTCGCGCAGCCGATTACCAGCTGCCTTAAGGATGTCATCGTACCGCGACGAAGAACGTTCGTCCGTTTTGGCCATCCCAGCGGTCCCTTTTTCCTGCGACGCGGAGAATGGCGGCGAGTTACACGGTCTCCCCCCTGCGAACGTCGCCCCCCTGATTGAGCCGAGGTTATCCAACGGAACGCGATAGTTTCGCAATCCCTGTTCGCAAACCACGCGTCAAAAGGTTGTGAGCTAAACGTCGGAGATGCGGCTGATGCGGATTCTTATGATCCTAATGGCGCTTGGGACAATCACCCTCAATCCGGCCGCTCGGGCGGATTTCGTGATCACGAGCATGCCGCCGACGTCGGGCTCGATTACCGAGGCCGTCCCGGACAATTCGCCCGATCCGGTCCCGACCCGATTCAAGCTGGCATTCGGGTTCGGCAAGCGCATCCCGCTGTCGTTTGCAGTCCGTCAGATCGTGCCCGGCGCCGTCAAAGTGACCTACGGACCCGGCGCCGACCCTGATGCGCTCGTGGACTGGAGAGGTGGTCAGGGCTGGAACCGCGTCCTCTTCGACGCGGTGAAACCGCTCGGCCTGCGTCTGGTGATGACCCACATGGCCGTCGAGATCCGGAAATGACGCCGTTCGCAGATTAATGGATCAGGCTACTTCCCCGAAGCGGGAGGGAGCAGCATGCCGAACCTCGAACAGCACGCCGTCTCCGAGTGGCTCACCGCACTGCGGCCGGCTTCAGCGGGCGAGTGGCCGCCCGCGATCCGCGCGATCGAGAGCGAGGCCGACAATGCCGAGCGCCTGCGAGCGCTCGGGTCAATCCTCGATGAGCTGGCCTCGGGAAAGTTGCAGGGCCTTTCGACCGCTCTAAGGCAGGCGCCCATGCGGGATGACCTCCGTGCCGTCATGGCGCAACTCGGCGCGGCGCGCCTGATGCAACTCTTGCACTGGCTGGCGGAGATAGACCTCCCCGACCGCCTTATTGTGATCTCGACGCTCCTCGGCGGCGATGACAGCAATAGCGCGGCGCTGCGCGCCGCGATCGCTGCCGTCACGCGCCGGGCCCTGCTCCGGCGCATGTTTGCGCCCGATCGCATCGCAGCACTCCACGCCGCGTGCCAAACCGCTCTCGAGGGAGACGCCTGATGCGGCGGCTCGCAACATTCAGCCTGGTAGCTCTGATTGCGAGCGCGACGCACTGCGACACCGTGCGGGCTCAGACCACGAGCACGGGCAGCGCCGGCTGCGCCGCAATCACCCAGGCAAGCGTCAATGGGCTGAACTCCCGGATCCAGGCGGACGACAGCAATATCAACGCGCCCCAGAGCGTGACCTCGCTGACCTGCCTCGACAACTTCTTCAATGGGGTCGGGCTCAACCTGGTCACCAACCTGCTCAACCCGGCCAACCTGCTGCAGGCGGTCGAGGGCAAGATCTGCAACCTCGTGCAACAGACCTGGAACTCGCTCCTCGGCAGGGTGCAGTGCGGGCTCACGATCAGCGGCTTCAATCTCGGCTTCGGCGGGCTCGGCGGCGGTCTTTCCTGCCCGAAACTGTCCTTTGGTACTGGCGGCCCGCCGATCGCGACAATCGGCATTGGCATCGGGTCGACCGGCAGCGGCCTTTACATCAACGGCGCCGGCACCGCGCCGACCGGATACAGCCTGCCGAATATCCCGCAAGGCACATTCTGAGGAGAGGTCAATGCGGAAGCTGACTCTTGCCGCCTCGACCGCAATCGGCATCGTCATCGGCGGCATACTCTTCGGCGCCGCCCCGGCTCGAGCGGATTTGCCGACGATTGATGCGACAGTGCTCGCGGCCGTCAACGCCGTCAAGGGCGTGCTCAGCGACATCAACGGCTACATTCAGGACATCAAGGATTTTCTCAGCGCCACCGGACCGATCGCCAGTCTCCTCGGCGACAACACCTTCGGCACTGTCGAGCAATTGCTGCAGCAAGGCTTCACTCAAACCGCCAATTATCAGAAGGCTTCCGTCGGTGCGCTCGAGCAGATCTTTGACGCTTCCAACACCGCCAACGCCCGCTTCAAGCGCGACGTGCGGAACGCGCAGATCCGCGACGAGCAGACCCCGATGCCGACCGCCTGCACCGCACTGGACGGCGGCGTCAGCACGCAGGCGGCCGCGGCGCAGGCCTTTACCGTAGCCGCGACGATCGCCAAGATCCACGACCTGCGCGGCGAGGCCGGGCCCAACATGCCGTCCCACTACGGACAGGCCCAAGCCGTGGCGTCGATCAGTCAGCAGCACCTCAGCTACTATTGCGACGCCAACGATGTGGCCGCGGGACTCTGCGGAAGCGTCAGCAGCATCCCGGACGCCGATCAGCAGTTCTCGAGCCTCTTCGGCGCGGGAACCTACGCCGATCAGAACGCTGTCAATACGGCCAAGGACTACGCCATCAACCTGATTCAGCCGATCGCCCCAGCCGCGCTGCGCGGCGATCAGCTCAACGCGGCGGCCGGGCAAGACGCCGCCGTGCGCCGCCGCAGCTACAACGCGCGGATGTCGCTGGCCCAGAGCCTTGTCGATCAGGAAATCGGCATGCAGACCCCTTCGGTGCCGCTGACGGCGCTGCAGCAGCAGTACCTGACAAACATCGGGCTGCCGTCACAGACCAACGGCTCGTGGCTGCAGGTGCTGCAGATCGAGTCGGAACGGCGCATCAGCGATATCACCTGGGCCGCCACGCTGCAAAGCATGCCACCGGCATCCGTCGAACGCGAAATCGCGATCGAGCTCGCCCTCAGCAACTACCTGCAGTTCCAGATCTTCAAGATGGGCCTTCAGCACGCGACCATCAGCGCGACGCAACTCGCCCAGGCGGTCGAGCGCGATTTCCAGCCGACCGTGCGGATGCCCACGCCGTCCATGCGAGCGGCCAACTGATAAACAAACATACCCGAATTACCGGAGCGCCACATGGCCGAAGGACCCTCCGAAAATACGCAGAACCCGACCCCACCACTCACAGATGGCGGGAACGGCGCAAAGGCCGCGCCGCCGCCGAATGAGCCGGAAGAAAGAGCAAAACTCCCTCCACAGGCGGACAGCGATCCGATGCGCGAGCTGCTCGAGCACCTCGAACGCGCGCAACCCCTCATCGCCAATCTCGATCGCAACCTTGCTGAGACGATCCAGACTTTGACCCGGCAAGGCGCTGATCCGGAGCGCCGCACGCTGTCGGCGTTCCGGCATCAGGTCGCCTATGCGGTGCAGGATCTCGAGAGATCCGCGATCTGGCCGATCGCAATGGCCTCCGAGTTGCGTTCGGAGATGACCCGTCTCGCTGCCACGGCGCCAGGTCTCGAAAACGAGCGCATGCGCGCGCTGATGCGGGCGACCGCGTCATTGGAGGACAAACGCCTCATCAGAGACTTGCGCGAGATTGGTACGGAAATCGGCCGCCAAACCGATCAGAACACGCCGAGCGTCCAGAGCTCGATCGAGGCCCTCGAGAACCGGGTCCGCCTCGCCCGCCGCCCCGCGGAGACGCAACCCGATATGCGGCACATGGCTTCAGAACGGCCGCAAGGAGTGGGCACCGCCCGCGGTACCGACCCATCGAGACACGACAACTCAGCCTTACAGCGAAGCCCGCGGTTCGGGCAGGCGTATCCTGAAGGAACACTCGATACGATCCTCCGCGGCATGCGGCCAAGCGCAGAGGGGCGGGAAGCGCCTCGGGCTCAGCTGCTGACACCAATGGCTGGCCGGCTCGCAGCATTCGAGTCCCAGATCCGCGAACGCCGAGACGAGCGAGCTCTCGGACGGGCCGAAAGATCCGGCCGCGCCGCTCTTGACGCGCTTGAAGCTTTTCATACCGGCGAGGGCGCCATCGTCATGAACCGCATCCGCGCGGCGGCGCGCGCGGAACCCGGCGGCCTCGCCGCGGTCCTTTCCGAAATGCGGCAAGATGGCCGCTTCGCTGACCTCCGCCAGCAATTCAACAGCGCCCTCGAAACCGAGCGGGGGGCCGCGAGCGCCTACGACAGAGCCGCAGGTGCACTCGCCCGGTACGGCCAGGACCGCATCGGCATCGAGCAAGTCATCGCGCGGCGGCCGGATGCGGCCAACCTCAGCGCCAAATTCGAGCAGTTGGATGCCCAGATCGGCGAGGCCGCCGCCGGCATGCCGTCGCGACGCGACGGCAAAAATATGATCGACGATCTGGCGCAGAAAGCGTCTGAGCTGCTTCACCGTGCCGTCGGCGCTGTACGATCCGCCTTCAACCGGTCGCCATCGGCCGACGTTGCCTCGCGCGCCGCACCGGCGCCCTCGATGAGCATATAAAACACGCCGTTCGCAGCTCTCGAATCACAGGCTCGCTGGCAAACGCCGCGAGGCTGTCATGCGAATCCTATGGATTATCTCACTGCCACTCTTGCTTTTGGCCATCGCCGGCCCCGCACTCGCGCAAACTACGAACCCTTATGATGTGAGTTGGAGCGCCCTCGACCCCGGCAACGACTGGGCGGCGCAAGTGCTGCGCTCGATATTCCCGATCGCCGGCGGAACGCCTGGCAGTTCGACCGGTAACGAGGCCACGGTCATCGGGCAGATTGTCGGCCAGTTCACAGGCTTCGTCGCGGCCATTGCGGCCGCCTTTGTGTCCTATATCACGATCATCAATATCCATCGCGCCGCGGAAACATCGCGGATCCTCGGCAGCGGCCAGAGCTCGATGTTCGTCGTCCGCCTCGGCTTCGCTGGCATCATGATGTTCCCGCTCGGCGGCGGCTTCTCCGCGGGCCAGGCGCTTGTCCTGCAGGCCGCGATGGCCGGGGTCGGGATGGCCAAGACCGTCTACGCCAACGCGATCCAAGCGATTGGACCCGATGCCCTCGTCATTGCCCAGCCCATGGTGCCGGGTACCAAGCAGATCGTATCGGGTCTTATCGACAGCGAGCTCTGCATGGATCTCGTCAACCAAGCTGGTAACGCCACGCTCGTTCCAACGCCCCAGCCGATCACGGTGAAGGATAACAATGGCGGGTACACCACTTGGCGCTATTCGCTTTCGACCGGCAACGAATCCGGCAATCCGGTCTGCGGTACCGTTACCGTCCGCGAAAAACCGCAAAACGAGCAAACCCTCGCCGGCGTCACCGTCGATATGGCCACCGTCCAGAAGGCGATCCTCTCCGATGTCCTCAATGGCTCGATCCGCGGGCAGGTGGCAACCGTGGCGCAGAACCTCTGGCGAAACAAGCAGGCCTCGGCCCTCGTCCCGCTGCAAAGCGTTTTGAGCAACGCGGTTAATACCTACACCAGCGAGCTCACAACCGCTGCCACCAGCATCCAAAGCGCCATCAACAGCGCGCTGCAAACCAACGCACAGCAGGCAAGGAACGGAAACTTGGATCTGTTGCAGAACGAGGTGCAGCAGTCGACCCTCGGCTGGACCGCAGCCGGGGCTTATTACCTCGAGATCGCCAAGCTCAATGCAACGACGTTGTCGTTGCTCAACGCGACGCCCGTTGCCACGTCGCCGACGTATGACGGACTGGGACCTGCGCTGTCCAAAGATCTGGCACCATTGGAGGCAGCTCAGAAGGATTTCATGACAACCCTGAACACCGTCGTACAAACGACCGACGGCACCAGCGTTCCGACAGGCGTTCCATACACGCTGGCCGATGCCAAGGAGAAAGCCGACGGTGGCGCCGTGCTCGACCGTGTGTTTGGGGAGCTTCACCTGTCGAACGCAGTCCTTCAATCGATCACCCGCTTCCTGCTGCCGTCAACCCAGCTATGGAGCGATCCGTTCGGTGGCCTGATGAGCCTCGGTCAGACATTGATCACGACCGCGCTCATCGCTATGGGCGCAGCCGCGCTGCTTTCCTCGACCGTCACTTCGAGCGGCGCCGCCGTTTGGAATTTCCTGACCGGCAATTGGGCGGCCGGCGCCGCCACCGTTGCCGGCCACGCAATCATGAACTTCTTCGCAACGCCGATCTTTGCGGGCCTACTCGCGATCCTGCTGCCGGGAATCATCATCGCCTACGTATTGCCGATGATTCCATGGGTCATGTGGATGGCCGGCGTCTGCGGCTGGATCATACTCGTCTGCGAGGCGATGATCGCCGTCCCGCTCTGGATGCTCGCTCACATGACTGTTGGCGGCGACGGCCTTCACGGCCGCGCCATCGAAGGCTGGAGCCTGCTCTTCAGCGTCGTGTTCCGACCGACCCTCATGGTGATCGGCCTCTTCCTCGGCTATTTCGTGTTCGACTGCATGTCCTGGCTGATTCGCGAAAGCTTTGGCATAGCCGCCGGCTTCGTGCTGCAAAACGGGTGGATCGTCAGCAACTTTATCGGGATTGCGGTCCTGCTCGGCATCTTCGTGATGACCCATGTGGTCGCCGCGCTGATGTCGTTTCGCATGGTCGCCCTCCTGCCGCACCACCTGCCGCGCCTCGTCGGCTTCACCGCGGCAAACCGGGTCGATATGGAGGACTTCTACCAGCGCGGAGCTTGGGCACCCGGGCAAGAGGTTGCCAATTTTACGACCACCGCTTTGGACCAGGGCGCCCAGAGATTTATTCGACCTCAGCGCCGCTTGCCTGGACGCCCAGCCGGTTATATCTCTGGTCCTAGCAGAGCTTCAGGTGAGGCGCAGGCCGACACGGGTGGAATGGACACCACGCTCCGTGCGATGACCGAAACCTCCCCGAGAGGAGAAACCGATGAGTGACAATGGTGCTTTCTCAGGTGCCATGATGCTCAGCCAGCAGTTACGTATGTACCGCTGGATGGACACGCTGGAGCGGGCTCAAGACAACAACGGGCTCGCGACCGATAATGCTCTCCTCCGCCGCGACGCAGAGCAAGTCGTCGCGAGCTATAACCAACTTGTCGCCGAATTCAATGAGTTGCTCCTGCGGGCGACGCAGGTTGCCCAGGACTCCGATCGCAAGGACTCCGTTATCGCCGAGCTTCAGCAGGAGGCCGAACAGCTACGGAATGGAAAGGCAGCCCTCGAAGCCGAATGCGAGCGGCTCCGCCGGGAGAACACGGGGCAAGCAATCCGGATCCAATGGCTTAGCGACACGGTGCGCGAGGATCGACCCGGCTACCTTCCGGACTGTTAAGCTGTTCGCAAAGACAGCGGGCATGGTGGAGCCATACCACGGAGATCCGCCATGCACGGCTCGCTTCTCCTCTCGCTCCTCGCCTTTTCTCTCGTCGCCTGCAGCAACGCGAACGTAAAGTCCGCCAGGGATTATTCACCGCCTCCCGCGCCGCCGGTCCGAAATCCCGTCTACAACCCCTACGCCGCTTATGGCGAGGCGAATGCAACGTGGCAGCCGCCCGTATGGAACCGCGACGGCACCATCGTGAAACCCGCCGAACCTGCCTCCCAGGCCGATCGTCCTCGCTACGAGTTCGCCCCTTGGGCAAGCGGCGCGGCGGGTGGCAGCCGATACGCCCCGCCGGGCACCTTCTGATCGCGACTAGCGCTCACTGCCACCGCAATCCGCCTCAGATGCGGCAAGGGCCGCGAACTTTGCACGAGCCCCGTGGAAAGCTGCGATCGTGGCACAGCTTGCTGCGTGCTCCCCCGATCATCACTACTTAAAGGCCCAGCGTGCGGATATCGTCCCGCATTCACCGCGCTCATCGAGGCAAGAACGGCTCTTTGGTGGAGAGATACTCGCGCCAGCTCGCGGTGCGACCGATCCGGATCTGGAAGTTCAGCAGGGCATTGTAAAACGCGAGTAAAAAGAACAGAGCGCAGAACGGTAGAAACTCAACCGCCAGAACTACACGCATCGCCGTCCACGGAGACAACAACGCCTCGCAAATCCACGCCGTCAAGAAGATGCAGCCCAAAGCAAAAGTCGCGTAGGCGATGCGCGCTGTCTGCCGCCGCCTCACTTTGAGCCGCCTCTCGAGCTCAAACAGCGATATGCCATGCAAGAACGCCGTCGCCTCCGGATCGTAGCCGCCGCACTCGCTCGCCCGAAAACGTGGATCGCGCTGCGCGCCGGCGCGCAACGTGACGGTCAGATTCCCGATAAACGAAGCGCCGCGCGATATCCCGCGCAGCCCAACCCAGTCGACCGGCCCGGCGGACAGCCACCCGATGCCGCGGAATACCCTGCCGAACAGCGAACGCCGCTTATCGCTGGTTGAACCCGCGCCATGGCAGGTTCCTGGAGCTTCCCGCTCGAACGGCATCACGGTCAGCTCCCAATTGACGACACCAGTGCATCCATACTCATCGGGATCCCGTCGATGCGACCCTCGGCGCCGTCAGGCTTCCGCCATATGAAGGTCGGCGTGCCTTTCAACCCAATCGCCTGCGCGATCGCCATGTTTGTCCGCAGTCGCTCTGGTGCCTCGGGGCTTGGCGGGTCGTTGATTCTCCCAGCCTGCCAAGCAGAGACCAGGTCGTCAGTTGGCTTGCTCAATAACACCAACGCGCTCCGGGTGCTCTGACCTTGGTCCTCGTGATCCAGCACGGATAGGGGAATGACCGAAACCTGCAGGCGGCCAGCCGCCACATAGGGCTGCAGCATCTGCAACGCGCGGACCGAATAGATGCACTGTGGGTCGACCAGCATAAACAGATGGGGCGCCGATGCGGGGCCAATCGTGCCGGAAAACGCCTTTTGCAAGAGCGCCAATGCGGTAACTAAATCTGTGGCGGAGCCAGGCCGCCCGATTTTATCGCCGCTGCCGACCACGACGGTCGGAACCGCGCCCGGAAGGTCGGCGATCTGCTTCCTCGTGATATTCTTTCCAGCTGCGTCCCACATGACACCGGGGATCAGCCGCTCCTTGTCCGGTGTCATGTAAAACACCTGGAACTGCGGTCCGCTGCGCACAAAAAGCGCGGGCAGTTCATGCTCGACGCCCAGATTAGTAATATTGCCGCGCGCGATCGTCTCGAGCTGGGCGGGCGTCAGCTCGACCGTTACGCCTGAGACACCCGCCTGGCCGTCCGGAGTGACCTCAAAGAGCATGAACTGATCGCCGCTACGTGCTGCAACGGCACGGATCCCATGCGATTGACCGAGATCGGTCACTGCGGCACCAGCCGAGGCGACATGCTGCACAAACGGTATCGAAGCCAGGGTATCCGGAAGCGGGGGCTGGGCGGCGAAAGTCGGTGGTTCCGCCTCGCCGTCCGCGACGGGGATAACGGTCGGAGCGGGCAGTGTGCAGAGCGGCGGCGAGGCGGCGAGAGCCGAGGACCAAGACAGCGCTGCCATCACAATTAAGGAACGCACGTAGACCTCCAGCGGGGGAGGCCTTACGCTGATCGTCAGGCTTGCGAACGGCGCGCCCTGCCGTGTGTACTTGATCTGGGCTCTCCAGCCAACGGGAGCAGCCTCGGAAAGCTCAACCGGGATTCCTGCCTCTCACCAGAAGACCCGCGGTTTGTTTTTGGAAACGGTTTACTGTCGGTATTTTGATCGACGACAAAGAACTCGTACGCTTCTTCTACGAGCTCGAAGGCAAAGCCGACGACTCGAGAATCTTCTTTTCCAAACCAATCTTCCAAGGCAAAAAGAGCCTCGAATTTCGCCTGAAAGCCCGCGGAGCACGATGCCTGCAAACCTCTTAGCTTTCGCAGTGCATGCTCCATCTTCTCGTATGCGATCTCCTCCAGACGCTGGCGATCAATCGTCGGCTCGGGCGTGCTCGCGGTAGGCGAGTCATCGTTGTAAGCCGCGCAAGCCCGGAGCGCATCCACAAACTCCTTACAGGATCGCCGCAGATGGAAATCACCAGCTACCGCGTCGCCACCGGCATCATCACCGGGTTCCGCGGCAGGAACCGCATTCCCATTCTCCACCGGCCGGATACGCCCAAACATCCCCCACCTCCTGGTCAGAGGGCCGGCTCAATTCAACTAGCGCTACTGAAGGAAGACGGGTGCGGAAATAATGATGGCGACAGCAGCCTCGCGTCTTAAAGTAATGTGACAGATAACGTTGCGCCATCGTAAGCCTTCGAACCACCCGAGAAATCCTTCCGCCGGTTAGCCTACGTTAACGAACGCTGATTCGGCAACAGATGTCAACGGGCATAAGGTAGAAATCGCGATCGCTTTCGCGGTCGCCGTTTGCGGTTCCGCTCCGTGGTAGCGCCCCCGGAATGGGTCCCGAAAACGAACCCGTCGCGACGCCGAGTGCCTCACGACACCGTGTGTTCGCGCGTGTAAAGCGACGACGGCGCATGCCGTTCGCAAAATCGGCTGTCAGGCTCGGGGGTGCGGCGGCATTTTCGAGAAGCGGAGCGTACGCACGGCGGGAAATCATGATGCCCAAGGGGCGGGAGTGTTTCGCCGAGAGACGGATAGGTCAGATATGGCTGTGGAATTTGAATCTAGACTTGACCGCCGGCAAGCGGCCGCGTTCTTGACTGCTCGCGGCTATCGCACCGCACCGGCGACGTTGGCTAAACTCGCCTGCATTGGAGGCGGACCGACTTTCGAGAGTTTTGGCCGTAAGCCCCTGTATCGCGAGGCCGACTTACTCGCCTGGGCGACGGGAAAAACGACGGGACCCCGGCGGTCAACAAGCGATCCGGGAGGCGGGCCGTCCGGCGGAGAACGGCTCAGCCGGTAGCCCCGGTGCAGCTCTGCTCCCAACCGAGCGTTGCGAACTGGCGTTGGCGATCCTACGGCCTCCCGCGCGGTCGGCAAATCAGCGGAGAATATGCTAGCAGATGGGCTGTTTCTCGCGACGCGATCGAAGGACGTCGTTCCGACTGCCATCGGCATGTCCCCCGGCGGTGACCAACATTCGCAGTCTGCTCTACCTGTCGCTCGCTATGGCACAGTCCGAATGCCGGAAAGTCGTGGGTACGGCAGCGCGCCGCGTTTCCGGTCAATAGCCGCATAAAGGCGTGGATCGCCAACCCCAAAGAGGCGCAGACCGTTCTTGCCGGCGGCGATACGGGCTTGTTCGTGAGCGGCGATGGGAGCGCTGCCGACGATCTGGTCGCTGAGTATCGGCCGGGTTGATCCCGATATTCTCTTCGCCGGCACGCGCCCTTCCTACGGCCTCGGCGAGACAGCGAAAGGAATTTGGCTGGCGGGCGGACGTAGCGAGGGATAACGGTTTTGGCCAATACTCAGGCGAGCAGCAGCGCGCCGAGAGAAGGCCGCGAGCCTTCGGGATCGGTCCAGCCGACCACGAGGGCAAACCCAAGCCTCAGCAATTCTACGGCTTTCACGAATCCGGCGAGGTGCCAAGCGGACTCGATAATGGACTAATTTTGGACTCGCTGTCGAGGGCGGGGAGGGCGCCAGCTGCCTGCAAGTAGTAATCACTGGCCGCGATCAGGGCCAAGTCACCCCGGCAGTTCGTTGCATGAGCCATGTGGTGTTGTGAATGGGGCACCACCGACAAGCTCTGAATAGTGTACGCTCATTGAACTGAGGAATTCGACCCCGAGTCCGACCCGAGACGACCTGCCACCACGAAAGCACAGCTGGTCTACCTTCAACAGCCGACATGCCGTGCGGATGGTCAGCAGCGCCGTTCAGTGCCAGGAGCCGACATGCGCCGCCATCGAGGCTCATCGACTAAGGATCATCAGACCCAACCCCAAGATCAGTAGTAGTAGGAGGAGTACCCGGCGAAAGCTTGAGCCGCGCCCAAGTGTCAAATGCGAGCACCTGCAGGCCAATCAACAACAAGGTCAGCGTACTGGCACCGATCATACCCGTGCTGCTGAGGCTACAGTACGGTTATCGCGAAGACTGCGACACCGGAGTGTCGGAATACTCCGCGCTGCTCGGCTGCCCGCTCAGTATTTTGGCCGGTGCAAAGTCGCCCATCGGCGCGCATGCTCGATGGAGCCCTTGGGGCTGTGCAGCGCGGAACCGCTTCATCGTCGACAAGGCTTCCATCCGCTCGCGCCAGGCGCAGATCGCCGGATGCTTGGGGTGCAAGGTCTGCGCTTCCGGTGCGAAGTCAAAGTTGTGGATGATCGGCAGCATGTAGAAATCCGTGAGGCTCAGCTCCGGGTCGAGCAGAAATTGCCCGCCATCCGACAGCTCGCGCTCCAGCACCTGGAGGCAAACCGCCACCTTCGGCATCGCATACGACGGGATGCCGAACTGCGGGAACACGTTGTGCTCGTGACAGACGTGAAAGATCAAATAGCGGTAGTAGTGGCCGTTGACCGCGCTGATCCACTGGTTCATGCTGGCGGGCTGGCTCGGATCGGCAGGCGTCAGCTTTGGTCCATAGAAGACGTCGTCGATATAGCCGACGATCGCAGCCGTCTTGTAAACGACGAAATCGCCATGCTGCGGGATCGGAACCCGCCCAAACGGGTGCAGAGCGATTTGGCTCGGCGTGTTCATCTCCGTTTCGAGGTCGTGGAAAGTGTAAGCGACCTCCTTATGGGTCAGGACGATGCCGGCCATCTGCGCATCAAGATTTCACAGAGGCGGGCGTCTGACAGCGTCGGGGCCCGTCTGGTGCTCCATCTCGGCGTCGAGCTTGGCGCCGAGCAGAACGACGGTGATCGAGATCCAAATCCAGGTCATGAACCCGATGATCGCGCCGAGCGAACCATAGGTCTTGTTGAAGCTGCCGAAATTCGCCACGTACCAAGAAAACAAAACCGACGCGGCAATCCACATCATCGTGGCTATCGCGCTACCCCAAGTAATCCAGCGCCAGCGGGCCTGGTTCCGGCTCGGACCATATCTGTAGAGCACCGCCAAAGCCAAAGCGGAGAGCACAAAAAGTATTGGCCATCGAGAGATTTTTACGAGCAAATCCGTCCCGCCTCGGAGCGGGATGACATTCAATGCCATCGGCAAAAGCACGACTATCGCTATCGCCACCAGAATGAACGCAATTGAGGCAAGGGTAAGAGCTAGCGCTGTCAGGTAATACGCTAAGTAGCTGCGCTTCTCCTCCTCCCCGTAAACAATGTTTAACGCATCAAACAGCCCTTTGATGCCTGCGCTGGCAGTCCATAGCGAGATCATAAGGCTGATTAGAAAGCCGAACCCGAGCGTCGTTCCACCCTGCGACGTGAGGCGGGTCATTTCATCGCGAAGGACCTCGATCGCGCCACCTGGTGCAAGATTCGCGACTGTGTCGAGGTGATCGGCAACGCTGCCTGGGTCGGCGAACAGGCCGTATATCGAAATCAGGGCCGCGATACCTGGAAATATCGCCCAAAGAATGTAAAACGTCACGCCTGCTGCGACGAGGAGGATGCGGTCTCCCGAAATACCCCGATAGATCCGCAGCAGAATGCCCTTCCACCCTTTGGCCGGAGTTTCCGAGGGAGTGTCGGCTGCGCGGCCGCGTCCCTCATCCGCCGGCGTTCGATCGCCACGCCCCGGGCTATCCTCGTCGGAGTGCCTGCCGAGAGGCGCAGTCTTCTCGGCCCCGCGGCCTTTGAAGCCTGAGGTGAGCAGCGTTGGCGAAAACGCGGCAGCCCAAATTGGCGCGCTTCGTCCTCCCATCTCGGCGTGCGATTCAGTGCTGCTCATACGCTTTTTCCCAATGAGCGGGGTAAATCCCTTTGGTAACATATAGCCTTGCCGAAGAGGCCATGTCGGGACAATCTGCGCCCAGCGCGCTGACCCACCATTTGGAGGCAGGTTCCGCAACATCATGGAGTAAACGCAAATGGCCGATCTCGTAGAAATCGCGTTTCCGTCCGAAGATAAAGCCGAGCAAGTTCGCCAGAAGCTGCTCGATATGCAGAAGGAGTACCTGATCGAGTTGAGCGACGCGGTTATCGCCGTCAAACAGCCCAACGGTCATGTCAAACTCAATCAGCTGTTCAACCCGACCGCGTCCGGCGCCGTCTCCGGAACGTTTTGGGGCGCCTTGATCGGCATGATCTTCCTGATGCCGCTGGCCGGTGCCGCGATCGGTGCGGCGTCCGGCGCTCTCGGCGGTGCGCTTGCCGATGTCGGCATCAATGACCGGTTCATGAGAGATGCGGCGCAAAGCCTGCAATCCGGCAATGCCGCACTCTTTCTGCTGATCCGCAAGATGACAACCGACAAGGTTTTGGCCGCCTTGCAGGGCGAGGGGGGCACGGTGATCCGTACGTCCTTCGACGAAAGCAGGGAGGGAGCTCTGCGCACGGCGCTGGCAGGTGCCACCCCGGCCGCCGTGCCATCCGCAAGCTAAAGAGCTGAGACATGGCGGCCCTGGTTAGCCGGGTCCGAACGGGATTCCGAGCAGCTCCCAGGCGAGGAACAGCAAAATCCACACCACCGAGACCGCCACCCCGTAAGGCAGCATCATTGCTATGATCGTCCCTACCCCCGCGCTTCTGTCGTAGCGCTGCGCGAAAGTGACAACCAGCGCGAAATAGGGCATCAGCGGGGTGACGACATTGGGCGGGGAGTCGCCCACCCGGTAGGCTGCCAAGACCGCCTCCGGAGCGACTCCCAGCTTCATAAAGAGGGGCACGAAGATCGGCGCAAGCAGCGCCCATTTCGGGATTACCCCGACGATAAGCAGGCCGACGACCCCGGTCACCGTAATAAATCCCAGCATCAATGGAATGGTGTGGAGATTGGCGTGCGACAGGGCGTCGCCCATGTTCACGGCGACGATCGTCGCCATGTTGCTGTAGGTGAAATACGCGAGGAACTGACTGATCACGAACAGCAAAAAGATTAGCCCGCTGAGACTGGCGAATGTTTTGGTGACGGCGTTGATGCCATCGACCATGCTGGTGATTGTGCCGGCGCCAATGCCATAGGCCGCACCGATCGCCAGAAATACCAGCATGATCAGCACGATTAGGCAGTTCATGAAAGGCGAATTGCCGACGATCGCTCCGGTCTCCTGATTGCGCAGCGGAGCTCCCGATGGAAACGTCAGCAGCACAATGACGCCGATGCTCGCAACCAGCGCATAGAGTGCAAACCTCAGCCCCCTTGACTCTGCTGGCGAGATACCCTCACTGTTCTCTGTTGGGATTTCGCCGTGATATTCGCCAAGCCGCGGCTCAACGACTCGTTCCGTGATCAGGGCGCAGACTACGATCAGCACCAGGCTCGACACGAACCCGAAATAGAAATTCGCAGCCAAATCGATGGAGTACGTCGGATTTAGAAGGTGAATCGCGTCATTGGTGATTTCCGTCAGGATCGGGTCTATCGGCACAATCAGAAAATTGACCCCGAACACCGCGGCGACCCCAGAAAACGCCGCCGCCAGTCCGGCGAGAGGATGCCGGCCCAGGCTCAGAAATGCGGCAGCCCCAAGCGGGATCAGCACCAAATACCCGGCATCGGCGGCGATGCTCCCCAGCACCCCCACGGTCACAAGGATCCAGGTCACCGCCTTGCGCGGCGTCACCTCCACGATCTCTTTGATGAGAGCGGTCATAAGGCCGGCCTGCTCGGCCAGACCGACGCCGATCATGACCACCAAGATGATGCCGACCGGCCCGAAATTCATGAAATTCCGCACCATCGAAGTCAGCATGAAGCGTAAGCCATCGCCGCTCAGCAGGCTGTTGACGGTGGCGGTCGCATGCTCGACTTGGTGGGTCTGCGGATTGACGACCTCGTAAGCGACCGATGTTCCAAGCAAGTAAAACAGGTGGGAGAGCACGATCACCAGCCCGGACAGGATAAAGAAAATCACCGCCGGATGCGGGACTTTGTTCCCTGCCGTCTCGACGCCGTCGAGCAGCTTCTGCAGAAACGTCTTTGGCGGTTTAGCCGCTTCTCCCACCGAAACCACGCGCCTCTGCTCACTCATCGCCGCCATAACCGTTCAACGTTGAACATTGCCGTGCTCTCTGAGGAGAGGCTTTCTCTGATTGCCGCGTGACAATTCAAAATTGAGCCGTTTATGACCGCTGGGCGAATCTACAGCAAATCTACAGCAAACACTCCCGTTCAGGTTGAAACAGAACCGTTCAGTCCGCCGACTGCTCGTCTGCCAGGCTTTCGGCGAAAGCCTGGCAGGCACCAGTACTTCGTGGTGCAGACGCGGCCGATTCAGCACCCGCAATAGGCTCAAAATATGCGACGTGAAAATGGCAATTTTTGGATGGTCGTTATCGCAACGACCGACCGGCCCCTCACACATTTCGCGAAGGCGTCGAGTTGACACCGGATGCGGTGTCGCGAGCCTCGTCATTTCGGGTAGTCTCCCATCTTTGCCACCTCGTTTATCTCCTCTTTCCGAATGGCTTGTAGATTATGACGCGGTCGGACCTGCGCATCGGTGGGACGATGGTTCGCCGCCTGCTCGCCTTTGCCATCGCCGGGACCGCCGTCCTGTTTGGCGGCTGCGTTCAAGACCTCATGGTCACGGGCCGCTTCCAGTTGAAGCCCGACGATGTCATCATCGAACGGCGCCCGGACACGGCATACGAGAAGTTGTTTCCGTATTACGTTGAGCTCTGCGCGGCGAGCCAATTCCGCTCGAAACTGACCGGCGAGGGGGGTGGTCCCGCTGGCCACGCGATTCTCTATATCAAAGGCGCCTGCAAAGACGATGATGCCCCATTCCCGCAACTGCGGCGCTGCCACAGAGTTGTGACAAACCTGAAAGATCCGGAACACGGCGCCGGGATTAGCGTCAACCAGATGTTCAAAAACATCAATTGGGTGGCGGTACCCGGATACGACTTGGTCTTCCAGGGTGGCCTCGCGTCCGGCGAGCGTCTGACCCGCGCCCGCTTCGAGGCAGTCGAGCAACAGGCGATCGCCACGGGCATCTATAAGGGGGTTACCTTCCACCCCTTCCCGGGCGCCACATCGGACGCCGATCTGCGCGACTTTTTGCAGAGGGCGGGCATCGGGACCGATTTGGCGCTGCAATTCGCCCGATCGGTCTTTTGCGCCAGATTGCCTGTAACCGAGGCCATGTTGAGCCCGATCATCAAATTCTTGAACGACAAGAACCGCGAATATGCCGAGGGCGAGGCCGACTACAACTGGAGCGCCTGGGCCGACAATTGCAGCCACACGATGCGCAACGCGCTGGCTGCCGCCAACATCTGGTCGCCATTGTCGGTGCGCACGACGAAGATCAGGCAACTTTTCAACCTCGCTGTGCCCGCGAACGAGTTCGTCAACCTGGCCGAACTGATAACCGGGGGCGATCTTGAGGATTACCGCGATATCCTGCGAGACGGGCCGCGGCGAGATGCATTTCATGAATTCCACTGGCTGCCGACGCGTCAAGGCGCGCTCCTAAAAACACTTGCGGTGCATGACCCTAACGATCTTTACGAAACGACCTTTCGGCTATTCACGCTGCAATCGCCGTTCCTGATGGGCGAGACCCAGCGGGCGATCGATTTGCTGTCAGACCAACGCTTTGTGTACCTGATCACTAACCTCCGTTATTACGAGCGACGATACGAAGCGATCCTCGCCCAGCGCGATGAACAGCGCGATTCGATGGCAAGTGTTCGCGGGACCAGATTTCGGCGCGTCGAAGCTTTGTACTATGATTACATTCGTTCACAGAAAGCTGACGTCCAGTTGATGTTGCGTCGCTTAGCTTCTATCCCTAACACCTCAAGCCAGCCTACCGACGAATAGATCACCACCAAGCGCGAGCACAGGTCCCGGCTGCGAGCTACGCGTCCGCTTTAGCCGCCGACGGCTCGTCGGATGGCTGTGCCCCGGCGAGCCGGACACGACTGGATTTTCAGGGTAAGGTTGACGGTATCCCCGGAGAATCTCCCAGTGAGCTTGGAAGCGCGTGCATGTCTTGATCGCCGGAGGTCCGCCTCTGTAGTTCCCGAGAAGGCACCGTCCGGCATCAGCACCAGATTCTGTACCGGCACGGTCGTTCGCGCATGCGACACCGTACCGGACATTTGCCCTCGCAGATTGGTCAGGCGAACGAGCCACGCGCCACAGCGGCGCGAGCCCGGACTTCCTTCTCCCTGCACGGCCCAGGTCCCATCAGCGAGCTGGGCACGCACCGGTGAGATTCCTGAAATCCACACGCATCCCGCGATCAGCAGAAAGAGTAAAGGTCTGCGAAACACCGCCCACTCCTTTGCCTAGAAGCGCCAACCGGTCTTTAAGACCAGGCCGATGCGCCATTGGGTATAGGCAGCCCCTGAGACGTTCGACCAGTTTCGCTCGGCGCCGACAAAAAAATCGATGGCAGGATTGCCCGCCATCCGTGCCGTGTCCGCACCGCCTAACCAGCCGCTCGGGATCACGTATTCGACGATTCCGGTCGGCTCGATCGTCAGGTTGCGCTGATCGACCCCATTGATCGTGTCGAACCAGCGGCGGGTTATCGGCACCGAAAGGCTGGCGTTCCACTGCTCGGAAATAACGTAAGAGGCGGACGGACCGAACAGCAGCGCATAGGACTGCGGGGCCGGGCTTCGAAAGCGGCGCTGTCCTCCGGCGCTCAAGCCGAAGGACCAGACCGTCTCGCTCGACGTATTGGGCCCGGCTGGAACCAGGTTGAGGCCAGCGTCGAAATTAAACCTTTTATCAATGCCGAGGTTCAGGTCCTGCCGCGTGGCAAAGTTTCTCGCGAAAGTAGGATCGAAATCCATGCGCGGCACATAGGATAAGAACGGTGAATAATCCTGGTCATTTCCCAGGTTTATGTATTGCAACCTTGCCGATGTCCGGAAATAGTCAATTGCAGCGCCGGGAGCATCGGTAAATCTCTCGGTCTCGAGGCTGGCAGCGGCGGAGGCCCGGATCGGCGAATTGAAGAGCTGACTTGCCCAGCCCAAACGCACGAGCGGGCTCCCCTCCAAGGCTTGGCTTCCGCCCGAAGTCAAGAACTGGGCATTGGAGTTGAACATGGCCGGAGCCAGAATGTTCAGGGTGAATTGCGGCGAGCGCGCCGTCTGCTCGAGGCCAGGTGCGGTGGCGAACATGTTGTCCTGGAGGACCGGCGTCTTTTCATTTGGCGTCGCCAAGATCGCGTCAAACAGACCATCCTGCCCGCCGTAAAGACCGGCATTGCTGTTGGCGGTCTGAGCCATCGCAAACCCCGCCGCAATAGCCGTCGCCAGCAGCACAGTAATGAATACGACCCGGCGTGCTCGCGCGGAACGCGGCCTAAATCCGGCCTGTCTCGTTTGCATCATGTTTCTGCCCGCAGCTTCGAGCCTCTGGCCGAGGTGGTGGACCGAGTCGCGAGGGTCTTGGCTCGGCCGCCGGCGGGCCAGACGGTGCATCTGTGGCGTCTCCTCGATCAGCACCCGAGCCCTTCCCGCAAGCGATCCCCGGATCAAGTCCGGAGAGCAGGGTGAGGGGCTATTGCTATTAATAATCCACAGGATCGCGAATGATCGGGCAGGTCATGCAATGCCCGCCGCCGCGCCCGCGGCCGAGCTCTGAGCCCGAGATCGTGATGACCTCGATACCCTCCTTGCGCACCAGCATGTTGGTGTGGGTGTTGCGGTCATAGGCGAAGACCACACCCGGTGACGCGCAGACGAGATTGGCGCCGCTATCCCATTGCGTGCGCTCGCGCATGTAGGCGTTGCCGCCGGTCTCGACGACGCGCAGCTTTTTGAGGCCAAGCGCCTCCGCCACCACATCCACAAACGGCTTGTCGTCCTTTCTCAGTTCGATCCCGCTCGGGGTGTTTGCCGGACGATAGGAAAACGCCTGAATGGAATTGACGATGTCGGGATAGAGCAGGACGCAGTCGCGGTCGGCGAAAGTGAACACGGTGTCGAGGTGCATTGCGGCGCGCAATCGCGGCAGCGCCGCGACGATGACCCGCTGGGCCGCGCCCTTCTTAAACAAGGCCGCGGCGAGCTGGCTGATCGCCTGGCGCGAGGTGCGCTCGCCCATGCCGATCAAAACATTGCCCTTGCCGATCGGCATCACATCACCGCCTTCGAGGGTGGCGAGCCCATGGTCCTCGGTCGGATCGCCCCACCAAATATTGACATTGCCGGCAAAGTCGGGATGGAATTTGTAGATCGCGGTCACCAGGATGGTCTCCTCGTGCCGGGCCGGCCAGTAGAGCGGGTTGACCGTGACGCCGCCATAGATCCAGCACGTCGTATCGCGCGTGTAAATCGTGTTAGGTAGGGGTGGCAACAAGTACTCGGTGATGCCCGCCGCCTCGCGGGCGAGTTTCAGCGTTTCGCCGCCATGGGTCTCGGGAAAGTCTTCGGTCGACAGACCGCCGATCAGTGTTTCCGCCAGCTCGCGGTTCGGCAGACCTTCAAGGTAGCTGCGGATTTCGTCGACGAGGCCCAGTCCGACCTGGTTCGGCACCACCTGGTTGTCGAGGATCCATTTCTTGGCTTCGGGGATCGCCACCGTCTGGGTCAAAAGGTTGTGCATCTCGACGACCTGGATCCCGCGGTCGCGCATCTTTTGCATAAAGTCGAAATGGTCGCGCTTGGCGGTTTCGACCCAGATCACGTCGTCGTACAACAGTTCGTCGCAATTGGAAGGAGTCAGGCGCTGATGAGCGCGCCCCGGCGCGCAGACCATCACCTTGCGCAACTGTCCCACTTCGGAATGAACGCCAAAGGCTGCGCCTTGGGTATTCGCCATGTTGACCTCCCTTGCCTCAAATTGTGATGTAGCCCGTCACCAGCCCGTGAATGCCGACGACAGCGCCAATAACCGCGACGGCAAAGATGACCCACTCCAGTGGGGTGAAGGCCCGTTTGTTCTGCTCCCGCCTCGCCCAGAAGTAGAGTGCAGTACCGGGGGCGTAAAGGATCGCTGAGAGCAACAGAAACTTCATCCCGCCGGCGAAGATGATGAACGCCGTATAGACGGTCGCAATCCCGGCAATCCACAAGTCTCGATTGCGC
>Ga0306925_10000225_pt1 | contig 37118 bp, 46 predicted proteins | sample flu12Cox44000176_FD_203755 | JGI IMG/M metagenome (GOLD analysis project Ga0306925, IMG submission 203755) | Lab enrichment of tropical soil microbial communities from Luquillo Experimental Forest, Puerto Rico - flux8day.12C.oxic.44.000.176 (v2)... | ecosystem: Environmental > Terrestrial >... | reverse complement strand
GCCTTTGTCGAACACGAGAGTCCCATCCGCCGCAAGGTTTGCAGTCCTTGCTGCGTTGGACGTGAAAGTAAGTTTCGCAGAGAAATTCAAACCCAGTTCTGCGGCCACGTTCGGATCGTCTACATCGGTCAAGATGTACCAAACGTTTTTTCGGCTGCCCTTCATGTGGCCCAAATAAAGGGGCAAGGTAATGGTTCCATGAGCCGCGTCGACGGTCCCGGACTTGAGCAGTTGAACGGGCCCGACCAAACTCGGATTGGTTTCCGAGGGCGACGGACCGAAGTACGACAGCGGAACGGTAGCACCGACTGACGGCGGGGCTGGCAACAAGTTGCACCCAGGTCCCGGACCGATCGGCCCCGGCCCAGGGCCTTGGTCAGAGTTGAAGGTACCGGAGCTCGACGAAGTCGATGGAGTCGAACCCGAAGAAGAGCCAGGTTGATTCGAATTGTTGCTCGCCGAAGATGTCGGGACGGCCCCAGCTATATTTGAAGGAGTGGAAACAGGAGTTCCGCCTGCGTTTGAAAATCCAGAGCCAGCGGGAACAAATACTCCTCCTCCGAAGACTGGAGCCGCGGAAGAAGCAATGGAAACTGAAGTCTGATTGCTGTCTGGAGTGCCGAGCGTGCTGCTGTCTTGATTGCTGTCACGGCTGCTCTCTTGAGACGCCTTGATGTTGCCAATTCCTACCGGGTTCGATGGCGCGGCTACATTCCCGGTCGTAGCGGAGGGAGTAGTCTCGGCGACAACAACCGTGGGCGCTGACTCGGATCGGGGGGCAGTTTGCCGAGTTTGTTTCATCTGCTTCTGGGCGGTTTTTTCTTTGGCAATGAGTTTGAGGGCATACGCATGGAAGTCGCCGGAGGGGTTGAAGCTCGCGAACTGGCTGCTCAGTTTGAGAAAGCCTTCTACTTTGGCGTCCGAAGTTCCTCTCTCCAGGAGTTGGCGCACGTACGCTTGGTCACGTTGTAGGCTCTGTTCCTGCGGAGGCTGGTTCTTCTTTTCCTGAGCCTTGGACAGGAGCGGAAGGAAAGCCAAGAAACCGAGAGATGTAATGGCCAAGACTGCTTGTATCTGCCTCGCAAGCGGACTTCGCCGTATTGATTGCAGCACGTAGATTCTCCTTTTGGTCTGAAAATTTACAACGACAATCTGATTCCGCTTCGTCCAAAAAGTTTCAAGTGCAGCTAACTTTTTTGTTTATTGCCATTCTTCGCGGGGACACGAATTGTTCGAGGACAGCTCGATTTTCACCTCTGGGATTAACTTGAGAACGTTAGGAACATTTGCGTCAATTCTGTTGCAGAGACTTAGCTGTCAAAAGTGCGCCTCTGCGGCCGTCCAGACTGACGCGCCCAAGAGAACGAGGTCCTTGATAAGAAACTGTCCCGCATCGCCTAAGACCGGAAAACCATACGAGAAGTGGAGAGCGCCGGGTGTCGAGACTAAAGAGCTGACCGTAAGCAAAAAGGTGATGATTGCCCCAATGCTGCCGAGAAACGAGAACCTTGCGGAGAAAGGCCGCAAGGCTATAAGCAAGGCCACGACGATCTCGACGACGCCGATTAGATTGGAAACTCCCTGGATACTTAGGATTCGATAGAGCCAGAACATCAGCGGGCTGTTCGCCACCAGAGGTTGAATGCCTTGTGCCTCGCCGGCAGTGAATTTCAGAGCCCCGATGAGCAGAAGCGTGACTACAAGGCCGTATCGAGAAACGTTGATGCCTAGATTCTCCATGAGCGTTTTTGACGCGCCGGGTTGTGCTGCGTTCACAAGCTTTCGATCCGTGAGGGCAAACTGACCTGTCGTATCCATTTCTTTGTTAGCTCACTTTCTCGGGGCTGCCCGCACAAGACCATAGGCGGGCTAGATGAGCGAGAGTCGATCGTTCACGCCTCTGCGCCAACGTTTAAACTGGTGGTGAAATCTCCAAGGCGTTCTTAAGTAGCCGCATCGAGAATGCGACTAACGAACCAGCAAAAGGTTACGACGAGACGCTTTTGAGAACCTGAAACCTTTCACTTGCTAGGAAATCTCATTGGGGCCGTCACTTTAGCCCAACGGCGGACTGGGCCGCACCGCCCCCGCGGACCAGTGCGACTTGGTGTCCGCGATCACGGATGGGCATTGTCAATAATCTGGTGTCACGAGGAGCATCGAATGGCAGCCGTAAAGCTCGTAGTCATCTATCCGCGTCCCAAAGATGTTGATGGCTTTGAGAAAATCTGTCAGACCGAGCACGTGCCGCTGGCGGTCGCGAAACTCGGTGGCAAGACCAAGATTGTGGCCAGCAAAATACTGGATTCTCCCCAAGGACTTCCTCCTTTCCACCGGATTGCAGAAGTCTACTTTCCCTCGATGCACGCTCTGGAAGTGTGCGCGGCTTCGGAGGGCGGAAAAGAAACACTGGCTAACGCGGTGAAGATTTCTACGGGTGGAACGCCAATTGTCCTGATGGCGGAGGAAGAGACATTCACTTTTACACAGACGGCAAACTCCTAGGGGGAAACGTGCGTCTCAGACTTTTTGTTGCCGCAATACTTGCAATTCCCATGTTGGTCGGCGCAGTTCACTTTATTCGAGCAGCCAAAACACCTTTAGGCCCCCAGCCGAAGGACGAGAGTGTTCGTACGCCCGTACTCGTCGAATTGTTTACTTCTGAGGGCTGTTCAAGCTGTCCTCCCGCCGATGCATTGCTGGAAAGGTTCGATCGATCTCAGCCAATAAACGGCGCAGACCTGATCGTCTTAAGTGAACACGTCGACTATTGGGACGATATTGGCTGGAGGGATCCCTACTCTTCGCACGAATACAGCGAGCGTCAAAGCGCCTATGCGTCCCAGTTCGGCTCCGGAACTGTTTACACGCCGCAGATGGTTGTTGACGGACACTTTGAGTTCGTGGGTAGTGATGAAAGCCGCGCGCGCCAGCTAATTAAACAAGCAGCGGAGTTGCCCAAGGCTCCAGTTCATCTCGCTTGGGGTTCGAGCAAAGATGGGGCCACCATTGTTCATGTCGAAGCCGGGCCATTACCTTCTGCCACCGGCACGCAGTCGGCGGGCGTTTTCCTGGCGATCGCGGATAACAGCGACGAGTCGCAAGTAAGCGGGGGCGAAAATGCTGGAAGGAAGCTGCAGCATGTTGCGGTCCTGCGAAAGCTAACACGCATCGGGACTGTGGATGCGTCCGCTCAGTTTTCCCGCGACATAAACCTCAACTCCAAGAATCACGACAATCTGAGAATTGTGGTGATCGTACAGGAGCCCCAGGTGGGAAGAGTCTTGGGAGCAGGGCTGACGCGGCTTTCGAACTAGGGTCGCAAGCCATTAACAACGAAACTGAATCTGCGAGTGAAAATGAAAACCGGGTCCGCCATTCTCTTCCTTTTCTTTGCCGGAGTTATCGGTCTTGCTCCTGAGCAAGAACCTCCTTCCACCGATGGCACGGTTTCTCTTCACATCGGCCTGGAAATCGGCCAGCAGGCTCCGGCGTTTGCTCTGTCCGACCAGTTTGGGAAGAAGCAATCCAGCGAGACCTTGAAGGGGTCGAACGGCACGGTCCTTCTTTTCTTCCGCTCCGCCGATTGGTGACCCTTCTGCAAAGCGCAGCTCGTGCAGCTGCAAAACGCGAAGCAGAGATTCGAATCGCAAGGACTGAAGCTGGCCGCCATCAGTTACGATAGTCCAGCCATCCTGAAGGATTTTGCCGAACGGCACAAAATCGAGTTCCCTCTTTTCGCTGATCCCAAGTCCGAAGTCATCGGCAGTTTCAACGTGCTCAACACCGAAGCTAAGGGAATGACCAAAGGAATGGCCTATCCTGGGTTCTTCTATATCGACTCGAGCAGGACTATCCGTGAAACATATTTCGAAGCCAAGTACACGAACCGCTTTACGGCGAACAATGTTATTGAGAAGCTTTTCCCAGAGCTAACCGAGGAAGTTAGCCAGGGCGTTGACGCGCCGCACCTTCGTCTCACCCTTTCCCAATCGGATCGCACGGTTGTCGCGGGTAGCCGGATCATGTTAACGGCAGAAATTGAGCTTCCGGCTGATGTCCATGTTTATTCACCAGGGGTGCGGGTTTACAAACCGATCCAACTTGTCTTGCACCCATCAGTGGGAATTGAACGAGCACTCGCGAGCTACCAGAGTCCAAAGAACCTTTATTTGGAAGCGATCAAGGAGCAGGTGCCCGTATTTGAGGGTAAGTTCAGGATCACGCAAGATGTGACGGTAGGTGCTTCTAAAATAGGAGACGGCATCCGCGCCGCGCTCTCGGCCACTAAGACGATTTCGATTACAGGCGAGCTGCAGTATCAAGCCTGCGATAAGACCATTTGTTATCCACCCACATCGGCACCGGTAAAATGGGAGTTGCAGGTTCAACCGCTTGATCTGAAGCGATCTCCCAAGGCGATTCGACACAAATGATCTTTGTACCGATTGGGGGAGATTTGTGGAGCTTGGAAGGACACAAAGATCGTAGGAGAAAACAATGAGCAACGTCGTTTATGTTTCCAAGTCACGCATCGAACGGCGACAAGGACCTCTTCGCGTCGCGCACCTGCCCGGTGAGTCTCAGCCGGTGATCTACAGCGTCCACGGCGCCATCGCCGAGCACTACAAAGTTGACCCGGCAAAACTGAAGGAGTCGCATTCCTCGACGATCGACTACGTCGTCTCAGCGACTGCTGGTTGAATGATGGGCACTTTCGGAGGCGCGCTGGAGGCGCGCCAAATCGACGCCAGCAACGGGAAACTGACTGCTGAAGTAACCGGGGAAGTAGAGTCGGAGGAGGGTGTGCTGGTCATCCGCCGTATCCACGTGGCCATGCGTTTGGTGGCCCCGGAAGAGTGCCAGGCCACAGTGGAGAGGACGCACGGCGTGTATGCCATGCACTGCCCACTTTACAGGACGCTACACAAGGCAATTCAACTGACGTCCTCTGTCGAACTACTGAGTTCGGCTGCTTTTTGAGATGCGAACAAGAAATATGGGAAAAAAGAGTTAGCGACGTCCACAAGAGCCGGCTCGCAAGTGAAAAAGAACAAGGAGGATTTAGTGCAACACGAGAACCCGCTGGGGCTGGGACTAGCTGATCGTCCTGTAACTCTGTCTCTGAAACTTTTCGACGACTGGGGAATCTAACAACCGAGACTAGGCACTTGGGGTAGCCGAATTCTCTCGAAGCATTTTTAGGACTCCGATCTGTTGGCGACGATGAGCATGACAGGGTCGCAATTGAGGCCTAACGAGGCTGAACTCATCAAGAGCGTGTGTAACGGAGAGCGGGAAGCTTTCTATGAGCTGCTACGTCCGTATGAGCGCATGATTTATGCAACCGCGATTTCAGTGGTTAGAAATTCCGCTGACGCAGAGGAAGTAGCGCAGGAAGCCGTTCTGAAGGCATTCTCTGGCCTCGCAAAGTTCCGTGGCGAATCCAAGTTCAGCACGTGGCTCTTGCAAATCACTTACAACGAAGCCAGGATGAAATTAAAGAAGGCCCGCCCACATCTCTACGAGTCTATTGACGATCAACCGCAAAGCGAGGAGGGAGATTTTTGGCCAAAGGACTATGCAGACTGGAGGCCCATACCCTCCGAGTTGCTCGAACGAAACGAGATGCGTCAGGCTGTGCAGGACGCAATCAATTCCCTTATTCCAGTTTACCGTGAGGTGCTGGTTCTCAGGGACCTTCAGCATTTGAGCATTAAGGAGACATCGAGAATTCTCGGAATCTCGGAACCCAATGTGAAGACCCGCCTCCACCGCGCGAGGTTGCACTTGCGAGACTGTCTCGCTCCTGGAATCGATGGTTGTTGGATTCGGGGGCGACCTTACCGGAAAGTTAGATCCTGGTGAGGAAGAAGGATAAGATGGCGACCATTGAAATCAGTTGCGTCGAAGTATGGAGGGAAATCTCCAATTACCTTGACGGGGACATTTCTCCTGAATTGCGCGAACGAATGGAAGCTCATTTCAAAGCTTGCGCGCACTGCACCGCGGTGCTCGACGGCACTAGAAATGTAGTCGGGCTGGTCGGCGACGGAAGATTGTTCCAAATTCCAGACGGGTTCAGTAAGCGGCTATACAAAAAGCTTCAGAAGCTCCCGTGAACCTACGCGCCGGGCGCTGGAATCTGCTCCGGCAGAAATGGATCGGCCACATCCTGGTTGTCTATGTACATCCATAGCTTCCACTTACCTTTTTTGTTCTTCCGCCAAATGTCCACGTAGCGGTTCCTGCGCCGGATAGGTGCACCACCTTCCTTGGGGGTCAGCGTTAAGTCGTGCCACCCGTAATCATAGGCGACGTTCCCTTGGAGACGAATCTCGACCTCGATGACAATCACCGTCAGCCTTGCCATAAAGCTGGCGAATAGACTCGTCAGCTGGGTCTTCAAGGCATCCAACCCGCTCTCGCCAAACTCGCTCGGTTGGCCATCGGAGAAGTTCACCAAGTCAGGATCGGCCAAGGCCAAAAGCAGAGATACATCCCCATGGTTGAACGCCTCGCGAAATTCCGTTTTAGCGGCGTTGATTGCGTACAAATCATCCTCGTGCTTTTGAATTCCATTCGCTCGTCGCTTAAAAGCGGTCATCGCCGGAATCTGCCCTCTGATGCTACACCAGTTTCGAGGCACAGCGACCCATTGCAGCAAATCGCGACAATCTGTTTCACATGTACCGCCAGCCTTCGGGCCGTGCTGCGATGCGTTCATTTGACGCCGCTTGAGGACAATAGTCGCCCAGAGAGCGCTACTCACGTGAGGCGCGCTCAAGTCTTACAGGCTGAAGAATGCGTATCCTTTTTCGTTCTATTGCGATAATGCCGGCCTTTTGTAATTCACCCAGCGCAGCCGTTACAGATTCTCTGTGGATGCCAAGCTCGCCACCGAGGTCCTTGTGTGTTAGCCCGCACACTACATCCTGTTCCCTCTTTTTCAACAGAAGGGCCGCGACGCGCGGGATAGTGCCCTTAAGTGCGTGGGCTTCGAACTCGCAGAGGAATCGGTCGAATCGCTCACTGATCAGGGCAATCACTCGGTGCGCCAAGTTCGGAGAGCATTCCACTAGAGCCTGAACGGTGTTAGCTGAGATCAACCTGACTCGTGACTCGGTTACGGATTCGGCGGAAAAATAGTGTCTTACCCGGCCGAAGCAACCCATTTCTCCAAATACAGCGGGAGCCTGAAGCGTCGCGACTGCTATTTTTCTCTCGCCGCAGGTTCTAAACGTCTGGACGGATCCTTTCTCAAGGAAAAACAATTCTCCTCCAGTCTGGCCCGCACTGAAAAATAGGTGCCCGACGCCTACATCCAGAACCCGACTATTTTCCAAAAGCCCTTCCAAACAAGGTTCAGCGACATGCTTGAATAGGTCTATCTTGTAGAACAGTCCACCCGCCATTTTGCCGATCGTCATGCCTCTTTCAATGACGCCTAATTTCACGCTACGTTTACAAGCGCCGAAGCCTTTTCAATGCCGAGACTGCCAACTTAGGCAAACTCCCTGGATTGGCCACTGCTATCGGCTGGGCGCGTAGTAGCCTGTCTTCGCATAGGCGGTCAAGGGAGGGAGTCCCTTAGGTGTGCGCAACTTGACCTTGATCTTCCGCCAGCGGGCATCGTGCGCTTTGTGGCTGGGGCGATATCCCAGAACATATTGATTGCGTAACTCCGTCCCGATCTTTGCGGCAATGTCCGGTAAGTCGTTTAGGTTTTCCGCGGCAAAGGAACGGCCCCCAGTCAATTCAGTCAATTCGTTGAGGAGTGTGGGACCGTTGAGTTCTTCAAGCGTTCGACTCCGATACTCAAGTTGGTCAAAGATGCCGATCGAGTAGAGCTGGGTATTCGCCTCCCGCACCAACCGCTTGATGTCTTTTTCGTTATACCGGCTATTATTGTCGCCACCATCAGAAATAATCAGCAGAGCGCGTTTGCCGTTGTTCGCGGCACGCATCTGACTGGTGCCTAGGTAAATGGCGTCCATCAATGCAGTCTTACCCTTGGCAGAGACTAAAAGCATGCGACTCTGCAAGTCTTCAACGTCGTGGCTGAACGAGCTGAGCAGCTGCGCACGGTCATTGAAACCGACGAGAAAGAATTCGTCTTGAGGATTCGCGGTCTTCAGGAACTGAAGCGCAGCTTGCTTAGCCTTGCCAATCTTGTTGGCCATGCTACCGCTGAAGTCTAGAATGACGCCGATCGAGACCGGGACGTCTTCGGAAGAGAAACTGACAATCTCCTGCTCGACGTTGTCTTCGAAAATTCGGAAGTTTTCGGGCTCGAGGCCGGTGACTAGGCGGTCGTAAGGATCGGTGACGGTGACGTCCACAAGGGCAAGTTCCACTTCGAGATGCAGAGCCTGTCCTTGGTTAATGGTTTGACCGGATGTATCGTGTTTCACATCGTCGGGCGCGAGGGACTGGGAGTAAGCGGTTGCAAGCAGGCACAAGCTGGCGAACACACAGAGGAGCAGAGATACCACGGGCTCGCTGAGGTTGCGCGTGGTGAGCAATCGTCTTTTGGTCGTCACTTTCTATCCCCGTTCAATATCAAGCGCCAGCTGTCAAAGGAGACAAGCTGGTTCGTAACCGAGAACGAAGCTTGCGACCAGCCAGGCGCTGATTTCTAGCTTTTTCGCGCTGCGCTTCGTGCAGCAATTCACGGAGGCGCATGCGAGCCTTGTGCAACTGTGACTTTGAATCCCCCACGGAGCGTCCCACGATCTCGGCTATCTCGTTGTGTTGGTACCCTTGGATGTCGTGCAAGACGAATATGGCGCGGTAGCCAGCCGGTAACTGCTCGATGCAGCGTTCAAGGCGCAGTCTGTCGATCGAACCTTCCAACAGTAAGTCAGGCGCACCAACATCGATGGTCGGCGGGTCAATCTCACTGTCTTGATCGGCAGTCCCCTCGATTGAGACTGTCGGTGGCGCCTTTCTGCGCAAGCGCATGAGCACGAGATTGACGGTCAATCGGTGCAACCAGGTAGAAAACGCTGATTCGCCGCGAAACGTGTTGAGTTTCCGAAATAACTGCACAAATGCCTCCTGGGTCAGATCTTCGGCGTCGCCTGCGTCTCGCAGCATCCGCAGGCAAATGGCATACACGCGGGACGCATACTGTTGATAAATGATTTCGAACGCCGAGTGGTCGCCTAGTTGTGCGAGCCGGATGGTCTCGCCGAAAACCGCGGTATCGAAACTGCATGGCTTTGACTTCTCAGAGGTAGCGGGGCGGTCGAAGGCTGCCCTTCCCTTGTTCAATAGGTCCCGCCGCGTTTGCCGCGACTGGTTATTCGGGCCCACGCTCTTAACATCATCTGCTGAATTCCTGACATCTACTGCGACGCTCATCAAAGCTTCCTTTTTGTAGCTTCAACTCTCGGTGAAGTAGCAGTTCGGCATTAAGTGAGATTGAGGAACTGCGAAAAGGTTTCGAAGGTCTGGACGAGGTGAAGTCGTTCTTTACGACTGTTCCGACGGGCAGCGTCCAGACGTTTTTCTCGTAACCGGCCTTCATTTGGTCACGTGGACGGGTCGCTGAAGTGCTTGTTTGGTTCGAGGATCATCTCCCGGTGCGGATAGTCGAAAATGACTGTAAAGCGCCGCAGCGTTTCCGCCCCGATCATTCCGGCCAGTCCCGGCCTAGCGAAAATCCCCGAAGTATTTTGAGAAAATTGAGCGAGCGGCATAGAAACCAGAAACTTTCCGAGTCTTATTGCCGGCACGCGTCCGAGGCGAGCGCTAAATTCGCCGCCCACTGCAACCACGCTGGGCACTTCGATGGTCTCGTCCGCCGACAGAAACTCTGGATGCGTGTCGCTGAAGTTCCTGGAAATCCAAATCGCGGTGGTCGCACCTGAATCCACTAGAAAGATGCCTTGGATCGGGGTCCCGTCTCGCGTCAACACTTCCGCGCGGACACTCGGTATGTTGTCCCACACGAATTCGAGCGGCAAATGCTGGCCGTGGCCAGAGTAGGAGTAGCTTGCCGGGTCGTGGAAACGAACCAGCTGGTTGTCATAATCGATCTCAACTACGTAGTTCTGGAATATGTTGGAACCGAGAAATCCGTCCACCCTCCGGCCCAATTCGCTCGAGAACCACCCCAGAGGCAGCGTGGCCACCGTTTGGTCACCCAGCTCGCCTCCCGCAAACATGAGCGTCGTGTGGCCGGCGAATGCGAACTTTTGCGTAGACCCTTGTCCCGGCCCGTACGCTATCCCCTCGCCTAGGAGGTCAAGACCCAGCATCTTCGACACCGATGCGTCGATGACCGTGTAACTCGACCCGGTATCGAGGATCACCCATAGTGGCGAGGATCCGTTGAGACTGGCCTGCATATAGATGAGTCCATCGGCAAGTTGAAAAGGAATCGGCTGGGCACTGCGCGGGATCGCCTGACTAGTCACCCTAGAATCTGCGCTCGCAAAGGACGGCGAGGGAACATCACATTGCCCAGATGGCACCGCCTCTCCCGCTCGGGAAGAGAAGGGAAACAATGTCAGCAACACACTGAATATCCAAGTCATTTTAGGAAGTCCGAGATTTCTGTTTTTCAAGTTTGTGCTAGCCTCGATGGCTTTCGAATGTGATGGTCACGAGCAAGCGCACGGGAACAGGCTCGCCGCCCAGGAAGGTCGGCTCGTACTTCCAGCGCCGAAGCGCCTCCATCGCCGCCATCGCGAGAATTGGCTGTCCGGACACCGTTTGCATTTCGACGACGTTCCCCTGGGTGTCAATCACCGCGTCAATCACAACGGAGCCACTGATCCGAGCCTGTCGGGCCAGAACGGGATAGACCGGGTCGGGCGCAAAGAGCACTCGCGGGCGCTTCACCTTCCCACCGACACGAATCGGAGCTTTCGGCGCCGAATCGATTGCCTCTGGACGAACCGGACCGGAAGAAGCTCCTCCCATAACGCCACCCAACTGTCCTCCCGGAATTCCCCTAGCCACACCGCCAGAAACGCCAGCCCCTAGGTCAATGGCAGCTTCCAAGTCCTCTTGGTTCGGCTCTCCGCTGACATGAGCGATGCGATTCGGTATGACTTTTGGCACCACCAGCGTCGCCAGCACCGCCGATGTTCCACTCCTGGGTGCCACCGATCGTGCTGGCGCCAGAGGCGGTGGGGCAGGCGCCGGAGGAGGAACCACAATCAACGTTTTGTTTAACTGTTGAAAATCGAGTGCCTGGGTGAAGAAAAGAGGGATCAAAAGCACCGCAACCAGAAAAAGCAGTTGGACCCCTGCCGAAATAGCAAAGTCGCGCAGGCGACGCGGTGCCCGAGTAGAACTATTCTCGAGCATGGCTTCTGCAAACAACCTTTTCAGACCGAGAACGGGTGCATCTGGTTTACCATCTCCTACGATGGTGGCTTTCCCTCGTGCCAAAATTTCCTTCCGTGCTTTTCGCGCCTCCGCAACCCCTGCGAAACGGGCGTCGGCGGGTACCAGACATCTTTGGACGATCACGTAGTTTCCTCCCCGTTTTGTTCCTGCGCCGGCTCAAACTGACCGGATCCGCTGTCGCCTTCACGCCGCCTCTGCAGACTCGCAGTTGACCTGGCTACCGCCAGTTGTTAGCAAACATCCAGCTCTATTCAAGTTCTGGGATACGAGGCGGCGCGGCAATTTGTTAAGAAGTTTGCGCAGCCGAAGGCGCGCTCGGTGCAGCTGGGATTTCGAATTCCCGATCGAGCACCCAAGAATTTCGGCAATCTCGTTGTGATCGTAGCCCTGGACGTCATGGAGCAGGAACATTGCTTTGCAGCCTTCCGGTAGGCGATCGATGGCAGTTTGGAGGTCGACACGGTCAAACAGTCCAGTCAGCCTCAGGTCTGGCACGGAGAGTTCGTGGTGATGCCCAGCGAGTTGCTCATCCGTTGCATTGATGTCCTCAAGTGAACTTGAAATCAACTTCTTCTTGCGGAAGTGCATTAGCACAATGTTTGCAGTCAAGCGATGCAACCAGGTTGAAAAAGCCGATTCGCCTCGAAACGTATGAATCTTACGAAACAACTGCAGGAACGCTTCCTGGGTTAGGTCTTCGGCTTCCCTCGTCTCCCTCACCATTCGTAGACAAAGGGCGTAAACGCGCCGGCAGTAGAGTCGATAGAGGAATTCAAACGCCGAGCCGTCACCTTGTTGCGCCAGTCGGATGGTGTCGAGTAGGGCGGCATTATCGGGTCTGCGAGGTCGTCTTTGTTCAAGGGAGGCGTTCATTCTAGTCTTGCCTTTCGATCACTCGGACTCTCCATTCGTCAACCTAAGAGTCACGGCTTCGGCAACGGATCTTGTTTATAGTCTCCGAATTCTTCGGTCTTAATGTCGTCGTCGCTGATACCGGAGGGGTGAAGCAATGTGGTCATTGCGGTGACCATTCCGGATGGACCAGCGACGTAGTAGACCGGTCCATTGAGTCCGTGTAGGTAGCGTCTCAGCAGATTGAGATCGATTGGGCCATTCTCATATGGCCAAGTCGGACTCTTACCGCGGGTGACATTTGGAATCAGCGTGAACGACCGATTTCGCGCAGCTAAGCCTTCCAACTCTTCCAGAAAGGCTGCGTCTTCCGAGACCCGGTTCGAATAGAGCAAAAATAGTTTGTGCGGCAGATGTTCCTGCATAGCCCAATGCAGAATGCTGCGAATTGGCGTAATCCCGATGCCGCCGGCGAGAAATACCGCAGGCCTGGTAATGTCCTTGTGAAGCGTGAACGATCCTCTAGGACGACTCACTTTGAATTTGGTGCCGCGAGCAGCGGTCTTCAGAGCCATCTTGAAGGGAGTTTGGCGCACGCGCAAAGCGATCATCGCCAGACGTCCGTCATGGGGAGAATTTGCAAGAGAGAATATTCTGGAAGTGTCGCCTTCGCAATTCACGAACGGTTGCGAGAAGGTAAAATCAGCGTGTTGCCCAGCTCGAAATTCGTAATCTGCTCCATTCGTGTCGAACCAGAATGCCATCGTATTCCTGGCAACTCTTTGACGATCCATCAGTGTCATTTCGTAGTCAGCCATAAGCCATCCTCGCTATCAACTTTGCAGGAACCGCTCTGGGCATCGCTGCGATTTCCAATTGCATAGACAGAATTGATCGCGATTTATTCCGTTGTGTTTCCACCGAGGGCGAGGCTACGGTCTCTGTCCGTGATGCTCCATCCAAAGTCGATGCGGCAAGAGGTAGGTAAATCCAAAGAACGCTTCCCACCGAGTGGACGTGCTGGTCAGCCCATGACCGAGTCCCGCGTCGACCACGAAATTCTTGCGAAGCGTGCGGGAAAACGCCCAGAGATTGCCCACCGCGTTGCCATTCTCGAATGGTTGTGAGAAGTGCCATATCTCAGCGGAAAAAGTGAGCTTTCCAATGGCATGAGAGACCGACAGGGTTTGGCCGAACTGCGCTCGACGTACAAAGCCCTGAGCCTGTTCTGCAAGAATCCCGTTCGTATCGATGTGAAATCCGTGTAGCTCTTTACTGAGGAGGATCGCAGTCGATTGTCGAAAAGTGCCAACGTCAAGTTCAGGCGCAACGCTCGCGTGAATCCGCCAAATGTAGCTAATCGCCACGGTCGGCCGCGATTCACCGCCAGAAAGGAGAAGAGCTTGCGCGCCTGCGAAGACCTCGCCTTCGTGAACCGCAGTTTGGCCTTGAAATCCGCTGATCGTCAACGGCTCGCTCTGCAAGAGCAGCTCCAACCTTGGGAAGACGGCGAGCTTGGTGACTTGGCTTATTCCGATGCGCTTTGAAAACTCTGTCGAGTGTTCTGCAAAGAGCGTGCCATTCTCGAACTGCAGGTATCCGACCGGTGTGAGCGCCGCAGGGGTCGATACCGTAGGCCGTCCCGGGTTAGCCTCGGGTTCGGATGTCGCTCCCGATTGCGCCAAACAGATCCGCGTAAAGAGGCTCAAGAAGGAAACGAAGCAAATCGGGAGAAGCTTCAAACCACCTCCTATCCAGGCCCGTTCACTCCACTGAGAAAACCGCCCAAGTGCCCTGTCACTGCGACAAACACTGCGGCCACCGCTTCGATCGGCAAGCGATATCCGGGGAGCGACTCTTCTGGTTTGCGCCGGGTTTTCATATGTATGAACCAAACTGCCGAGATCAGAAGGCTCGACACGCATCCCATTACTAGATGCATCAGAAGGATGCCTTTTAGCTTCTGACCATCGAGTTCCCATTGCCACGCAAGGAGTCCGGTAACTACAGTCGGTATGGTTGCGATCGCCGCAGCGAGCAAGTTGTAATAGGCTGCCGCCGCCAGCAGGTAGTGCTTCCTCCATTGCGAAAGAAAGTCAAACAGGACGCCGATGATAAACAGCGCAATCGGAAAGTGAATCAGCACGACGTGTTGCGCATGCTTTGCTAGAAATATTGTTTTTATGTCGAATGGATGCAAGGTTTCTCCTCACTCACTGCACGATGACTTTGCCGGTCATCTTCGGATGAATCGAGCAGAAGTAGGGATATGTCCCCGCCTTGCTGAACGTGTAAGAAAACTTTTCATCCGTGTCGAGCACCTTGGATTTGAACGTCTTCGGATCATCGGTGCTGACCACGGTGTGGGGAATATCGTCGCGATTCGTCCAAGTAACGGTGGTCCCGACCGCCACGGTCAGACTTGCCGGTCCAAAGCTGAAGTTGTCAATCTTGACTTCGACAGTAGAAGCTTTGTCCTGCGCGACTGCGATAGAGCTCTTTTGTCCTATGCCGAGTCCTGCCATACCCAGCATCAGAATTGCTGCCAAACCTGCTATAGACACACTTCTCCTCATGCTTTTTCTTCCTTTCAAGTCAATCAATCGATCTAGTTTTTCGAACGAGCTTGCGTATCGTTCACGCCAAGGTCGAATCCACCACCGCCAGCGCTTGTTGTCCTTGCACGTAATTCACATCCGTGATCCCCAGGACGCTCCTAAGTTGATCTGCCGGAACTTTCATCGGCCCGGGCGAATCGGCTTTTCCCGGCTGCGGTTGCGGAAACGCTGTAGATGCTGCGGTGTGAAAGGTCACCTTGCCCTCGACTTTCTGCAGCGTTTGGTGAATGTGCCCGTTCAGCACCGTCACGGAACCAAACTTCTTTAAGTAAGCCAGCGCCTGCGCGCTGTCGTCGGTGCCCCAGCCCCATTCGGGATAAACGGACCACAGTGGAATGTGCGCGAACACAACGATCGGCGTGCTCGATTTTAAGTGCTTTACATCGTCTTCAAGCCATTCAAGCTGGCCGTGCCCCAATGTTCCCAGCCCGCCCGCCTTCAGGTTCATCACATTCACGAGTCCGATGAAATGCACACCTTTCTTATCGAAGCTGTACCAACCCGAACCCTTGGTCCCCTTTCCGTAGCGCTCGAGATATTGCTTCCCGTCGTCGTTCAAGACATCGTGTTCGCCGGGCACGAAAAAGACATTCTTTGGCTTAGCGGCCTTGAGAATCTGATCGACCGTGTCGAATTCTTCCGGTTTCGAAAGGTGACTGATGTCGCCCGTGTGCAGCATGAATTCCGGAGCCGTCGGTAGAGCGTTAATCTTGTCCACCGCTACTTTCAGTGTCGCCGCGACGTCCGGATTTGCAGGTTTGTTGAATCCCATGTGGCTGTCGCTGATTTGCACGAAGCTCACCTCGCCCATGGCTTCCTTAGCGGTCATTCCCGGCAGCCGGCTTAAGGCGTAGGATTTCAGCACGCCTCCTTGAATTACGCAGAGAGTGCCCGTACCCACCCAGGCCATGCACTTGAGGAAACCTCGGCGATCAATTCCATCGTTGTTATGGTCATGGATGATTTCATCGTTCTTCTTCCTATGTATCAATTGCGCCTCCGTGTTGTTTTCGTCTGATCTGCGTATCCAGTGCACGCCGCTTAGCTCAGAAACCCGAGCGGCGCGGTAGAGAGTTAAGGGGGAGCCGCGCCGCCCTTGCACGTGTTTCCTCCGTGTAGACAGGGACCTGCTGCTGCTTATTCCCAAATTCCGCCCCCCACTCATGTTTTTTTTATTCCCAGTAAACATGCGAATAAAAGGAAACCTCACTCAGTTACCACGAGTGAACAAATCTTGATCGGGGGAAGGTTCGGACGTGCTTGATTCCCAGGACCAGGTGCGTTTCGAGCAGCTTGTGCTCCCGCATCTCGACGCCGCTTTCAATCTAGCGCGCTGGCTGATGCGCAGCCGGGCCGACGCGGAGGACGTTGCGCAAGAGGCCATGCTCCGCTCGTACAAATTCTTCCCAAGTTTTCGCGGCGGAGACTCACGCGCATGGCTTCTGCAAATCGTACGCAATACCTGTTATTCGTGGTTGGAGAAGAACTCCCGCGGGGAGAACATGACTGAATTTGACGAGGAGTTCCATGGTCCGGGGAGTCCGACCCCAGAAGAGGCCGCCATTGCCAGCCAGGATCGAGCTCGCCTCACTCGCGCTCTCGAGTCTCTGTCTCCGCGCGCACGGGAGGTCTTAGTGCTTCGGGAGCTGGAGGGATGCTCGTACAAAGAGATTGCTACCATCACTTCGATTCCCATCGGCACCGTAATGTCTTCTCTTTCACGTGCGCGCCGTCAGCTTCTATCCGCGCTCGTGAATCTTGCCCACGAGGAGGCCAACCGTGAGCTGTGACTTTGCAAACTCTCTTCTTCAAGGCTATTTCGATGGCGAGCTAAATCCCTTTCGGGCGACTGAATTCGAACGTCACCTCTCGCATTGCACGGAGTGCGCTACTGAGCTTGTAGACCTAGATTTGTTGAGTGCCAGGCTGCAACTAGCTCGACTCTATGCGCCCACGCCTCCTTCGCTGCGGCGCAGGGTTCAGGCGAATCTTCGCTCCGCAGCGGTCCCCTCTGCTGGGTCAAAAGCGCTTCTTTGGCATTGGCTAGCTGCTGCGGCCGCACTACTTCTTTTTACAATTGCCGGGTGGAGAATAAATCGCAACCTTCGCAGCAACGACTACCAAGGTGAGTTTGCCGACGAAATTGTTGAGGCTCACATGACCTCATTGCATCCAGGCAACATAACCGGCATAGCTTCCAACGATGCCCACGCTGTCAAGGAATGGCTCGAAAGCACTCTTAAGTTCACGGTTCCGGTCCGGGATTTCGGAAATGATGGCTTCCCCCTGGGGGGCGGACGCGTGGACGTTGTTGAGGGCCGCTCGCTCGCAGCACTCGTCTATTCTCACGATGGGCACACCATCAACGTTTTTGTGTGGCCTGCTCAGGACGCGGATAGCTCGCCGCGCACAGGATCACGGCAGGGCTATCAATGGATCGAATGGCGAAAAGCCCAAATTGAATTCTGTGCCGTGTCCGATGCTGGTCTGGCTGACCTTAAGCGGCTCCAAGGTGTAATCGCGGAATCGCTGAGTAGTGACGCGCTTTTCCCCGGCCAGTCCCGGGCGATGCAAGTTGGCAACCTGGCGTTCTGTGCGCGGAACATAGTGTTGTTCCCGACATGGAGCGCGCCGGTAAATCAGCCTGAATAGGACACTCTTGGCCGAAGTCTAATCGAGTTGACGAAGAAGGAAGGCAGACGAATGGAGCAAACCCGCACGTGCCGAAGCAACTGGGTCGTTACGGTCGAGAGCAGCGAGGAACGACACCAGGCGATTATCCGGTCAGCGATTGCAAAACGTGCTTATCAACTGTTTGAGCAACGCGGCCGCAGATATGGCATGGACTTGGATGACTGGATAGCCGCCCAGAAGCAACTCGTTGCTGACGACTTCAGTGGAGACACCTTAGCGTTTCGTTTTGTTATCGAATGTCCCGGCGATCCGGAAGTGACTACGGTGCTCAGCCTGACAACCCATAGCTTGGTAGTCCTTCGTAGCCACGCACACCATAAACCCAGTAGGGACAACGGAGCAGAAGTCGTGCAATCAGTTTTTCCCGTGGAAGAAACTTGTGGAATCCTCATAGATTCATGTTTTACGCCGATGCAAAGCTAGCTGTGATCTCTGATTTTTTTTGGGAGCGTGCAGATGCAAGAGTCCGTCCACGGATGTGTCTCCTGCTGGCCACCTCGTCATTAGAAGCACAGTCCCCAAAGTCATCGAGCTTAGGTCAGACGAAGCGCTTCATGCTGGATGCCAACGGTGCGTGGCTTCAGCAAATAAGCTCGTCGTTAGAGGCTCTGGCGAAACGAGTTAGCCCCAGCATTGTGCGGATTTTTAGCACAGGCTACAACCTGGATAGTGACCGGGAACACACAAACACAGATCTTCTCTCCCGTGGCTCGAGTTTAGGGTCGGGCCTCATCATCGCCACTGAAGGCTGGGTGGTAACAAACGCTCACGTTGTGCAAGGAGGTCGCCGGATCCACGTTCGGCTTAATCAGGGAGTGCCGTTGTCCACGCCGCGGTATCGAACGTCAAAGTGCGCCCTAATCGGACCTTGGGCAGCTCTTCACGAGCTCCGCAAGCTAGGCGTGATCATCGCCTGTCGAGCCTTCCGGCTCCACTTCAGTTGAGCGCCTGCACATCTAGAAGGGAAGATTTATAAATTTTCTTCGGGAACGGAATAGATTCGCTGGAGTCTCTGTCTTTACGGTCGCGCATCTGGAAGTTGGCGATTCTCGCTCGTCACCGACGAACGGGAAGAGCGTTGTCCACTTGCATCGGGACAGCCAGTGTCTAACGCACCAAGCTCGTTGGAAAGGGAGAACAATGGACAAGCGGAGAAGCAACAACAACCAATCGGCGAATCGGCGTTCATTCCTCAAGAAAGGAGTTCTCGGAGCGGGCGCAGCCACACTGGCTGCGGGGATGCTTCCTCGAAGTCTGGCTGCCCTCAACCAAGGAGAATACGATGGAGCGCCAATTACCAAGGGTGATATCGCGATTCTAACGTTCCTGAGTGCGTTAGAGCAGGTCGAGGCCGACCTGTGGATACAATACGCGGAGCTCGGCGGACCGACGACGGGTGTGGCCGGCGCTCAGGGTCTCTCGGCCATCGATTTGCAACTGAACGGCAAAGCCATCAGCACCGGTCTCGCGCCGGGTTACGTAACTGCCTTGCAGGTGCTGGACGGCGACATGCCGCAATACATCGGCGACAACACGGATGACGAGATCAGCCATCACCGCTTTTTGAACAATTATTTGCAGTCGAAGGGCGCGGGGCCCATCGACCTCAGCCAATTCGCGATTCTGCTTCCTAGCCAAGTCACAGGCGTGCCGCAAGCCGGACGGCTCACCAATCTGCGGCAGTTGACTGTTGATACTTCCTGGTGGACGCGTCTTCGCAGCGACAATCAAAATCCTGATCTCGGAGGGACTTTCGAGAACGCCGTGCCGGATCTCGCCAAGGGCCAGCACCCGGCTATTCCCCAGACTGACAACGAGGCCGCATTAAACAGCGACGGGAGCATACCTAATCACCTTCAGGCTATTGCGAGCACTGCCGGTTTCCACTTTGCGTTTATCGAGCAAGGCGGCGCGAGTCTTTATCCCACGCTGGCGCAGAAGGTCACGAATCTGGAAGTTCTCAGAGTGCTCCTGAGCATCGGCCCGAGCGAAGCCATGCATTTCCAGACCTGGCATGACAAGGCTGGCAACGCGCCGAATATTACAGACGGCGACCTCACCTTCCCGAACCTCAATGGTGGGAGCGACCCTAACAGTGGCGCAACGACCGTGAATAGCGTGCCCGCTGCGGATCTGTTCCAGACGAACTTGATTATGCCGGAGCCGACAGTTTTTCTTAATCCGAAGCTCGGGCCGGTCTCCATACTTCGTCCCACGTCTACCGCGCAAGGAGGCGCGGTTGCCTCGGTAGTCAGTTTTGTTCAGGACGGGCTTTTCCTCGACCCGGCCACAAACAAGAACACGGGCATCGTGGACGTTCTGATGCGCTTAGCCGAAGAAGCAGACGAGGTTCGGCGTCAGGTCTAAGCGACCTTACGCGCACAACAAGCGTGTCCGACATATCGCCAACCAGGATGGACAAATTCGCCGGCGTAGAGCAAACAACCCCTCGTGTTGACTTGCTAGCCTTACAGCGGCCGAATGTGTACATCCTTCTCGAATCTAGTTGTTAGGCCAACGCGCTGGACTTCCGCGCTTGGTCACGGTCAAAACATTTGTCGCGTTTGAGGTCAGCGCCTGATGGTTTCTGAATGGTAGGAGGTTCATTGACGACACTTAAAAAATGGTTCCTGTGGTCCGTGTTTCTTGTTTTTCCATTGACCGCCATGCTTCTCTCGCGATCTAGCTCGGCTCAACCTCAGGATCAAGAGACGCAGGTCATCGAACTCACCGCGAAGAAGTACGAGTATTCGCCCTCGCCGGTTCGTGTTAAGGTCGGCACCAAAGTGCAGCTCAAAATCACCGCCACAGACCACGACCATGGGTTCAAAATCGCAACCGTTCCCGACGGCTCCGAACCGGGTAGCAAACCTGGGTTGGTCTTTGTCTCGCCGCAAGAGTGTTGGCAGCTTAAGAAAGGCGAAACGACGACGATCGAGTTTTTGGCACAAACGCCCGGCACGTACACGTTCAAGTGCTGCCACACTTGTGGTCTCGGACACCGGGGAATGAAAGGGCAAATTATCGTTGGGCCAGCCGCTATGTAAGAAAGCAGAACTGCTTGCGGCGCTCGTTGAAAGCCGTAAAGGCATATACCAGGGCAATTTCCGTGGCGCGCGAATATGCGGCATTCGATCCCTTCATCAAATCACTAAGGAGCTTTAATGCTTCATCCTTTTTCCCTGCCGCGGCGTAGGCGCGCGCAAGATTGGCTATGCATGTCGGACTGTCTCCGGAAAGCTGCAGGGCCTTCTGTAGTTCCGGGATCGCCTTATCGGTATTCTTTTCTTGAAGGTACGCTTGCGCCAGTTGATTATGTGCGAGGCCAAAATTAGGGTCCATTTCGATTGTCTTGCGACTCTGCTCGATCGATTCGTCATAAGAATGCACAATGACGAGAAGCTCTGCCAAATCCGAGTTAATGATCAGGGATAACGGATCCAGGTTCTGAGCTTTTCTCATTTCAGTGACGGCTTCGGCATTCCTACCTACCAGGGCCAAGTGCCAAGCGTACCAATGATGGGCGGTCGCATATCCTGGGTTAAGCTCAATCGCTCGCCGGAATTCTTTCTCGGCAGAAGCAAAATCCCAGTCGAAGCCATCCAGGCAGAATGCCAGCGAGTTGTGGGCTTCTCCTAGGGCACTGTTCAACTCGAGGGCCTTTACGGCCGCGGCCTTCGCTTTTGGGAGTGCCTCCTTGGGGGTCATCACGGCATACTGCCAATCCCCCAACAATGCATAAGTGTCGGCTAAGCCGGAATACGCCTGGGCGTAGCTCGGATCTTCATCGACTGCCTGATTGAAGTAAGCGACGGCGGCCTTCAAACCGTCTGCGGTTCGCTTGTTCCAAAAGTAGCGTCCCTTGAGATAGGACACGTAAGCTTCCGGATTAACGACTTTCTTGTTCTTCAGCGCAGCCTCTTCCTGGGGGTTCAGACTGATTCGGATCTGCTCGGCGATGGCACGGGCGACTTGATTTTGCAGCGCCAGCGTATCCCGCAGATCGCCCTCATAGTCGTTGGCCCACAAGTGCGTGTCTGCTGGGGCTTCAATCAGCTGCGCCGTGATGCGCACCTGGTTGCCAGAGCGAAGCACCGTTCCTTCGACGACAGCATCCACGTTCAACTCGTGCGCAATCTGGGCCAACGGCTTGCGTGCACCTTTGTACGGCATCACTGACGTCCGTGAAATCACGCGCAAAGCACTAATCTGGCTGAGGTCGGTGATCAGTTCATCCGTCATGCCATCCGCAAAGTAGTCCTGGGAAGCGTCACCGGAGAGGCTCTCCAGTGGAAGAACAGCCAAGGAACGGATGGAAGGTGACGTGCGGTTCCGAGAGTGGAACGTCCATGCCATAGTAATCAGCAATAGCAAAACTAGAGCGGAAATTCCCCACGCAAGTCGTTTATGACTCGTGAGGTCGTCGGAGAGATTGGCGGAACCGCGGTCCTTTGCTTGTGAAGGCGGTTCGATTAAAGGCTCTGGACCGCTCGCGGGAGTGGCGTCAGCGATCCTGACCTCGGCCAAGAAGCGGTATCCCCTCCGAGCTACTGTTTCTACGAAGCGCGGGCTTTCAGCGGAATCCCCAAGGGCTTCCCGGATCTTGTTGATGGCTTTGTTGAGCCCGTGGTCGAAATCGACAAAGGTGTCAGCAGGCCAGAGCTTCTTCTGCAGTTCTTCGCGGGTCACGACTTCGCCTGGGTGCTCCATTAGCGTCACGAGAACTTGAAAAGGCTGTTCCTGGAGCCGGACCTGCAAGCCGCGTTTGCGAAGTTCCCCTGCGCGCAGATCCACTTCGAAAACACCAAAACGGAGCGGTCCGGAATGCTGAGGGGCTTCTGGCATCGACAGACCCAGATGAACGCGAGTCTACCACCCCGGGGAACTCGACAACAAGCGCCGACAGGGGACAAGTAACCACAAATCTAATGGCGACTATAACTTAGCAGGGGAGCCACTTTCCTTGGAGGTGGGATTCACGGTCCATTGCGTTCTTTATCCTCAGGGTGCAGTGTCGCGCCATGAACCAGCAAACCACCAACCTTCTCTTCCATGAAGTAAGGAGACGGACTGACAGGAAAGAATCGAAGGCCACCCATGAAAACAGTACGATTCCTAGTTTTGCGCGCGTTTCTGCTCATTACTTTCATCACCGCCTACCTCTATTTTTTGTACGGGCAGGAACGCGAGCATTTCGTTCCAGTCGCACGCAACGCCGCGTGGAATGACCTTGTACGCCAGATAGATCCTTCGGTGGATAACTCGGCACACGAGACTCTGGGGACAGAAGTCATCTTTATTCAGAAGTTCCTCCGGGAACACCAGTCCGAAGTGAGCGTCCGCGTCTACGACATTGCCGTTTTCAAAGCCATCGACCAGGTCCGTGCACGCCTGCAGCAGGCTGATAGGGACCTGGAAACGATTAGGAACGAGTTGTCCTACAAGGAATACGAGACAAACCGTGGGAGGTGACGCATGCAACGGGAAGCAAGCATCTACTGCACCGAATGCCGACAGCCCATTGTCCCGGGTGAGGACTGTGTCCGATTTAAGGCTCCTGGCCAAGGCATCTACCAGTGCTTCCATAGACGATTCAATGCCGAAGGCTGTTGGGAAAGGCTGTTAAGCACCGGATTCGGAACTCGGATTCGTCTCATGGGCCCGAACGCTTGTGTTCTTGAATGACCCAAAAACATTTCTCTTTGTCTTGCGTGTGCGAGAGGAGATGTCTATGCCAGATCAAAAGTCTTCTTGGGATTTTGAACAGGAAGTCCTGCCCCATCTCGATGCCGCCTACAACCTTGCGCGTTGGCTGACTCGCAAAGAGGAGGACGCACAAGATGTGGTTCAGGAAGCTTATGCACGCGCCTTCCGATTTTTCGGCGCATTCCGAGGTGGAAATGCACGGGCGTGGGTTCTCAGAATCGTGCGCAACACGTGCTACAACTGGTTACAGGAGAATCGGGCCTTGCGGTCTGCTACAGAATTTGACGAAAACATCTTCGGCCCAGATCCTCGCGCCCCCAACCCGGAGGAAGTCCTGCTGCAAACCGCAAACGACAAAATGCTTCGACAGGCGCTGGAAGCGCTCCCGTTGAAATTTCGCGAAGCCCTAATATTGCGCGAACTCGAAGGTATGTCCTACAAGGAAATTGCCGAAGTCACGGGAATACCCATAGGCACGGTAATGTCGAGGCTGGCGCGGGCGCGTGAAGGACTTCGACAATCCCTAGTGCGCTATGTCAATCCGCCTGTGGAACCAACATCGGCTACGGTAATCTGATTCCGCAAGGTCTCAGAAGGCCTACGCACCATGGATCGGGGTCGGATCCCCGGCGGGGCCTCCTGGGCAACGATTTGCCAGGAGACAGGACTCAACAAGGGGACCGCCCAGCGGGCCTTCCACCGCTTGCCCAAAAATGGCTTGCACCAGGTTTTCGCGACCGCTGCGGACTGATTTGGTTCACTCCTTCGGGACGGCACGCAGGGAGAGGCGCCCAGGTTGTGGCAGCGGAGGCTGCTCTTACCTGGGCGCCACCAAGCGAGGGCTGATGCGTAACGGGTCAATTGCTCCCGGAAGAGGAAGAGGCAGCGGCACCCTTGCGCGGCGTGCGGCCAGAAGAACCGGGCTGCTAGGCATCGAAAGAGTGTAGGTATGGCTTGCTGTTTCAATGCGAGAGAGGAAATGCTGATCACCCACACTCGCAAAGCCGAGCATCGTTTTGTCATGAGGGGTGCTTTGCGCGTCAACGGCAAGTACAACGACGGCGGCGCCATTTTCTATGCTGCTGAGTAGCAGGATTCTGGGCTGCACATCGCTGAGACGCGTGATTTTGTATTCGCCAGCCGGAAACGTTTGGCCGGCGACTACGAACTGAAAGGGGATCTGCACTTCAACTAAGGCTTGAGCCGTGGCAGGAATCGTGAGGCCAGCGACGCCAGCCAAGACAAAGAGTAGACGCACCAGTAGCTTTTTCATACTTCCTCCTTTGTACGTTTCGGTGTCCTTGCGGGTAAACGACGCTTCGGGCTAGTATTCCTCGGGCGGCGCTACGAACCACTCTTGCAAGGATCTTCCGCAAAAACGCTTACTCAAGGAAAGACGCTCCCGTAGACGAAATTATTCGCGATTCGATACGAAAAAAATCGAAATAGCCCATGGAATCTTTGAATCTTTGCATGTAAATTTTCTCGGGCGAGTGCAACCTTTTTTGAGGCAAGCGACATCGCCTGCGGATGACTCACAGGATTGCCACTCTACGCAGCTGCAGGCTTCCTGCGCAATGATCTGCCGCGAGTTGGGGGTATCCAAAGGCAGCGCACAGCGAGCCCTTTGTAGCGTGCCCAAAAACGACTTGCTGCAGGTTTTTGCGACCGCTGCGGACTGACGTGCCCGGGGTTATTTGAGGCCAATTTAAAGCGAAAATATACGCATTTCCGTATTGTTTTTGGAGGCGAGCCGTAGTACTTCCTCGCCGCCATGACCACCGGGCCCAGGCCCTGACTCCTTCTTGTGGACGACCGTACCGCCGTGCGCGGTGCTATTCGTGAGTTCATCGAAGCCACAACGCTCTACAAAGGGTGCGACGCGATAGACAACGATTTGTCCGTGATCCACAAAACGACGGAGGCGCGCTGCGACCTAATACTCATTCATCTGGGGGTGCCGCTGCAGGATAGTCTGGTGACGGTGTCTGTTCTGCGTACCAAGCTGCCCTATGTCAAGATCGTCGGCTTCTCCACTTTACCAGTCAACTTAGGAACCTGGTGTCTCCGGGAATTGGATTGGATCCAGTCCGCACTACGCAAGACGGGCTGTCAAAGTTGGTGGGGACCCTGAAGGCGCTGATGCCCGAACCGCCACGAAAGTAATAGCTTGCCCGAAAATGGCTTGCGGCCGGTTTTCGAGACCCCGTGAGGTCAAAAAACTGGTCCCGGTCCGGGAGCAGGAACTCATTGCTCTGCGCCCGTTGATTACAAATCAGGCCTGGGAGGTCCTTTGTCAGGGGGGATTCCCACCACCCTTAATATATGTTATGTGCTGATTGTGAGCCCATCGCCCGCTGTCCGTTCGACTTTTTATGCCGCTTCCCTCTCGTAATACTTCAGTAGGCCGCCCAGTCGTTCTCGACACCGCAGCCCTCCCCAGGCTCGAGGCGAGATCCGTTGCGATGTCGAACCTTCAGAATTGGTGGGCCTGCCGTAATCTGGAGGAGTTCCTCGAAAAGAATGTTCGAGTGAAAGGGTTTTAGGGGAGTGGGAAGAACATCATGAGCGTGCCGGGGACGAGACAAACTTCAAACTTTCAGCGCGCTCTCAGTACAATTTCAGGACTTCAACATCTAGCGGGCCAGCCATAGCGCGTACCGAATAGCTTGGAACACGGTCCACTGGTGGTGGGCCCTCAGGATGCGATACCAGCCGAAAAAAGAAGGCGACTTCATGATTTCCACTCCCTTAAGTCGTTCCTAAACCCAATTATCTGCTCCTCCGTATAGACAGAAGCCTTCTGCTGCTTATTCCCAAATTGCACGCCTGCACAGACTTTTTTCCGGTGAAAAGGCGAATAAAAAGAAATCTCAGTCAGTTACCACGAGTGAACCAACCTTGATCGGGGGAAGGTTCGGACGTGCTTGATTCCCACTTGGCGTGCGAGAGCAAAAGAAGGCCAAGCGAGACACCGAGTGAAATGGTGAACATACGCGAATAACGATCTGGGACTCCCTCATTCATACCGCAGAGCGACGATGGGATCCACGCGATGGCACGCCGCGCGGGAATCTAGGAAGGCGCCAAAGCCACGCCAATCAGCAACACAGCTACACCCAAAATGTTTGCGGATCGTGAGTGCCTACGCCGAAGCAGCAGGCTCGCGACAAACTGCGCCAGAAGATACGAGCCCACCAGGGCGGCGGTCACGCCGATGAGGCTTCAGCGTCTCGCCGAGAATCATCCCGCGCACCGCATGCGTTTGTGCGCCAAGGGCCATGCGCAATCCAATCTCCTGTGTGCGCTGGCTGACCGTGTAGCTCGTCACGCCATAAATGCCAACGGCTGCTAGCAGCAGCGCTAATCCCGCGAAGCTGGCCACGAGCAGCGACGAAAACCGGCGAGGCGAAACGGAATCCGAGATCACATTGTCCATGGTCATCACGTGCGTTACGGGCAGATTCGGTTCGAACCGGTGCACCACTTCGGCCACCTGTGCCTCGCGAAAATGGCGAGCGACTTTAGAATCAGCGGATTACGCAAGATGCTTGAAACATTGTCACATTCGCGCGGAAGCAACCTGAAGAATCAGATGAAGAATCAGGCGGAGATTTTGGTTTCTGAGACAAGTCAAAAGGGAGCCGGTGCTGGAATGGAATGAGAAGCGAGTACGCGGCGGTCATGCCCAGTTCTCGCCCTGGCTTATGCACCATCTTTTGAGTCCCGCCGATATCCGATTCATCGGTTTGGAACGGTTGCCTCAAGCTGACGGGCGCACTTACCGGCACCCATACCGACCAACCGACCCCTCTGGCACGTCTCGTAAGCACGCTCGATCAGCAGAGCGTCGAGCAACAAGGAGGAGCGGCGCTTGAGGGTCGAGAAAACGGAGACGTAGGCATCGGCGTTGCTTTCTTCACCTTCTCCTAATGCAGCATTACGGTGAAGCCAAGCGACAGCGGCCGCGCTGCGCAAATCAAAAGTTCTGCGCCATTGGCGCCGGCAGTTTCAAATCTGCAGAATCAGCTGCAGTCATGAGAGAGAAGGAAGAAAAGATGGAATCGAAAGCCGGTCTAAGGGGAAAGGATCGGGGCATTCTGAACATGGCGACCGCCGTCCTGCTCGTCCTGCTCCTTTTTCCTGCAGACGGAATTCAGGCCACGGACAACCTTGCCGAGCCAAACAGGTTCTTCCATGATTTTGTAGGACTTAATGACGACCAAATTCGAGCAATTCGGGAAGGAAAGGCAATCGCGAAGATACTGGACTCCCCGACTGCGGATCAGGTGTTTGTTTTCGGCTCTGTCTACATAAACTCGACTCCGGAGCGTTACCTCAAGTTTGCATCCGACATCGATGCGCTCCGCAAGCTTCCGAGCTATATCGTGCTTCAGAAGTTTAGCGACCCGCCGCAGCTTTCGGACCTCACCGGCTTCACGATGGATGAGGAAGATTTCAAGCAACTGAAAAATTGCACGGCGGGCCATTGCGAGGTGCAATTGCCGACCGAAGCGATGGAAGAGTTTCAGCACTCCGTAAATTGGTCCGCGCCGGATGCCAGCGATCAGGCCAATCACCTGGCGCAACAAATGGCTTTGCAAGCCCTTCTTAACTACGAACTGGGCGGCAACGCGGCACTGGGAACCTACCGCGACAAGAAACATCCCTCCGTTGTGGCGGAGACGTTTGCTTCTTTGCTAATCCGTTCCAAAGCACTCCCGGTGTACTTGCCCGAATTGCGTGAATACCTCCTCAACTATCCCAAAGCGGATTCTAGTGGCATCCAATCCGGCTTCTTTTGGGAGAAAGTGAATTTTGGGCTTAAGCCCACCCTTCGCATGGTGCAAGCGATCATCTATCAGGGCAAGCCACCGCAACAGCCCGCGTATGCCGTGGCCGTGAAACAACTTTACGCTAGCCATTACTTTGAAAGCGCGCTGGACTTGACGGTGTGTGTCAGGGACGACGAACATCTGGCCCATCCCGGCTTCTACCTGATTACCATGAAGGGATCACAGCAGGCGGGACTGACTGGTTTGAAGGGCGGAATTGTTCGCAAGGTCGCTGTGGATAAGACGCGATCCTCGCTTGAGAAGGCCCTGGCTTCTATCAAGCAGAAACTCGAGTCTCAGGCCCAATAACGTAAATTGCCCGGGTGATGAATATGCCGTTCCCCGATCGCCGCACTTTGAACATATTGTTGACCACATTGCTGTTCGCAGTCGTGCTGGCCATCGTCTATGTCGCTCGGGCTGTCATCGTAATCTTCGCTTTTTCGATCCTGTTCGCCTATTTGATTAACCCGATCGTTAGATTCCTTCAGTGCCATTCCTTATTTTTCAAGAACCTGCGGGGACCTCATGTTGCCGAGGCATATCTGGCGCTCCTTATCGTTATCGGTCTGATCGTCCATGGCCTTGCTCCGCAACTTGTGCCCCGGCTGATCCGGCTCGTCAGGGAATCACCCACGAAGATGGAAGGCGTCTATTCCGGTGATATTGCAATTGACATGGGACACAGGAACGGCTGGGATGAAGCGCAGGCGCTTCGCGCAAAAGCCTTTCTGCAACAACGCAGGGAAAGTATTCGCGGTTTGGTGGAATCCACAAGGCAGTTCCTTTCCGTGGTGGTCGGCGGAATCGTGCTGATTCCGATTCTCGGCCTTTTCTTGCTAAGTGACGGTGAAAAGCTGGCGAACGGAGTCATTCAACTCGTCTCGACCAAGGAAGCGTTCGGAGAAGCACGAGCCCTAGCCGCCGATCTAGACGACATGCTGCGGCACTATATTCGAGCCAAGGTCATCCTGGCCGTTCTGTCACTCGTCTTTTGCTCAGTTGCCATGCTCTTGCTGGGATACCAACACGCGCTCGCTCTGGGGCTCCTGGCCGGTGTGCTCGAATTTATTCCCGTGGCCGGCTGGATCACCGCGCTGGCCACGATTACGACTGTTGGCATCGCGACGCACTCTCACTGGATCTGGATGGCCGCACTGCTCGGTCTTTGGCGGATGGTCATGGACTACGCAATTGCCCCGCGCGTAGTGGGCCACGAACTGGAGATGCACCCTCTACTGGCTATCTTCACCGTCATGGTTGGAGGGGCGGTCGGCGGAATCGTAGGAATCTATCTCTCCGTGCCGCTGGTCGCCGCCTTGCGTGTCATTTGGCGCAGGTTCTCCTCGCCACAATTGGAGAAGGCAAGCAAAACTCCAAATGCCAGGAACCCCATCGCCATTGTGAGTCAATAGGTCCGGCAGGGTTGGCAAAGAGTCTGGGTGTGACTTTCTCGGTATCTGATTCCCCTAGGTCTGAGAAGGTCTGCGCACAGCTAGCTTTTGTTCGCCCCATTCTTCGAGGGGAAACAAGTGGTTCGCGAACAGCCGGATTTCCTATTCGCAGCTAGGTCGTATTACGATCTCGCGCAACGTGCGCAAGGAAAGCTTCGCATACGCGAGGCAAAGACCGTCCGTTCAGCGTAACCACGCCAATCGTTCGCATGGCGCGCTCATCTTGGATGGGAATAAAACGGCAATCCCCCCGCCTCTCGATCGCCATTGCCGGAACAATCGAAATGCCTAATCCGGCTGCTACCATGCTCAAAATGCTGCTGAATTGGCCACTCTCAAAAACAACATTCGGATTTAGTCTGGCCCTATTGCAGGCCGCTACAGCAGCTTCACGAAAGCAGTGGCCGTCGCGCAAAAGCAAAAAGGGGTTGTCGCGCAATTCCCCAAGCGACACGACGCGTTGCCTTGCAAGCCGATGGCGTTTGGGCAGCACCGCATAAAGCTTTTCCGTAGTCAAAGGAAAAGACTTGAATTCGTGATTCCGGACCCGCAACGGTAGCGCAACGATTGCCACCTCCATCGTGCCCGCGCGAAGCCTTTCAAGAAGCAAAGGGGTGATCTCCTCCACGATGGTGACGCGCGCCTGCTGGTATTTACGCGAGAAAGACGCAAGCACGGGCGGGAGGAAATATGGGCCAATGGTCGGAATCACGCCGACGCACAGTGGTCCGCTGACGGAGCTTTTCCGTTCCACGACATCGCTGCGCGCTGCTTCGACATCGCGAAGAACTGCTCGTGCCCGCGGGAGGAATGCGCTGCCAAGCTCTGTCAAGCGAACGGTACGGCCGAGACGATCGAAAAGCCGTGCTCCCAATTCATTTTCCAGTTTCAGGATCTGCTGAGAAAGCGAAGGCTGTGAGACATGCGATTGCTGCGCCGCGCGACTGAAGCTGCCAGTCTCAGCGATCGCGCAGAAATAGCGAAGCTGATGGAGTTCCATAGGTTATACCTATCCGTCCTATCCGAAGTAGATATTGGAATTATAGGTGAGAAAGCCTTTAGTTTGGGGTGTGGGAGTTGCAGCTCGTAACTTGCGCCCGGTAACGGCTACCGGAATCGAAAAGCCTGGATGAGTTTGCACTTTGCACATTATCTTGACTAATTCCAAAGAAGGTGAAGATATGGAGAAAGAACTTACTACCTCGGCGGGGGCGCCAACGGAATCCAAGTGCCCGTTCGCGCACCGAACCCCCGCGCAGACGAATCGTGACTGGTGGCCGAACCAATTGGAGCTTCAAGTTCTCCATCAGCACTCGACCCTGTCCAATCCTATGGGCGAGGATTTCGACTACGTTAAAGAATTCAAAAGCCTCGACCTGAATGCTGTGATGAAAGATCTGCACACCTTGATGACGGATTCGCAGGATTGGTGGCCAGCCGACTTCGGTCACTACGGTGGACTGTTCATCCGTATGGCGTGGCACAGCGCCGGCACGTATCGCATCGGCGACGGCCGCGGCGGTGCGGGCGCTGGTCAGCAGCGGTTCGCTCCGCTCAATAGCTGGCCGGACAACGTGAACCTCGACAAGGCGCGGCGCCTGCTGTGGCCAATCAAACAGAAGTACGGCCGCAAAATCTCCTGGGCCGACCTGATGATTCTGGCTGGCAACGTGGCTCTCGAATCGATGGGCTTCAGGGCCTTCGGTTTTGGCGGAGGCCGTGCAGACGTGTGGGAGCCCGAGGAACTCTACTGGGGCCCGGAAAGCAAGTGGCTTGGTGACGAGCGCTACACCGGCGACCGTGAGCTTCAGGGTCCGCTCGGTGCGGTGCAAATGGGTCTGATCTACGTGAATCCGGAAGGGCCGAATGGCAAGCCAGATCCCATCGCGGCCGCCAGGGACATTCGCGAAACCTTCCGCCGCATGGCCATGAACGACGAAGAAACCGTCGCGTTGATTGCAGGCGGTCACACCTTCGGCAAAACGCACGGCGCCGGCGACGCGGCAAACGTCGGCCCAGAACCCGAAGCGGCCACCATCGAAGAGCAAGGCCTCGGCTGGAAGAGCAAGTTTCGTTCGGGCAAGGGCGGCGACGCGATCGGCAGTGGCTTGGAAGTCATTTGGACCGAGACGCCGACCAAGTGGAGCAACAATTTCTTCGAGAACCTGTTCGGCTACGAGTGGGAACTCACTAAGAGCCCGGCCGGCGCGCATCAATGGACGCCGAAGAATGGCGCGGGTGCTAGCAAGATGCCGGATGCACACGATCCGTCCAAGCGCCACGCCCCGTCCATGCTAACCACGGATCTCTCCTTGCGCTTTGACCCTGCTTACGAAAAAATCTCAAGGCGCTTCTACGAACATCCGGATCAGTTCGCCGACGCGTTTGCCCGCGCCTGGTTCAAGCTAACGCATCGTGACATGGGCCCGATCGTGCGTTATCTCGGCCCGCTTGTCCCAAAGGAAACGCTGCCCTGGCAAGACGCGGTCCCCACCGTGAATCATCCATTGATCGGCGAGCAGGACATTGCTGCGCTCAAGGCGAAGATTCTCGCGTCTGGCTTGACCGTTTCCCAATTGGTCGCGGCCGCTTGGGCCTCGGCCTCGACGTTCCGCGGCTCCGACAAGCGCGGCGGAGCCAACGGCGCGCGTATTCGCCTGGCCCCGCAAAGGGACTGGGCCGTCAACCAACCGGCCCAACTGGCGAAGGTGCTGCAGGCGCTGGAAGCGATCCAAAAGGAGTTTAACGCTTCCGCACCTGGCGGGAAGAAGGTGTCGCTGGCGGACCTGATCGTTCTTGGTGGCTGCGCGGGGATCGAGAAAGCCGCGAAGGGCGCTGGGCACAATGTGACTGTTCCGTTCAGACCGGGGCGCATGGACGCGTCGCAAGAGCACACCGATGTCGATTCTTTCGTGCCGCTCGAACCGCGCGCCGATGGCTTCCGCAACTATCTCAATGGCAAGCAGCGTCTTTCGCCGGAGGAGCTTTTGGTCGATCGGGCGCAGTTGCTCAACCTCACTGCACCCGAAATGACGGTTCTCGTTGGTGGTTTGCGCGTTCTGGGAGTGAATGCCGGGAATTCCAAGCACGGGATCTTCACCAAGCGACCCGAAACGCTGACCAACGACTTCTTCGTCAACCTACTCGATATGAGCACGGTGTGGCAACCGTCCAATGCGTCGAATGGTTCCGGAGAGGTCTACGAAGGTCGCGACCGCAAAACGAACGCGGTCAAGTGGACCGGCACCCGAGTCGATCTGATCTTCGGTTCGCACTCCCAGCTACGTGCCCTCGCGGAGGTCTATGCGTGCAACGACTCTGGGGAGAAGTTTGTGAAAGACTTCGTTGCGGCGTGGAACAAGGTAATGAACCTCGATCGCTTCGACCTCACATGAGATCCGCGGGAGAAGAGAGCCGTCAAGAAGGGGGCGAGCAATAGTTCGCCCCGTTCATTGAAGGAGCTAAGTCTGCATACATCGCATTCCGTGGGTAAGAACCGCCTTCACCGCTATTGCCGCCAGCCCCCCTAGCGCTTCAGTGGGCTTCGCCGTTCGGGCTTCCTAAGCTTTTCCTAAGACTTCGAACAAAACCCAAGACCTCAGATTTCCCAATGACACTGGCAAAATGGTTTTTCGCCAAATCGCTGATTGATTCCAAAGGACTTGCGTTTTACCATTACCACTGAGAATTTCTTAGATGGCTTGGACGGAATCCCCCCCTCTCCGCCACCGTTCTTCCCGAATCATACTGACGGATAGTCGGCTTTTCGTTGAAATGATTCTCACCTGCAGCTGATCATGAGAAAGAAATGTCTGAAAATCGAGCGTGAGTACATGCTTCACGCGAGCCAAAGGCGCCACCCTTGAGGCTCATTTTATTTCTCATTGCCGCCTTTTGCCGCCGCGACCAATCGCTAAGTTGTTGTAGGGAAACAAGATAACTGGAGCGGGCGATGGGAATCGAACCCACGTCCGAAGCTTGGGAACCATTGAACGTGATGGCTTGCCCTCCCGCGAGCGGAGTTAGCAGGTTGCACCCCAAAGCCCTTCAACTTTTTCCCACTTTACGCTACCAAAGTGGTATCCTGCGTTGACGACTCCCCGCCCCTGAAAAGGGTCGGTTCGGGCAATCTATAAGATTGCCCACTTTTTTTATGGCTGCCTCGCCGTCTCCGACCTCGCCACCAAAACGACCAAAACCGAGAACGATTTTCTACATCGATGGCCTCAACTTGTATTACGGTGCAGTGCGCCCGACACCTGCTCTTAAGTGGCTCGACATAGCCAGGTACTGCAAGCTGCTCCGTCCTCACGACGACATAAGGATGATCCGATATTTCAGCGCCCTAATCGCCGGTCCGACTCGACCGAACCAGGAGATTTACCTTCGGGCACTCGCGACAACGCCCCTCGTAGAGGTGACTCTAGGTAAGTTTAAGACCAAGAACGTGAAGTGCGGTGTCTCGACATGCACAGTGCCCGGCAACAAATGGTTTCTAATGCCTGAGGAGAAGCGGACCGACGTAAACATAGCGGTGTTCATGCTTGATGACGCCTACCGCGACATGTGCGACCAGTTCGTGATTTTCAGCGGCGACTCTGACCTCGTGCCTGCAGTCAATATGGTGAGGTTACGGTTTCCGAGAAAGAAAATCATTGTTTACGTTCCAACTCAGAATCCGGTACGCGGCGCCGCAGTTGAACTTCGCACCTCGGCGCACGTCGATCGGAGTCTGCCCCTATTGCTGCTCTCGAAATCACAGTTCCCGAACACGATCCCGGATGGTGCCGGGGGTACTCTAACCCGGCCTGCATCCTGGAGGTAGCTTGGAAAAGCATCGTAGATATCACGGCGTGAGCCCCCCGGTCAAAGACACCATCATGTCAATCATCACGCCGCAACCGACAGCGGCGTCTGCATACTCTCCGCGGTTCGCTAGTTATCGGCGAAGCCGGCAAAGCAAGCGAGCTACGCGCGAGGCGTGGTACTAGCACGCGCTGTCACGAGAATGTCACGCTAACCGTGGAAAACGGAAGCAAAGTGTGAGCAAAAACTGAACAGTGAAGAGAAGTTGACTCACCGCGACTCATCGGAACTTGCTGATTCTCCTCGGAAAAGCCCCCGCTCCGGCAAATCGTGATTAAGCAACTCAGATGGCTGTTAACCGAAGGGTTGCTAGTTCGAATCTAGCCCGGGGAGCCAACTTAATTTCCAATCCCTCAATCAGTTAAGCGACTTTTTTCAACTTCGATTTTTGCTGCCTTGGGCGTGCAGGGCTAAGAGTTGTTGACGAAGTGCGAGATTTTCTAGGATGAGGTCCTTACGCGAACTCAAGGCGCTGACAATCCGGCCGATGAGGTGCCGGAACGACCAGAACATGGCCCAAATCTTATCGAAACGCCCGCAACAAAACAGCTGCCAAGTCGTTCATTTTACGAGTCCACGACGTTTTGATGACGGACAGCCGTATCCCGCTTACTGCTTACTTGGCTTGATCTTTGACCGGCAGATATGCGGGGGCTTGTGACCGAGCGGCAAGGTGCAAGGTGCAATCGTTGGCGAGTTGGGTGGGTAACCACAAGCTTGTTGAGAACCTTCCCCCGGAAACAAAGCCACTCCTTCTTCCACTGTTAGTACCGCATCTGTCGAGGGCGATACGATTTGACGTATCCTATCTGCCACTTTGTTGCGCAGAGCTTCAATGGGGGGAGGCTTGGGGGTACCTTCCACAACGGTTACCGACTGCGCCGAGGGGAGCTGGCGTGCGGCGGTAGGGATCGCCATGTGGCCTTCTGCAACGCTCATTCCTATTCCCTCTTTTGCTTTGGCTGGTTGCAACCGCGTTGCGTTACGTTGAAGGTCGTCGAGGAATGCAGTTAGCTCCGGCAGCGCGGGGATTCCTGGGCGGGTTGGCGTCCAGTAAGGCGTTTCCGTCGTTGTTTCAGTGCGCATGGGAGCTGTCCGCTGCCCTATATAGCATAGGGCGAGGCCCACCACAAAAATGACAGCCCCCAGCGCGCTTGCTGTAATATCCAAACCGATAAAGTGAATGCGAATCTGCTCGGCTTCGACTTGCGGGAGCGCGAAAAAGTGGATGCCCTGTGCAACGCAGTAGAACCCCAGGCCTACAATCGCAAGGGCAATGAGGCCCCGGATAGTCATAAACGTGATGTTTTCGGCCGTGTTCATGTTTCCAGAACAAATTTATCGGGCAAACTGCGAAGCCTGTTTTATCAGGGTGACCATGCGCGGATGGTCCTTGTCATTGATCGCAGTGAATTTCAGGCCCAGCCCAGAACCGGTCTCAACATGCCGCACGACACCTTCGGCCCTGATCTGTCCTTCTTGAACAAGAAACTCAACGTGGGCCTCTGCGCCGACCGCCCGCGGACGACCTGTCTCGATGAAGAGGCCTCCCGCACTCAAATTTCGAACTCGTGAAGTCTCGTCGCGCCCACCGCAGGTCCAAAAGACCCAGACGCCCTCTGGTGTCTTGACACGTGAGCTAGCCGCCGTGAAGGCGGAACTGTTTGTTTCAGCATGAGGCACCTCCGCGTCAAGACTTTCGGAGATGGACCAGGGGGACAGTACCTTACGGTCGGGAATTGTCACGAACGACAGTTCTTGGCGTCTGAGGGCATTCGGGACTGGCGAACCCATGCTACGCCCAAAAGCCTTAGTGCTCGCGATGGCCGTTGTGCTGCCCCTTGGTCTCGCCCTTGGCCAGAGCCTTGCCTTTGCCCTTATCCCTGTCGGGATTCTGCTTGCCTTTGTCGTTGTCCTTGCGAGGGCCATTGTTGTTGTGGTCGTGGTGACCCATCTGACCCATTCGACCCATCCTCTGTGCCGTAGCCGGGATAGCCAGCAAGGAAGCGACGAGGAATGCTAAGCAGAGATACTTCAGTTTTTTCATGGAGGCCTCCTGGAACCGTGTGCGGGTACTTTGCCACACTGGTTCCTTCCTAGTCGTAGAGCAGGTCAAATTCCAGAAGTAACTTCCTGCTTTAAAGCCACTTATGTTCCCGGAGTCTCTTGCGGACTGAGGCGTCCCAACACAGTAGTGTGGCCCTTCTAAACACGCAGCAGTTCTGCCTGGTTTAAGACAGACATAAGCGAAGTTCCAAAAACAACTGTTTGTGGGAAAGCTCGAGGGAGTTCAATCGGCCGCGACAGCGGAAGCAGTTAAAGGCGCGGAAACGGCGGGGTTTTCGGCGAGTCAGCGCAGCAACCGCTCTAGCAACCGTTCGAGCAGATCTCGCCCTTGAGAAGTTATCTTGGTAAACTCGATGCCCATTCCCTCCCCGGAAACTATGTTTCGCACCACGGCATTCGCGGCGAAAATCAAGCCTTCAGATACTTCAAAGATGAGTTTCAGGCCCGTGCCGACAGGCTTTACCCGTGACCCGCAGAGGAACAGGCCTCCCATGCCCAGCGTCGCAACGCGGGAAACCTGTTGGTCGGCAGGGTGTAGTTCATCAAAACCCTGTTGCTATTGGGCGTTGCTCTAAATCCTCGAACTTCCGGGAGGGCTTTTGGAGCAGACGGCAAATCGAGGGTGTTCCCAACCGGACAAACAGGATGGGAATCCTCGAATA
>Ga0306925_10000223_pt1 | contig 37167 bp, 25 predicted proteins | sample flu12Cox44000176_FD_203755 | JGI IMG/M metagenome (GOLD analysis project Ga0306925, IMG submission 203755) | Lab enrichment of tropical soil microbial communities from Luquillo Experimental Forest, Puerto Rico - flux8day.12C.oxic.44.000.176 (v2)... | ecosystem: Environmental > Terrestrial >... | reverse complement strand
GCATCGAGCAGCCAGACGAGACCCAGGCAGATTTGCAGGCCTCGCCGGCCGGGCACCGTCATGCCGGGCTCAGGTGCGTGATCTGGCAGTGCCTCACCTGCCCTGTGCTCAGCACCTTGCGGCTGAGCTCGGCAGAGGTCTTCGCGGCGACCAGGCCGGTGATCGCGACGTGCATGGCCGGAGTGCCGCTGCCCGCCGGGTCGGCGACGGTCAGGTCGACGCCGATCGTGTAATTGACCGGCTGGGTCGCGGTGTTGCTGACGCTGACCTGGACCCACACCTCATCGTGGTACTTGCCGGTGCCGTGGATCGCGTAATTGCTGCAGCTCACGCTCGCGGCGGAAGTGCTGCTCGCCGCGCCGCCACCGCAGGCGGTGGCGGCGCTGACGAGGATCGCGGCGGCCAGCGGACTCGCCAACTTCATGTTCATGACTTGAAGACCACCGCAGCCATCTCCCAGATCGTGGAGGCACCTGTCGTGACGCTCGGGGCCGGGGTCGCCCCCTGGCCGACGACGCCATCCTCGGTGAACAACTCCATGTCGCCGTTCGGCGCCACGTCGACCCGGCCCGTATAGCCCGGGTCGGCGGTAAGGGTGTCATTGAAGCCCGAGTCCGAGTAGAAGCCGATCGCCAGCTCGTTCGGCGCGGTCGTCGCGGGCGTGGCACCGGAGCTGACAGCGCGGGCCGTCGTGGCGATCCCGGTGGCGGTGGCGGACTGATCCACCGCCGCGGCGCCAGCGGCCGCCGACAGGCCGGAGTACTCGAGAACCGCCACGCCCATGTCCGCCTTGGCCGATGGCTTGGCGACGATGGTGGGCGTGGTTCCGCCGCCGGCCGTGATCGGGGCCGTCCAGACGCTCAGCTGAGTGCCATCGGAACCCGTCGCGGTGGTCACCTCGGTGAACGTGTCGCCGGCGGAGTCGGTGACGCTCGAGGTGGTGGTGTGACCCGAACTCCAGTCGGCGACCTCCACGACAAGCCGGTTTCCGCTCTTGACCGCGGCCGGCATGGTGACCGACAGGCTCGTCTGCCCTGAGCCGTGCGCGCTCGCCTGCTGCGCGAACGCTGGCGCGGCCGCGGCGGTCGGCGTGACGGCTTGCGAGGGCGCGGACGCCGGCCCGGTGCCCACCGCGTTGGTGGCCGCGACCGTGAAGGTGTACGAGCTTCCGTTGGCAAGGCCGGTAACCGTGGCCGTCGTCGCCGGCGGGCTTCCAGCCACCTGGGTCGGCGTCTGCGCGACCCCTGCCAGATAGGGGGTGATCGTGTACCCGGTGATGGGGCTGCCGCCGTTGGCCGGAGCAGCCCAGCTCACGGTGGCGGACTGATTCCCCGCGGTCGCCGTCACGTTTGCCGGGGCCGCCGGCGTGGTCGGGGCGGTCGGCGTGACTTGGCTAGACGCCGCCGACGCTGGTCCGGTACCGACGCCGTTCGCGGCGCTGACCGTGAAGGTGTAGGCGGTGCCGTTGGTCAGGCCGGTGATGTTGGCGCTGGTCGCCGGCGGGGTGCCCGTGATGACGGTCGGTGTCTGAGCTGTGGTACCCGCGTAGGGCGTGATCGTGTACGAGGTGATCGGGCTGCCGCCGTTGGCAGGCGCCGTCCACGACACGATGGCCGACTTGTCTCCCGCGGTGGCCGTGACGCCGCTCGGCGCGTCTGGCGGGGCGGGCGGCGCCTGGCTGCCCGCCTTGAACACCACGGTGGCCATTTCCCAGATCGTCCTGGCCCCGGTTCCGGCGCTCGCGGCAGGCGTGGCACCGGCGCCGACGACCTGATCCTCGGCCAGGAGTTCCATGTCCCCGTTGTTGGCGATGCTGGTTCTCGCGGTGTACCCGGACCCGGCGGTCAGGTTGTCGCCGAAGCCCGAGTCAGTGTAGAAGCCGAGCGCCAGCTCATTGCCCGCCCCGGTCGCGGCCGTCGGGCCGGATGACACTGACCCGGCGGTAGTGGTCGTCCCGGAAGCGCTGGCCGCCTGGTCTACCGCGGCCGAGCCGGCCGCGGTAGAAAGGCCGCTGTACTCCAGTGCGGTGATCGCCGCGTCGCCGGAGACGGAGAGCTTCGCGGTCACGGTGGGGGTGTTGCCCGCGCCCGCGGTGACGGGTGCGGTCCACACGCTCTGCTCGGTCTGATCCGGACCGGTGAAGTGGCTTACTTCGGTAAAGGTGTCTCCAGCCGTGTCGGTGACACTGCTTGTCTTCGCGTTGGACCCGCTCCAGACGCCGACCTCCACGACCAGGCGGTTCCCGGTGCCCAGCGGTGTCGACGGGGTGACCGAGATGCTGCTCGCCGCTGAGGCATGCGTGCTCGCCTGCTGGACGAAGGCAGGCGCCGGAGAGGCCGACGGCGTGACGGCGTTGGACGCCGCCGACGCCGGCCCCGGCCCGACGGCATTGGTCGCGGTCACCATGAACGTGTAGGACTTCCCGTTGGTCAGTCCGGCAACCGTGGCGGTCGTTGACGGCGGCGTCCCGGTCACCGTTGTCGGGGTCTGCGCGGCACCCGACAGATAGGGGGTCACCGTGTAACTGGTGATCGCGCTGCCACCGTTGGAAGGTGCCGTCCAGGACACGTTCGCCGAGCTGTTGCCGGCGGTCGCGGTGACGCCGGCCGGCGCGCCCGGCAACGTCGGTGCCGCAGGCGTGACCGCGTTCGACGGGGCAGAAGCAGGGCCGGTGCCCACGGCGTTCGTCGCGGTCACGGTGAATGTGTAGCTCGTTCCGTTGGTCAGGCCGGTAACCGTCGCGCTGGTCGCCGCCGGATTGCCGGAGATGACGGTCGGCGTCAGCGTCGTCCCGCCGGCCGACGGCGTGACGGTGTAGCTGGTGATCGTGCTGTTGCCGTCGCTGGGGGCGGTCCAGGACACCTTCGCCGAGCCGTTGCCGGCGGTCGCGGTGACGCCGACCGGCGCGCCCGGCGCGACCGGGGTCGTCGACTGGTTGAGGCCGATCATGCTGGCCATCGACGGGGTACCGCTCTTGTTGAGGATGAACAGCATGTAGTGGCCGGGCGGCGCGGTGGCCGACGACGACGGCATCGTCACGGTGAGGCCGCCGCTGCCCGCGGTGAAGTTCAGCGGCACGAAATGCTGGTTCATGTCGATCTGGTGGGTGTCGGTGCCAAGCGAGACCAGGTTGACCGCCGTAATCGAGGAGGCGTCGGGGGTAGCCACCGAGATGGTCGAGCCGTAGGTCGCCGACGACGGCGCCGACGTGATGGCCGGACGGGGACCGTTGAACAGGTACGAGGGCGAGTAGATCTGGTAGTTCTCCTCCGCCGCGTTGTTCAGCCCGTTGTAGTGCCCGCCGCCCGCCGACAGCACGGTCCCGTCTGGCATCAGCACGGCGGTCGAGTGGTAGTTCCGGGCGGCCGAGATCGGCGCCGCCGCTGACCATGTCTGGCTGACCGGATCCCAGATCTCTGTCGGTTGCACGCCCGTCGTGACCACGCTCTGGTCGCTCGTCCCCGCGCCGCCAACCGCCAGCACCTGCCCGTTCGCGAGCGTGACCAGCGTGTGGTAGACGCGCGGGTAGAGCATCGGCTGGATCTGCTTCCACACGGGGGTCGCCGCGGTGGTGTCCAGGACCGCGGTGCTGGACGTGGCGGGCTGGGTGTTGATCACCGACGCGGCACCGCCGCTGTAGAGGATCTTGCCCGGCAGGTACTGGTCCGCCGAGCCGTTGAGCACGCCACTCTGACCGCCGACTGGAGTCCAGGTCTGGCTATTCACGTTCATCTCGTTGGTCACGTCCTCGGACGGCCCGATGTTGAGGACGTTCCCGTTGGGGATCAGGTAGGAGAACGGGTACTCCTCCTCATGCACCTGGGACGTCGAGATGTTGGAGAGCGCCGTCCAGGTGTTCGTCGAGGAGTCGTAGACCTCGGGCGTGTCCGCCCAGTGGGTCGAATCCGTGGAGTTGCCGCTGATCGCGACGTAACGGCCGTCGGAGAGCTCGGTGAGCGTCGGGTACCAGCGCGGGAAGTGCATGTTGGCGACCCGCGTCCATGTGTTCGTCGACGGATCGAAGATGTTGGTGTCGACGATGCCGATCTGGCCGGTAGACAGCCCGCCGTAACCGCCGATCACGATGATCCGGCCATCCGGCAGCTGCGCGGCCCCGTCGCAGAAGACGCTGTCGGGGGCATTGACGGTGGTAAACGTCTGGGGCGTGGCCGGATTCCAGACGTATGACGGCTCCGGCTGCTGCCAGCCGTCCCAGAAGACGAAGTTGCCGTTGTCCGTCAAGATGGAGCTGACGGCCTCGAACGGCATGTTCTGTACCGCGCTCCACTGGCCCTGCGGCTGCGGGCTGGGTGTGACCAGGCCTGTCGCCGCGGACTGGGGACCCGTTCCCACGGCGTTTGCCGCGGCGACGGTGAACTTGTATGTCGTCCCGTTGGCCAGTCCGGGCACCACCGCCGTCGTGGCGGGCGGGCTGCCGGTCACTGTGGTGCCCGGCTGTGCCGTACCGCCGATGTATGGGGTAATCGTGTAACTGGTGATGGGGCTGCCGCCGCTGGGCGGCGCACTCCAGCTGATGGTGGCCGAGCCGTTGCCGGGGCTGCCGCCGACCCCCATCGGCGCTCCGGGCGGACTCTGCGTGGACGACTCGAAGACCACTGTGGCCATCAGCCAGACCGTCTTGGCGCCAGTCTGTGCGCTGGCCGCGGGCGTGGCACCCGCCGTCGGGAGTGGCTGGTCTTCCGCCAGCATCTCCATGTCACTCGCCGGGGAGATATTCGTCCGGACGGTATAACCGGACCCGCCGGCCAGGCTGTCACCGAAACCCGAATCGGCGTAGAAACCGACCGCCAGCTCGTTCGGCGCCGCGGTCGGCGACGTGGCGACCGACTGGACCGTCGCCGCTGAGGTCGTGGTGCCGATGGAGTGTGACACCTGGTCCACCGCGGTGATGTCGGCCACTGCGGACAGGCCCGAGTACTCGAGGGCGACGATCGCCATGTCACCGGTCGAGGTTGGCTTCGCGGTGATGGTGTCCGCGGTACCCCCGCTGGGGACGGGCGCGGTCCAGATGCTCATCTCGGTGCCGTCGGCGGCGGTGAAATGAGTCACCTCAACGAACGAGTCGGTCAGCGAGTCCGTCACCGAGTTGGTCGTGGCCGACTTCGAGTTCCAGACTCCCACCTCGACCACGAGCCGGTCACCGGTCGCGACGCTGGCGCCAGTTGTCACGGCGATGCTGGCCTTGCCCGATCCGTGCGCGCTGACCTGCTGGACGAAGGCCGGGGTAGCGGACGCCGCCGCGGCGGTCACCGCGGGTGCCGCCACGAGCGCCGCGCTGCCCGCGAGGAGGGCCACTGCCGACATGGCGGCGGTCACCCCGCCGCGGCCGGTTCTCTGGCGTGCCCGGGACCTGTTCGGTCGCAAATCAAATGCTTTCATCCCCGCTACCCTTTATTTAGGCATATCTATACAGCCATAATTGATCAATATGACAGCAATTCGCCCGAGCCGTCTGACAGGCGACAATTCGGGCTGCAAGTTGGACGCGATTAGGTGGCTTCTGGTTGACGGCACGCTCGAGACTGTTGAGCGCCATGGCGAAGAAAACGCGAAAGCGGCGGCCAAGCGGGATTTATCCGTTGCGCAGACAGCGAGCGGCCGGCGATCACAGCGGGTCGCGGCCGAGTACCCGCCGGTAGACCCCTAGGTAAGCCTCCCGCTGGTGGTTCCAGGCCAGTTCCTGTTCAACGCGGGTGCGCCCGAGCTTGCCAAGGAGTGTCCGCTTCGACTCGTCGTCTATTAGCTCGACAATCGCCTGGGCGTATTCGCGAACATCATTTGGCGTTGCGTATACGCCGGCATCGGCGACCGAGATCCGGGTCTCGCGCAGGTCAAAGGCGACCACGGGCAGCTCGAAAGACATGTATTCCATCGATTTGTTCATCGTCGACAGGTCGTTGAGCGGGTTTTTCGGGTCTGGCGACAGCCCGATGTCCGCGGTGGACAGAACCTGGGTGACGAGCTCGTCGGGCGCCCGCCCGGTGAACTCCACGTGCCCGGCAAGACCCAGCTCGTCACGTAGCGCGACCAGCTCGTTGAAGCAGTCACCAGATCCGATCAGCGTGAAGGCGATGTCTTCGCGCTGCAGCTGGTTAACCACTATGTCGGCGGCCCGCACCACGATGTCCACGCCATCCTGGGGTCCCATGACGCCGATATACGCGGCGAGGTAACGGCGCCCCCGGCGCTGCGCGACGTCAGCGGGGCCGCGCTGCAGGCGGTCCGGGTCCGGGCCGGTGCGGACGACCGTGACGTCGTCGGGCTTCTTCCCGCTGCGCGTAATAGCGATGTCCCGGTAGGAGTCGTTAGTGGAGATGACGTGATCGGCGGTCCGGTGCGTTCTCCGCTCGAGGGATCGCAGTCCGCGGTACGGCAGCTTCGGCCCCTCGGGGAACCGGGAGAGGTAGAGCTCCGGGCACAAGTCGTGGTGATCGAAGACAAAACGCGTCCCTTCGATAACACGAAAGAACATCGCGATCGGCCAGAAGATATCGGGCGGGTTGCACGCCTGGATGGCCGCGAAGCGGCCTGAACGGCGGGCCTTCAGCGCAAGCCAGGAGGTCGCCAGGAAGGAGTAGACGTATTCCGCGATGAAGCTGGCCTTGCTGCCGCCAGGCGCGTACGGCCGGTACTTGTAGATCTCAACGTTGTCGATCACCTGGAACGACGGGTCATCGCGTCCCTTGGGGCAGACCACGGCGACGCGGTACCCAGCCGAGGTGAGGGCCTGGCATTCGAGCCATACCCGCCGGTCGAAAGGTACGGGCAGGTTCTGCACGATGATGAGGACGCGACCCGCGCCCGTCTTGCCGCTCGTCCGCTTAGGCACAGATCGCCATCCCAACCGCCCCCTACGGACCCCAGGCATGCCCTGAAGTCACAGTCGCATCTATAGCCTGCTACGTTCCCGTTAAGAAGACGCCTAGCAGAATAGGACGGTTGACAGGCTTCCAGTCTGACTTGTCTGATCATGCCAGATTCGGTGCCATCCGCCTGGCCTAGGTACGCGATATCGAACAACATCGACCTACTGGTCTGCCCCTGTCCAATCCCGACTGTCGTCGACCTTCACAGGTGTTCCGCCTACCGGATTCGCCGCATTCCCGTAAACCGTGCTGCGCGAGTTCTGACAACAGGGAAAAATGCGCGCATGCGAGCCTCTGTGTGGGGAACCGGGTCATGAGTTCAGTCAGCGTCGTCATACCCTGCCACAACTACGGCCGGTACCTCCCGCAGGCGGTGGACAGCGTGCTGACCGGGCAGGACGGAGTCGATGTGCGCGTCCTGATCATCGATGACGCCTCCACGGATGACAGCGCGCTGGTCGGCAAGCAGATCGCGGCTCAGGATCCTCGCGTGGAGCTGATCGTCCATACGGTCAACCTGGGAAACCTGGCTACCTACAACGAAGGCTTGCTCGAGTGGGCGGATGGCGATTACTGCGTCTTGATGTCGGCTGATGACTGGCTTTGTCCGGGCGCGCTCCGGCGCGCCGCCGATCTGCTGGATGCCAACCCGAATGTGGGATTCGCTTACGGGCACCCGCTGAAGGTCCGTGATGGCGCCCCCTCGCCGTCGGTCCGCACGGAGATCCGCGGCTGGTCCGTCTGGACTGGGAACTGGTGGATCGAGCGGCGCTTCCGGGCAGGGGTCAACTGCATCACCTCACCAGAGGTGATGGTGCGGACGTCCCTGCAAAAGCGGGTGGGAGGTTACGACCTTCGCCTGCCACACTCAGGGGACCTGGAGATGTGGATGCGGCTGGCCGCGCACGCCGACGTCGGGTACGTCCGCGGGGTCGATCAAGCGTTCTACCGCGTTCACGGCCACAACATGACCAGGGTACGAACGCCGCTGGTGGACCTGCGGCAACGACGGCTGGCGTTCGATGTGATGCTGGAGACGTGCGCGTCCGCGCTTCCGGACGCCGCCCGGCTGTCTGGCATCGTGCACCGCAAGCTGAGCCAGGAAGCGCTGTGGCGGGCCGCCCGGGCCTATGATCGCGGACGCACCGGTCAGATCCCGGTGGACGAGCTCATCGCGTTCGCGCTCGACTGCTGGCCGGACGCTGGGCGGCTGCCGATATACCGCACCCTCCAGCTGCGCCGCCGCATCGGACCCCGGTATATGCCCTACCTGCAGCCGCTGGTCCTGTCCGCCGTAGCGCGGAAGGCGGGGAACTGGTGGTGGTGGCGGACCTGGGAACGACGGGGTGTGTAGCCGAGGGCCCCGGGCCTATCTGGCGACGATGCCGCCTGCGCGCGCGCCCCGCCGGGAGTTAGCGGCCGACCGGGCAGGCGGCCGCCTCCGCCGGTCCAGGACGGATGCCGTCATGAAAGCGGCGACGATCATGAGCACCACGATCGCGGCGTACAGGCGCTTGTGTGACCCGCTCTGCACGGTCGGTCCTGTCGTATTAACCTGGAGCGCCGTGATCTGCATCTTCGGGCGAACCCCCTGCTGCGCCTGGCGCTCGGCCAAGTTTCTCATCAGGACGCTTACCACCGTGTTATAGGTGTTCAAGGCCGCCGTTGGGTCCAGCGAGTTCGTGGTGACAGTCACATATGGCTGACTGTAATCAGGGAACTCCTGGTTGTAGCTGTTGACGAGCTCGACGTCATAGGCCGCTGTCCCGCCAGCGGCACGGACCTGCTGCCTGGCCGCGGCCCCCATCATGTACTCGGCCGTCACAACCCTGATCGCCTGTGTGCCCCGGGCGTTCGCAAACCCTGTCAGCGGGTCCTGGGGGGCGATGAAGCCGATCGTCCCGACATCGGTATAACCAGGGTTCACGTGCGCCAGGTGATACCCGAAGCCGAGCACCGCCAAGCAGGCCACGGCAACGGCAATCAGGTGGCGGCGCAGCATGGCGACGATGTCCGGAGGGCTCACCCGGGCCATCCTACACTCGCTATACTTGCCTGTCGGTCCATCCGTTTTCCCGCTGGCCGCCTTACGGGGGACTGCACGGATTGAGGCGATCACACGCCAGCGCAGCGAGGTATCCGGGAAGGAAAACCATGGAAGTAATGAAAACCTTGCGTAAACGGTGGGCCATTACTCTGATACTGCTTGTGATCACCGTAGTTGGCACCGCTGGAGCTTTCAAGGCGCTCCCTCCCACGTATCAGGCGAAGGCCAACGTAATCCTGCTGCCTTCGGCAACTGTTGCAAAGACGACCGGCGGCAATCCCTTCTTGGCATTCGATTCAACTCTCAACCAAGCCGCTGACGTTATCCGTTATGAAGTCACGGATACGCGCACCGGCCTAGCGCTGCAGGCGGCCGGCTATTCCCAAAGCTATACAGTCACCGATGCCCTCGATACGGGCGCTCCGGTATTGCTTGTTACCGTGACCGGAAAGAATTCGGCGGCGGTAGAGAACACGCTCACCGGCGTCACGAACGAGATCTCCACCAAGCTGGCCGCGGAGCAGGCGGACCTCGCCGCGCCGAACAAGATTCGCTCCCAGGTGATCACCTTCAGCCCGCAGCCCACGACAGTGTCCAGCAAGAAACTTCGCTCGGTTCTGGTGGTGCTGGCCGTCGGCGTGCTTCTTACGTTCGCCGTGCCGCTCGGCGTTGACGCTACCGCCACCCGCCGCCGCCAGCGCAAGAATAACCGCCGCCTGGGCCTGGACACCGGCTGGCAGCCGGCGACCGAGGATGACGACCGTGTCAATACGTACCAGACGCAGGAAGTCGATTACGGGACACGGGGACGTGACTACCCCGGTCAGGCTCCCGACTACCCGGCACAGGGTCAGGACTACGATTATCCGGGCTACCAGTGGGGTAACGGCTCGCTGCCCCAGCCTAAAGGCAACCGCCCGTCGAACGAAGTCCCGGCAGCGGCGACTCGCAGGCCGCGCGGCTGATATATCGGGCCAGGGGAATCACCTGGCCCTTACCGGAATCAAGCTTTGAGGAACGGCTTCATCCTCGCGTCCTGCCGGACGGTAAGGCGCCACAGCGCACCAACACAGCCGAGCATGAGAAACGTCAGGCCCGCGGCCATCGGGAAGTAGAGCGCGTCGAACGTGCCGTAGCTAATCAGCATGACCGCGCATGAGGCAGCCATACACTGCCCGAGATCGCGCGTTTCCGGATCCGCGGACGCTCGCCGCGCGCCACGGGACAGACACCAGCCGACGAGGAACATCAGCAAGAGCAGGAAGGTGCCGACGAGACCTATCTCGATGACAGAGTTGAGATACTGATCATCGGTAAAGAAATATATGTTCGGCATGAATACACCGAAGCCCACGCCAAGCAGGGGGTGCGCCGAAACCAGCGGCACCGCGTTAGAGAAAGCCGCGGTGCGCGAGGTGGTGCTCGCGTCGGTGCCGATCGCGAAGAAAAGGTTGTTCAGCGCCCGGACCATGCCAGGAATCATGACCTGGATACCGAGGACGCCGAAGACGATCATCCCCAGGGCCGCCCATCTCTCCCGGGACGGCCACGTGGGCAATATCACGATCATCGCCACGATGAACCCGAGAATCGCGGACCGCGAGACGGTCATCGGCAGCGCGGTGGCGATGAGCACGACCTGTAGCCAGCGCCGGAGGCGGCGCCCCTGCGGGGCGTACCGTGCGCGGTGAATCGCTATGGGCAGGACCGTCACCAAGACGAAGCCGAACTCAAGCGGGTGGATTGCCGTCGCTGAGGGCCGGTTGAAAGACCCGCGGGTCGCGACGTCGGTGTATGCCTGGCTCACGTGCAGCCCGGGCAGGACGATGTACTTAGTAATGTCAAGTCCGGTGAAGAACTGGATGATTCCCAGTCCGGCCATTCCTGTCGCACCGAAAACTATTCGGCCAAGGAGAACATTGAGCCGGTCCATGCTGTCAACGCCATCCGCGGTGAGCAGCATGATTCCCAGCCAGCCCGAGATCATGATGAGGCCGCGATCAGCGCCGTTCTGCTGGAGGCCGCCCATTTTGTGCAGGTTAGCCGCAACGTACGATGTCAGGAAGGCGCAGAAAAGCGCCGTCCCGGCTAGCCGGATCGGCTGCCGCCCGGTGCCGATAGATGAGGCGGGGTGGAGCCACCGCAGCAGGTATGTGACAAGGAAAAGCACCCCGAGCATGGTCGACGGGGATCCGGCGCCACCGAACGGTGCGAAGACGTACCTAGACGGGATCGCCATGAGAAAGAACACGTAGATCGTGATGATGCTGACGATGTCGCGGGTGCGCGTCGACCGCTGATCGGGGCTGATAACAGGCGCGGTCGCGGTAGCGGTCATGACACCGCCTTACCGAACGACCGCAGGCGAGGGACGTCAGTTAGCGTGGTCGGCCACGATGCCCGCACAGATTTCCTCCCATTGCTTAACCTTGCTGTCCCACAGCGCGATCTCGGCTACCCGGCGGCGCGCTCCCGCCCCAAGGGCAAGACGCGCTTGCCTGTCTGCTACCAGCCGGGTCATGGCCGCGGCGATATCGGCCGCGTACTGATCGGGTGACCCGGGGTGCACACGGATACCTGAGGTGTCATCGACCGCTATCCCCGGTCCGCCGTTGTCGCTGACGATCAGCGGAAGACCATAGCCCATGGCCTCGTGCACCACGGTCCCGCCGGGCTCGCGATAACTCGGGAATACGAAGATATCCGCGGCCCGGTAGAAGTCGTCGACCTTGGCCCGGTCCACCCTACCGTGGAACCGGACGCGCCCGGTGAGCCCGAGGCCGGCGGCCAGCGATTCGCACGCCGCGCGGTCGAAGCCGTCGCCGACAATGTCGAGCACCGCGGGCAGGTCCCTGGCCAGGCCGAATGCGCGGATCGCATCGCGGACTCCCTTCGTCCTGATCACCCTGCCGACGAACAGCATCCGGACCTCGGCGTCGTCACGGCTATCCCGGTCGACCGGCTCGGGGACGCTGTCGATTCCGGTATCGCTCATCATTTCGAACCGGCGCAGCTTCACCTCAGCGAGGACATCCCTGACGTAGGGAGCGATTCCGATGACACAGCTAGCCTGCTCATAGGTATTCCGCAGCAGCCGGTCATGGCGCAGTCGCAGGCTGTCCATGCGGCGCAGGCCCACATACCAGGGAGCGGTGTCCTCGTCAGCGCCGAATCCCGGTGGTGACGGCAGGCTCCCGCCGACTGGCCCGATGACGAACGGGACGCCCAGCCCGGCAACGGGAGACGGGTAGCGCATCGCCACGGGACACGGCTGAAACGCCAGGTCAAACCGCTCCCCCGCGGCAAGGCTCGCGCGGATCCACCGCCTGGCCCGCATGTAGTACGGCACGTACGCGGGCTTGAGCAGGCTGTTGAGCCGCTCCGCCCGCCCGATGATGGGCGGTTCCGGCCACTCGATCACCCGAGCCTCGGGCAGTTGCCGTGAGACGGGAGTCCGGTCGCGCTTGTGCCAGCAGACGAGAGTGACGTCGTGGCGCGCGGCCAGTCGCCGCGCCCACTGGTAGCCGACCCACGACTCACCGACATCCTCGCCGTCGAACAATCCGAGCAAAAGGAGCCGCATGGTCATACCATATGGGCTACGGTAGGCGTTTACCGGCCAGTTCACGGACTTCCCGCGCTGGCGGAAGATTCAGGCTCTCCGCTATGAACGTTGCGGTTCGGCGACGGTGCTGTCACATGCCGCATTCGCACGCACGGTAAACGACAGCCGCCTAAAATAATCAATATGCGTCCTCAGGTCGACATTATTGTCGTGACCTTCAACAGCTCCCATCTCGTGGGCGACCTGCTTGACTCGATCCCCGGCGCGCTCGGTGAAATCGACGCGAACGTCGTCGTCGTCGATAACGGGTCTTCGGATAACACCGTGAAGGTCTTGCGGGAGCGCGGCGACTGCCACGTCGTCGAGTCAGCGAACGTCGGCTATGCGGGCGGCATCAACCGGGGGGTCAAGGAAGGAAGCGGCGCCGATTCGATCCTCGTCCTCAACCCGGACACGCGACTGCATGAGGGCGCGGTGCTCCCGCTGCTGGAAGCGCTACGGATACCCGGCACGGGGATTGTCGCACCGCGAGTGGTGTCGGACACGGGCAAGCTCGAGTTCTCGCTGCGCCGTGAGCCCACGCTGCTCCGGGCCCTCGGCTTGACCAGGACGAAGCTGCCCGCGCTGTCGGAGTACGTGCAGGAGCCGGAGGCATACCGCGAGCCGCACGTGGTGGACTGGGCCCTTGGCGCGGCGCTGATGATGTCGCGCGAGTGTTTCGACGCCGCCGACGGGTGGGATGAGTCCTTCTTCTTGTACTCAGAAGAGACGGACCTCTCGCTCCGGGCGAGGGACCTGGGACTCGCCACCCGGTACGAGCCGCGCTCAGTCGTCATGCACATCGGCGGAGGGTCGGGCCGCAGCAGCAAGACCCACGCGATGCAGGCGGTCAACCGGGTACGGCTCTACCGTCGGCGCCATGGCGTCGCGGCCAGCTGGTGCTACTACTGGCTGGTGATCGCCAGCGAACTGACCTGGGCGGCACGGGGGCACTCGCGTTCGGGGTTCGCCGCGGCCTCGCTGCTCAGGCCGTCGCTACGGCCGGCGGAGCTGCGATGCGCGCGGCGCCTGCTGCCGAGCTGACGGATTCATCCGGCGGCCAGCGGGAGCCGCGCGCCCGTCACGCCGGGAGCGGCTTGCCGGTGTCGTCCCACACGTTCCCGCTCCACTTATTGCTCGACTTGTGGGCGTCAAAGTAGACGAACGGTCCGTAGTAGCCACTGTGCTTGGAGTAGATCCGCGCGAACCGGTTGCCGACCACCCTGATGTTCGACGTAGGCGCGCCGCCCGGATTCGCGCCGCCATATAGGGCGTACCCGCCTCCCGCGATCAGGTTGTTCTCGATCAGGCAGTTGAACTGCGCCCCGAAGTCTTCGAACAGGCCGACCGCGGTCGTCTGTCCGAAGTGGACGAAGACCGTGTTGTGATTGATCGTCAGCCCGTGGGAGTCACCGGCGTCGCTGGCGATGCCATCGAGGTGATCACCTGACGTGTAGCCCATGTCGTGGATGTAGTTGCCCATGACCAGGCCTTCGCTGATCTGCACGGCAGTGCTGGTGTGCCAGATGTTGTCGTACTCAATGACTGTATTCACGGAATCCGCGTAGATATCTTTAATGCCCACTTGCAGGCGGTTAGCGCCCGACGCATAGGGGCTGGAGACTGCCGAGTGGGATATCGTCACGTTATTGGTGTGCCGAAGGCTGATCCCGAACCCATTGCCGGTATCCACAACCTCGACATCGGTCACCGTGACGTTGGATGCCGAGATATCGAGGTCGTAGGGAATGTACAGGCCACGCAGAACCGCGCCGTTGCCGTCTACCTCGACCCAGCCGCGCGAATCGTAGTGCCACCCCTTGCCCCTCGATATCTGGCCGGGCACCCGCAGGAGCTTCACCGACGCGGGCACTCCTGTATTGGTGGCGTCTGGGTAACCGCACTGGTGCGGGCTGACCGCACAGCCGCCCTTGACGAGGGGCGCCGAGGAGGCGGCGGGCTGGGCCGACGACGCGGCGGATGAAGACGCGGCAGACGACGCGCCCGCGGCCGTTCCCGACGCGCCCGAGCCCGCTGTGCCGAGGGACGCTATGGCGGGCGAGCCCACGCTCTGCGAGGCCGCGAGCGCGCCTGACTTGTCTTCCAGACGTTCGGCTCGCGTGCCCGACTGGTGAAAAGGACCGGCAACGGCGATGATGATCGCCGCAACCGCTAGAGCGATGACGCTGAAGAGCCCTATCTTCACTGAAACATCCCCGGTAGTCACAGTTGGCGTCCGTGACCGCACTGCAAGCAGTCCATGTCACTGGTCACGGGACTTCAGGGTTGCAAGTGACAGGCGGGAATCCCCTAGTGTCCCCGATACATACTGCCGTACCGGGAGCACCGTGTCCTCGTTTTCGACAGCTTGGCCTCAGCGGTAACCGCCGGGTGGGCGGCAAGGATTACTTCAGCGCCGCGGCGAGGACGGATACCACGCGCTCCTGTTGCTCCTGGGTTATCTCGGGGAAGAGCGGCAGCGAGAGAATCTCCCTGGCGGCGCGCTCGGCGACGGGAAACGCTCCCTCCGCATATCCGAGTCCGGCGAAAGCGCTCGTGAGGTGAACCGGAATGGGGTAGTGAATTCCGGCTCCGACCCCGGCGGCGTGCAGTTCCTTGAGTACCCGGTCGCGGTCGGGCACGCAGATGACGTACAGATGCCAGACGTGCTCATTCCCGCCGAGCGTACGTGGCAGCGAGACATCGTCGCGCCCGGACAGCATCTCGTCGTACCTGGCCGCGGCCCGCCGCCTGGCCGCGTTCCATCCCTCGAGGTGGCGCAGCTTGGCTGACAGGACAACGGATTGCAGAGCGTCCATCCGGCTGTTGAACCCGAACACCTCATGCTCATACTTGCGCGGTGATCCATGATCGCGGATCATTCGCATCCGGGCCGCCAGGGCGTCGGAGCCGGTCAGCACCGCGCCAGCGTCGCCATAGGCGCCCAGGTTCTTGCCCGGGTAAAAGCTGGTGGCCGCGGCATGACCGATCGTGCCGACGCCGACGCCGTTGCGGCGAGCGCCCTGTGATTGTGCGGCGTCCTCCACAATCCAGGCATCAGCGCGCTCGGCTACCGGCATAAGCGCCTCGATGGGCGCCGACTGCCCGTACAGGTGCACCGGCAGGATCGCCCGGGTACGAGGCGTGACCGCCGCTTCCGCTGCCGCACCGTCGATCAGATACGTCCCGTCGTCCGCGCAGTCGACGAGAACTGGCGTCGCGCCAGCCCGTGCGACCGCTTCCGCGGTGGCGACGAACGTGTTGGCGGGGACAATGCATTCGTCGCCTGGCCCGACGCCGAGCGCTCGCAGCGCGATCTCGATCGCGTCGGTCCCGTTCCCTACTCCCACGCAGTGCGCGCTTCCGGTGAACTCGGCGTACTCGTTCTCGAACGCCGCGACCCGGGGACCGCCGACGAAGGCGGTCCGCTCCAGGATCTCTTTCCAGCCCTGCTCCACATCCGCGGCGACCGAGGCATGCTGCGCGGCCAAGTCGACGAGCGGAATCGCGCTCACTAATTATTCCCCCTCTAAAACGTTTCGCCCCGGTGCCGGAACCGTCCACGTTAACCAGAACTCAGCGTGTAGCCTGTCCCTGCGCCGACCGCGAGACCGGCACCAACTTCCGGGATCGTGTAATCTCCAGCCCCCGTTGGCTGTCTTATCTTTGCGGCCGCCCTCATCCTAGCGGCCGAGACTGCCGTCACCGGGGTGGTTGGGGCGATCCAGCGGTATTGCGAAGATCACTACAGGGGGATTAGAACGTGGAGAATGATCCGATCGTGAACGCGTCGAAACATCAGCCATGAGTTCAGTCAGCGTTGTCATTCCCTGCTATAACTATGGCCACTACCTGCGGGACGCCGTGGCCAGCGTTCTCAGCGGTCAGGAAGGCGTCGACGTCCGGGTTCTCCTGATCGACGACGCTTCGACCGACGATAGCGCCGAGGTCGCGCAGAAGATCGCGGCAGATGATGACCGGGTCGAGGTCATCATCCACTCGGTCAACCGGAAGAACCTCGCCACGTACAACGAGGGCTTGCTCGAATGGGCAGACGGCGACTACTCGGTCTTGCTCGACGCCGACGACCGGCTCACTCCGGGTGCCCTACGGCGCGCCGCGGACCTTATGGACGCGAATCCCGGCGTGGGCTTCGTCTACGGGCACCCGCTGCATTTCCGGGAGGGCGTCCCGCTGCCGCAGGCGCGCACCAGCGTACAAGGCTGGACGATCTGGCCCGGGCACTGGTGGGTCGAGCGGCGCTTCCGCGCGGCGGTCAACTGCATCACCACGCCCGAGGTCATGGTGCGGACCTCGGTGCAGAAGCAGGTCGGCGGCTATGACCTGCGGCTGCCGCACGCTGGAGACCTGGAGATGTGGATGCGGCTGGCCGCGCATAGCGATGTCGGGTACGTCCGCGGCGTCGACCAGGCGCTCTACCGCATGCACGACAGCAACATGACCAAGGACCGCACGCTGCTGGTGGACCTGGTGCAGCGGCGGCTGGCCTTCGAGGTCCTGCTGGAGAACTGCGCCGACAAGCTGCCGGACGCCGATCGTCTGTCAGCCAAGGTGCACCGGAAGCTGAGCCACGAGGCGCTCTTCCGCGCGGCCCGCGCGTACGACCGCGGACGTACCGGTCAGGTTCCGGTAGACGAATTGGTGCAGTTCGCGTTCGACTGCTGGCCTGACGCGGCCCGCCTGCCGGTGTACCGCGGCCTGCGGGTGCGCCGCCTCATCGGCCCGCGTTACATGCCTTACCTGCAGCCGCTGGCCCTGTCCGGCGTGACCAACAAGGCACGGAACTGGTGGTGGTGGCGGACCTGGGCCAAGCACGGCATCTAGCGCACGTGGTTCCTGGTCAACCCGTCAGGCCGATAGCCGCCGCGAGCGCGTCGGCCCGGCGGGGCCAGGAATGCTGGCCGGCCAGCGCCCGGCACGCCGCCGCATCCCCGTCACTCCTGTCTTTGACCAGCCGCCGGATCGCCTCAACGAACTCGTCCTGGCTCGCGGCGATGGCCAGCATCCGGTCGGTAGCACCACCGTTGTCCCGCAGCCACCTGGCCGACGGCAGGTCCGAGCTGACGACGGGCAGCCCGGAACCCAGGTACTCAAGCGTCTTGAGCGGGAACGACGCACGGTTGAAGGCCGAATCCTGGTACGGTGTCACGCCGACGTCGATGGCAGCGAGGTATGACGGCACGGCCTCCGCCGGGACGCGTCCGGCGAAGTGCACGCCCGGCCTCGCGGTCAGGGCCGCGAATCGTGCTGGCTCCCATCTCGCGTCGTGCGGCCCGACAAGCAACAGCGCGAAACCGCCATCAACGATGGCTTCGAGCACGCCCATGTCGATGCGCTCGGAAAGCTGCCCGACGAGGCCAACCACGGGGTGGCCGAGTTCTCGCGCGGGCGACGGGATGTCACCGCTCCACTCGATCGCCGGAAGACACCCATTGGGTATCACGACCGGGCTGGCTCCCAGGCCCGACCAGTGCTCAGCCAGTCCCGGTGAAACCACGCTCACCACATCCGCCCGGCGCACCGCCTGCCGCTCCTGGCGCCGCAGCCTGCTCGCCGATAGCCTCATGAGCTCGGCGCCTGCCACATAGTCGTCGGTGGCGTGCAGCACGTTGACCACACCGTGTCCCCAGTGCCCCAGGACGTCCTCTAGGTGTGTCGCCACTGCCGCGAACGGCCGGAAGCCGATCCTCCTGACCGCCCACCGGACCTGCGCGCGGACAAGGGCGGCAGTTGTCAGCCGGACGCCCGGCCTGGTCAAGCCCGGCAGGGCCACCGGCGTCAGCCTGGTGATCCGGGGGGCGGCCTCCGCCAGCCGGGGAGTCAGCGGGCCGACCGAGCGCGCACCCGCGGCACGGCGGGCCCTGCGGACGGAGGGCGTCAGCGGGGAAACGGGCGGGTCGACCCACAGGATGCGAGCATGCTCGGTCATGGCCATCGCCAGGTGCCAGTCGGTGCCGCGGATAGCGTCCCAGGACACGGCCGAGAACCAGATAAGCCACTGCTCGCCGGCCAGCGGTTCCCGCCGGCCGTCGCCGTCAGCGCGCATGACGCCCTCGCTGCTGTTGTCCGTTCTTCGACCGATCCCCGCCGTTCCTGGACGGACCCTGCTGCCTCGACTCCATCATCTGCTCGAAAATGGGCGTTCTGATGGGCTCCCGGTACATCGGGACCGGGCCCGTGATGTCGCGGATCGCCGGCAGCGGCATGGTTTCTGACATCCTGGTAGCAAACCTCCTGCCCTCGGTTCTCAGCCGCAGCCGCGCGTCCGCCGTCGCCGCCGCCATCGCCGCTATGGGCATCGGCCTGGTCTCCCGCAGGTTCCGCAGGCTAGGCCGCGGTGCCGACCGCGGCCCTGGCGCCGACTGCCGGCCGGGTGCTTGGTGCCGTCCGGGTGCTGGGTGCTGGCCAGGCGTCGGCTGCTGGCCACGCGCCGGGTACGAACCCGGCACCGGGCGCCGCTCCGGCGCCGGCGGCCGGCCAGGCGTCGGCTGCTGGCCAGGCCCTGGGTACGAACCCGGCACCGGGCGCCGCCCGGGCACCGGCTGCTGGCCAGGCATCGGGTACGAACCCGGCTCCGAGCGCCGCCCGGGCATCGGCTGCTGCCCCGGCACCGGGCGCTGGCCGGGTGCCGGGTGGTGGACGGGTGCTGGGTGCTGGCCAGGCATCGGCTGCTGGCCAGGTCCTGGATACGGACCGGGCATCGGGCGCTGCCCCGGCGTTGGCTGCGAACCCGGCACCGGGCGCCGCCCCGGCGCCGGGTACGAACCCGGCACCGGCTGCTGGCCCGGGACGGCTGGCTGGCCCGGCATGGGCCGGTGCTCGAAGCTGGGCACGGGGTACGGACCCGGCATCGGTTGCGGCCGTACCTGGCGACGCGGCATCGGCTGCGGACCCGGCATGGGCTGTGGCCCGGGCATCGGCCTCGACTGCGGCCGCGGCACCTGGTATGACGGCGGTACCAGCGGGGCCGGCCCCTGCTCCTGTGCGGCGTCCTCGTGCTGATAGGGCGGAAGATCCCAAGGCTCGAACGCGTCGAGACCGATATCCGATGGTGCTTCGCCAGCCTGCGTCTCCCCGCCTTCGCGCAGCGCCCGCAGCCTGCTCACCGAGTTCCGCATCCGGTATGTCAGGAGGCACACGACAACGAGCGTGATGACGCCGGACACCAAGCACGCGCCGAACGCGTAGAGGATCACCCGGGCAATGGCGTATGACGCAACGGCGACCCCCGCCGCGGCCGCCAAGGGAAGCCACAGTTCCGCCAGCAGCGCCCGGCGACGGATCCCGACCCTGCTCAGCTCGCTCATATACCACGGCAGAACCAGGCCGAGCGCGACCACCACTTCCGCCATGCCGGCGCCCGCGATGCCGTAGGCCCGAGTTCCCACGATGAGTGCGGGTATGAGCACGATCAGCCAGACAAGCTGGACCGTGAACACCACGCGAGAGCGGGCGAGCACCACGAAGAAGTCGTAGATGAACTCGAACATGATGCGGAGCGCGGCCAGTCCGCCGAGCCACACGAGTGCGTTCGCCGCGAGTCCCCATCGTGACCCGTAGACAAAGTGCACCAGCGGCACCGCCGCTCCGCTGATGAGCAGGCACACCGGGAGCGTCACCGATTCCATCAGCCCGACCCCGGCCAGGAATCCGGTACGCATCGCTGCGCGATCCCGCTGCAGTCGTGAAAAGAGAGCTGGCGCGACCGTCCGGATGGGGACCGAGAAAATAGTCACCGGCCAGCCCGAGAGATTGAAGGCGAGCGCGTAGAACCCGACGGCAGTGGCGCCCAGGAAACGGCCGACGACGATCTGGTCCGCGTTGGTCACGGCGAACACGATGAGGCTCGCGCCAGCCAGCGGTAGTCCGAACCGGCACAATGCCCGCGCCTTGTGCCGGTCAAAGCCGAAGCGCAGCGGCTCGGGAGAGAAGATGATGAACAGGATCGCAGCCACGCCGGCGCCCGCCAGCCGGCCGATGGCCAGGCTCATCGCGCCGAAATGCATGACGGCCAGCCCGATGGACGTGGCTGAGCCGATCCAGTTGTTGGCCTGGTCGGCGATCATCTTCTTGTCTTGACGGAAATACCTCTCCATCAGGGCTACCGGCGTGGCGACAAGGCCGTCCAGCACGACGTTGATCGCCAGCACCCGGATGACATTCGCCGCCGCGGGTGCGCCCATGGCTGTCGCGAATGACGGCGCACCGAAGAAGCAGCCCACGTAGATGAGCAGGCTGGACACGACCGAGATCGTGGTCACCGTGGGCGCGATCTCGCTCGGTTCTCCTTCCCATCGGACGATGGCAAGGCTCACGCCAAGCTCGTTGAAGCTCAGCACCGCCAGCATCGCGACGATCGAGACGGCGAACGCGCCGAACTCTTTCGGGCCGAGCAGACGGGCTAGCGCGACCCCGATCCCCATCGTGCTGAGCCGCGCGACGACATTGTTGAGAAAACTCCAGCCCAGGGCATTCGAGGCCCTGCCGACCAGGGTTCCTTTGTCCGGGTGTGGGAGCTTCACATCACGCCACCGCTAGCTCGGCCTCCGGCCACTACAGCGGGACCTCGGGATCTGCGGTCGTCATGCCGGCGGCGCGTACGATCGTCGAGACGATGAGATCCTGCTCCTCCTCGGTAAGATCGTGGAATAGCGGCAGAATAAGCGAATTCGCGGTGATTCGCTCCGTTACCGGCAACATGCCGTGTTCGTGACCGGCGTATGCGGGCTCGACGTGCGCCGCCATGATGCCGCGCCTGGCTGATACGCCCTCGGCTGCCAGCTGCTGGAGCAGCTCGTCCCTGCTTACGGGGAACCCCGCGGGGAGCAGCACCCAGAAGGACTGGTAATTCGTCCGGCCGTAATCGGGGTCCTTGATCAGCTCCAGGCCGGGAATCACGGCTAGCCGCTGACGGTAGCGGGCGGCCAGCTCGCGCCGGCGGGCGATGAGTGCCGGCAGCTTGCCGAGCTGAACAAGACCCACCGCGGCCTGAATGTCTGTCATGCGGTAGTTGTAGCCAGTCTCGAGGTAGTGCTCGAGTACTGGCTGCTTGCTCGCATGACGCTGCGCCGCGCTGACGTCCATCCCGTGCTCGCGCAGCCGGCGCAGCCGGGTGGCGACCCCGCCGTCAGGGGTCACGATCATGCCGCCCTCGCCGGTGGTCAGCAGCTTGCGGGGATGGAAGGAGAAGGTCGCCAGGTCAGCACCGGCGCCAACCGGGCGGCCCCGGTACTCGGCACCCGCGGCGCAGGCGGCATCCTCGACGATCGCGATTCCCCGGGGCTCACAGAGCTTGCGCATCGCGTCAAGATCGGCCGGCACCCCGGCTTGATCGACCAGGATGACGGCGCGAGTGCGCTCGGTCAGCACCGGGGCGACCGTGTCGGGAGTCAGGTTCAGCGTCGCGGCATCGACATCGGCGAAGACTGGCCGGGCACCGACATAGCGTGCAGCGTTAGCCGTCGCGATGAACGAAAGCGACGGGACCACCACGTCGTCTCCCGGCCCGACCCCGGCCGCGAGCAGCGCGAGGTGGAGCGCTGTGGTACATGACGAGACCGCCACCGCGTGCCCAATGCCGATCGCCTCGGCGAATGCCCGCTCGAACTCGGCGACCCGCGGACCCTGCGCTATCCATCCCGAGGCGACAGCGGCGGCCGCGGCGGCGGCCTCCTCCTCGCCTAGCCAGGGACGCATAACCGGAATGGTCACGATGCCCCCGCCGCTACCTCGGAGCCCGCCTTGCGCTCCGCCCGCCACCACGAAACCAGCCGCCGCAGCCCTTCCTCCAGGCCGACCTCCGCCCGCCAGCCGAGACGCTTTTCGGCCAGCGACACGTCGGCGAGTCGCCTGGTGACGGCGTTGACCCCGCGTGGCGGCCCGAACTCTAGCGGGAGATCACTGTCCATCACCCGCTGCAGCGCGTCCGCGAGTTCCCGCAGGCTGGTCTCGACCCCGCTGGCGATGTTGAAGACTTGATCCGTCGCGTCTGATTCGGCGGCGAGCAGGTTCGCGCGGGCGATGTCCTCCGTGTAAACGAAGTCCATTGTCTGCATACCGTCACCGAGGATCAGCGGCGGCAGCCCGGCCGTGATCCGCTCCATCCACCTGATCAGGACTTCGGTGTACAGACCGTAGATGTCCATCCGGGGCCCGTACACGTTGAAATAGCGCAGCGCCACGTAGTCCAGGCCCCGCATCGCGTGGAAGCTGCGCAGCAGGCCTTCGTTGAAGGTCTTGGCCGCACCGTAGAGCGTGTCGTTGGCGTAGGGGTGCTGATCTTCCGGCGTCGGGAACTGTGTGGCGAGGCCGTAGACAGACGCCGACGATGAGGCGATCACCTTGCGGACGCCTGCCTCGGCCGCTGCCTCGACGATCTCGTAAGTGCCGTCCACCAGCACTTCGAGAGCAAGCCGCGGCTCGGTCGCGCACTGGGTGATCCTGATCGCGGCCAGGTGGAACACCAGGTCGGTTCCCGGCATCAGGTCGCTCACCAGTGACCGGTCCCGGATGTCACCCTCAATCAGGCGGACTCTGCCAGAACCCAGCGCGCCTTCCAGGTTCTCCCGGCGGCCCCTGACGAAGTTGTCGAGGACCGTTACCTCGCCCGCGCCCGCGGCCACCAACTGGTCGACGACCGCGGAGCCGATGGTCCCGCCACCGCCGGTGACGAGGCACCTGCTTCCCTTGATCATTCCGCTCCCCTAGTGGTGACAGCGACCTTAACGCCGCCGTTCTCCGCGCTTCGTGATGCGGCTTCAAGAAGAGTCAGCACCCGCAAGCCGAACTCGGCGTCCGTCAGCGGCTGCCTATTCTCTGCGATCGCGCCGGCGAACTCGGTCATTACGTTGCGCAGGGCCTCGCGTTCCGGGAGCGCCGGCGCGTGCATATCGCCGAGGCGGTAGGAGATCTGCGCCTCCCTGCGCTCGTCGGGTCCGAGCGCCGTCGCCTCCACGAGGTCGATCCCCCGGTCGTGGATCATGATCCGCGCGACAGGGTTCATGTCGTCCCAGACGACCGTCCGCCGCGACCCGCCGAATAGTGTCGTCCTGACCTTCGTCGGGCTAAGCCAGTTCACGTGTATGTGGGCCAGCGCACCGTTGGACATCCAGACCGACAGGTACGCCAGGCAAGCGCGCTTGGTCCGCAGCGGATCCCCTGTATGCGCGGCGACCGCGACCGGCACCACGTCGTCTGGGAGGACGAATTCCAGGATCGAAAGGTCGTGTGGCGCGAGGTCCCAGAGCACGTCCACGTCGGGCTGAATGAGGCCGAGGTTGATGCGCACCGAGTCGACGAACTGGATATCGCCGATCTCGCCGCTCCTGATCAGCTGCCTGATGCGCTGGACCGCCGGCGTGTAGCAGTAGGTGTGATCGCACATCAGGACCAGGCCGCTGCGCTGCGCTAGGTCAGCGAGCTTGCGCCCTTCCGCCACTGTCGGCGTGAGCGGCTTTTCCACCAGCACGTGCTTGCCCGCCTCGAGCGCCGCCCGCACGAGGTCGAAATGGGTCGCGGCCGGCGTCGCGATCGCGACGGCGGTGACGTTCGGGTCCGCGAGCACGTCCTCGTACGAGGATGTGACACGGACCTCGCTGCGCGGCCCGAGCGCACGGCGGGCGCGATCGAGATCAAGATCGCAGAGCCATTCCAGGTGCAGTTCCGGTGTGGCCAGCGAACTGCGGACAATGTTCGGCCCCCAGTATCCAGCACCGATCACGGCCAGGCCGATTGACGACATGAGTTCCCCCATCTTTGCATAGACCCCTATCTATGTGGATGGCGACGTCTCAGTAAACACGACATCGACCCAGTAGTTGGCCGAATTGTAGGTATTTGTTGGAAGTGCCGGCGCGGCCGTGTACCGGTAAACACCGTTTCCGCCGCTGGTCCCGGCTGGCAGTGCCGCCAGCGGCCCATTATCCACTCCTGCGGCAAGTCCCTGGTCGTCTTCGGCATAACCGCCATTGGGTGCGAGGTACGAGGCGATATACGTAGTGCCCGCCGTTACCGCGATCGGGGTGGCGAAATTCGCTTGCTGCCAGCCTGAGGCCGACTCATTGGTGAACGTGACGCTGCCGAGGAGATCACCGCTGGTATCCCAGAGGCTTCCGACATGGGTGCCAGTGTTGGCGGTCCCCTTGTAGAAGCGGATTCCGGTGATCCAGCCGTTGACATTGGTGGTGAACTTCACACCGAGCTCGACGGAGTTGGCGTCATTCGCCGAAGTGGTCGATGGCACCGCCGAACTCGGCCAGATTGAGCAAGGGCACTGCGGAGTGCCCTGGCTGGGCGCCTGCGTCGTGAAGACAGGGTCCACCCAGTAGTTGTCGCCGTTGTAGGTGTTGCTGGGGAACTTGTCGACCCCGTACGCGTAGACCCCGTTCCCGCCCGGTCCTGTCTTGGCCTGGGCGTGGAGCGGCGAGTTGTCCACGGCGGCGGCGAAGTAACCGGTGTCTTCGGCGTAGTGCCCGTTCGGCGCGTAGTACCCCGCCACGTACGTGGTCCCCGCAGTGACGGCCACCGGGTTCTGGAACTGCACCGTCTGCCATCCGCTCGCCGTTTCGCTGGTGAACGTGGCCTCAGCGAGCAGCGTGCCGCTTGTGGTCCACAGGTTCCCGATGTGCGTCCCCGTGTTGCCTGACCCCTTGTAGAACCGGACACCTGTGATCCATCCGTTGGTGTCGGGCGTGAACTGCACGCCAAGCGTCACCCTGGAGGAGTCGTTGGCCGAGGTGTTCGCAGGCGTGGCGTCGCTCTCGAAAAGGGTGCACGGGCACGCGGTGGCGCCCGCCGCGACGAATTGCCAGGTATCGGGGGACGGCATCGAAACGCCGGTCGTGCTCGTCGCGCTGACGCTCACCGTATACGTGGTGCCAGCGGTCAGCGAGCCGGATGGCGTGAACGTCAGTACCGTCCCGGAACTGCCGAGCGACGTGGTGCCGGTGACGGCGGTCCCGCCAGAGTCGGTCAGTGTCAGCGTCGCCGACCCGCTGTTGACTGGCTCGCTGAAAGTGACCTTCACCGGAGAGGAGAGGGGCACGCTGGTGGCGCCCGCCGAGGGAGTGGATGCCGTTACCGACGGCGGGCTGCCGCCGGCGTTGGGCTGGTACACCACGTCGACCCAGTAGTTGGTGTTCTCCCACGTCTTGCTGGGGAAGGTCACGCTGGAGCCGTAGGAGTAGACCCCTCCGCCGACCAGTGCGGTCAGCGGACCGTTGGTCACCGCGCTGGACAGGCCGTTGGTGTCAGCCGCGTAGTGCCCCTTTGGTGCGAAGTAGCCGGCCACGTAGGTCGTGCCCGCGGTGACCTGCACCGGAGTCGTGAAATCGAGTTCTTCCCAGCCCTCGGTCGACTCGCTGGTGAACGTGCCTGTTGCCAGCACGGCGCCGGACGATGTCCACAGCGTCCCCGTGTGCGTTCCGCCGTTGTCGAGCGACTTGTAGAAGCGGACGCCGGAGATTGTCCCGTCAGCGGACGCGGTGAACCTCACGCCAAGCGTGACAGCCGTTCCGTCGCCGGAGTCCGGAGCATTAGGGGTCGCCAGATCGGACCAGATATTGCACGGGCACTGCCCCGCGGGCGGAACAGCCTTCGCGGTGATGAAGGTGTATGTCTTACTCTCGCCGACCTGGCCCGCGCCGTCTTGCTCGCCGCTGACAGACACGGTCAATGTCGTCCCCGCGGGAAGCGAACTGCTCGGCGTGAACGTGGCGACCGTGTTGGTGCCGTCCATCGACACTGTTCCCGGAATGCTGCCGGCGGAGTCCGTCACCGTGAACGAGAGCGTGTTCGGCACGATGGCTTTGCTGAACGTGACGGTCGGGTCCGTGGTCACCGGGTTGCTCGACGAACCCGGGTACGGGGTCTGTCCGATTATCGACGCGGGACCGCCCGCTGGCTGCGTCGTGTCGAAGATGACATCCACGCCGTAGCCGGTGCCCTCGTATGTCGATGTCGGGAAACCGGGGCCGCCCGCGTTGAAGACGCCGTTGCCGACCGAGCCCGTCGCCTGCACCGCGTGCAGCGGCGGGCTGTCGAGGGGCTGCAAGTCGGTGCTCCCGGTGATCCCGGGGTAGAACTGGTCCACATCGTTGGCGTAGTGGCCGTCGGGGTCGTAGTACGAGGCGACGTAGACGGTGTTCGCGGTGATCTGCACCGGGGTGCTGAACAACATCGTTTGCCAGCCGCTGGCGGTCTCGTTCGTGAACGTGCCGATGGCGAGCCGGGTGCCCGTCGCCGACCAGAGGCTTCCGGTGTGCGTCCCGGCGTTGCCGGCGCCCTTATAGAACCGGACGCCGGCGACCCAGCCGCTGATGGTGGAGGTGAACTTGACGCCGAGTTCCAGCGGCGTCGGGTCATTCTCCGAGGTAACCGCGGGCGTGTAGTCCTGCCCGTAAAGCCCGCATGGGCAGCCGACGCTGACGGTCACGCCGTTGCTGGGCTTCTCGATGTTCCCGCTGTCGTCGGTGGCGCGGGATTCTATGGTGACGTTGCCCTGCCCGGTCGCCGGCCAGGTGTAGCTCCACGTCACGGTCGTGGCGGCGGCCGACATCGAGGTCACCGGGTGCCATGTGCTCCCGCCGTCGGTCGAGACCTCCACACCCGCGACCACGCCGCCACCGGCGTCGGTGGCCGTTCCTGTGACGGTGACGGTGCTGCCGTTGTTAATGGCCGTCCCCGCCGTCGGCGCGGTGATGGTGGACGCCGGCGGCGTGGTGTCCGTCGATTCCGTCGCCGCGTTCAGCCCGGACATCAGCGTCACCGGCTGGACGTTGCCCATGTCGGCAAGCACATTGACCGTCGCCTGTTGCATGATCTTGCTCGTCGCGGGCTTGGCGTCCCCGTCATGGTTGGAGTTCAGGCCCCAGGCCCACTGCACCGTGCCCGCGCCGAACACCAGGGCTCCGCTGGAGGCCCGGTACAGGGTGAGGTGGTGCGTGACCACCGAGGGTGCCAGGTCCTCCTGATAGTCGGCGAGTACCTGCGTCGCGTCCACGGTCGTCGATGACAAGTCGAACTCGCCTGCCGGGCGGAACCCGTTGTCGACATCCTGGTCCCACTCGTAACCGAGGGTCTCGTCAGAAAGAGTCGCTGTCTGGCCCGACTGCAGATTGGCCACGGCGGTGTTCCGCCAGAACCGGAGACCCGCGTATTGCGACGGCACCGTGATGCCGGCGGTGCCTTCGTTGACCGTCCAGAGTTGGCCGGTCAGCGCGTTCTGCGGGCGGCCGCCGTCACCAGGCGGGCTGAATCTGGGGTCGTACCACGCGCCCGTCCACGTGGCCGGGCCATCCGGGTCCGTCTCCGCGCTGTCCAGGCTCTCCTTGTACGTGATCAGCGTGCGGTAGTTCTCTCCCGCGGCGTTCGCGGCGAACCTGGTCTTCCAGTACGCCTCGTTGCCATTGAAGAACGCCATGTTGACGCCGGCGTTCCTGGCGGCGGTGACGTTGGCCACCTCCTGGGCGGTCCAGTACTCGTCGTGTCCCGTCGCCATGAAGACCTTGTGCTGCTCGATGAGCGAGTCGCCTTGCGGCGAGGCGACGGTGCCCTGGTCGATGTAGGACACGTCGTAGCCGTTCTCCTCGAGGAACTGGATCATCGGGAATTCGGCGTAGAAGAAGAAGTCCTGCCCGTTCGGAGTGTTGAACCGGGTAGCGAATGGCCTGTCGTAGCTCACCTGCTCGGCGCGGCCGGCGTCCAGGTGGCTGCCCGAGGTGTCGGTTGCCTCACCGGAGTACAGGCTGTACCCGCCCCAGTCGTTGTAGGCCTGCCACGTCTCGTCGTCTGTCTTGAACAGGATGTCGGAGTGGCTGGAGTCGTCGCGGACCACGAACGGAATCTGGTTCTCGTCGCTCGTGCCGTCCGTACGGACGATGTGCGCGAAGTACACCCCCGACACCAGGTCTGCCGGCAGGGTCCAGCTGGCCGAGACTCCCCAGCTGGAACAGTCGACGAGGCCGGTCGCGGTGTTGGTGTTGCAGGCGGGCTGGTTCTGCGAGACAGAGATGTCGGCTGGCAGGCTGGTGATCAGCCGCGCCCCGTCGCCGCCGTAGTAGCCCATCCGGTAGATGTCGATGGTGTAGCTCGAGGCCGGCGATTCGATCTTGAAGTTGATCGTGCCGCCGAGGTTCACGCTGAAGGGGTCGGCGAACCCTTGAATCGTGGTGCCTTCGCCCTGACTGACATCCCATTTGGCCTGCGGCGTTCCCAGCTTGGAGTTCTCGCACGCGATCGCGTTACCGCCAGGACCGCACGCGTCCGCCTTCGCCGGCCCGGACTGCACCGCGAACAGCGCTGAGCCGATCAATGCCGCTGCGGTAACGGTCCGCACGGTCTTGCGGAACCTCAATGCCGATGACGCCATCCCCGTCACGCGACTCGCGCACGCGGAAATAGCCAAGCCGACCCCAACCCGGCGCATGGATTACGCCCCCACCCCTCGTCCCAGCGGCCTGAATCAACCCTGAATCTAACCAAGGACTAGACGCCGAAGGGGGGATATCGGATTACTGAGGAAAGTAACTCCTTCATCACGGGACTATCGATACCTGCCCAGCCCCGCTACTCAGACTGCTACCAGGACCCCCTCCTGCTCCTGGTAGAGCTCACCTGTGCGAGGGCAGCGCCATTTGCCGTCACCCTCATCCGCCAGCCGTTCACCTGCCCGCCCCACCCAGCCGATGCGGCGCGCTGGCACGCCGGCGACGAGCGCGAAGTCCGGGACGTCCCTTGTCACTACCGCGCCGGCGGCCACCAGGGCCCAGCGCCCGATCTCACAGCCGGCGACCACCACGGCGCGCGCCCCGAGCGACGCTCCTTCGCGTACTACCACGCCCTGCGCGTGCCAGTCGTCTGACCGCTTGAGATTCCCGCTCACGTCCACCGAACGCGGATACATGTCGTTGGTCAACACCACAGCGGGCCCGATGAACACGCTGTCTTCAAGCCGGGCGGGCTCGTAGACCAGTGCGTAGTTCTGGAGCTTGACGTTGTCCCCGATGACGACGCCAGGTCCCACGTAGGCTCCGCGCCCGATAATGCACCCGCTGCCGAGCCTTGCACCCTCTCTTACCTGCGCCAAGTGCCAGATCCGCGTATCCGCCCCAACCACAGCACTTGGGTCGATATCCGCCGATATAGCAACTACCGGACCTTTCATCATCCATACTCTCCAGCGTGTTGACAGTCATCGTCCCCGCGCACAACGAAGGCCGCGTCATTGGCCGCCTGCTAGAGCGCCTTGTGCCCGGTGCCGCTGATGGCGAGCTCGACATCCTCGTCGTCGCCAATGGCTGCACCGATGATACGGCCGAGGTGGTGATGGCGTTCGGTCCTTCGGTGCGGTTGCTGACGGCGCCGGTGCCCTCAAAGCGAGAGGCGCTCGCGACCGGCAACGAGGCAGCAGACGGGTTCCCGCGGGTGTACCTCGACGCGGATGTCGAACTCGGAGCCGACGATGTCTGGGCTCTCGCCCGTGCCCTCGAGGCTCCTGGCGTGCTAGCCGCCGCCCCCGCCCGGGAACTGGACCTGGCTCGCAGCGCGTGGCCGGTCCGCTGGTACTACGACATCTGGGCCAGGCTGCCTGGAGTGGAAGCGGGGCTCTTCGGGCGCGGCGTCATCGCCGTCACCGAGGAAGGGTACAAGCGGCTGAACGACCTTCCACCACTCCTCGCGGACGACCTCGCCGCCTCGCTGGCTTTCGGCACCGATGAGCGGACCGTAGTCCCGGACACGCGGGTGGTCGTGCACGCGCCGCGCACCGTCCGGGACCTCATCCGCCGCAGGATCCGAGTGGTGACTGGTGTGGCCCAGATCGAGCGGTCGCGGGACGCGCCCGCGTCTTCAGAGCGCACCAGCGGCCGCGACTTGCTCGCGATCGTCAGGGATGATCCGCGGCTCGCACCCCGGATGTTCATATTCCTGGCGGTGACGATGGCGGCGCGAGCGCGCGGAAACCGCGCGGCGCGACGAAATGATTACACAACGTGGCTTCGCGACGAGAGCAGCCGCGGCTAACCCGCCGTCCGAAGGCGCTTCATGAAAACGGCCCTTGACGCCGAGGGCTGACTGCTAGCATTCCACCAAGCTGGGTGCCGTGACGCGCAAAACTGCTGGTCAGGGGCTTGCCGAAACACTTACGACATTTTTCTGCTCACTGGTCAACCTGGCACCGCACCTACGCGTCTTCCTCATGGACCTCAGGAACGCACCGAGGTAACAGGGGACGGCCAAAAGGGGGAGCGTCAGGAAGTGACCAGTGAAACGGTTGTTTCCAGCCGGCATGATCGCATTGGGCTGGCAGCATCGACCCGGGCGTCATGGCAGAGCAGCTATATCCGTACAGCGGTACTCGTTGACGTCGTTTGCGCACTGATTGCCGGCGCACTGGCAGTTCATGTGCGTTTCTCCAGCCCGTATTACCGGCCGACGGCATATCTCGCGATTACCCTGGCGATGCCCCTTGTCTGGCTCGCGGCGGTGGCTCTTTCCGGTGGTTACGACGCCCGGTTCATCGGGGTCGGATCCGACGAGTTCCGCAGGGTGCTCAACGCCGGAGTCACGCTCACGGCGACCGTCGCGCTCATCTGTTACGCGATTAAATTTGATCTCGCTCGCGGCTATGTAGCGATTGCCCTGCCTTCCGTCACGGTCATTGATCTCGTCGCCCGTTACAGGCTTCGCAAGCGACTGCACGCCCGGCGGCAGGCCGGGGCCTGCGTCCAGCGCGTGGTGGCGATCGGCCACGCCGACGCCATCGGCGCTCTGATAGCCGAATTGCGCAGGGACAGCCACCATGGCCTGTCCGTGGTGGGAGCGTGCCTCGCCGCAGGCGCGGGCGCCTCCGTGACGGACATCGACGGCGTGCCGGTCATCGGCGACATCGACCACACGGTGCACGCGGTCGACCTGCTCGACGCGGACACGGTCGCTGTGCTCGCCTGCCCCGAGCTTGGCGGGGCCAGGCTGCGCGAGCTCTCCTGGGAACTCGAGGAGTGGGGAACCGACGTGTACGTCGCACCGGCGCTCCTCGACGTGGCCGGGCCGCGCACGACGATCCGGCCGATCGCCGGGCTTCCGCTGCTGCACGTAGATCACCCCGAGCTCAGCGGCGCCAAGCAGGCTCTCAAAGCCCTCTTCGACCGCACCGCGGCCGTGTCCGCGATCTTCCTGATGTCTCCCGTCCTGGCGGCGATAGCCCTCATTATCCGGGCAGGGGACGGCGGGCCGGTTTTCTTCCGGCAAACGCGGGTCGGGCAGAACGGCCAGACGTTCCGGGTGTGGAAGTTCCGGACCATGGTGGTCGACGCGGAGAAGCAGAAGGCGATGCTCGCCGTCCACAACGAGGGCAACGGCATGCTGTTCAAGATGCGGCAGGATCCGCGCATCACCAAGGCGGGCGCCTGGCTGCGCCGTTACTCACTGGACGAGCTTCCGCAGTTGTTCAACGTCCTGCTCGGCGACATGTCGCTTGTCGGACCTCGCCCGGCGCTGCCGGAAGAGACCGCCACGTACGGCCGCCACATGCAGCGCAGGCTGGCGGTCAAGCCGGGCATCACCGGCCTGTGGCAGGTGAGCGGGCGTTCCGATCTGTCGGTGGAAGACTCGGTTCGCCTGGACGTTAGGTACGTGGAGAACTGGTCACTGCTTCTGGACCTGCAGATCCTGTGGAAGACGGGCCGGGCGGTCTCGAGCGGCTCCGGCGCGTACTGATCCGGCTGATCCGGTCATGACTCGTCGCGGGCTCGCGGGCCGCGCCATGGGCGCGGCGGTGCTGTGCCTGCTGCCAGGATGCTCCGGGGCGTCGGCCGGTCACGTTCCCGCGGCCGCCACCGTCTCGGGCACGCTGATTACGGTCTCGGCCAACGCGTGCGGGAGCAGCTGGCGGCACCCGTCGCCCGGCCTGTGGACCTTCCAGGTGCACAACGCCGGGACCAGCGCGGTCGATGTCTCGCTGACGAACGCCGGAACTGGTGGTGTCTACGGGGAGATCGAAGGCCTGGGTCCCGGCACCACGCGACCGATGACGGTGAGCGTGGGGTCAGGAACCTACGCCTTCCAGTGCGACAACGGCAGCGACGGCGAACTCACCGGGCCGACCGCAACCATCGCGGGTCACGCTCCCGGCGGTACGGCGGTCGTCCCGGCCGGCGTCGGGCAGACGCTTACCGCGGTCACCAGTGAGCGAACCTACGTCGAACGGGGCCTGGCCACGACCGCACGGCAGGCCGGCGCGCTGCTCACCGATATTCAGGAGGACGACCTGACCGCGGCGCGAAGCGCGTGGCTGACAGCCCACCTGAGCTGGGAACGGCTGGGCAGCGCGTACGGGATGTTCGCTGATTACGACGATGAGATCGACGGGACCGCGGCTGGGCTGCCTGGTGGTGTCAGCGATCCGTCCTGGGCTGGCTTCTACCGGATCGAATACGGCCTGTGGCACGGCCAGCCCGCCGCGGCGCTCGAGGGACCGGCGCGGCGGCTCGGCCAGGACATCGGGGAGCTGCGGACGGCGTACCCGGGAATGATCGGGTACCCGCAACAGGCGCTGAGCGACCTCGCGCTGCGCACGCACGAGATTCTTGAGCACGCGATGCGGTTTCAACTCAGCGGCGCGGACGACTACGGCAGCGGGACAACGCTCGCTACCGCCGCGGCGAACATCGACGCGACCCGCGCGCAGCTCGGTATGCTGCGGTCGCTGCTCGTGACGCGGTACCCGGATTTGCCGTCTGTGTACAGCACGCTGGACCGGCTGCAACGGCTCGTCGATGCGGGAAAGGCGGCCAAGGGGTGGATGCCGGCCAGGACGCTCAGCACCGCCGAGCGGGAAGACATCGATTCGGCGGCCGCGGAGTGTGTTCAGCTGCTTGCCCCGATCGCGGCCATGTTCGAGGCGAGTCCGACACCATGAGCCACTTCGGATCGCCCCGCAGGTCGTTCCTGCGCGGGATGCTGGGAGCCGGCACGGTGGCCGCCGCCACCGGGTACATCGCTCGCGCCGCTCAGGCAGCCACCCTGGCCCAGGCTCCCGCGAGTGACCCCGACGCGGCCGCGTACCTCCCCGCGGTGCCTTTCCATGGACCGAACCAGGCTGGCATCCTCCCCGCGCCGCAACGGCAGGCCATCGTGGTCGCTTTCGACCTGACCACCGGTAATCGCGGCGAGCTGACTGATTTGCTGCGGGCACTCACCAGCCGGGCCAGATTTCTCACCACGGGCGGCACGCCACCACCGGTCGGCCTCACGGGACCGCCGTCTGACTCGGGCGTCCTGGGACCGGTCGTGGTGCCTGACGGCCTGACCGTGACGGTCGGCGTCGGCGCCTCGCTCTTCGATGAGCGGTACGGCCTGGCCAGCTGCAAGCCCGCCCACCTCACGACGATGGCTCCGTTCCCGGACGACAACCTCGATCCAGCGCAGTGCGGCGGAGACCTCAGCCTGGTGCTCGCCGCGGGAAGCACGGACACGGTGCTGCACGCGCTGCGGGACATCACGCGGTACACCGAGGGCGCCGCTCAAGTCCGGTGGCGCATCGACGGCTTCGCCAGCGTGCCGCGCCCGTCGGGAACCCCGCGGAACCTCATGGGATTCAAGGACGGCATTGCCAACCCGGACGTCAGCGATCCGGCCCAGACGGACGAACTCGTGTGGGCGCGGCCGGGAGTCGCCGGGGAGCCCGGCTGGACGCGGGGCGGCAGCTACCAGGTGATCCGGCTCATCAGGATGTTCGTCGAGTTCTGGGACCGTGTCTCGATGACCGAGCAGGAGCGGATGATCGGACGGCGCCGGGATAACGGCGCGCCGCTTGACGCCAGCGGGGAGTTCGACGTCCCTGACTACGCGGCCGACCCGCCGGGCGCCGTCATCCCGCTGGACGCTCATATCCGGCTGGCCAACCCGCGTACCCGGCCGACGGCCGACAGCCGGATCCTCCGCCGTGGCTATAACTACGACCGGGGCAACGATGCGGTCGGTGACCTCGACATGGGGCTGATCTTCACGTGCTACCAGCAGAATCCGCTACGGCAGTTCGTCAGGGTGCAGTCCCGGCTCACCGGCGAACCGCTTACCGACTACATCAGTCCGTTCGGCGGCGGATACTTCTTCGCTTTGCCTGGCATTCAGGATGACTCCGACTACTATGGCCGCGCCATGCTGACTGACCGGCTATGACCTTGTCTCGTTACCAACCTATGAGAAAGACCTCTCCAATGTCACAGCCATCAATTCCTGAAGCGCATGCCTCCGAGCGGACACCCGGGGCCACGGACCCGCGGCAGAAGACCGCGGCGGACGCGGTGCGCCCCACCCACCGGCGGAAGGCCAGTCGCAAGTTCCCCGCTTCCGGACGGACGATGGCAGTAGTGGCGGGTGCCGCGCTAGTCGGGGTGGGCGGCATCGTCTATCTCCTGGTGGGGACCTCGTCGGGCGGGCATTCGACAGGAAACGGCTCAGCCGCGTCCGCGGGAACGGGGGCCGCCGGCAACTCCGTCACGGGCGGCCAGCCGGGTTCCGGCACGGGGGCCTCCACCTCGGGATCAGCGGGAGCGGGAGCGCTATCCCCGGCGAACGCCCCGAAGCCGCTGCGCCCGCACGATCCGGGCGTGGTCAGCTCATGGAACTCCGGATCGGGCGGGAAGGCCCTGACACGGATCAACGCGCAGGCCGGCACGGTGCTGATGGCCCATGGCGCCGGGCAGTACCCGGAGATGCGGGCGGCTTGTATCGCGCTCGCCAGCGCCGTGAAGGCCGCGGAGGCCGCTCCCGCCATCCCGGACACGGCGATGCAGCACGAGTACGCGCGCTCCCTCAACGCGTTCAAGGCCGGTGCCGCGCAATGCCAGGGCGCCATCACACAGCACCCGGAAGGCGTCGAGGACACCGTGACCCATGTCAATTCCGCGGGCGTCAAGGCCGCCGTGGCCAAGATCAGCACCGGGATGACCGATCTTTACATCTCCACCGAAACGCTGCGGACCCCGAAGCAATCCTGACCACGCGCGACTCGTCGGAAAAAGATCGGAGCACCGGAAATTGCCCGACACCAGGCCGGGGCTTAACCCCCGCCGTCTCCTCCGCCTGATGAACGCCGCTGTTGACCGCTGCCAGCTCGACCTGACCGGCCGCACCGTGGTCACCGAGGCGGCCAGCGGCGCCTACGTGGTGACTCCCGTCCTCGCGGCGATGGCGGGCGCCGATGTGTGTGCACTCGCGGCGAGCACTGCCTACGGGTCCGCGGCGGAACTCAGGGCGCTCACCACCGAGCTTGCCGGGCTCGCCGGCGTCAGCGACCGGATCGCTTTCGCCTCGGCCAAGCGGGCCTCGGATGTCGGGGCCGCCGATATCGTGACCAACAGCGGCCAGGTTCGCCCGATCGACGCCGAGATGGTCAGCTCCATGAAGCCGGGCTGCGTGATCCCGCTCATGTACGAGAGCTGGGAGTTCCGGTCGGCTGACCTGGACATCGAGGCGTGCCGGAAGCACGACATCCTTGTGGCGGGGACGAATGAGCAGCACCCGGCCGTCGACGTCTTCTCCTATCTCGGCCAGCTGGCTATCAAGCAGCTCCACGAGGCGGGGATACCGGTACGCGCAAGCCGGATAGCGCTCCTGTGTGACAACTCGTTCGGACCGTACATCGAGCGGGAGCTCCGGCAGAACGCGGCCGAGGTCATCATGGTCCCCAAGCTCGCCGCCGGCGCGCTCGCCCCCTACTGCGACGCGATCGTGGTAGCCATGCTCCCGGGCGAAGAGGGCAAAGAGCCTGCCCTGACGAGCGGTGATGCCCGGCTCATCCGCGATGTGGCGCCCGATACGGTCGTCATCCAGTACTGGGGCGATGTGGACCGTGCCGCGCTCGCCGCCGAGAACCTGCCGGTCTGGCCGGAAACAGCGCCGGCCGCCGGGCACATGGGGGTGCTTCCCTCGGCGGTAGGCCCGGACGCGATCGTGCGGTTGCAGGCCGGCGGCCTGAAAGTAGGCGAGGTGCTGGCTCGCGGCCTGGACAACGCCTCGCCCGAAGACATGGCCTTCATCCAGCTGCTGTGACAGTCGCCATGCGGCCGTCTACGGCTTGGACAGCAGGAAGTATGCGTAGCGCTCGTCGAGGCCGTTCTTCGGCACGAGCGCTACGGCCTCGGGACGGAACCCGATACTCGCCATGGCCGTCCAAAAATCCTCGATGTGGTAGGTATTGCCCGCTACGTACGAGCGGTAGCTGCGCCGCCGCGGCCGGGTGCGCCATGCTCCGGTCGCGTACTTGATCTGCACAAAGGCCTGTCCGCCCGGTCCCAGCAGGTTGTAGGCGATGCGCATGAGGCGCAGCCCGTATGCCTGTGTCGGGACGAGTTCCAGTACGTAGAGACAAAGGAACAGGTCGCAGGGCCGGGGGATGTCCCGGGCTGCCTCCTCAGGGCGCGCGATGTCGGCTAGGACTTTAACGAAGGGAGTTGAGCCTGCCAGGGCCACCTGGCGCGCGCACTCGTCGATGCTCTCGGCGTTGACGTCGACGACGATGAGCTCCTCAGCCAGTGGAGCGAAAGTAACGGCGTTCGCGCCTCCGCCGCACCCCCAGTCAACGATCCTCTTCAGGGGGGCGGGTTCAC
>Ga0306925_10000219_pt1 | contig 37466 bp, 34 predicted proteins | sample flu12Cox44000176_FD_203755 | JGI IMG/M metagenome (GOLD analysis project Ga0306925, IMG submission 203755) | Lab enrichment of tropical soil microbial communities from Luquillo Experimental Forest, Puerto Rico - flux8day.12C.oxic.44.000.176 (v2)... | ecosystem: Environmental > Terrestrial >... | reverse complement strand
GTCGACGCCTGCCTTGACATGCCGGCGGACCCGATGGGCGAGGGCTCTCGACTTCGTCATGGGGCGGTGCTCGCGGCGGCCGTCAAAAGGCGACGATGATCTTTCCGAACACCTGCCGGCTTTCGAGCCGCGCCAGTCCGCGCTCGAAGTCGGCGAGCGCAACCTCGGTGTCGATCGCCGGCAACAGGCCGTTTGCCATCTTGGCGAGGCTCTCGCGGATGTTGCGCATCGAGGCGCCGAACGAGCCGATGATGCGGTATTGCTGTTGGAAAAGCTGCATCAGGTTGATGGTCGTCGATGGCCCCGACGTTGAGCCGCAAGTGACTAGCCGTCCGCCGCGCTTGAGGCAGAGGAGCGAGCCGTTGAAGGTCTCCGCGCCCACGTGCTCGAATACCACGTCGACGCCCTTTTTGGCCGTGATCTTGCGTACGGCGCCTTCGAAGCGCTCGGTGCGATAATTGATCACGTGATCGGCGCCCAGCGCCTTGGCCTTTTCCGCCTTGGCATCGTCGCCGATGGTGGTGATGACCGTGCAGCCGATCGCCTTTGCCATCTTGATGGCGACGGAGCCGATGCCGGAACCGCCGGCATGCACCAGCACGCTCTCGCCCGGCTCGAGCTTGGCATTGTCGAACAGCATGTGCTGCACCGTTGCAAAGGCGATCGGCGCGCAGGCGGCGTCACGCACGGCGACCCCCTCGGGAACCGGTATCACCAGGCGCGCCGGCATGTTGACGAGATCGCGGGCGAAGCCGTCGCTGTGAAAGCCCATGATGCCGCCGACATTTTCACACAAATTGTCGCGGCCCTCCCGGCAGGCCTTGCAGGTGCCGCAGGTCAAGGCGCCGTACATGACGACGCGGTCGCCGGGCTTGAAGGCGGCTACATCGGGACCGATGGCGGCAATCTCGCCCGCGGCCTCGGCGCCGACCACGAGCGGCAGCTTGCGCCGCGCGAAGGCCATGCCGCGATAACCCCAGAGGTCGAGGTGATTGAGCGCCACCGCCCTGACCTTGACCTGCACCTCGCCCGGCGCCGGGGCTGCAGGCGCGGGAAGGTCGGCAAGCTCGAGCTTGCGGTCGGCGACCAGCGTGAGTGCCCGCATGGGTCAGGCGGGCTCGCGGCTCATCACCAGCGAGACGTTCTGGCCGCCGAAGCCGAACGAGTTCGACAGCGCGTGACGGACCTTGGCGTCGCGCGCGGTGTTCGGCACGACATCGAGTGGTATGGCCGGATCCGGGACGTGATAGTTGATCGTCGGCGGCAGGCGTTGGTGCTCCAGCGTAAGCAGCGTGAATACGCTCTCGACCGTGCCGGCCGCCGACAGCGTGTGGCCGATCATCGACTTATTCGAGGAAATCGGTATCGCTTTCGCGCGCTCGCCGAAGACCGACGATACGCCGAGATATTCCATCTTGTCGTTCTCGGGCGTCCCGGTGCCATGCGGGTTGATGTAGTCGATATCATCGGGGGCAAGACCGGCATCCGCGATGGCGTTACGGATGCAGCCGATGATGGCCTTGCCGTCAGGACTCGAGCGGGTGCGGTGAAACGAATCCGCCATCTCGCCGCAGCCCGCCAGCACGCCGAGGATCTTCGCCCCACGCGCAACGGCGGATTCGTAGTTCTCGAGAACGAGGGCGGCGGCTCCCTCCGCCATGACAAAGCCGTCGCGGTTCTTGGAGAACGGCTTTGCCGCCGCTTGCGGCGGGTCGTTTGCGGTCGACAGCGCGGAGAGGAGCGAGAAGCGGATCAGCGACTCCGCATTGACGGAGCCGTCGGTGCCGATGCAGAGCGCAGCCTCGGCCTCGCCGCGGCGGATCGCCTCGACGCCGAGCTGGATCGCGCTCGCGCCCGATGCACAGGCGGTCGACACGGAAATCGGCGAGCCCTTGGTCCCGAAGCGCTCGGCGAGATGCTCGGCCACCGACGCGAACAGGCAGCGTTCGTGAATGGCATGGAAGCGGCCCGATGCGCTCGCGCGCAAAAGATCATCGTATCCGACCGCGTCGTTGGCGCCGGAGCCGGCCGCCAGCACGTCGCGATGCGGCCACTCGATCTCGACCGGAGCGACCGCAAGGAACAGCGGGCCGGGGAAGTCGCCCTTGCTGCCGATGCCAGCCTCCTCGATCGCCTCCTCGGCGACCATCGACGCCATGCGCTCGCCGAGTTCGGTCGAGCAGAACGGCTCGACCGGCACGAAATCGACGCTGCCGGCGATCGTGGTCTTGAGGCCCTCGTTGGCAAAACGGGTGATGCGGTGGATGCCGGATTCTCCGGCCGTGAGCTTGGCCCAGTTGTCCGCCTTGCCGGCGCCGAGCGAGGTAATGATGCCCCTGCCGGTGACCACCACGACCGGCCGCCCATTCTTGCCCGATGCCATCCAAGCCTCCTTCACGTCACCGCCTCGACCAGCGCCATGCCCGCGCCGCGCCAGTGGCCCACGGCGGTGACCGCGACGCGCTCGAGCGGGCCTTCATACTCCCGTTCGACGCCGGAGGAGTCCACCGCCGGGAACAACTTTTCGCGACCGAGCGCAAGCGTGGCAAGCGCGATGTTCATGGCGAATTGCGGCTCGAAGCCATGCCCGAGAACGCTGCCCGTTGCCCGCACCGGCACGTCCGGCATGGTTTTGAGCCAGGCGCGCTCCTCGCTGGTCGCCGGTTGCGTGCCGGTTGCGCCCGAGATCACCGCGATGCCATGTGGCGCGGGCGGTCGCGCCAGACGCTGCCACATGCGCGCCAGCGCGGCGGTGACTGCGCCGGCCGGTCGGCCCGAGCGCTCCGACAACACCCCCGACAGCCGCGCCAGCGGCTTGGCGTTGCGCGCCTCGGCGTGGCCGCGCGCCTCCAGCACCAGGAACGCGCCGAGCGAGCCGAGCACCATGCCCTTGGTGCGCTCCCAGACCGGCTGGAAAGCGCCACGCAACATGTGTCCGCCGCTGTCGTAGAGCAGCAGCAAATCCTCGCGCTCGCCGTTGTGCGATCCGCCCACCAGCGCCAGTTCGCTTTGTCCGGCGGTGATGCGCGCGAGCGCGATGCGTACCGCGTCGACGCCCGCCGCCTCCTCGCCCATGAACGTACGCGAGGAGCCGGTGACGCCATGGACGATCGAAATATTGCCCGCGAGCAGATTGGAGAGCTGCGCCAGGAACAGCGTCGGCCGCAGGTCGCTCATCAGCCGTTCGTTGAGAAAGGCTTCGGGATTGGCGGATTTGGGCTTGTTGGTCAGGATCGCAGCATCAACCGCGACGTCGCGCTCGCCGCCGCCGGCGGCGACGATCATGTCCATGCGCGCGAGCAGCTCGGCATTGCCCTTCACGCCGGCATCCGCGAGGGCGAGCCCAGCCGCGTAGGTGCCGATCCGCTGCCACGGCTCCATCTGACGCTGGTCGCCTTTCTTCGGGATCTGCTTGTCGAGATCGAGCGGCACGAGCGGGTGGACGAGGTAGGGAGCGAAGGTCTCGGCGTCGACCTTGATTCGTCGTTCGGCGAGGCCCTGCCAATGCGCGTCGGCGCCTTCGCCGAGGCAGGACACGATGCCGATGCCGGTGATCCAGACCTCGCGCGGCGCATCAGCCATGAGCGAGGGTCCCCATCGGGAACTCGAGGATCGCGGCCATCTTCTCCATGCTGGCGCGGAATTCGGGGTTGGGGAATTCAACCAGCCGGAACGTGATCTCGGCATTGCAGGTGAGCTTGCCGTCGCACCGGATGTCGGCCTTGGTGACGGCGTAGCCCGAGCCCTCGTGCAGCAACTTGGCCGAGAGCGAAAGACTTTGGCCGGGCGACACGAACGAGCGCAGCTTCGCTTCTTTCAGCGCGGCAAAGAACGGCATGCGCGAGAACTTGGTCACGGCGATGACGAGCCAGCCCGAGGTCTGCGCCATGGCCTCGATCAGCAGCACGCCTGGCATCAACGGATAGCCGGGAAAATGCCCTTCGAAGATGGTCGATGCGGTCGGGACGCGCGCCTCGGTACGGATGGTCTGCTGGGCAAGATCGAGATCGACGATGCGGTCGATAAGCTGAAAATACTCGAGGCGCATGCGAGCGCGTTAGGCGCCCTTGGCAGCGACAAGTTCGTCGATGCGGGTGCACAGGTTGTTCAATTGAAAATATTGCTCAGTCGTGGCCTTGCCGTCATTGACCTCTTGCGTCCATTGCTCGAGCGGCATTTTGATCCCGAATGCCTTGTCGATCGCAAACGCGATGTCGAGAAAATCCAGGCTGTCGATGCCGAGATCGTTGATGGCGTGGCTTTCCGGTTTGATCGTGGCACGCGGAATGTCGCAGGTCTCGGAGATGATATTGGCGACGGTGTCAAAAGTCGAAGGCATCAGTAAATCCCTGATCGGCCACGCGTTTCGAGCGACCGCCGCTGACGTGTTTGCGATTGCGGGTCGGATCGCCCCGGAGCGGCCCATCTCCCCCGCGAGATGTCGGGTGAGCGTATAGCGAAGAGGCAGCGCAAGTTCAATGGCGCCGCCCGAGCGCGAAAGTTTCGACGGTTGAAGGCATTAGGGACCGTTTCCGAGTGATCGAAGCCGCCGCGCATGGGATAATGCGCCACTCGGCGAGAGCCAAAACGAGGGGTGGAGCGACCACGACACCCCGTCAACCAAGGGAGGTTCGTTCATGCACATTCGATTTGCTTTTGCCGCCGGCCTCGTCGCGATCTGCATGCAGCCATCGCCGTCGAACGCGCAGGTTATCACGCACCGGGATGTCGGGGTGCGCATGGGACTTGCGATCGCCGTTGCCGCACTCGATCAATGCGAGGCGGATGGCAACAGCGTGTCGGTTGCCGTCGTCGATCGCGCTGGACGGCTGCGGGTGTTCCTGCAGGCGGACAAGGCAAATCCCCACAATCTCGAACTGGCGCGACGCAAGGCCTACACGGCACGGACCTTTGGCCGCACCAGCGCCGAGTGGGCCAAGCGAACGGCTGAGACGCCCGAACTCGCCGCGCAGCGCGAACTCGCCGACGTCGTCGCGCTACGCGGCGGAGTTCCGATCAAGATCGGCAACGAGACGATCGGCGCGGTCGGGGTGAGCGGATCGAACTCCGAAGGCGACGAGAAATGCGCCATGGCCGGCATCGCCAAGGTGGCGGATCAGTTGCGATAGGGGCCGGCATACGCGGGGGTCCCAAACCGATAGGATCTGGTCGGCTCGGTCACATGCGGCGATGAAGTCATTGTTCTCGCCGCAATAGCGCGTGTCGAGCTCGCGGTGGCGCATTGCCAGGCGACCGCGGTTGCGGCCCCTCGCCACGATCGACGCCACGATCGTACTCAAGAGCGCGGCGCCAAGCGGCGCCGCAAGTGATTCATTTCGCCCTCCCGCGCGAGATCACACCGCGCTGCATTTGCGCCGTGGCGCGGCGCGTTGCCCAAGGATCGGCAACGGCACCAATGGAACTTTTCGCTCGATCCAAAAACACGGAACCGAGCAGGGGGCCACGCGATTGTCGCGCCAAGGATCGCGGGGGGTATGACAGCATCGCTGCCAACTTACCGCGGCATTCGCAAGCGAAGGGCTCGGCCGCTCAAAGCGGCCGACAAAACGGCGTCGCGTCGCAATGAAAGGAGGCTGTGGTGAAAGGTAGAATGATGCTGTTCGTTGCTTCGATCTTAGCCTACCAGTTCTCTCCCCCTCATCTCACACCATCCGCAGCAGACCAAAGCGGCGTTGCCTCGGTCTATACCCACGAAAGTGGAAGCGGAACCGCAAGCGGTCAAAAATTAAATCACGAGGCGTTCACAGCGGCGCACCGCACGCTGCCGTTCGGCACCAAGGTGAAGGTCACGAACAAGAGCAATGGCCGCTCGGTGATTGTGACCATCAACGATCGTGGTCCCTTCGTGCGCGGTCGAGTCATTGACGTCACGCCGGCGGCGGCGCGCGCGCTCGGCTTCTCCGGGCTTACGCAGGTGGCACTCAATGTCGACCAATAGCGCGCTCGCGCGCAGCGGCGGTGTCAACGCTCAAGGGCCTTGATGTCGATCGGCGCGCAATTGCGCCGGCCGGACAGGAGGCAGTCCTGGTTCTTGCGCATGTCGGCGATTTGAAGCGCCAGCCACACGCCCGCGACCGCCAGCGCGATGGTGACGCCCAAGGCCGCAAGGTTGACCATCATGCGGTGGCGGTAATTGTCGTCTTGCTCGTCGCCGCCCTCGTATTTTGCGAGGTCTTCGACGGGCGAGGCGCCGAGCGTGCGCCGCGGCCAGCGCCACCCGCCCCCGCGCGCGCCGGCGCCGCGGGGTCGGAACGGCAGGACCCGGTGGTCATCGTCGCTCGCGTTGGAGCGCTCAGAGGTCACGGTGACTCCTGGCATTTGGGGGCACGCCGCCTCTATCGGCGCGTCGGCGTCCGATTTCAAGCAAAACCCCCGTAAAGCATGCTTGCAGCAGTGATTTGCGGCTTTGGCGGTGCCGGCGCGGAGGTCGCGGCCAAAGGCCCGTGGCGCGCTGGGCCGGACCCAAAAAATTGCGTTTGAGACAACCAAGGGGTCCTTGTCTGAAGCACCCTTTCGGCGTTAAATTTACGAGAAATTTACGTAGGTGACAGGTGAGTGACAGGCGACGGGACGATTGTCTTTTATCGTCCGGAGATAACCGAGCTTGACCGAATAAAAATGCCGCCAACGAGCGGTGGGGTGGCCTGCCCGCAACCCCGGTGACGCCGGCTTCATGTGCCGGCGGGGAGAATGCGCCCGAGCGTGGAATGAGCGACGCCCTGTCAGCCTTGCTGCACCTTTCTGCGCACGACTATTCGTGGCTGGCGCAGTTTTTTTCGCTCCTGTTCCTGCCATTCGCGCACGAGGACCTCGCCATCATCCTCGGCGCGTATGTCGTCGTGAACGACATCATGCCGGTCGGGCTCGTGGCGCTGTGTATCTATGGCGGCATGGTCGCGAGCGACTTCGCTTTGTACGGGATCGGCGCGGGTGCGCGGCGGCTGCCGTGGCTCAGCCGCCTTGCGGTGGACGATCGGGTGCGCAACTTCACCGACATGCTCAAGCGCAATCTGTTCGAGATCGTCGCGCTCTGCCGCGTGGTGCCCGGCGTCGTCTTCGTTGCCTTTGTCGCCTGCGGATGGAGGCGTGTGCCGCTCGCGCGCTTCACCGTCGCGAGCCTGGTGGTGTCCGCGCTCTATCTGCCGCTCATGCTCTGCATCGTGGTCTTCTTCGGCGACACGCTCGATGGCCGTGTTGGTTGGTGGGCGTGGCCGTTGCTGCTTTGCGTGTTGGTGGCGATCGGATTCGTCCGTCGACAGGTTTTCAACTTCCAGCAAGAGCCCAAGTCCGCCGACCACACACGGCCGATCCACGTCCCGCTGCGCAAGGCCGGCAAGGTCGCAGCGGGGGATCGCATCCCGCTCGGCCTGTTCTACCTGCCCCTGATCGCGAGCTGGATTCGCTTTGCATCGCGATACCGGTCTCTGACCCTGCCCACGGTCGCCAATCCGTGCCATCCGATGGGAGGGATGTGGGGCGAATCGAAAAGCGGCTATCTCCTCGACGTGGCGGCGAACGAGCGGCGATGGATCGCCGATTTCGTGACGGTGACGCGCAGCGCCGGCCCGCGTACGTTGTTCGCCGACCTCGAGCGGGTCCGGAAATCGCTGTCCGGCGCCGGACTGGCGTTTCCGCTGATCGCCAAGCCCGACGTCGGCCGCCATCGCCTATGTCGGATCGACGATGCTTTGGCGCTGCGCGAATATCTTCGCCATTTCCCCGCAGGAGAAAAGCTCATCCTTCAGCGGTGCGTGACCCACAGCGGCGAGGCCGCGGTGCTTTATGCGCGGCTGCCGGGTGCGCTGAGCGGCCGGGTTCTCTCGCTCACCTTCCGCACGGACAGAGAGTGGCGCGATGCGTCACGCCACGTCACGCCGGAGCTCGAAGCGCGGCTCGACGCCATCGCGCGCAGCATGCGCGAATTCCACTACGGCCGGTTCCACTTGCGCTTCGCCTCGATCGAGGAGCTCATGCGGGGAGAAAATTTTTCGGTGATCGAGATCAATGGCATTAGAAGCGGGACGAGCCGCGACTGCGATCCGCCTCTGCCGCTCGCCGAAGTCTATCGCCGCTTGGCTGACCAACAGCGCATCATGTTCCTCATCGGCGAGAAAAACCGCGCGCGCGGCTTCGTGCCGGTAGGATGCGCTGACGTGCTCAAATCCCTCATCCGACAGAGCCAGCTCGGCCGCCGATATCCGGCTTCCGCCTGACCGGCGCGCGTCACCGCGCGCGGCGTGCCCTGCGGGCAATGGTGGCGGCTGCAATAAATCCGATCGCCGCGAGCGGCAGGCCAACGTACCAGCGTTCGCGCTCGCGCCCGCGTGTGCGCAGGTAATCCATGACAAAACGCTCGCCGCGGCCCATCTCGGTCAAGGTCTGTTGCATCGAGCCGATGCGGCGAATCTCGTCAGGGGTAAGCTCGTCGCCTTGCCAGCGGGATTGCCGCTCGCGGTCATAGAGCCGATCGATCTCTCCCTTGTGACGGCGCTCGATCGCGGCGGCTTCCAGGTAGTCCGCGCGCTCGCTCGGGCTCATGAATCGATCGGGTCCGAGTCCCGCTGCCGTTTCGATCATGGCAAGGATCGGATGATCGCCCGCCGGCGCGACGACGACCCAAGCACCGGAGAGGCCGATCAGGAGGCACAAGACGAGCCCGCCCACATGCAATCCGCGTTGCCGATTGCGGCTGCGCTCCGCCGCGGGAGCCGTGATGAAGGCGCGTATCGCCCCGGCAACCAGGAGAACCGCGGCGAACGTCACGACCGTGACCGCGCCGGTCGGCGCATCAAGCAGGAAGGAGCCGAATATTCCCGCCGCGCTCGCAGCCGCGCCGGCGATCCAACCGATCACCAGCGCCACGCCGATATGGGAGGAGAACAAGCTGCCGACCAGCGCCGGAACGATGAGGAAGCAAAAGACCAGCAAGACACCGGCGGTGGCCACCGAAGAGGTGACGACCACGCCGAACGACAAGTAGAAAACAAGATCCCAGAATGCGAATTTTCCAATGTCGGTTGACGTCTCCATATGGTCGGCTGCGGCCAGCAGCGGTCGTCGCAGGAGCCAATGAATCGCTCCGATGATGCTGTAGAGAATGATAAACTTTACGAGCTCGTCTGCGGTCACCGACAGAATGCCGCCGACCAGCATCTTTTTGACGTGCTCGGCGCCCTGCGGGGAGCGATCGACGACGAGCACCGTAGCAGCCGTGGCGACCACATAGAGCACGCCAATGAAGGCTTCCTGCCGCACGCTGCGGGCAAAGCCACGGCTGGCGGTCAGCAGCAAAGCGCCCACCGCAGTGAAGATGAGCGTGTAGGCATAGCCGGCGGCGCTCTGAACGGCATGGCCTGCGACCACGGCCACCGTGGCGCCCAGCGCCGACACCTGCGCGAGCGCAAGATCGGCAAACACCACGTTTCGCCGCAATACCTGCAGGCCAAACCAAGTATGAATGCCGGTGAAGACGATGGCTGCGGCGAGCGGCAATGCCGCGAATGCGAGGACGTCCTCAAACATGCAGCGCTCAGTTCGATGCGGCGGACAGCGCCCGCGCCAGCGTGGCGACATTATAATCGAACAGCGCCCGGAAGTCGGTGGCCGCGGGCACGCTGCCGACGGACGGCGCGAGCTTGACGACCACCGCGCCCGTTCGCCGCGCGAGCAATTGCGATGCCTCTTCGGGCTCGAACGGCTCGTGCACGATCACGCGTATTTTCTGTTCGCGGATCGTCGCTGCGAGTTTGGCGAGCCGCGCCGGGCTTGGCGCCACGCCCTCCTTGATCTCGATCACATCGACGATATTGAGCCGAAAGCGGCGCGCGAAATAGGGCCAGGTGTTGTGATAGGCGATGAGGCGCGCAGCGCGGTGAGGGGCGAGAAGCTGTTCCCACTCCACGAGATCCGCCTTGAGGCGAGCGAGAAAACTGTCGCGGTTGGCGATGATTTTCGCAGCCGCTTCAGGCGCGACACGGATGCCCGCCTCTGCAATGCCGCCGGTGATTATCTCGGCATTGGCAGGATCGAGCCAGTAGTGGGGATTGGCGAGGCCATGCGCGTGCCCGTCCCGGTTGGCGGGATCGACGCTCGATCCCTTCACCTCGAGCAGCGGAATGCCGACGGATGCGTCGACGTAGCCGGCGCCGCCGCGGTTGATCGCGGCATCACCGAGCATCGACAATAGCTTGTCGAGCCAGTGATCGTAGCCGAGCCCGACGCGGACGACGACCGAGGCCCCCTTGAGCCTTGCGAGATCCGACGGCCGCGGTTCGAAAGCTTCCGGGTCGGCTGCCGGTGGGATGATGGTCTCGACCTGCGCGAGGTCGCCGACCACAGCCCGTGCGAGGCTGGCAAGATCGCCGGTCGTCGCGACGACGCGCATGTTCTGCGCCGGTGAGACCGACGATACGAGAAACGTCGCAACAATGCCGGCGAGCGCGGCGCGCGGTACGAACCGTGCGCGCGCGACGTCCGGATTGCGGAGCCGATCACCTGCGAGCAACGAACACGCTCTTGGGCAGCAGGCAGTGCACGCTCTTTTCGTCGCCGGCTGCGGGCGGCGCAATACGACAGTCCATGGCAATGCTGGCCAATCCGTAGGCGTCGAGCCGGGTCAGCTTGCGCTGCTCCTGCAGTAGGTTGATCATCGCCATCGACGCGCCGTCCATGGCCTTGTCGAGATCGCTATCCTTGGTGACCGTGACGTAATACTCGGCGTTTTCCGCGCTCGGCAGCGTAGGCCCGTTGCGCGGCGACTTCGGATTCATGCAGTACGTGCCCTTGACCACATTGACCACCTCCGAGATCCGGCAGTCCCATTGCTGAACCATGATCTTGTCGGCTTCGTCTTTGCTCACCTTGCGGGTCTCGGCGAGGAATTTCGACGTCTCCGCTTTCAACAAGTCCCAGCCGACGTTGAGCTTCTGGTCATAGCCGATCGTGATCCAATGTGTCGGGGTCTCGATGCGAGGCCACTCGAGTTTTGTTCCTTTCAGCACTTCCACCGTGATGTTGAGCTCCTTGTACGCGGTCTCGATGGCGGTGAGGTTGATTTCGCCGTTGCCCTGGCCGGCATGACTGTCGCCGGACCACAGCAGCGCGCCTTTGACGAAGACCGGGACATAGAGGCTCGTTCCCGCCACCAACTCGCGAATGTCGAGATTGCCGGCATAGCGGCCGGGCGGAACGGACGAATATTGCCCAGGCTCCGCGCGCGCCACGCCGAGCGTCCCGGGGAAGGGCCGCAGCGGCACCACGACGCCGGGGATGAACTCGGTCTGCATTTTATCGAGATCGAGATACATGTAGCGGACTTGCCCGTCTTGGAACTGCTGAGGAAACTGACCGAACATGCCTGGGACGTTGAAGTTCGCTGCGTAGGCGCGCGGCACGATCTTGTTGATCGTGACCTTGAGAACGTCGCCCGGCTCGGCGCCTTCGATATAGATCGGTCCGGTCAACGTGTGCGGTCCGCGGCCGGGAAAATCAGTCCTGAGCTTTTTGATCTGCTCGATCGTGGTGCCGGGAACGACCTGGTTGTGGCTGTGCATCATCGTTTCCATGGCGACGGTATCGCCGGAATTGATGCGCAACACTGGCGGCTGGGCGTTGTTGAACCAACCCCACTGAGTGGTTTCCAGCGTCGCCGGCAGGAGATGTATCTTCTTGCCGTCCGGCACCGGCACGATCTGTAGCTTCGGATCGGCCGGCCCGATCGGCGGCACCGCCTGGGTGGGCGGTGCGGCGGGCGCCGGCTGCTGCTGCGCGCGGATGGCGGTTGCGGTGATGAGCCAAGCCCCGCCGATGATCACGCCAGTTGCGGCAAATGCAATCAACCCTCGTCGCTTCATGGTCAGCCCCTCTGTCTCGTTCGGGAATATCTGCAGCAAATAGACAGCAAATCGCGTGCCATTCCGCCATTGCTAGCGCCGCCGGACCTGCCGTGCGGTCGGCTTAAGTTCAGCGCAGTAGTAGAGGATTACCAAACATCTACGTGCAACAGCAATGCTTGCCGCCGTTTGTCGAAAAGTCGATCGCCGCCATCAGGCGGCGTCTGCGTCAGCGCCCTCCCGACGTCTCCGCAAAGGGGAGCGGCTGGCCTTCCGGTGGCGACATGCGAAACACGTTGAGGATCATCGATATAAGCGCGTAGTAGCCGAGGATGCCCACGAACTCGACGGTCGCAGCCTCGCCGAGAACGGCACGCACGCGCGCGAACGTCTTATCGCTGACGCGCCGCGTCTTGTAGAGCTCCTGGATGAAGTCGTAGATCGCGCGCTCGTCTTTCGGCGCCGATTTCGGGACGCGTCCCTTGTGCAGGTCCCGGATCGTCTCGGTTTTGACGCCCGCGCGCTCGGCCATTGGCACGTGGGCGAACCACTCGTATTGCGCGCGCCACAGCTTTGCCGTGACCAAGATGGCGAATTCGGAGAGCCGCGGCGCCACCGCGGTCTTGAAGCGGCAATGGCCGCCGAGTTGCTGCGCGAGCTCCCCGAAGGCCGGAGCATGCAGAAATACCGCGAACGGACCGCGGATGGTCGTGCTACCGCCGCGTGGGCCGGAGCGGATCGAGTCGAGCAGCGCCCGCTGGGCGGGGGCAAGCTTGTCTTCGGCGAGAACGGGGACGCGGGGCGGCGGCATTTTCTTGGCGGGCTTTTTCGCAGGCATGGGGTCTCCTCTTTGCGCTTTCGCTCGTGCTGTGGCGGGGGTTATTTGAACAGCAGCGACTTGATGATGATCGGTACCACGTTGGTGAGCTCGATGACGCTCCCGATGTCGACGTAATCGAATTCCTTGAGCTGCACGCCGTCAATCGCGATCACGTCGGCGGCGGGCGCGATTTCGTGCAGGATGACGCGGCCGAGGCTCTTGCCCACGTCGCCGTCGATCAGCAGCACCAGCGGCATGCCCTCTTGCAGCGTCCGCGGCAGCGCGGCGCAAATGCCGGTCGCGACCGCGTGCAAGCGTCCGTGCGAGGGATCACCGCGCCACGGGAACGCGAGCGCGATCGGGCTTTCCCCTTCCTCGAAGTCGGCGCGCGTGAGCGCGCCGCGCACGGCGGCGGCGACCGCACCGGGCGTGACCTCTCCGTCGAGGGCGAAGTTGCACGACAGCACCGGCAGGTTTTGCAGCGGCAGCTTGCCGGGATCGGCGATCAGGATGGTGTTGCCGCTGATCTGGACCGAGAATTGCGCGGCGCCGATGACGGTGGCGCGGATGCCTTGGCCCGGATCCCAGACCGGAGCAAGGTCGCGCCGATGCGCCAGCACATGGCGCAGCTCCTCGGCCAGGTCGGAGCCGAGATCGCCGAAGCGCCGCGTTTCCCGCTTGTAGAGATATTCCGCGACGCCGCCGGAAAAGGTGATGGCATCGATGCTTTTGTTGGCGAGATCGGCCGGCCACGCTTCGGTCACGAGCAGCGCCCGAGCAAGCTCAGCGGGTTGGCGCAGATCGATCAGCCCCATGACCATGCGAGCCATGCGCGCGGCGATGCGTCGGCGATTTTCCGGCGCAAGCGACGCACCGGGCGCGAGCTCGATGCCGAGCGCGTTGGCAATTCGCTCGGCCGGCTCTTCGATGCGCGTGAGGCCGCCCGCATCGTCTTCGACGATCAGCCGGCCGCCCACCGCAATGGCGCAGGTGGCTAGGATGCGGCCGTTCTCGATCAGCGCGAACTTGGTCGTGCCGCCGCCGATGTCGACGTTGAGCAGCGTCGCGTTGTGACCGCGCGCCAGCGCGACCGCGCCCGACCCGTGGGCCGCCATCTGGCATTCCATGTGGTGGCCGGCCGAGGCGCAGACGAACTTGCCGGCTTCCTCGGAAAAGAGATCCGCGATGGCGCGCGCGTTGCGGCGCTTGAGCGCCTCGCCGGTCAAAATGACGGCGCCGCTGTCGACCTGCTCGCGCTCGACGCCGGCATAGGCGTAGCAGCCGCCGATGAAGCCGGCGAGATCGTCGACGTCGATGGTATAGTCGGGCCGGTAGGGCGTCAGCAAAATCGGCGATTGCCAGAGGATTTTTCGCTCGACGACGACGAAACGGCTCGACAGGGCGGTCGAGAGCCGTTGCAGGTGCACGCGCGCGAACATCAGATGCGAGGTCGACGATCCGATATCGATCCCCACCGTCGTCAGCTCGACATTGTCGGCGGCCCAAGCGACCTCGTTGATCGCGACGTCGTCGGGGCTGACATGTAGGTGCTCGAATTCGAGATCGTGCATCGGCGCTGGTGGCAAACTATGATTCTGGTGCGGCTTTTGGATTTGAAGTTCCTAAAGCGAGCTTGCGGCCACAATGGTAGGAACTTCAAATCCACCGTACTAGACCGGAGCCTTGACGTAGGGCCGCTCGTCGATGAACTTGGCCATGCCGGACGTCACGCCGTGCTTGCCGAGCTCATCGAGATAAATTCCGTGGATGCGCGGGTCTTGGTGCTCGTATTCGATCTGGCAGCCGCCGTCCTTGACGCTCACGTCCATCCCCAAGAAGACACGGCGCTTGTCGGTGGTGAAGGGGTAGCGCAGGCTGCCGAAGGCGACCGCGAGGTAGCGCGCGGGATCGGGCGCGGTGTTGAAGTGCTGGTGGAACATCTGGTCCGGCGGCGCGAACACCCAGCCATGCTTCCAATCGATGCGCACGAAGTCCTTTGCACCGTCGTACCACAGTAGCGAGAAGCCGTGCCCGGTGACGGCGAAGACGTGGAAGTCGGGGCCGTGGCGGTGGGCTTTCTTGTAGGTGCCGACGGGCATCTGCGAGGTGTGGGCGTGCATGGTGCCGTCGGCGAGGATGAACATCATGTTCGATCCGCCGGCGCCGCGTTGCTCCCAGGTCTTGAGCTCGAAGCCGGCGAGGTCGGGAACGAAATTGGTCTCCCACATGTTGCGGCCCGGCCGCACCGGAATGAACTCGCCTTCGCCGCTGAAATATTTGGCCGCGCCCTGGCGTTCGGGAAAGTCGTAATCGTTGTCGAACACGAAGGTTTCGTTGTGGAAGAGGTTGAGCATAAGCGCGAGATTGTTGGTCGAGGCGAGTCGCGCGCGCTCGCAGCCGCTCGAATTGAAGTGCTGATAGCGGGCATTGAGCGGGAGCGCGAACAGGCTCTTGGGGCCCCATTCGAAGCTGTGCTTGCGTCCGTCGCTTGTCTCGATGGTGGTGTTGCCGTGCCCGGACAGCACGTAGACGACCTCTTCGAACAGATGTTTCTGCGGCGCCGACTTCGCGCCGGGGGCGAGCTCGAGCACGAAGATCGAGACGAAGTCGCCGCGGCCCTTGAGGTGGACGAGGCCGCCGTCGATCCCGAAGCGCGGCCACGGCGCGGTCGGAACCTCGAGCAGGTCGACGCCGAAATCCTCGGTGATCGGCACGCCTTCTTTCGCCGCCCAGGCGGCGTAGGGGTCGAGCAGCATCTTGGGGTGCGCGATGTCGGCGATCGGCTTGTTCATGGCTTACCTCGACAATGGGGCCGCGTCGGTGTCATACTTAGCCCTCTAAGTATGCTAGCAATTCTCGCCTGACCTGTCGAGTTGCGGGTCGGGCCCTCGGAGATCGGGGAGAGATCGAGAACGATGGTCGCGAACCGTTCGCGCAGCGCCGGCGAGGCGGTGACCCGGCAGATGCTGCGGCACTGGCAAGAGGCGGTTCCCAATGATCGGTTGGCGCATCTCGTCAAGCATGCGGCGAGAGGCCTCGCCCGCGCCTTGCAGATGCGGCTCACCGAACACTCGGTCTCGTATGGTCACTGGACCTTCCTGCGCATTCTGTGGGAGGCCGAAGGACTTACGCAACGGCAGCTGAGCGACGAGGCGGGGGTCATGGAGCCGACCACGTTCTCGGCGCTCAACGCCATGGAGAAACTGGGATACGTCGCGCGCCGGCCGAGCCCGACGAACCGCAAGGAAGTCCATGTCTATCTGACCCCGAAGGGGCGCGCGCTCAAAACCAAGCTCGTTCCGTCGGCCGAAGAGGTCAACGCGGTCGCCCTGCGCCGCGTCGACCCCGGCGACGTCGCGGCGACGCGACGGACGCTGCTGGCGCTCATTGCGAACCTGGCGGCAGACGAGACCGAATCGCTCGCGCTGCGCCGGCGGATCCCGTCGACGCGGGAATTGTCGCGCTTGCTCAGCGGTTCCCGCGCGCGTGCTCGCAAGACTCTGCCGCGCCGCCGTGTGCACGCTGGACGGTGACTGCCTCACCCCAATTGACTTGCCGACGGAGCGCGGGAGCGCTCCGGCATCGCGGCGCTGTCCGTTGCCAGCGCCGCCATCAGCTCGGCGCAGGACGCACTCGCATCGAGCGCCATCACGGCCTCGATGATGCGATCGCGCGCGCGTTGAGCTAGATGTGGCGCAGTGAGCGCGCCGAATTTCTTGATCACGGTCTCGGCCTCAAGCCGGCCGCGCGAGAAGCCGGGCGGGTAGGGGACCTCCACCATCTCCTCGCGTCCGTCCTCGGTTAACACCTCGAGCGAGCACGGATAGCTATCCGGGGCGCGTCTATTCCACGCGCTATCGTTGACGATCTCGAGCCGCGCCATCAAGGCGCAGACCTTCGGATCGTTCCAGCGCTCGCCCTCGAACTGGGCAAGCCCGAACTCCCCGTCGATGAGCGCGACGGCGGCGAGAAAATTGAAGCTGTGGTCCGCGGCCTCGCGCGAAGCCGGCTTGATGCGGCCGGGATCGTCCTTCTGCCGACGTAGTCCCGGCGTGTCGGGAATGACGAGCCTGAAGCGGCTCAACCCCTCGACGGCGCCGCGCAGACGACGATGCATCTCGATGCCGGCGGCGACCACGCTTTGCCCGGTAGCCAAGCAGGGGAATGCCTTGACGTTGGCGGCCATGATGTAGCTTTCGGCCGGCAGCGGCGCGGTCAGCGCCGTCGCTGCGTCGCCCTTGCAAAAAACCTCGCGCATCCCGCGCGGGTTCTCGAACAGATCGAGCGGCCCGGTGATGCCGCGCTCCGCCAATAGCGCTGCTTGCATGCCGTTTTGGGCCACGAGCGCGTTGGCGATGGATTTGGCGGCGGAAATGTCGCCGAAGCGCACCGCGGTCGAGGTCGCGGCGCGCGCCGCGCTGAGCGCGATTGCGTGGGCAAGACGTCCGCGGTCGAGCCCCCTCAGGCGGCCCGCCATCGCGGGCGCCGCCAGACCCGAGACCGTGACGCCGTCCCAGGCGGAATCGCGCTCCATCAGCTCCTTGCAGCGGCCGAAAATCTCGTAGCCGAGCACCACCGCGGCGATGACTTCGCGCCCGGACGCGCCGGCGAGCTCGCCGGCCGCGAGCGCCACCGGAATGTTGTCGCTGGGATGACCGCCGAGATCGCCGCCCTTGGCGTTGACGTAGTCGTTGAAGTCGAGGATGCGCACGAGCGCGCCGTTGGCGAGCACGGCATTGGGCGCGCTGGTCCGCCGCGGCCGGCCGATGATCGTGCATTGCGGCGCGCCGCCCGATGTTTCCACCACTGCCAGCAGGGCGCGCGCGGATTGCTCGTCAAGCGCCGCAAAGCCGCAGCCTATGGTGTCGAGCAGCAGAAGCTTAGCCTGGAGGATGGCGGCTTGCGACAAGTCGCGCGCCTGCATCGCGAGTACCCACGCCGCGAGCTGCTCGACGACGCCCGGTTCAGCCGCGTGCGAGGCCTCACGTGTCGTCATGTCCTTCGCCCGTCCTCATTTCCGCGTTGTCGGTCATACGCCGCGATCGGGAACGAGCCAACCGGGGTTTTCGCCCGCCGAGCGCGCGTGCTAAGGCTGACGCCTTGCTCAAGAGCACCGGGACAGCCAACAAATGGCCAAGTTGCAGCTTTCGTTCGCGTGCGGGCTCTACGACCGCATGCAGCCGCTCTATACCGGCGAGGTCAAGGCCGAGGGCATCGACCTCAATTTCATCGCCATTGATCAGCCGCGACCGATCTTCGACCGGATGGCGGGCGGCGAGGAATTCGACGTCGCCGAGTTTTCGAGTTCGGAGTTCGTGCAGCGCTTCGCCCGCAAGCAGTGCCCGTTCGTCGCCATTCCGGTGTTTCCCTCGCGCGCGTTTCGCCACGGCTTCATTGCCGTCCACCGCCAGGCCGGCATCAAGACGCCCAAGGACCTCGAGGGCAAGCGCGTGGGCGTCCCTTTGTTCACGATGACCGCGGCCATCTACATCAATGGGCTGCTGCAGCACGAATACGGCGTCGATCTCAGGAAGATCCATTGGGTTCAGGGGGCGATGAACACCGGCGGCGCGCACGGCACTCCAACGGTGCTGCCGCTGCTCGAGCCCATGCCGATCGAGCAAAACACCTCGAACAAATCGATGAGCGACCTGATCCAGGAGCGCGCCGTCGACGCGACGCTGGGCACGAGCCTACCCGAGGCGATCCGCAGCAACCCGGACATCGTGCGGCTGTTCCCGAATTACGTGGAGCTCGAAAAGGCGTTCTACAAGCGCACGAAGATCTACCCGATCATGCATCTCGTCGCCATCCGCAAACAACTCTACGAGAGATATCCCTTCATTGCCACGAGCCTGTACAACGCGTTTTGCGAATCCAAGAAGATCGCGCTCGAGAAAATGTTCAATCTGCGCGCGCTGCGCTACATGACGCCGTTCCTCATGCGCGACATCGATGAAATTTACGAACTGTTCGATGGCGATCCATGGCCGTACGGGCTCGAGCCCAACCGGCCGACGCTCGAAGCCTTCGTCACCTATCTCACCGATCAGTCGTTGATCGCCGCCCCCGTTGCGGTGGATGATCTCTTCGTTCCGACCTACTAGGACAACCAGCCCCTCGTCCCTCACCAAAGACCACGTCACCTCGGGTCAGCCAGCCATGAGCAATCTCGACACCGTCATTCAAGACCTCGTCATCGCCAATCGCATCCTCGCGCGCGAGGAGGTAGTGGACGCTTACGGCCATGTTAGCATCCGCAATCCCGACAACCCGAAGCATTTTTTCCTCGCCCGCTCGCTCGCACCCGAGCTGGTCGAGCGCCACGACATCGTCGAATTGGGCCTCGACGGACAGCCGGTGCGTGACGAAAAGCGTGCGCTCTATCTCGAGCGATTCATTCACGCCGCCATCTACGAAGCGCGGCCCGATATCCATTCGGTCGTCCACGCCCACGCGGAGGACATTCTGCCGTTCGGGATCGCGCAGGCGACGCCGCTTCGCCCGGTGATTCATTCCGGCAGTTTCATCGGCGCCAACGTGCCGGTGTGGGACATCGCCGACAAATTCGGCGACACCAACCTGCTCGTCACCAACATGGAGCAGGGCCGCGATCTGGCGAAATGCCTCGCCGACAACAATGTCGCATTGATGCGGGGTCACGGCTTTGCTTCGGCGGCGCGCTCGCTCATCGAGGTGGTTCGGATGTCGGTCTATCTGCCGCGCAACGCGCGCGCGCTCCTGCACGCCAAGCAATTGGGCGGCGAAATCAAATATCTTCGCCAAGGCGAGATCGATGCGCGCAACCGCGGTTACAGCCCCTATTCGGCGGAAACCTGGCGGGCCTGGGAATACTGGGCGAACAAGGCCGGCTGCGGTCACATGCTCAGCAAGCCCGAGCACGCGCACGCCCACAAGAAATCGTGAGCGGTCTCGTCACGCGGGGAGACGGCGGATTTCGCCGCCGTCCCATCCGCGCTACGCTGCTGCAACGGAGGCCCTTTGACCCTTCACGGTGCAAGGGAGCGCACCGCGATCCCGCCACCGGCACTCAATTGCGCGCCCAAGGGAGCCAGTCATGAGTTCAGCGCCAGAGAATCTCGAGAGCTATCTGTCCGGTCGTTGGCTGCGCGGGGAGGGGATCGAGACCAAACTGGTCGATCCGGTCAAGGGCGACGAGCTGGCGACGGTTTCGGCCAAGGGCGCCGATCTTAAGGGGGCGCTCGCATTCGCGCGCAAGCAAGGGCAGGGCGCCCTACGAAACCTGAGCTACGCCGAGCGCGGCAAGCTCGTCGGCGCCGTAGCCGACGTGCTGGTCGCCAACCGCGCGCGCTATGAAGATATCGCCATCGCCAATTCCGGCAACACCAAGACGGACGCGGCGATCGACATCGACGGCGGCATCGGCACGCTGAAATATTACGCCCGGCTCGGCGGCAGCCTCGGCGACGCACGCACGCTGCTCGACGAAAAACCGGTGCGGCTCGCCAAGGCCGAGAATTATCTGGCCATCCATCTGATGGCGCCGCGCCGCGGCGTCGCCGTGCACATCAACGCCTTCAATTTCCCGAGTTGGGGGCTGTGGGAGAAGGCGGCGGTATCGCTCATCGCCGGCGTCCCAGTCCTCGCCAAGCCCGCCTCCGCGACCGCGCTGCTGGCGCACGCCATGGTGAAGGACGTCATCGCCGCCAAGGTGCTGCCCGATGGTGCGCTAAGCCTCCTGTGCGGCGGCGCCGGCGAGCTCCTCGCAGCGCTCACCGGCGACGACGTCATCGCTTTTACCGGCTCGGCCGACACCGCCGCGCGCGTGCGCGGCCATCCCAACGTGGTGGCAAGGAGCGTGCCGGTGAACATCGAGGCCGACAGCATCAATGCGGCGCTGCTTGCGCCGGATTCCGCGCCCGGCAGCGCGGCCTTTGATGCCTTTCTGCGCGAAGTGGTGCGTGAGATGACGGTGAAGGCCGGACAGAAATGCACCGCGATCCGCCGCATCTTCGTGCCGGCGGGGAAAGCCGATGCGGTTGCCGACGCCCTGGCGGAAAAACTCAAGGGCACGAAAGTCGGCGATCCGCGGCAGGCGGACACCCGCATGGGGCCGCTGGTGACGCGCGGCCAGCAGGCGGCCGCGTTCGAGGGCATCCGGCGCTTGGCGTCCGAGGCTGCGATCGTCTGCGGCGGCGCCGATGCCCCGACGCTCGACGGCATCGACAAGAACAAATCGGCGTTCGTTGCGCCGACCTTGCTCAAGCTTGAGGATGCGGGCGGCGCGCAGGCGGTGCACGAGGTGGAGGTGTTCGGTCCGGCTGCGACCATCGTGCCCTATCGCGATGAGCAGGATGCCGCCGGGCTGATCGCGCGCGGAGGAGGCTCGCTGGTCGCGTCGGTCTACGGCGAGGACAAGGATTTTCTCGTCCGCATCGTGAGCGAGATCGCGCCGAGCCATGGCCGCATTCTCGCGGTCGATCCCGCGATCGCAAGCGCCCATACCGGGCACGGCATCGTCATGCCCCAATGCAATCACGGCGGACCGGGCCGCGCCGGAGCGGGGGAGGAGCTGGGCGGGCTTTATGGGCTGCGCTTCTATCACCAGCGCCTGGCGGTGCAGGGGTCGAGCGATCTCATCGCGAGCCTACAGGCGAAGGCGGCAAGCGTGCATTGAGCTTCGGCCTCGCCGCCTCTCGAACAGCGGGCATAAATGCACTAACCTCCGCCGGTCAGCGGCTGGGTGGTCCTGTGTCGTCATCGCAAGAAAGAACGGCGCGTAGCTTCGTCGAGCGCCACGGCTTGTGGAACGACGAGCAATTCGAGGCGGCGGCCCGTGCCGATAAATGGATCGAGGAGCACGGGCTCGAGGTCGTGCGCCTGTCGTTTCCCGACCAGCACGGCATCCTGCGCGGAAAAACCGTGGTGGCGAATGAGGCCGCGGCCGTGATGCGCAACGGCTGCTCGATCACGACCACGCTGCTCGCCAAGGACACCGCGCACAAGACGGTGTTTCCGGTTTTCACCCCCGGCGGCGGGTTCGGCATGGCGGAGATGGAAGGCGGCGGCGACTTCCTCATGATTGCCGATCCCTTGACCTTCCGCGTGCTGCCGTGGGCGCCGCGGACCGGCTGGATGCTGTGCGACATCTATTTTGCCAACGGCAAGCCGGTGCCGTTCTCGACCCGGCATCTTTATCGCCGCGTGCTGCAACGGCTAGCCGAGGCTGGCTTCGACTACGTCGCCGGGCTCGAAGTCGAGTTCCATGTCTTCAAGCTCGACGATCCGCGCCTGATGCCGGCCGATGCCACCTGGCCGGGCGAGGCGCCGCGGGTGAGCTTGCTGTCCCAGGGCTACCAATATTTGACCGAGACGCGCTTCGATCAGTTCGAGCCCACGCTCGAAACGCTGCGCCGCGAGGTCGTCGCGCTCGGCTTGCCATTGCGCTCGGTCGAGGTCGAGCTCGGTCCGAGCCAGTGCGAGTTCACGTTCCAGCCGCAGGTCGGACTCTCACCCGCCGACACCATGATGCTGTTCCGCAGCGCCGCGAAACAGATTTGCCGGCGGCAGGGCTGCCACGCCACCTTCATGACCCGTCCGAAGGTCGAGAACGTGATGTCGAGCGGCTGGCACCTGCATCAATCCTTGCGCGACCGGCGCTCCAGCGCCAACGTTTTCATGTCGAACGACGACGACGGGCTGTCGCGCGCGGGGCGGAGCTTTTTGGCCGGCCTGCTCGCCCACGCGCACGCGGCCGCCGCCTTCACCACCCCGACGATCAACGGCTACAAGCGCTATCGCGGCTATTCGCTGGCGCCGGACCGCGTGATTTGGGGGCGTGACAATCGCGGCGCGATGATCCGCGTGCTCGGCGGCCCTGGCGACGCCGCCACGCGGCTCGAGAATCGGGTGGGCGAGCCGGCCGCGAATCCGTATCTCTACATGGCGTCGCAAGTCGTCACCGGCCTCGACGGCATGGAGCGAATGCTCGATCCCGGCCCGTCGGCGGACGCGCCGTACGAAGTCGAGGCGCCGCATTTGCCCAAAAGCCTCGAGCAGGCGCTCGCCGCGCTGCGCGAGGATGCTTGCCTCGCCGCCGGCTTCGGTAAAAATTTCATCGACTATTACCTGCGTATCAAGGAGGCTGAGATCGCCCGCTACCACTCGGAAGTCACGGAGTGGGAGCAGCGGGAGTATTTCGAGCTGTTTTAGGCGGTTAAAGGCATCAGCCTATGGCTCGCGCGCCGAGCGAAGCGAAATTCATTTCTTTCCCTGGACTCGCGTTACACGAATCTTTCATAAAAGCGTATTCACCAAACATGCGCCCGTGAGCACCTGTTTCGAGGCCGGCTGAGCCTCGGCGGGTCGGGCGTCCGCAAATCTCAGAACAGGTTTTTGAACCGATAGGCGCCGCCTGTCGCGTTCAAGTCACGATCAATTCCAACACCTCGCGGCAGTTCGCGAGTTTGGAGCAAGCGCTAGGGAACCGGTGGACCCATCCGGTGCCGCTAGGCCTCCTGGCTTGCCCGGTTGGCAGCCAATTGCTGCCGAAGGTCGCCTTCTGAAATTCGCTACGTCGTATCTCGCCGCTGGCCCAGCTGGCCACAGTGCAATGCAGACCTTGGCTCACGCATGTTCGCTGGACGAAGCCTGCGGCCAAGCTCGCACGTTCGTTTCCGGCAAGCCACGCTCGCAACAGGGAGAAAACTCCAATGAATGATCAATTTCCGCCCCCTAGCTGGTTCATGCGGCCGGAGACTTGGCCTTACTGGATGCCGAACTCGCTGTTGGGCGCTCGCACGCCGCCGACGCCGCCAAGAGACACTTGGGATGCCCCGTGGCCGGAAACCTCGCGTGGTGGAATTCTCGGAAACCTCACCCGGCCGATTGAGGACCTGTGGGCCAACCCATGGGCAGTGATGGCGTGGCCTCCGGCGACGCCGACAAACTCGCCCGTATTCTGGTCCCCACTACCGGAAGTCAGTCGGAGTCAAAACAGCACGTTCTCGTGGAATACGTTTCCCCTTGGGGGTTTTGGGCTTCCTGGGATAGCCGCCCAGACGATTGAGAGCCCTTCGGTCGGTCTGCCGCCTGAGGAGACAAGTGTGACGACGCCAACCGTTCCGCAGGGGTCGTCAACTAAACCGAGTCCGCCGTTTTATGGTCCAGGCGATGTTCTGCTGCCTCCTCCCGAGCCGGCACCGCCCCCGGCACCGAAGGATTTTCGGACGTGGTTGCGTGACGCCCTGTCGGACGAAAATGTCCGCTATTACGCCGGCCCACACCTCTATGACGCGCTGCTGAAGTTGCACGCGCTCACTCAGCTGTTGCCGGGCTCCGGCACGGTGCAGTCAACTCAGGACGCATCGCTTGCTGGTGAAGAGGCGAAGGCCGGAAATTACGGCAAGGCGGCGGCTCATTTGGGTCTCGGCACCGTCAATGCGGCCCTCGATTGGCTTCCGCCCGCCAAGCTCGCGATCATCGGCGGCACAATGGCGAGAACATTTCCTTGGAACAAGCTGCCCACCGCAATGAAGATGGAGGCGGCGGGGAAATCGGCCGATGAGATTTGGCGCATGACAGGTTTGGAGCGGGCGGCGGATGAGGGATGGACCTTCGAAATTCCGGACAAGGGATATCAGGTCAATCCGAATGTGGGCGACCGAATGGGGTCGCTCACCGTTGCACCCCTTTACGAGCATCACGCTCATCCGGGCATGCAGGAGGCCTATCCTGGCCTCTCAACTTGGCAATCGCGGTTGCGCGTTGATCCAGTCGAGGAGACGTATGGCGCGACTAACGTCGGCAGAAAGCAGCTGGTGGTTCGTGCGCCAGATCTGGAGTGGGCCAGAAGCGCTGGTATTCACGAGCTGAAGCATCCAATCGACTGGGTCGAAAAGCACCCGCCGGGCGGTTCTCCGGACCAATTCATGAAATTGGGCATCCCCGAGCAGGAAGCCTATGATTTGTATAACAGGCTGGTCGGGGAAGTGGCGGCGCGTAATGCGCAAAAACGTCTGGACTGGGGCGATATAATACGGAGGTACAGGCGGCCCGCAACCACGGAGGACGTCCCACGACATCGGCAGATCAATCTTTACGACGAGTAATCTTCCGCGGCATGTCCTTTCGACAAACTGCAACGCCGTCCCGGTTGATTTGGCAGTCGACAAAGAACATACCCCTGCGCTCGAGAGCTTGAAGCTGGCGGTAGAGGGCGGGCGAACAGCGGCGGGTGTCGAGGCGAGGCCCGTCGTACGACAGAAGACCACGGAGGAAGTGATCCATCGCCTTCTCGGGTGTCAACCCGAACCCGAAGATCTGCCCGCTCTTGCTGTGAACGATCACATACATGAGTGGACCGAGTGACTGAACCGCTTAGCCTGGCCCAAAGAGAAACAGCATGAGACTATTGTGACCCTTTAGCCGCAGATCGACGCGATCGTCAGCATCCGCCATGCTATCAGAGGCTAGGCAAGAGTCGATGTCCAGGAGTCGGCGATGTCCCGGGAAGCGGCGAAGAAGATTGTAGGCTTGATGATCAAGCATGGAGCGGGGCAAAATGCGGTCCTCGCCGAGATACAATCCATTTGTGACGACGATGAATTTCGAACGTATAAACGAATGATCGGACAATCTATGGGATGTATGTTGTTGGATGTCATCAATCCAATCGTTGAACTGTACCCCGATTTGAAACCATCGCAGCTGGAATAAGCGCTTTCCGAATCGCCTCACACAAAATCGGCGTCGCGAAATCTTCCTGCGAATACTGGCAATGAAGACCCTCAGGTTGTACGCGCGCGGTCTTGTCGGGGCGACCGCCGCCCGCTATGTTCAAACGGTCGTTTGAATTCTGGGAATCGGCATGCCGCGGCCAGCAAAGGTGACCCGAGTCTCGAAGGCCACGCGGGACAAAATCATCAAAGCGGCCTCCCACGTCTTTGCACGCAACGGTTACGAGGGCGCCGGCATCCGAGCCATCGTCGCCGAGGCGGACGTCAACCAGGCCGCGATCAATTACCATTTCGGCGGCAAGGAAGGGCTTTATCGCGCGGTTCTGCAAGCAGCATTGCGCGCGCTGATGAAGGATGACGATGCGTCGCAGAACCCCGATACCCTCCCGCGCGAAGCGGCGTTGCGGCGGTTTGTGCGCCGGCAATTGCGGCCGATGACCGCGCGCGACGAGCTCAGCGACTATGTGCGCATCTTCAGCTGGGAAACACTCAAGCCGAGTGCGGTCTTTCGCAAATTCATGGCTCGGGAGACGGCGCCTGTCTTTGCCGCCGCGACCGAGTTGGTTCGTCGGTTTCTGCCAAACAGGGCCACGGACCAGCAGGCGGTCGTCGGCGCGCTGTGGCTGTTTGGGCAATGCAGCGTTTTCGTTCGCAACGCCGAGCAGCTTGCCAACCCTCCGCTGCGCCTCGAGATCGACGAGCGCTTCGTGGACCGGCTTGCCGACACGATCGCCACGTGGGCGGCAGATGGGCTCGGCCGCCTGCCGACACTGACTCGGCCCTAGGACACATTCGGCAAGGCGCCATGGCGCGTCGAAGACGCGCGTAAACGCGCTTAACGCGCAAGCGGCGGTTGGACGACGATGGGGTCGTGGTATCCGCGCCCAAGTCCCTCAGCGCGCACGCTTTCCGCCGCGCGGCCGGCATCCGCCCGATCGCACCAGGGCGTCACTTTTCCCTTGCTTTGCCACGCTTGCTTTTCCTTTCTGCCGTGAAGTTGTCTCAAACAAGTGTTTGAAAATCAATCAGTCGTTTGAAATCGGAGGGGATCGTGAGGACAAGATTTGCTTTTCTGTCCAAGTTCGCTGCCAAATTCATCGAGGTCGCGGGGGCGGGGCTGGCGAGCGCGCTCTGCGCTTACTTTTTCGGCCAGATCGAAAGACCGACACCGCCTCCGGCAACGGTCGTGCAGATGGCGCCCGTGAACGCAGAGCACGCGCGGATGGCGCGGAACGATGAGCCGCTCCTCGGCGAAACCGCACGGACGGAAACCGAAAGCAAGCCGGAAAGCGTGGCAGCCACGCCGACAGCTGTCTCGGCGCCGAAGCTTGCGCAACCGGCGCAGGCCGCCCTGCCGCGCCGCAATCAAAAGTCCGAGCAGGGCCCGCTCGCGGAAGCGAAGGCGCGCGCGGGCGAGCCGCTGGCGATCTCGTCATCCCGTGTCGCGTCCAATTCTGCGCCTAAGGCGGCGGGGCAAAGCGTCCAAGCGCCAGTCGGGTATGGTGGAGCTGTGGCATCGAATAGCGGCGAGGAGGAACGGCCGCTGCTCGCGCGACTCAAACAAATCCCATCCTGGTTCTTGCCCGAAAACGACAGGATTTTTGGCGAACTTCCTAGGCCGCCGATGCCGGTCGGTGAATTCTTGCAGAGTTCGATGTAGACGACGCCCGCTCCATTCGACTCGCATCGGCGGGGAAATCGTCCTGGTCGTTCGGGTTTTGCCGTTAAAGCGGCCGCCGTGCTCTTGCGCGCGCCATCAGCCCCACGGTTACGTGAACACCGTGGCTTGGACACGTTGCCTCAACGCCGCGATTCGTCGATGGTGCGGCCGCACGAGGCGACCGTTGCCATGCCTAAAATCTGAGCGGCGATTAACGCCCGTCAGAGGGCATTTTTCGGTTCCCATCGCTCCCCGTTTCGCCGGTCCACGGCCCGAGTTCTGCCTCAGTTCCGTTCATCAATAAACGCCGGGGAGTATCGGAAGACACCAGCGCGCATTGCGGGAGAGGACCTACGAAAAAGGGCGCGGTGAGTGGGGGCATGCCGTGACTCGCTTTTCAGGATCAAAATCTGTCGCAGCGCTGCAGCCCCGCGGCGTGGCGAAATACGCCTTTGAGCTGGCGATCATCGGCGCCAGCTATTTTGTTCTGGCGGAAGTCGGCCTGACGCTCGCCTCGATCTACTCGAGCACCGTCCCCATCTGGGCACCCGCCGGCCTTGCCTTGGCCGCCGTCCTCTTGCGGGGCCTGCGCATTTGGCCGGCGATTTTTGCCGCGGCGTTTGCAGTCGGCATGCCGACCGATATTGCCGGTGCGAGCGTTGCCGACTCGATCTTGCTGTCGCTCGGCGTTGCAGCGGGCAACACCCTTGAAGCGGTCGTCGGCGGCTACCTGGTCAACGCTTGGTGCCAGGGCCGCAAAACCTTCGATACGGCGGCCGCAGTCGCGAAGTTTGCCGTGGTCGCCCTCGGACCCAGCGCGATGATCGGCGCGATCGTCGGCGCCGGCAGCCTCTACCTCGCCGGGAACGTCGACTGGGGGAACCTCATCGCCATAGGCGCCACATGGTGGCTTCGCGACGCGGCGGGCGCGCTCTTGATCACGCCGGTCCTCGTGCTGTGGGCGATCGAGGATTTCCGAGGCTTCAATTTGGACAAGGTCTTGGCCTCCGCCGCCACCATTGTCGCGGCGAGCGCCGTAGGCCTCATCGCCTTCAGTCCGCTCATCGAGCAGGGCGCGACCAGGAGCGCGTTGGGGTTCCTGGCGGCGCTGCCGCTGTTGTGGGCCGCGCTGTGCTGCGGAGGGCGCGACACAGCCACCGCCGTGCTCATTCTCTCGGGCTTTGCCGCCTGGGGCACGTTGGCGGGCGGCGGACCGTTCGCGGGGGCGATCCTTGACGACGCGTTCGTCCTGCTGATCGCATTCATGCTCAGCATTTCGGTTGTGAGCCTTGCTTTGAGTGCGCATGTCGCGACGCGAAAGCGCGTCGAATCCAAGTTGCGCCAGCACGAGCACATTCTGCGCGGCATGTTCAGCCAGTCCGTCGTGGGCATCGCCCAAATCGACACGGCGGGGCGTTTCACCCTGGTGAACAATGGATTTTGCGGCATCGTCCGGCGTCCGGCGCCGGAACTGCTGCAGATGGGCATCCAGGACCTGACCGAGCCCGACGACCTGCCCTACATCCGCAAACTCATCGGGCAGGCCATCCACAACGGCGAGGGATTCGCCATCGAGACGCGCAACGTGTTGCCCGATGGCTCGCGCTTGTGGGTCCGCAACAACGTGTCGGCCATCGCCGATCGCAGCGGCGCCGTGCGTCACCTCATGATGGTCGCGGAGGACGTCACCGACCGTCGCCGCGCCGAGGAGGATTTACAGCGCGCGCATGACGACCTGCGGAAGGCGGTCGCGGAACGCAGCGCGACCCTCAAGCAGACGACCGAGGTCCTTCATACCGAGATCGAGCAGCGCAAGCGCGTCGAAGCCGCGCTCAAGCACGACATCGCCGAACGCCGCAAGGCGCAAGAGGCGCTGATGGAGAGCGAGTGGCGCTTCCGGACAGTCATCCAAGGCGTCACCGATTACGCGATCTTCATGCTCGACCGCAGCGGTTATATCACCAACTGGAACGTGGGAGCGCAGCGCATCCACCAATACACCGCGGCGGAAATCGTCGGGCAGCATTTCAGCCGGTTCTATTCCGAGGAGGAGCAATACCGCGGCGAGCCCGCACGCGCGCTCCAGGTCGCCGCCTACGAGGGCAAATGTGCCGTCGAGGGTTGGCGCGTGCGGCGCGACAAGAGCCTATTCTGGGCGAGCGCCGTGATCGAGGCGGTCCGCGACGAGGTGGGCACCCTTGCCGGCTTCGTGAACATCACGCGCGACATCACCGAGCGACGGGAGGCCCAGGCATCGCTCGAGCGGGCGCAGGAGCAGCTCGCCCAGTCTCAGAAGATGGAAGCGCTCGGCCAACTCACGGGCAGCATCGCCCACGACTTCAACAATCTGCTGATGATCGTCAGCGGCCACGCGCAGCTTCTGCGCCGCCGGCTCACCGATCCCAAGCATCTGCAGGCGATCGACGCGGTGCATTCGGCTGCCAATCGCGGCGAGAGCTTGACGCGCCAGCTCCTCGCGTTCTCGCGACGCCAGCCGCTCAACCCCGTCGTCACCGACCTCAAGGAACGCATCGAGGCCGTGCATGAAATGCTGGTTGGCTCGCTGCGCGGAAACGTCCAGCTCAAGTGCGACATACCGGCCGATGTTTGGCCGGTCGAGGTCGACATCGCGGAGCTCGAACTGGCGCTGGTCAACATCGCGGTCAATGCGCGCGACGCCATGCCCGGCGGAGGCTTGATCAAGCTGTCGGCGCGCAACGTCAGCCTGAAGAAGAGCGACGGGGTGGATCAACTCGAGGGAGACTTCGTCGCCCTTGCGATGACGGATACCGGTGTCGGCATCGCGCCCGACGTCCTGCCGCGGATTTTTGAGCCGTTCTTCACGACGAAAGCGCTCGGCAAAGGCACCGGTCTCGGATTGGCGCAGGTCTACGGCTTTTCCCACCAATCGGGCGGCACCGTGGTTGCGACCAGCGCGGTTGGCAGCGGCACCACCATCACCATCTACCTGCCGCGCAGGCAGGCGGTGGCACCGGTCGAGGCCATGCAGGCGCCTCCGACCCAGCCCATCGTGCCCGGACAGGGCACCATTCTCGTGGTCGAGGACAACGCGGAGGTCGCCGACATCACCGCTTCTCTGGTCGAGCAGCTCGGTTATCAGACCGTGCGCGCGGAAAATGCCACCGAGGCGCTGAACCGGTTGCGCCGCGGCGACAAGGTCGATCTCGTTCTCAGCGACGTCGTCATGCCCGGTGGCATGAACGGCATCGCGCTGGCGCAGGAAATCGGCAACCACTATCCGCACATCCCCGTCGTCCTCACCAGCGGCTACAACGACGTGGTGCAAACCGCGCAAAACCGGTTCGCGATTTTGCGCAAGCCGTTCCAGCTATCGGCGCTGGAAAAGTCCATTCGTGAAGCGCTTGAACGCGGCGCGACGCGCGACGACGGCGAGCGCGTGCTGCAATTCGCGCGCTGGCGCGGTACGACCGGGCGGGAATGAACGCGGCAACACGCGTTCCCGCCGGGGCCAGTCAACCGCAATCACGCAGGTGATCGAAGCTTCGGAGCCCGCGCATTGCGGCCGCTGGAGCGCCAGGAACCGACGTGCCGTTGGCGTGCTACGCGAACAATAAAATGGCCCCGCACAGGGCGAGCCCCGCGACCCAGATCAAGTCGAGGTTGACCCATCCCCGTCGCAGAAAATCGACCCCCGTCCAGTGGTAGACGATGAGTGAAACCGCGGCGATGGTTGCGAGCATCGCAGCGGAATGAACGCCGAGCGCGGCGAGCGCGAGGGGAGCGCCGGGGATCGCCTGCGGCGCCGACGCCGCGGAGGCGCAAATCGGCGCCAGCGCCGGGATCAGCATCAAGCCGGCGCCGTGCGCACTCGCCATCAGGAAGGACCATAGGACGAGACCCAGCAGGCCGGTCTGCATCCCGATCCGCACGCGCCGTTGATGGCCATAGAGCGCATGCCACGCGGCCCAGGCGATGAGCACGATCGCCGCCAGCCGAATCAGCATCGTGTGATCGATGACGAGCCCGAGCGCGAGCACGGCAAGCAGCACCGCGGCAACCGCGGCCGCGTGCCCAACGGCGATCGGAAGGAGCGACAGCAGCACGATCCGTTGGCTTCCGCGGTGCAGGCCGAGTGCGACCGCGAACAGCCAGCCCATTGCCGGGTTGAGCCCGTGAAAAAGCCCAAGGCCCGCGAGCGCCAACCACGGCCAGACCTCGGTAGGGACTGCGCTCATGCCGATCCTCGCGGCGCGGGTGCGACTGCCTTCCCCGACGTCACGGATAGCAATAGGAATCCGACGAGCAGTCACCGCCTTGCAGCCGCACCTGGTGCGGTCGGTGCCCTTTCGGCCAGTCGATGAAGAACTTCCGGTCGAACGCGATACCTCCCGCGGGGCCGGCGTCGAGCTTGACCATCCAGCCGTCGATCCCCTCGGGATAGAATTGCGGATCGATCGCGCCGTATAGCGAATTGGTGAAATAAACGCGCCGCCCGTCGCGGCTGACCTCCACCATCTGCGGCCCGCCGTTGAGCTTGCCGTTTTTCGCGCCCGGGTGCGTCGCGCGCGACACGATCCCCCCAATGCGCACCTTTCCGGTGAGCTTCGGGTTGAATGGATCCGACACGTCGTATTGCTGCAGGTCGCCGGTGCCCCAGCACGCCACGTAGAGGAAGCGGTCGTCCATCGACAGATCTATGTCGGTCACGAGCGGCGGAACCGCCTTGAAGCCCTTGAGCACCGGCGGCAGGTCGTCGGGGTTTGCCGGCTCGGCCGGGATCGAGATGATTTTTTTCACCGCCCATCGCTTGCCGTCGCGGTACCAGGTCCAGATCGAAGAGGACAGATCCTTCAGGCTGATCACGCAATTGACGAAGCCATGGGCTTTGGTCGGGTCGTGCGCGGGCCTGAGCTCGAACACGAGCTGATGCTCTTCGCCGAAATCGATCTCTTGCAGGTGCGTGCGCTTGGTGAAATCCCAGAAATGCAAGCGCCTGCCGTATTTGCTGCCGAGCAGAATTTCCGGAACGAGGCCGTTCTCGAAGGTGTCGGGCGTACCCCATTCGCTGGTAACCATGGTGTCGTAGCCGAGATGCCACCACGCGTCATAACCGAGCTGTTGCGATCCGCGGTCGACTTCCCAGCGGCCAAGGGGTTCGAAGCTCTCGTGATCCATGACGAACACACCGCCGGGCGCCTTGCCGTCCTTGTTTCCGAGGGCCGCGAGATAGATGCCGCCGGGGCCGCAGTGAACGGTATGCGGGCGGGTATAGCCGGTCTTGTCCGCAAGCTCCGCCGGCTCGATGACTTTGACGATTTTCGGCGCCCGCGGATCGGGTTTGGTGTCGAGAATGTAGATGCGCGAGGAGCGCAGGCCCGGAACCACGAGGTAGCGTCGCTCCACATGGGGGTGCGGCGCATTCGGGCACAAACATGACGAGCAGGCGTTCCAGCCAAAATGGTGGAACTCGTCACCGACCTCGGTCGCCGCCACGTTGCCGATAATCTTGGAATACGACGACGATTTCGGATCGACATCGACGACTGCGATGCGGTCGGGAGATTTTCGGTCGGGATCGAAGGCCGCGACATAGGCGAGCGATTCGGGCGGCGCCTTCGCCGCTTGGCGCGGAGAGGGGTAAAAACTTGGATCAGGCGTCCAGGTGGGCATGTGATTCTCTCCTCTCGAGACTGGCTTACTTCTCCATGTCCTGGTTTGGGTTCCATTGCGCAAGCATGTTGCGGTCGACGACCCAACCCGATCGATCGAATCACTTATGCGTGGCGCCCGTTTGAAGCGCCCTGCGGGATTTGCGCAAGCGGCGGCGTCCTGTGCGTTTTGGGCATTGTAGCTCGGCAACCTGCCGCCCCGCCGCGGCATATCGAGCCAGGATGGGCTCTTGTACCCGGTCCGTTCTGGTGCGCCACTGGATTACGGCCCAGCAGAACGGCATGGGCGCGCGGGACGCCAGATATGTCCAAAAAGTGAAGTCGCCCGATACTGCAGCCGAGACCGCCGAAAGGCGGCCGATCGAGCGAGGGAAAAAGTAGCAATGCGTGCCGGGACCGGCGCCCGGACCCCGCGCATCTCCGAAGCAACGCGGTCCTCGCGAATGGACAGATCGAAGGTAAGGCCGTTGACCAATTTCACTTTCTGAGGAAGATTACCGACGAAATACCGGGACGCGCTACGCGAACAGAACGAGCGTTGAATGTCGACTAGGGGGCACGTAGTCGCAGTCACCTGTCTTGCTTTGGAGGCACGCATCGCCCTTGGTCCGGGCGTGGCGGTGATCTGCAACCATGCCTCCGAGCTCGTCGCCTCGCTGGAGGCGGCGGCCAAGCGTGGCGCTGCGGGCATCATCAGCTTTGGAATTGCCGGCGGTTTGGCGCCCGATCTCAATGCCGGCGACTGGGTGGTTGGATCAGGCGTCAGGACCGATCACGGGCACTTTCCAACCGACCGTGGATGGGCACGCGCACTGCTCGAGGCGCTTCCGAGCGCCGTCCACGCGGAGATCGTCGGTGCCGACGCCCCGGTTGCGGAGCCTTCGGAAAAACGTCGGCTTCACTTGCGCACCGGTGCCGTCGCCGTCGATACCGAATCACACGTTGCGGCTAGGATCGCGGCCGCACATCGGATTCCATTTGCCGCCTGCCGGGCGGTCATCGATCCGGCCCACAGCGTGCTTCCGCCCGCGGCGATGTACGGATTGCGCCACGACGGCACGGCGGATGTATTCGCGGTATTGCGCTCCGTTGTGCGCCAGCCCAGCCAGCTTCCTGCGCTCACCCGCACCGCGCTCGATGCCCGTGTCGCCGCGGCGGCGCTGCGGCGCGGCCGACGGTTGTTGGGCGCGGGACTGGGCTTCCCGTATTTCAGCGAGCCTGCGCTGGACGGCCGGATGGCCATCGAGATGGGCTGAGCCATCGGCCAGCCGTCACCTCTTTGTGGGAGAGCCTTGGCGTTGCTGCGCCGTAACCTTCGGCGCCGCGCATCGCCTATAGCCTCTGCTCGGCCTCGATCAATTTTTGCAGGATTTGCTTGTAGCGCACCGGCCCCACGTCGATCGCGAGAATGACCGGATCGACCGCGGTTGCCGCGGCATCGATCATCTCTTGCTGCGCCTCGATCACCGGTGCGTCTTGCTCCTCGAATGCGAACCGGCGGGTTGTCGATATCTTGTCCTTGATCTGCGCGTTCAACCGGTCATCCGCGGTCAAAACGTTGAACCGCACGGCGGTGAAGAAATAGTGGGTGGTCTTGTCGCTTTCCGGAGTGAGCATGTGGATGGCATGATAACCGGTCCCGCTCTCGGGCACGGCCCCGGGCGCGCAAATTCCCGTCAGCAGACGCAAATTGCTGGGCGCCATCCACCGCATGCGGGTGAACTTGTCGACGCGTTCCGGCGCCGACGGCATCAGAATGGCGAATAGTCCCGGCGCGGTCGCATTGCGGGCGTAACGGCCGACGACGACGTCGTCGCCGTCCTGCTCGACGGTGATTTCGGATTCGACCGTATCCGCATTGCCGAGAATTCCGTCGTGCAGATAGGACGTATGGCTCAAGTCGAGCAGATTATCGATGATGAGCTCGTAGTTGGCGCGAATGGTGATGCGGTCCCGTTTCGTCGCGTGCGTCGCCGGAACATTGTCGAGCACGCTGAAGTCCGGCACTTTTGCAAGGTCGGGGGGCTGTTCGCCCGTCCAAATCCAGATCGCCTTGTGCTTCTCCGTCACCGGATAGCTACGGACGCGGGCGCGGGGAGGAATGTTTTTCGTTCCATGCGGGTTCAAGACGCAAGCGCCGGACGAGTCGAATTCCAACCCGTGATAGGGACACTGAACGCGATCGCCGTCGATGATCTTGCCCATATGCAGGGGTGCGAATCTGTGCGGACAGCGATCCTGCAGTGCAGCAAGATGTCCGTCCGATTTTCGGAAAAGAACGACCGGCTCTTTCAAAATCGTCCGGCTGAGCAATTGACCGTCGGCGAGGTCGTCGGACCAAGCGGCGACATACCACGCGTTGCGGAGATAGGTTCCGCTGATCATTTTCTTCTTGCTGTCGAGAAGCTCGAGCTCCACGGCGCGCGTCATCGCGGGTCCTCCATGTCTGAGGCCGATTAAGCAGAGGCTCGATCTTCGCAATGGCTAGGCGGCGTGCCTGCGCGAATGCAGCGGATTATCTTTCGGGCCATCGTGGCGGGTCAAGCCGGCGTCTCGGGCGTGGCGCACGGCGCAGACCACTCGACGCCCTTTGCGCTGACGGTGGCAGCCCCGAACGATCAGTTCGCGTCGGCGGGAACCAAACCGCTCGCCGAACGATAATCTTGTGGCGTTCCCGGAAGGCCCCACTGCCCCCCAAGAGCCAACGGGAGCGCTAAGGCCCCGGTGAAAACCTCGCCGGGGCCTTGCCTATGGGCCATCCGCAACGCTGGGCGCTCGCCGCCGCAGCCTGCGTGCGCCGTCGCTCTCTCGGTAGGCGCGACAAATCTACCGGCTCACGCGATTCATCACGTGGCAGGTGGCGACGATCGCATGGGTCGGGCTGGTACCGTTGTGGGTGTAGCACTTTTCTATGCTATCCGGCGAAATGAGGGTGATGCGAAAATAGCCATCCATATCGGCGCCGACGATCGTCTTGTTGTCGCTCGCGATCGCCCACGCGAACGGCTCTTGGGTATTGGCGGCCGTGGACGAAGAGCAGCCCCAGGCAAGCCGGCCGTCTTGGCCGTCTACGACGTAAGTCGCCTCGATGTCGCGCACGCGCGGCGGATCGGTAGCGGTTTGTGGGCCGGGATGATGGGGGTTGGTGCCGAACACGATCGACTTGCCCTTTCCCGACCATGTGCCCTTGAGATCGGGAATTGCATCCTGTGCGCGCGCGGACGTTGCTGCCGCGCCGACAAGCGCCAACGCAAAGACAAGATATCTCATCGCTTCCTCCCGTGCTGATGCGATCGCTCATGGAATTGGGTGGCTGGGGGACTAGGATTCGAACCTAGATTAACGGAGTCAGAGTTAGATAACTACCGTAGCGGAGGTCGAAGCGTTGACCTTGGCAACGTCGTGGTCGGTTCCTCGCTCCACTCACCGGACTGTGAGCGGTGCCGTTCCCGAATTCACACAACGGTGATTGCAACTTCACCACTCTACGCAGCGCCAATTCGACCAAAATGTGATTGCGGTCACAGACTCTCTTCAGCTCCTCCTTAAACCTGGCACCTACGACATCCGACCTGCGGCCAGGAGGAGGACATGGCACCGAAACCAGATAGACACGCACCCATCTTCGGAATGGTTGCGACGTTATTTGCCAAGGCTACGACGAAGCTCGGGCTGGCAACGACCATCGCGGCTCTTTGGATGGCCGCAGTCCCCATCACTGGCGCGGTTGCTAACGAGCAAATCAGCGCGGCACGAGCGGCGGCCCTTCAGGAGTGCAACCGCTTGGCCCAACGATATCCGCTACACGAATGGGGTAACACCCAAATCCATCTGTATCGGACCTGCATGGCCCGACATGGCCAACAAGAATGATTGGCAAGGCGCGGCCGCAAATGCCGTCGGTCGCAGTGCGGCAGCGGCGGCGGATCCCCGCTTAGTCGTTTCATTAGATGCATTGTCAGCAGTACCGTTTGTCGGGTGGCGCTAATATCAAGATGGAGGACCGATCATGAAAAGGCTCGGTATGCTTGGGATTATCGGTGGGGCCGCGTTACTGACTGCGGCGCCCCTCTCGCTTCAATGGTCGCAAGAGAATGTGACGCTATCGCTTGCCAGCGCTGAAGCCCAGGAACGGCCGCTAACTGCGACGAGCGTTGCAGGTGTCAGCCGAAGGGCATATCGCCGCGCATACCGCAGCGCGGCTTACGCAAGTGCTGCTGGCTACGGCTCTGGATCGTACTCCGGCTATGGATGTCCGGCGTATTCCAACTACTGGGTACCTTACGGAACAAGCTCCGCTGCACCTTACGGCATCTACGCCAGCAGCTACGCCATAGCTTGCGAGCGTCTGAAATCAGGCTACGCCGCACCGTACGGACCGATTTTCTACTGAGGGTGCCCGCCGCGTCGAATGAGCGAGCTCAGCGGCCCAGCTTGTACGCTTGCGCATACTCTACCCGCACTGTCGCTTCGGTGGCAGCTTGTGCGCCAACTCGGGCCATAGCTCTTCGACCACTTCGCGCGTCTGGTGAGAGGTAATGGCGACGCTCGCGATTATTCTGCAACATGGACGCGACATGGCGGGCGCTCTCGAGCGCAGTCAGAAGACAAAATATGCCGATGGAATACTTTTTTGAGTGGCTGGGGGACTAGGATTCGAACCTAGATTAACGGAGTCAGAGTCCGCTGTTCTACCATTGAACTATCCCCCAATTGGGAAACGCCAATCTGTCAGTATAGCCTCCGGGGCGCGTCCACGCCTCG
>Ga0306925_10000216_pt1 | contig 37614 bp, 34 predicted proteins | sample flu12Cox44000176_FD_203755 | JGI IMG/M metagenome (GOLD analysis project Ga0306925, IMG submission 203755) | Lab enrichment of tropical soil microbial communities from Luquillo Experimental Forest, Puerto Rico - flux8day.12C.oxic.44.000.176 (v2)... | ecosystem: Environmental > Terrestrial >... | reverse complement strand
CCGCCGTGGTGCGGTGTCGTAATCCCGGTCGCGCGGCGCCCGGTCCTTCGCCGGTCCGCGGGGACTGTAACCCGGGTAGTCGCCGCGCCCCCCGCGGCTTCCGGGCACCCGCCGGGTATCCCGGTCCTGCCAGCGCTCATCCTGGTCGCGCCGCCGGTCGCGGCCGCTGGACACTAGGTCCGGCTCGTCATGCTCATCACCGCGCCCGAGCCGAATGCTCAGAAAGACGGCAATGAGGACCACCACGATAACGGCCACCAGGCCGACCACAAGCAGGATCATCGCACCACCCAACTAGCCATGGCCATCTGGGCAGCGCTAGCGAGGCGCACGCGGCCACGGCGCGGGCCTTCCCCAGTGTCGCTAGCGGCTTGGGAACAGTCTTGGAGCGAACTCCTTGAGCAGTGATTCTGACGGACCGGTATGGCCGCTGTCACGCGTTTAGAGAACTTTTACGAGTGTCGTTTACTCAACGCAACCGGTCAATTACGGGTTGATGACAGCAGTGAGCCTGCCACGGGCTATAGCGGCTCCTGCTATGGCCATCCAGGCCGTTTTTGCGCTCGTCCCGCCGAGCAGGGAGAGCTTCTTGTCAAGGGCGTAAACGGTAAACCTGTATTCGTGGCCGGGATTCGCCGGGCACGGCGCATCATAGCCTATGGTGCCTTTGCTGTTGTCCGCTCGACGCGCCCCTGGCGGAAGTTGCCCCGCGGGAATATCTGAGGATTGCGGGCCTATGTCGAAGACGATCCAGTAGATATACGGCTTGATCGGCGCCGCGGAGTCATCCATGACCAGCGCTAGTGACTTTGTTCCGGCCGGCGCGCCGGACCAGTGAATCGCGGGGGATTTGCCCGGGCCCCGGCAGCTGAAGGCCGAGCTCATCTGCTTCCCGTTGAAGTCCGGGCTGGTCACCGTGATGGTGTCGGGAACGGCCACCAGGACGGTGCTGGGACCGCCGATCAGACCGCAACCGCTGACAAAAAGGAGAGCCACTGCGGCGGCGAACGCCGGAATCCACCGGCCGGACATGCCCGCCAACCGTCGCACCCGCCAATCCTGTCTCGCACTCACAAGCCCCACCCGCAGCGATCGTATGCGGCGACGGCACCTCGCGTGGCCAGCCTGGCCCAAAGCGTGGGTGAGTCGGTGGAGGGCGCGGGTTCCACTGGGCCGGTCGGGTTGTCCAGCGGTGCAGTACTTGGAGGGTGCACGCGAGAGGGGTTCCGGGATTGCGGCGATGCTAGCCGCACCCATGAGCGACGTCGCCACGCGGGAGTTCGGGTGTATACACCGCAGGCCACAACCGGGCCACCGGAGGCGACGGGCTGCGGCGATGCAACGCGTGTCCAGGAAGACGCCGCCACGCGGGGGTTCGGGGGTCGTCCCCCCGGTAAGCACGAGCCGACCGAGCCACGGCGAAAGCGGCCGAAGGCCGATGAGCAGGGCTTACTCGGTCGGGCGGCTATTCCCGAACATGATCTCGTCCCAGGACGGGACCGAGGAGCGCCGGGACCGGCCGCCCGCGGCCTTGCGGGCCGGGCGCTCGCGCGGCGCGGACGCGGCCGGGGCGCTTTCTTCCTTCTCCGGGGCTTGGCGGGCGCGGCCCGGCGCGGGCATCCGTGTCCGCTCGGCAGGACGGCTGCTCTGGTCAACCTCGGCGGCCGGGCCGAGCCTGCTGCCGATCGGCGTGACCGTGGCGCGAGCCGGGGCCCGTGGGCCCGGCGCCGGCGGCGGCAGTTCGGCGTCGGGAAGGCACAGGCGCATCGCGGTGTCATCGGCCGGCGCAACGTGCTTGCGGTGCGGGTCGAAGATCCATTCCGCCAGGTGGGGACGGCTGCCCGAATTGAACGAGAGGAGGACCTGCCATCCGCCGTCGTTGCGCTTGCGCGAGTCCCACTCGGCATCCGCCGGGTCAATCCCGGATGCCCGCAGGCCCTCCTCTACCAGATCCCCGAGGCTGCGACCAGGCCCGGAATCCCCTGGCTGGCGCACGGTCGCGCTCTGGGCCTCCTGGGCGCGGTAGGCGCGTTCGGCCAGCACAGGGCCCTCGAACCGCCGTACGCGCTCGATCGGCACCCCCGCCGCATCGGCGATCTCCTCGGCGGTCTCCCCGGCGCGAATCCGGTCCTGGATCTCCTTGGGTCGCAAGGGACTCTCCACTTCAATCTCGTACTGCGCAAGCCGCGAGAACTGCCCGCGGGCCACTATCCGCAGCCGGTCATCGATCCGCAGCGTGAAGCGGCCACCGCTCCCCGGCGCGGTGAGAACGGCATAAGTACCGTCCTCACTGACCGCGACGAGGCGCAGCTCTTGCATTGGCGTCCCTTCTGCGCCGCCGGGCGACCCGGTGCACATGGTGCCGCACGGCGGCGTAGCTCGGACCTCCCTCAGGTGAGTCTGACGGCTCAGCGCGCTGGAGGCCAGCACCGTGATCGGTGAGTCCGCGAGATCCACGCCAAGTATCCATGTTCCAGGCTGGCGGGGTGCCCGGTTCCGGATGGCCATCACGCCGGCCTGGCCGGGTATGCACGAATTGCCGTGTCGGGGCCGGGCCGGCTGGGCCATGATGAGGAGCGGGTGACCGGGGAGCAAACCGCGGATGAGATAGAGGGGACCGCACGTAGTGCAGTCGGCTGACGGGGCCTCGCCGCCGCGCGGCGAGGGAGATTCCGGGGGAGCGGAACTCGCCGACGTCATTTCCCGGCTTCGCCGGGCGATGCGCCGGGCGGCCCGCGCCGCGGATCCGGTTGGCAATCTCTCTGTCGCCCAGCTCGAACTGCTGTCCTGCCTGGCGGAGAACCCAGGCGCGCGTCCCGGGCAGCTCGCCAGGATGCTCCGGATCGCGCCCAGCTCGGAAGCGACCCTCGCCAGCGGCCTGCGCCGGGCCGGGCTCATCACCCGGTCCGGCGGCGAGAACGACCGGCGTACCGCGTCGCTGTCGCTGACCATGGACGGGGAGGCCGCCGTCACCCGCTGGCAGCAGGTCAACGAGCGGCTGCTCCGGTCCGCGCTGGCCGAATTGCCGCCCGCCAGCCGCGACGTGGTGGCGTCGGCCCTGCCCGCGCTGCGGGACCTGGCGGGGCTAATCGACGCGCTGGCCGACGCCCCGCCAGCAGGCCCTAGCGGGCCTCGGCCTGCCTGACGCCCAGGTCCGGCTCGGCGGCGCTGCCCGGCGCCGGCTCGGGCGGCAGTGCATCCCGTCTGCTCATCCGGGACGGCCACCAATTCCAGCGGCCGAGCAGGACCACGGTCGACGGCACCAGCAGGGTCCGTACCAGGAAGGTGTCCATGAGGACGCCCAGGGCCAGGCCCAAGCCGATGTCGCGGACCTGATCACCGCCGGAGCCACCGCCGGCGACCACGGTCAGCACGATGAACGTGCCTGCCAGCACCAGCCCGGCCGAGGTGATCGTCGACCCGGTGGCACTCAGCGCTCTGGTCACCGCCTCACGCAGCGGGAAACGCTGAGCCTCCTCCCGGATCCTGGTCATCATCAGGATGTTGTAATCCTCGCCCAAGGCGAGCAGGAAGATGAACATCAGGAACGGCATGAAGAACACCAGGCCGCCGCTGTTACCGATCTGGATGAATATCAGCACGGACAGGCCGAGCGCCGCCAGATAGGAGATCCCGACCGAAGCGATCAGGTACAGCGGTGCCACCAGGCTGCGCAGCACCAGCGCCAGCAGGATCCCGATCGCGAGAATCGCGATGGGGATGATGCGCTTGAGGTCGCTGTTGGAGATGCTGCTGATGTCGTACAGGGCCGGTGCCTCACCGCCGAGCGCCGAGTCCGACGCGCCGATCGACTTGGCGACCGAGGTCGTCGCCGCCCGCAGGGACGGCGTCGCGTTCATCGCCTCTGTGCTGCCCGGGTCACCGGCCTTCAGGCCCGTTTCGTACAGCACGGTCCGGCCGTCGGGGCTGATGAAGTTGGCGGTGGCCCGGTAGGCCTGGTAAGCGCCAGGCGGCACGCCCGAGCCCGGGGGAGGCGCGGGCGGAAGGGCCTTGGCTGGACCGAGCTTGGCGTGCAGCGCGGTGAACTGGGCCGGGGTAATCTGGGCGCCGGTCGGATTCAGCGGCCCGCTGACCTGGGTGAACAGCCCACTCGCCTGGAGCTTGCTGGTCGCCGTGGCCAGCGGGGCCGGGTTCTCCCACACCGGGGTGTCGAACCGGAAGATCACCGTCGTCGGGTTGGCCGCGGACTGCGGGAAGTATTTGGTGAGCAGCGTCTGCCCGGCCGCGGAGTCGGTGCCCGCGGGCGGGGCGGTGTTCCCGCCGAAGCCGGCCGCCGTGTAACCGAACACCGCCAGCGCCAAGCCGCCGAACACGACCACGCCTGCCGTGAGGGTCGGGACCGGGTGCTTCACGATGCGGCCCGCTACCCGGCCCCAGGTACCCGACTTGCCGCTGCCCTGGATGTTCCACGGCAGCAGCTTCGGCCGTTTGAACATCGCGCGGAACAGCGAGCGCTTCTGGGCCAGCAGCGACAGCCGCAGGGACAGCAGCGCGGGCAGCAGCGTCAGGGCCGCAATCAGGGTGACGCCGATGGCGATCGCGAATGGGATGCCGAGGTCGGAGTAGAAGGAGAAGGAGGCTAGCAGGAGCGTCAGCATCGCCGCGATCACCGTGGCCGCGGAGAACGTGATGGACTCGCCCACCTTGGTCACCGAACCGACGATCGCGTCCCGCGCCGGGCCTCTCGGGTGGAGGAAGTCGCCGAGCAGGCTGCCGGCCAGCCCGCGCGAGCCGGGGTAGTACTCGCCCGCGGTGGCGTGCTCCCCGGCCCGCAGCGCCTCACGGACCCGGAACACCAGGAACAGGCCGTAGTCCGTGCCCGCGCCCAGGACCAGCACGATAAGCAGGAACTGAGCGATCGGGGAGACCTGGAGCCCGTGCTGGGCTGCCTCGGCGACCAGCGGCCCGGCAATGGCGAACGACAGCAGCGGCGGGATGACCGTCACCAGGGCAAGCGTGAGCGAGCGGAAGATCAGCACCAGCAGCGCGATGATGAACAGCAGCGACAAGAGTTCGATCTTGTTGCCCGTGTTGCCGGAGGCCTTCTGCTGGTCCACTTGCGCGGCGACGTCGCCCGTCACGTGCGCCTGCAGCCCGGCGGGCAGGTTCGCCTGGCTGATCTTGGCGCGCAGACCGTCGATCAGGTCGGTGGCGTAGTTCTGGTTACCACCGCCTTGCTGTGCGAGCACGATCAGTTGCACTGCGTGCCCGTCGGCGGAAACGCCAGCGTCCTGCACCTTGGAAACCCCGCTGACGGTCTTCAGCTGGGCGGGCAGCGCGGCGATTGCGCTGAGGTCGGCCTGCGACAGCGGCGCGCTGGTCTGTGCCGCGATGACCGGGATCGGGACCAGGGCCGCGGTGCCGAACGGCGCGGCGAGTTCGGCCGCGTGCGAGCTGGGAGCGCTGGCCGGAAGGAACTTCTGGTTGTTGTTCTGAGTCACGCTGTTCAGCGAGGGAAGCAATGTAGCTGCGGCAATCGCCCCGGCCACCCACGCGATCAGCACCAGCCAGCGGAGCCGGACGGCTAGAGAGCCAATCGTTCTGAAGATGGTATCGATATGCACGGCTTGAGCCTACGGGGCGAAGCTGACAGGACGCTGTTAAGGGTCTGCCATAGGAGAGGCCATGACTACCCATCGGGACCCAGCGCTCACGAAGAGGCACCGCTTGTGATGGGTGCCGCGCAGGCCGCCTCCCCGGACGACCGTGGCGCCTGACGGCCTACCTGGCCATCTCGCCGAAAATCACGTGCAGGTCACGTTAGTCTTTGCTGCGGTAATGGAGCAGAGCGGGGATGAAGGACTCATGGACGATGCGACACTTCATCGGGCTCATCCTGGGGCTGGCGCTGGCTGCGGCCATATTCTTCGCCGGCGGCTGGGGAGCTGAGCACGTATCCGCGCTGGCAGGCCATAGCATCGGCCTGCCCAGCCGGACCGGCATGATCGGCCTGGCCGCCATGCTCGGGGTCGGCCTGCTCATGGGCGTCCTGCTCGTGGTCCCTGCGGTGTCACCGCTGGCCACCGGCCTGCCTGGGCTCGTGCTGCTGGGCTGGACGGCGCTGCTTGCGGTCAGCGCGCACCGGGCGCTCGCCTGGATCCCGCTGCAGAGCCACGCGTTCGGCCTGGGCTTCCGTGCCCTGCTGCTGAGCGGGATGCTAGCGCTGATCGGCATCGCGATGATCATCCCGCTGTTCCTGCCCGGGCGCTGGCACGGCACCCGCGGCTACGACGATGACCCGGACGTCCTAGAACTGCCGGCCCCCACCGGGCTGCTCTCCTGACCAGGTGAACGTCGCGGCGCCGCCGCCCCGCGGCGATCGGGGCGGCGGCGCAGCGACGGGCTTGTGCCCGGCTAGTGGGCGGCGGCGAACTGCTCGGCTTCGGTGGACCCGGCCAGCGCCACCGTGGCGGCGTCTGGCGTGATGGCCGAGGTCACCAGGTCGAAGTAACCCGTTCCCACCTCACGCTGATGCCGCGTGGCGGTGTAACCGCTCGCCTCGGCGCCGAACTCGGCATCCTGCAGCCGCACGTAGGCCGGCATGCCCTCTTCGGCGTAGCCGCGGGCCAGCTCGTACATCGAGTAGTTCAGCGCGTGGAATCCGGCCAGCGTGATGAACTGGAACTTGTAGCCCATCTCGCCGAGCTCGCGCTGGAACTTCTCGATGGTGCCGTCGTCCAGGTGCTTGCGCCAGTTGAACGAGGGCGAGCAGTTGTAGGCGAGCATCTGGTCGGGGAACTCGGCCTTGATCGCCTCGGCGAACTCACGCGCCTCCGCGAGGTCCGGCGTGGAGGTCTCCATCCAGAGCAGGTCGGAGTGAGGGGCATAGGCGAGCCCGCGGGCTACCGAGGCGGCCATGCCGTTGCGGACCCGGAAGAAACCCTCGGCGGTCCGGTCGCCGGTGACGAACGGCCGGTCGCGCTCGTCCACGTCGCTGGTGATCAGCGTCGCCGCGTGTGCGTCGGTCCGGGCCACCACCAGGCTCGGCACGCCGCAGACGTCGGCGGCCAGGCGGGCGGCGTTGAGCGTCTTGATGTGCTGCCCGGTCGGGATGAGTACCTTCCCGCCGAGATGGCCGCACTTCTTCTCCGACGCCAGCTGATCTTCCCAGTGCACCGCCGCGGCACCGGCCGCGATCATCGCCTTCATCAGCTCGAACGCGTTGAGCACGCCACCGAAGCCCGCCTCGGCGTCGGCCATGATGGGCGCGAGCCAGTGGATCCCGTTGCCGTTGCCCTCGGCCCAGGCGATCTGGTCGGCGCGCAGCAGGGCGTTGTTGATCCGCCGGACCACCTGCGGCACCGAGTTGACCGGGTACAGGCTCTGGTCCGGGTAGGTCTGCCCGGCCAGGTTGGCGTCCGCGGCTACCTGCCAGCCGGACAGGTAGATCGCCGGGAGCCCGGCACGGACCTGCTGTACCGCCTGGTTGCCGGTTAGCGCGCCCAGCGAGTGCACGTAGTCCTCGGTGTGCAGGAGCGTCCACAGCCGCTCGGCGCCCAGCCGGGCCAGCGTGTGCTCCTCCTGTACCGAGCCGCGCAGCCGGATGACATGCTCCGCGGAGTACGTGCGCTTGATGCCGCGCCAGCGCTGGTTCGTCGCCCATTCCCCGGCCAGGCGGGCCGCCTGACCAGCCGGGCTGGCGTCCTGGTGCCCGTTGCTGCCTGCCGCATATGCGGTGCCCTCGAGGCGACGATCGTGCACTGTCATTCCTCCCGATCCGTGTCGTCCCCTGGGTTGGTAGGCACCAGCTTGGGGCACCAGGAGCACGGAAGGCATGGAGATGCGTAGTGAAGATTTGCGGATTTTCACTTAAGATGAACATATGCCGCAGTTTCTTAAAGAAGAATCTGACTCATTTCGTTCTGGTGGTCTAGACCTTGCCACGTTCGGTCAGCGCCTGCGGCACCTGCGGCGCGCGGCGAACCTGACCCTCGCCGAGCTGGGCGAACGGGTGGGCCGGGCCCCCTCCGCGCTGTCCCTGCTGGAGAACGGCCGCCGCGAGCCGAAGCTGTCGCTGATCGAGGCACTGGCCAAGGCGCTGTCGGTGGCCCCGGAGGAGCTGCTGCGGCCGCAGCCGCCGAGCCGGCGGGCGCAGCTGGAGATCGCCCTGGAGGAGGCGCAGCGCGACCCAGTGTTCCGCGACCTGGGCCTGTCGTACCTGAAGGTCGGGGCCAGGGTGCCCGGCGACGTGCTCGAGCACCTGGTCGCGCTCTACGGCGAGCTGCGCCGCCAGCGCACCCGGCCGACGGCCACGCCCGAGGAGGCCCGGATCGCCAACGCCGAACTGCGGCACGCCATGCGCGCGCGGGGGAACTACTTTCCCGAGATCGAGCGGCAGGCGGCCGAGGCGCTGGACGCCGTGGGCTACCGGGGCGGCGCGCTGTCCCAGAGCACGCTGATGGCGATCGTCGCCCATCACGGTTTCACCGTCTCCTACGCCGACGACCTGCCCAGGTCCGTCCGGTCCGTGACCGACCTGCGGCACCGGCGCATCTACCTCAAGCAGGAGCCGGTCGGCGTGCACTCTCCGCGGACGATCCTGTTGCAGACCCTCGGCCACTTCGTGCTCGACCACGAGCCCCCGCGGGACTTCGCCGACTTCCTCCGCCAGCGGGTCGAGGCCAACTACTTCGCCGCGGCGGTCCTGATGCCCGAGCGGGCCGCGGCGCGGTTCCTCTCCGAGGCGATGCAGGCCCGGCAGATTTCCGTGGAGGACCTGCGGGATGTGTTCTCGGTGTCATACGAGATGGCCGCGCACCGGTTCACCAACCTGGCCACCCACCACCTTGGGCTGACCTGCCATTTCGTGAAGAACGACGAGGCTGGGGTCATCTACAAGGCCTACGAGAACGACGGGCTTGTGCTGCCCGCGGACGCCTCGGGGGCCATCGAGGGGCAGCGTATGTGCCGGCAGTGGTGCGGACGGCAGGTGTTCTCCGCCGCCGACCGGTTCTCGCCGTGCTACCAGTACACCGACACGCCGTCGGGCACCTACTGGTGCGTGTCGCACGTCGACCCCGCCCGCGAGCGCGGGTTCGCGATCACGCTCGGGATCACCTACGAGCATTCCCGGTGGTTCCGCGGCCGGGACACAACCCTCCGCCGGGAGTCCCGGTGCCCGGACGCCGACTGCTGCCAGCGGCCGCCGGGCGAACTGGCCGGGCGCTGGGAGGGAATGGCCTGGCCGTCGGCCCGTGCGCACTCGCACATCTTGTCCGCGCTGCCCACCGGGAGCTTCCCAGGCGTGGACGAGACCGAGGTATATGAGTTCCTGGAGCGTCGCAACCAGGGCTGATGCACCAGGCCCCAGGCAGCCGGCCGCAATCGGTTGGACTGGAAGCTACTCATCGGTAACATAGGGGGGCGACCGGACCCATGAGGAGCACTATGAGCAGCGCCCCCGATACCGACGTGCCATTCAGCCTGGATCCCGGGCCTGGCCTGCGCGAGATGCGGGACTGGGTCCACGGATTCGCCGCAAACGTTATCAGGCCCGCAGCGGCCGAGTGGGACGAGCGCGAAGAGACCCCGTGGCCGATCCTGGAGGAGGCGGCCAAGATCGGGCTGTACTCGCTGGAATTCTTCGGCGAGCAGTGGCTGGGGCCCAGCGGCCTCGGCATCCCGATCGCGTTCGAGGAACTGTTCTGGGGAGACGCGGGCATCGGCCTGTCCATCGTCGGCAGTTCGCTCGCCGCGGTGGCGGTGTCGTCCAGCGGGACCAACGAGCAGATCGGCGAGTGGATCCCACAGATGTTCGGCACCCCCGGCGACGTCAAGCTCGCCGCGTTCTGCTCCTCCGAGCCCAACGCGGGCAGCGACGTCGCCGCGATCCGCACCCGGGCGGTCTACGACGAGGCTGCCGATGAGTGGGAGCTGAACGGCACCAAGACCTGGGCGACCAACGGCGGCATCGCCGACGTGCACGTGGTGGTGGCGGCAGTCGATCCCTCGCTGGGCAGCCGCGGCCAGGCCAGCTTCATCGTGCCGCCGGGCACGCCTGGCCTGTCGCAGGGGCAGAAGTTCCGCAAGCACGGCATCAGGGCCTCGCACACGGCCGAGGTCGTGCTCGACGGCGTGCGGATCCCCGGCCGGTGCCTGGTCGGCGGCAAGGAACGGCTGGACGGGCGGCTGGCCCGGGTCAGGGAGGGCGGCAGCGCCGGCGAGCAGGCGGCGATGAAGACGTTCGAGCGGTCCCGGCCCAGCGTCGCGGCCATGGCCGTGGGCATCGCCAGGGCGGCGGTCGAGTTCGCCGCCGAATACGCACGCGACCGGGTGCAGTTCGGCCGGCCGATCGGGCAGAACCAGGCGATCGCGTTCATGCTGGCCGACATGCAGGCATCGGTGGACGCGGCCCGCCTGCTGACCTGGCGGGCCGCCTGGATGGCGCGCAACGGCGTGCCGTTCGATCACGCCGAGGGCTCGATGTCCAAGCTGGTCGCCGGGGAGACGGCGGTCCGGGTCACCGAGCAGGCCATGCAGATCCTCGGCGGCAACGGCTACACCCGCGAGTTCCCCGTGGAGCGCTGGCACCGCGACGCGAAGATCTTCACGATCTTCGAGGGGACCTCAGAGATCCAGCGCATGATCATCGGAAGGGCCGTCACCGGCCTGGACGTCCGCTAGTCGCCGACCCCGCCTGCGCAACGGGCCGGCAGGCACGGCGAACGAGCGGCCCGGCCTCAGCCGGCGAGGACCTTGCGCAGGGTGGCGGCGAAGGCGTCCGGCTCACCCATGCCGCCGTGTTCGGTGCCGAGGAAGCCGTCGTGACCGGCCGGGAAGACGAGCGGTTCCGTGCCGAGTCGCTCGGCCACGGCGGTGCCCGCGCGGCCGGCGAGGAAATCAGCCGACGTCTCTCCGACACCGACGACGATGCGGGTCGGAGCCGCGCGGAGCACCCCGAAATCATGCTCGTAGGCGACGGTGTCGGGCATGTTCAGCCCGACGAGCGGGTTGTCCCGGGAACCGTCATCCTCCGTCGGCAGCCCGAAGTTGGCCGGATCTGGGCCGGGCTGGTCCGCGAAACCGTCAGGGATCGGGCCTGGATAGCTGACGATCGCAATGAACTTCGCCATCGCCGGGCCGAACCCGTCGCGGTGGTAGGTCTCACGGATACCCTGGCACGCGGCCAGCACCGCCTCACGATCCGGCAGCACCGATGCCGACGGCGGCTCGTGCGCCACGAGGATGTGCACCTGCTCCGGGTGCGTGGCCACCAGGGCAAGGCCGTTGACCGCGCCACCGCTGCTGGCGAAGATGTCCACCGGCCCGGCGTTCAGCGCTGAGATCAGCCGGTGCAGGTCGTCTGCGTGCTCCGCGGTCACCGTCTGCAGGGCACCGTCGGTGCGCTTGCTGCGGTCCGCGCCACGGGGGTCGTAGGTCACCACCGTACGGTCGGTGAAATGCCCCACCAGATCGACGAATCCTCCCGCGCCCATCGGCGACCCGATGAGCAGCAGGACCGGCTCGGTGCTGGCATCGTTGCTGCGGACGTCGTAGTGGAGCACGGCGCCCGGCGCGTCCAGGGTGTGCGTCTTCGGCTCGGTCATCTCTGGCCCCTTTTCCGAGGATCTCTTCTTCACCATTGAAGACTGATCCGGCCGGCGAAACCCATCGGTATGCTGCCCGGTTCGGCCGGGCGGCGGCGCGGCCTGGGACGGCACGGGCCACGGGGAGCGTAATGCGGGAAGATCAGCGCAGCGGCGGGTAGCCGACGTAGTTCTCGGCCAGGGTCACCGACGCCGCGCGGGATGTGGTCACGTACCGCAACTGGGACAACTGCAGCGCCGCCTCCATCGGGTCCGCGCCCGGGGTGCGGTGCAGCATCGTGGTCATCCACCAGGAGAAGTGCGTGGACCGCCAGACCCGGCTCAGGCAGGTGTCCGAGTAGGCGTCGGCGAGCCGCGGGTCGCCGCGCAACAGCAGGTCGGCCAGGGCGTCGGTGAGCACCGTCACGTCGGCGATGGCCAGGTTCAGCCCCTTGGCGCCGGTCGGCGGCACGATGTGGGCGGCGTCGCCGGCCAGGAACAGCCGCCCGTAGCGCATCGGCGCGCTGACGAAGCTGCGCATCGGGGTGACCGCGATGTCCAGCGCGCGGCCCTCGTTCACCTTCCAGCCGGGCAGCGCGAACCGTTCCTGCAGCGCCTCCCAGATCCGGTCCTCCGGCCAGTCCTCGGCCCGCGTGTCATGGTCCACCTGCAGGTACAGCTTGCTGATCTGCAGGTTGCGCATGCTGTGCAGGGCGAAGCCGTCGGGGTGATGGGCGTAGATCAGTTCGTCGGTGGCGGGCGGCGCCTCGGCCAGGATGCCGAGCCAGGCGTAGGGGTAGTCCCGCTCCCAGACGCTGCGCAGCCGGTCGGGGATGGCCGGCCGGCAGATGCCGTGGAACCCGTCGCAGCCCGCGATCACGTCGCAGGTGATCTCGTGCCGCTGGCCGTCGGGCGCGGTGTAGGACAGCACCGGCGTGCCGGTGTCCAGGTCCGCCAGCGCGGTGCCGGACACCTCGAACTCCAGCTTCCCGCCGTCGGCCAGGCGCCTGGCGATCAGGTCCTTGACCACCTCGGTCTGGGCGTAGACGGTGACGGCCCGCCCGCCGGCCAGGTCGCGGAAGTCCAGATGGTGCCGTTCTCCGGCGAACTGCAGGTAGATGCCGCCGTGTTCGAGGCCCTCGCGGTCGAGGCGGCCGGCCAGACCGGCCTCGCGGAACAGCCGGACGGTGCCGTCCTCCAGCACCCCGGCACGCTGCCGCGCCTCGCAGTAGGCCCGGCTGCGGATCTCCACGATCACCGAGTCGATGCCGCGCAGCGCGAGTAGATGCGACAGCAGCAGCCCGGCGGGGCCGGCGCCGACGATGCCTACCTGGGTGCGCGTGCCTGCCGTGGCGTTTCTCCTTCGGTGCGCCGCCAGCCCCCCGGCCTGGCTGCTTGTGCGCTGCCTAGAACGGATACGGAGCGATGTCTGCGCGCATCGTGACCCACCGGGTGTCGGTGAACGCGTCCAGATTGGCCGTGCCGCCGAAGCGGGCGCCGGTACCCGAGGCGAAGATCCCGCCGAACGGCGTGTTCGGCGCGTCGTCGACCGTCTGGTCGTTGATGTGCACGATACCGGTGGGGATCCGCCGGGCCAGGTCCAAGCCGCGCATCACGTCGCGGGTAAGGATGCCCAGGGAGAGCCCGTACTCGGTGTCCGCGGCCAGTTTGGCGGCCTCGTCCGCGGTGGCGAACCGGAGCACCGGCGCGACCGGGCCGAATACCTCGCCGGCGTAGGCGGGCATGGCGGGCGCGACGTCGGCCAGCACGGTCGGCTTGTAGAACAGCCCCTCGTAGGTGCCGCCCGCGGCGAGCCGGGCGCCCGCGTCCACGCTGCCCGTGACCAGGCCGTGCACCTTGTCCCGCTGCCTGGCGTCGATGATCGGGCCGAGCGCGACCTGTTCGGTGGCGGGGTCGCCGACCGGGAGGTGCTCGGCCTTGCCGGCCAGCGCCGCCACATAGTCGTCGTAGACCGCCTCATGCACGATATGCCGGCCGGTGGTCATGCAGATCTGGCCCTGGTGCAGGAACGAGCCCCAGGCACCGGCCGAGGCCGCCTTGGCCACGTCGGCGTCGTCCATCACGATCAGGGCCGAGTTGCCGCCGAGTTCCAGGTGGCAGCGCTTGAGGTGGGCGGCGGCAAGCTGGCCCACATGCCGGCCCACCGCGGTGGAGCCGGTGAACGAGATAACCCGGACCAGTGGGTCGGTAATCAGCGCCTCACCGGCGTCGGCGCCGCCGGGCAGCACGTGCAGCAGGCCCTCGGGCAGGCCCGCCTCCTCGAACACCCGGGCCAGCACGACGCCGCCGCAAACCGCGGTGCGCGGGTCCGGCTTGAGCACCACCGCGTTGCCCAGCGCCAGCGCGGGTGCGACCGAGCGGATGGCCAGGATCTGCGGGAAGTTGAACGGAGCGATCACGCCTACCACGCCGGCCGGGACCCGTTCGGCGAAGCTCAGGTGCGGCGATTCGCTGGGCAGCAGCTCACCGTAGGGGCGCGAGGGCAGCGTGGCCGCCTCGTAGACCTCCTCGGTGGCGACGTGCGTCTCGAACTGCGCCGCCGGGGGGATCTTGCCGCCCTCGCGGATGCTCCACTGTTCTATTTCCTCCGCGTGGGCCTTCCAGATATCACCGGCGCGGCGCAGCAGCGCGGCCCGCTCGGTGTGCGGCGTGGCGGCCCAGGCGGCCTGGGCGGCCGCTGCCGCGGTGGTCGCTTCAGCTACGTCCGCCGGCGAGCCGATGCCGGTACGGCCCAGTTCCGCGCCGGTGGCCGGCTCGGTGACCGGGGCCTCACCCCCCGCGGCGGTCCTCCACCCGCCCGAGTAGACCTTCCCCCGCCAGGTTGACTCTTCCAGGAACGCCATGGGGCCTCCTCGGCCGTGAGCTGACTGCGGGCCGCCCTGTGCGGGTCGCGAACATAGGTTCTTAGCCCGAACACGGGCGAATCTAGGTGATCGGTTCACGGGTGTCAACGCGGCCCTGGCCGGGCGCCGGTGCGCCTCGCACCGCCTCCGGACGGCATGCCGACGGGCCCGCGGGCAGGCTCTTTCGCGGATCCGGGCGATCATGCTACCTCTGTGTCATGAGTGAACACAGAGACCGCCCGCCGCTGCTGCCAGCGGCCGGCCGTGAGGCCATCGCCCGGGTAACCGCACGAGCGCACGAGTCGAACGTCTCGCTGGTCTGGTTCCTCTACGCCGACCACGGCGGGATCATCCGGGGCAAGTCCGCGGCCGCGCCGATGCTGCCGGCCCGCATAGTGACCGGGATCGGGCACTCGGTCGCCATGATGGCCATGTCCATGCTGGACCACCTCCAGCCGGTGGACGGCATGGGCCCGGTCGGCGAGGTGCGCATCATGCCCGATCCGGCCACGTTCGTGCCGCTGCCGTACGCCCCGGGCGCGGGCGCGATGCTGGCCGACCAGGTCCTGCCGTCGGGGGAGCCCTGGGACGGGTGCGCACGCACCTACCTGAAGCAGGCCATCGCCGCGGCGGCCGCCGAGGGCTATACGGTCACCGCGGCGTTCGAGCCGGAGTTCACCCTCGGCCGCCGGGAGAGCGACCCGGGTGGCGGGCCCGACCGGCTGGTGCCCAACGACGACAGCCTGTGCTACTCGGCCACGGGCTTCCACCTGGCACATGACTTCACGATGGACCTGCTCGGCGCACTCACCGCCCAGGGGCTGCGGCCCGAGCACTACTACCCCGAACTTGGCCACGGCCAGCAGGAGATGACCGTCAGGTACGCGCCCGCGCTGCGGGCCGCCGACAACCACGTGCTGTACCGGGAGGCGGTGCGGGGCACCGCGTTCCGCCGCGGGATGTGGGCGAGCCTGGCGCCCAAGCCCATCCCGGACCAGGCCGGCAACGGCGCGCACCTGCACATCTCGCTGCGCGACGTTGGCCCGGGCGGGGAGCTGGGGCCGACGCCGGTCTTCTACGACGCCAAGGACCAGTACGGGCTGTCCGCCCCCGGGTACCACTTCATCGGTGGCGTGCTCGCGCACCTGCCCGCGCTGGTCGCGCTGACCTGCGGTTCTGTCAACAGCTACCGGCGGCTCGCGCCGCAGATGTGGAGCAGCGCCTACACCGTCTACGGGATGGACAACCGGGAGGCGGCGGTGCGGATCTGCTCGCCGATGAGCGACGACCGCGCTAAGTCGGTCAACCTGGAGCTGAAGCCGTCCGACTCCAGCGCCAACCCCTATCTCGCGCTGGGTGCGGTCATCCACGCGGGCCTGGACGGGATCCGGCGCAAGCTATCCCCTGGCGAGGCCGTGAACGTCGACCCGGCTGTTCTTACGGATGCGGAACGATCGGCCCTCGGTGCCCGCCGCCTCCCCGGATCCCTGAGCGCGGCGCTGGACGCCCTGGAAGCTGACGAGCTGCTGATGGAGTCCCTCGGCGACCTGCGCCGCCGCGCCTACCTGGCGGTGAAGCGGTCCGAGGCGGCCGAGTTCGCGGACATGGACACGGCCAGGGAGTGCTTCGAGCACTTCAGCAAGTTCTGATCAGGGGGCGCCATGCCAGACGAGAGCTTTACCGAACTGGCCGGGGAGCGCGTGGTGCTGCGCCGGTTCCAGCCGGCGGACGTGACGGAGTTCGTGGCGTACCGCTCGTCCCCGGCGGTGGCCCGCTATCAAAGCTGGGACGCGCCATACCCGCGCGAGGAGGGCGAGCGCTTCGTCCAGGCCATTGCGCACGACCACCCCGATACGGCGGGGGAATGGTTCCAGTTCGCGGCGGCGCTGCGGGCGACCGGGCAGCTCATCGGCGACTGCGCGGCCATGCCGCTCGCCGATGACCCCCGCCAGTGTGAAATCGGGTTCACGCTCGCCGAGAGGTACCAGGGCCACGGCTACGCCACCGAGGCCGCCCGGTTGCTCATCGGCTACCTGTTCACCGTCCGGGGCAAGCACCGGATCATCGCCTACTGCGACCCGCGGAACGCGCCGTCGGCCGCCGTGCTGGAACGGCTGGGCATGCGGCGCGAGGGGCACCTCCGCGAAAGCACCTGGGCCAAGGGCGAGTGGACCGACGACCTGCTTTACGCCGTCCTTGACCATGAATGGCAGCAGGTCTGACGGCACAGCATGGCCGCCCGTCAACATGGTGGACCTCCCGCGTGTCACGGGAGGTCCACTCCGCCCGGCCGGACCGCTCCGGATCACCGGGCCGCTATCCGTGCCGTATCAGTGAATGAACGAGACTCCGTCGAGCGAGGTGAAGCACTGGGCGTTGGAGAAGTCCCCGCCCCCAGCCTCCACGCTCACCACGCCGCTGGGCTGGATGACCAGCCGCCCGTTGGTGGCGTTGCACAGGTCAACCGGGACCCACACGTTGGTCGCGGGGCGGAACGCCTTCGGCAAGGTGAACGGGACATTGTTGGTGCCGGAGGTCGCGATCGCGCCCTTGAAGTGGACGATCCCGGAGACGTTGGTCACGGCGGCGTTGGAGCTGCCGAAGGGGGCGTTGATCCAGCCGTTCTTGAGGGTGAGCGCGGTGGGCGGGTTGACGTTGGTCGCCTGTGCCGCACCGGCGCCGAGGAGGGGAAGGATGACCGCCGTGGCGCACAAGGCCCCGCTGGCCATCAGCCGCAGTCGCTTCACTTGTCCTCACTTTCCATGGGTTTGCGCGGGCCGCCGGCCGGCCCGCTTGCAGGGTGCAAGGCGACTGTAAACGCATGTAAAGCAAGCGCCATGGCGAAAGCTGGCGCGGACAGCTCTGTGAGCAGTTCTTTGGCCCGTTGACAAACTTGGGCGTCTCAGCCAGTATTCCGGCAGGGTGTCGGCCAGGGGGGGTCCAATGACGGCAGCTCTAAAGCTTCACCATGCCCGGTTGGCCAGGTGGATTCTGATCCCGCTGGCCGCGGCGGCAGGCATCGGCTTGGCCGTCCCTGCGGGGGCGAGCAGCAGCATCCATGCGGCTGGCACCCTCGCCAACGTGGTCTCGCTGGCTGACAGTGGTACCTATAGCGTGTGTGCCCTGCTGTCATCCGGCACGGTGGACTGCTGGGGGCAAAACACTTACGGCGAGTTGGGCAATGGCACGACCACGAGCTCTGACGTGCCGGTGGCGGTGCTCGGGCTCTCGGGCGCCAAGGCGATCGCCGGGGACGAAAACGGCGGCGGTTTCTGCGCGGTGCTATCCACCGGCCACCTGAAGTGCTGGGGGCAAAATACTTACGGCGAGCTGGGCGCCGGCACGACAGCGGCGACTTCCACGGTGCCGGTGGCGGTCAAGAACATCAGCACCGCCACCGCGGTTTTCGGGTCGTACCACGGATTCTGCGCGCTGCTGTCGACCAGGCACGTGGACTGCTGGGGGTACGGCGGCTCCGGCCAGCTTGGCAACGGGTCGTTCGCCAACTCGAATGTGCCGGTCGCGGTCCGCAACATCAGCAACGCCACCACGGTGACCGGCGGCTATGAGACCTTCTGCGCGCGGCTGTCAACCAGCCATGTGGACTGCTGGGGTTACGGCACCTTCGGCCAGCTTGGTAACGGGTCGCTCACCAGCTCAGACGTGCCGGTACCGGTCAAGAACATCAGCACGGCCACCGCACTGGCGCAAAGTGGTGTTAATAGCGACGATGTCAGCAGCGTGTGTGCCTTGCTGGCGTCCGGCACGGCGGACTGCTGGGGATTCAACCAATACGGCGAGCTGGGCAACGGGACCACGACGACCTCCGACGTGCCGGTCGCGGTGCTCGGGGTCTCTGGTGCCAAGGCGGTCACCGGGGATTACAACGGCAGCGGCTTCTGCGTGGTGCTGTCCACCGGCCACATGAAGTGCTGGGGGGACAACTTCTACGGCGAGCTGGGCGCCGGGACGACAGCGGCGACTTCCACCGTGCCGGTGCCGGTCAAGAACATCAGCACCGCCACCGCCGTTTTCGGCGGACAGGCCGCATTCTGCGCACGGCTGTCGACCAGCCACCTGGACTGCTGGGGCTTCGGCGGCACCGGCCAGCTCGGCGACGGGGCGTCCGCCAACTCGAATGTGCCGGTCGCGGTCCGCAACATCAGCAACGCCACCACGATGATCAGCGGCTACGACAGCTTCTGCACGCGGCTGTCGACCAGCCACGTGGACTGCTGGGGCAGCGGCGCCACCGGCCAGCTCGGCGACGGGTCCGTCCAAAGCTCCAACGTTCCAGTACCCGTCCAGGCGGCGAGCTGACCTGCGGTCCGCATCATGCGTGCGGCGCGGCGGCGTACTCGCTCGCCTGCAGCCAGGGCTCCACCCGCACGAACCACAGCCGCAACGGCCCGAATGGCGGCTGCCGCACTAGGCATGATCATCGACACTGCGGCGGGGTCCGCCATCCATGGTGATCTTCTCGTGGTGGCTCAGTCCCGCAGGCGGCTGACGATGATGGCGACGACGATTACTGCCGCCACTATTACCCCGAGCCCTATCACCATGGCCAGCCCTCCCGCCGGTCTCGCGCGGGTACCAGCATGCCTGACGGCTGTCGGAGTGGCCACCGGACCGGAACCGCTAACCAGTTATCTCGCTGGCTAGCTCGGCGTCGGCCAAGGCCATGTCCTTACCCAGGTCTTCGGGGCTGTAGGCGTGGATCGTAGGCTCGCGCTGGGCGCACCAGGTCACGCTGCCATCAAGCGCGTTCGGCACGTACCAGACCCGCCAGCCAGGGTGGTTCTTCATCAACGCGTTGCGCCGGGCTTCGAGGACATGGAACGGAGGCACGGGTGATCCCTTCCGGCGGTGCTATGCGGGCCAGAACTCTGCCTGAAGCCTACATCTAGTTCACTTGGTTAACCAGGCGAACCCTGCGCACCGGGATGACCTGGACATACACATAGTTTGTGATCATGACCATCGACCCCATGTCCGGGGTGCCCGTATACCGGCAGCTAGCTGACCTGCTGCGGCAGCAAATCACTAGCGGGGTAATCCCGCCGCGTACTCCGCTGCCGTCCGCGAAGACTCTGTCTCAGCAGCACGGCATAGCGGTCGGCACGGTCATGCACGCATTCGAGGTCCTGAGGACTGAGGGCTTGATACGGACAATCCCTGGCCGCGGGATGTTCGTCGTGCCACCCAACGAACGCCTCGCATAGCTGCCTTTCGTGGCAGGCGGCCGGGCTGGTTAATCGGTTGCGGCGCGGTGGGGGGCGGCCGAAAGTGGCGGAATGGGCTTCTTTGATGAACTTCCGGACATCGAGCCGGAACAACCCGCGCCGCATAGACCGTGGGACCTGCCCAAAGCGGCTGCCGAAGGCGATGTCCCACGTGAACAAGGCGCGGGTGCCGGACACCGCGGTGTGGGTACAGACCATCATCGCCGCGCTGTTCACGCTGCTGGCCTTCGTGGTGATCCCGAGCATCACCAGCGGCAGCTCGATAGAAGCCGAGACCAAGATCTACGATGTGCTGCAGGCGGCGGTCACCGTGATCTGGTGCATCTCGATCGTGATCCTGTTCGTGGACATCCTGATCATCCTGCGCCGCTTCCAGGCCCAGTTCCAGGCGCGCAGGATCGCCCACCCGGCGGTGTTCTGGGCCTGCTCGATCATCGGCGGACTCGCGTCGCTGGTCGGGGTTATCGCCACGCTGTCCGGCTCGTGGACCCCGCTGATCAGCAACAGCGCGGGCTCGATCACCGTGCTCGGGGCGACGATCACCTACGGCACCTGGTTCTGGTGGATCGGCGGGATCACGCTGGCCTCGCTGGCCGTGGCCGCGCTGCTTTACCTGGCCGGCCGGATGAGCGGGAACGGCGCGGAGCCGCTTCCGGCGGGCGCTGGGCGGCACGGGGCAGCGGGCACCGATGGCTGACCGCGGCGCGATCGGCGAGGCCGGCGCGGAGATGGTGCGCCGCGTGTACCGGCTGCCCGAATCCCGAGAGGCAAAACGCACCCCTGGGTGAGGGCGTGCCTGCTGCCTGCGATTCCATCACAGACACGCAGGTCAAGAACGGCCGATAAGGTCATGCCGCCATACCCGGCGTGCCATGATTAACGGCATTGACCAGGGACGTCGCGGCATAACCCGAGGTGGGGCCGTTCCGGGGGCGCGTCGCAAAGGTGGGAGTTTCACGCGTCGTAAGGGCGGGAGTTTCAGTTGGTACAAGTTCACAATTTTTCGTATGGCCTGCTCAACCCGGTACTGGCCTATCTCATCTCCTGCCTGGGCTGTTTCCTCGGGCTGCAGTGCTCGGCCAGGGCAAGGGCGATGGAAGGCGGCGCGCGGGCCCGGTGGCTGCTGCTGGCGGCGGTATCGATCGGGATGACCGGCATCTGGGTCATGCACTTCATCGCGATGCTCGGCTACACCATCATGGGTCAGGCGATCAGCTACAACGTGCCGGTCACGATCCTGAGCATGGTAATAGCCATCGCGGTGGTCGCCGTGGGCCTGTTCATCGTCGGATTCGGCCCCGCCGGCGACTGGCGCCGCCTGCTGCTCGGCGGCTCGATCCTCGGAATCGGCGTCGCGGGGATGCACTACATGGGCATGTGGGCGATGCGGATGCCGGACACGATGAGCTACAGCCCGGGCCTGTTCATCCTCTCGGTGATCATCGCCATGGTCGCGGGAACCGCCGCCCTGTGGTGCGCGAACACGCTGAACGGCCTGACCGCCACGTTCGCCGCCTCGCTGATCATGGGCGTCGCCGTGAGCGGCATGCATTACACCGGCATGGCCGCGCTGCATGTGTACCACGCGCCCGGCGGCGGGATGCTGGCCATGGGTGCCGGCGCCAGCGCAACCTCGTTCCTGCTGCCACTGATTCTGGGCATCAGCATCGTGACGTTCCTGGTGACCGCGATCGTCACGATGGCCCCCACGGCCGAGGAGATGCGCGAGGACGCCGCGCTGATGGAGCGGATCGCGACGTTGTCCAAGAGCCTGGACCAGCCGCAGCAGCGCCGGTTAGCCGCCCGGGCCTGACGGCCAAGCCCCGGACCCCACGGCCCGGAGCCCGGAGCCCTGCGGGCCCGGGGCGGTAGCATTACGCGCCGGGTCGGAATCCCGATCAGTGGCGGGGCCCACCTGCTGACCGTGACTTCATCGCGGAATTTGTCTGGGGGTGAGCGCCGTGCCAGGCAGCGAAAAGATAGCGCACAAGCCGTCCTCCATCGAGCGCATCCAGCGATTGGAGAGGCTGGAGTGGGAACGCCTCGAAGGGAAAAGGGCTAAAGAAGAGCGGCGGCGCCAGGCCGTCGCCGGGGCCAAGCCCACCGGCAGCCGTCACGAACTCGTCGAGGATATTGAGCGGGTTACCAAATATCCGATGACCTTGCTGGGGCTCGCCTGGCTGGTCATTGGGATCATCGTGGTCACGACCGGCGTCAGCGGCACTGCCTCGACCGTCATGGTGGGCATTCTCTTCACGTTGTGGGTCATCCTGCTGGTGGAGTACCTGGTCCGCTTGGTGATCACCCCTGATCGCCGGGGTTATCTCAAGCGGCGATGGGTTGAGCCGGTGACTGTGGTGGCCCCCCCACTCCAGGGCTGGCGCTTCGTCGGAATCGAGAAGATGTGCCTGCTCATCCACGAAGGGGCACTGAGGGTAGAGGCCATACTCAAGCACCACAGTCTCTTCCGGGTACTTATCGCCGCCGCCGGAACCCTCATGGCCGGGGCCTGGCTGGTCCTGCTCTTCGAGGAAAATGCCAAACAAAGCAACATCCACAATTACCCCGACGCTCTATGGTGGGCCATCGTCACCGTGACCACCGTGGGTTATGGTGACCGGTATCCCATGACAACTGGTGGCCGGGTCGTCGCTGGTGTCCTCATGCTGGTGGGAATCGGCCTCATTGGCGTGCTCACCGCCACGGTTGCTTCGCTGTTCATCAAGGAGCACACCGACGCGAACAGGCAGGTGTACCAAAAGGGCCACGCCGACCTCGGCCAGCGGCTGTCGGTGATAAGCGACCGGTTGGCCGATGTCGAGCGCCGCCTCGGCGCCACGCCAGCCGATATCGCCGCCGTGGACGCGGCCGCGGATGCCGAGGCCGTCGCAGACGGGCCGATCGAGCCCGATAAAGAGGCGTCCATCTCCTGAGCGTCCCTCTTCTGAGCGTGAAAGCATCTGCCCATGAAAGGGACGCTCATACAAAACGGCAAGGCCACCGGCGCCAGCCAGCAGGGGATTGAACAGGCTCTGGCCGATGGCGCGTTCTTCTGGCTCGATCTTGACATCCACGACCCAGGACCCGATGACGACGTCAGCGGTTTGCTGACAAACACTTTTCACTTCCATCCGCTGGCCGTCGAGGCGGCAGACCGGTTCGGCCAGCGGGCACGCATCGACGACTACGGCGACTTCGTCCATGTCATCACGTTCGGCATCGCCGACGACGGAAAGAGCGTGGCGGAGGTGCACTGCTTCATCACCGGGAAGGTCATCATCAGCATCCACCAGGGGAACTGCCCGGCCCTGGCCGCAGTGCACGAACGCATCCGCAACCATCATTCTGCGAAGGTGGCCGCGCCGCAGGTTGTGATCTTCTACCTGATCATGGATACCTTGGTCGACTCCTTCTTCCCGGTGCTGTCCGACTTCGACGACGCGATCGACAACCTCGAGAGCGCCATACTGAAGAACCCAACCGAGGAACAACTGGGAACGCTCTTCGAGATGAAGCGGGAGGTCATGACCGTCCGCAAGGTCATCACGCCGCAACGGGACATGATCGCCAGCCTCAACGCCGACATGGTGTCGATCCCCGGGATGACCGACCAGGGTACGGCGTACTTCCGTAACCTCTACGACCACTTGATCCGCATCAGTGACATGGTGGATGGATACCGCGACCTGATCAGCGGTGCCATGGATACACATCTGTCGATGGTGTCCAACCGGTTGAACGTGGTCATGAAGCAGTTGGCCATCATAGCCACCGTCTTTCTCCCCCTGGGATTTCTCACCGGGTTCTTCGGGCAGAACTTCGCCTGGCCGATCACACATTTGCAGAACGGGTTCGGTGATTGGATTTTCCTTGGCATCGGCTCCGAATTGGTTGCGATCGTCCTCCTGTTCATACTTTTCAGGCGGCGCGGCTGGCTCGGAAGCGGACCCACAGCTTGATTGCCCGCGAGCGGAGAGCATGACGGGCGTGAGGCAGATCCCGGCGGAACTGGCGGCCGGCTGAGGCGATCCGGCGCGCCGCGGGAACCAGCCCAGGTGCCGCCGCGTCCAAGCGGTGTCCCATTCCCACATGACGCCGGAGCGGCACCATGGCCGTCCAGTTCTCCCCAGTCCAGCGCGCGGCCGCGGCGGTTGTGGCCTCAGCCGGCCTGCTCATCGCCGCGTTCGCCCTCGGCGTCGGCCAGGGCGGTGCCGCGCCCGCCGCGGCCAGCGATGCCGCGGGCAACACCGCGGTGACCACCGCCGTGCCCGCCGCGGGCGCCGCCCGCATCACGGTCACCGGTAGCGGCAACGTATCCGGCGTCCCGAACCAGCTGTCCCTGTCGATGGGCGTGCAGACCAGCGCAGGCTCGGTGGCCACCGCGCTGCGCCAGGCCAACGCGGCGGCGCGGTCGGTCGCGGCCGTGCTCCGCAGGAGCGGGGTCGCGGCCTCCGACATCCAGACCTCGGGCTTGTCGATATACCCGAACTACTCCAATAGCTCGGGCGTGCCCAGCGGATACCAGGTCAGCGAGCAGCTCACGATCACCCTGCGCCGCCTGTCGGTGGCCGGCAGCCAGATCAGCGCGGCGGCACGGGCCGGCGGCAACGCCACGACGATCGACGGTGTGTCGCTCAACCTGTCCGACACCAGCACGCTGCTCGCCTCGGCGCGGGAGAAGGCCGTGGCGGACGCCAAGGCCAAGGCCGCGGCCTATGCCCACGCGCTCGGCCGCCCGCTCGGCGCGGTGGTAAGCATGTCGGAGGCGACGCCCGCCGTACCGTTCCAGCCGCTGCCCATGGCGGCATCCGCGAGCGGGAGTCGCGCCCCCAGCCCCGTCCCGGTTCACCCCGGAACACAGCAGCTCAGCGTCACCGTCACCGTGGTCTTCGCGCTTGCCTAGGGCCATGAAGGTGAACTCGGCGGATTGGCGGAGTTCCTGAACGCCGGCCCTCTTCCGCCGGCGTGATCACGACGACCTGCTGGCGGATCCGGATCGTGATGGCAGGATGACGTCATGGATCCCAGCATCCGGCTGAAGTCCCCCAAAGGACGCTGGGTGCTGCTGGCGACGGTGCTTGGCTCCGGGGTTGCGTTTCTGGACTCCACCGTCGTCAACGTCGCCCTCCCGACGATTGGCGAAGAGCTGCACGCGACGGTCGCCGAGCTGCAGTGGATAGTGAATGCCTACACGCTCACGCTTGCCGGGCTGATCCTTCTCGGCGGCTCGCTTGGCGACCGGTACGGCAGGCGCCGGGTGTTCGTGCTCGGCGTGATCTGGTTCGCGGTGGCCTCCGCGCTGTGCGCCGCCGCGGTGGACGTGCAGATGCTGATCGCGGCACGGGCTCTGGAAGGGATCGGCGGCGCGCTGCTCACGCCCGGTTCGCTGGCGATCATCCAGGCCTCGTTCGTGCAAGAGGACCGGCCGAAAGCGGTGGGTGCCTGGTCCGGGCTGGGCGGCGTCGCGGGCGCGATCGGGCCGTTCATTGGTGGCTGGCTGGTGAGCGCGGCGGGCTGGCGCTGGGTGTTCCTGATCAACCTGCCGCTGGCGGCGATCGTGGTGGTGGTGGCTGTCCGGCACGTCCCGGAGACCAGGGATGAGACCTCGCAGGGCCGGTTCGACGTGCGCGGCGCGGCGCTCGCCGCACTCGCGCTGGCCGGGATCACGTACGCGCTGACTGAGGCGCAGCAGCCGGGAGTATCGCGGGTAGCGGTCATCGTGGCGGCGGTGCTCGGCGTGGCGTGCGGCGCGGGGTTCGTGCTGACCGAACGCGAGCGCACTCGCACCGGCAACCCGCAGGCCATGGTGCCGCTGGACGTGTTCGCGTCGAAGGAGTTCACCGCGGTCAACGTGGTCACGTTCGTGGTGTACGGCGGGATGGGCGTGGTGTTCTTCCTGTTTGTGGTGACGCTCCAGGTCGTCGCCGGTTATTCGCCGATCGCGGCGGGTGCGTCGATGGTGCCGGTCACGCTCCTCATGCTGCTGCTGTCCGCGCGGGCCGGCGCGCTGGCCCAGAAGATCGGCCCGCGGATCCCGATGACCGCTGGGCTGGTGGTGGTCACGATCGGGATGGTACTGATGACCCGGATCGGGCTGCACACCTCGTACCTGACCGAGGTGCTGCCCGCGGTCGTGGTGTTCGGGGTGGGCCTGGCCGGCGTGGTGGCGCCGCTCACCGCAACCGTGCTGGCGACGGCGGACGTGCGGCACGCCGGAGTGGCCAGCGGGGTCAACAACGCAGTCGCCCGGGCGGCGTCGCTGCTGTTCGTCGCCGCGATCCCGCCGCTGGCCGGCCTGACCGGCGACGCCCAGTCGCACCCGCTGGTGTTTCTGCACGGCTTCCGGATCGCGATCCTGGCCAGCGCCGCGCTGGTCGCCTCCGGCGCGGTGCTGTCGTTCTTCACGATCCGCGACGACGCGCTGCGCGTGGCACCGACCGCTGCCAAGCCCCAGTGCACGGTCAACTGCGCGGTCGGCGCGCCGCCCTTGGAGCCCGGCGTGCCCAAGGCGGCCTGACGCAGCGCTGGCGCAGGCACCGGGGGGGCCGGTAGGCTTCCGGCGTGCGCAGGATCAGGAACCAGTGGTGGCGCCGCCCCTGAGGCGGTGACTGGTTCGCGCACGTAACGACCAGAGGCGATCGCCCGGCAGCGGCGGTCGCTTCTCGCGTCCGGGCACCGGGCCCAACACAGGGGAGCACCACGTGGACCCGGCAGGACAGGCGGACCCGGCGGCAGCGGGCGGACCAGCACAACCGAACGGCTCTGTCTCTGCTGCCCGGGTGCCGGGCACCAGGCGCGCCGAGTCGGTCACCCGCGGCGGGGTGCGGGTGACCCGTACCGAGGAGGCGTTCCGCGCCGACGACATCGATCAGGTGTGCGCGCAGGTGGACGGGCGGCGCGGCGGGGTGCTCAGCTCCGGCATGGAGTACCCGGGCAGGTACAGCCGCTGGCACCTGGCCTACGTGAACCCCTGCGCGGAGATCGTAGCGAGAGGAAGGCTGGTCACCGCCCGCGCGCTGAACCGGCGCGGCGCGGTGCTGCTGCCCGTGCTTCGCGCCGCGCTGGCCCGGGCCGGCGAGCCCGTGGCGGCGCCAGGCCCGGACGAGGTCAGCGTGACGATCCCCGAGCCGGCCGGGCTGGTCGCGGAGGAGGACCGGAGCAGGCGCCCGACGGTGTTCTCCGCGGTGCGCGAGGTCATCGCCGCGTTCGCGGGCGACGACCCGCACCTGGGCCTGTACGGCGCGTTCGGCTACGACCTGGCGTTCCAGTTCGAGCCGGTCACGCCGCGCATCGACCGCCCCGCTGGCCGGCGCGACCTGGTGCTGCACCTGCCCGACGAATTGTTCGTGGTGGACCGCAAGCGGGAGACGGCGGCGCGCTACGCCTACGAGTTCACCGTCGACGGCGTATCCACCCAGGGCCTGCCACGGGACACCCCGCCCGCCTCCCCATCCCCCTTCACGTCCGGCGGAACCGGGCGGGCCGTGGGAAGCGTAGAGCATGAAAAACACCCGGAGCCGGGGGCCTTCGCGCGCATTGTCGGCCTGGCCAAGGAGCGTTTCGTCCGCGGCGACCTGTTCGAGGTGGTGCCCAGCCAGGCGTTCCGCGCGCCGTGCGCGTCGGCCGCCGCGTTCTACCAGGCGCTGCGCAGGCGCAACCCGGCGCCGTATGAGTTCTTCTTCAACCTGGGCGAGGGGGAGTGCCTGGCCGGGGCGTCGCCGGAGATGTACGTGCGGGTGACCGGGGACCGGGTGGAGACCTGCCCGATCTCCGGCACGATCCGGCGCGGCACCGACCCGCTGGAGGACGCGGAGAACATCCGCGCGCTGCTCAACTCGGCCAAGGAAGAGTCCGAGCTGACCATGTGCACCGACGTGGACCGCAACGACAAGTCGCGGGTCTGTGTGCCGGGCAGCGTCCGGGTGATCGGGCGGCGGCAGATCGAGATGTACAGCCGGCTCATCCACACGGTCGACCACATTGAGGGCCGGCTGCGGCCCGGGCTCGACGCGCTGGACGCGTTCCTCACCCACATGTGGGCGGTCACCGTCACCGGCGCGCCCAAGACCTGGGCCATGCAGTTCATCGAGGACCACGAGAAGGCGCCGCGCCGCTGGTACGGCGGGGCCGTCGGGTGGATCGGCTTCGACGGCAACATGAACACCGGCCTGACGCTGCGCACCGCGCACATCGAGCGCGGCGTGGCCACCGTGCGCGCCGGGGCGACGCTGCTGTTCGACTCCGACCCGGCTGCCGAGGAGAAAGAGACCGAGCTGAAGGCGCGGGCCCTGCTGGAAACGCTGGCCGAGACCGCCACCGCGGCTTCTTCTGCTGCCGAACGCTCCACGGGGCCGGCCGCCGCCCGCTCCGCGGAACCGCCGCCCGGCGCTGGCCTGCGGGTGCTGCTCGTCGACCACCAGGACTCGTTCGTGCACACGCTGGCGGGCTACTTCGCCGAGCAGGGCGCCCAGGTCACCACCCTGCGCGCGGGGTTCCCCGCCGCGGCGCTCGACGACTACCGGCCCGACCTGGTGGTGCTGTCACCCGGGCCGGGGCGCCCGTCGGACTTCGACTGCGACGCCCTGCTCACCGAACTCGACGCGCGGGGGCTGCCCGCGTTCGGCGTGTGCCTGGGCCTGCAGGCGATGGTGGAGCACGCCGGGGGCGAACTGGCGCTGCTGGCCGAGCCGGCCCACGGCAAACCGGGCACGGTGCTGCGGCTCTCCGATGACGGCGACGGGCTGCTGGCTGGGCTGCCCGCGGACTTCATCGCGGCCAGGTACCACTCGCTGCATGCTGTTGCTGGCCAGGTCAAGGGCGGGTTCACGGTGACCGCGGTGACGCCGGACGGCGCGGTGATGGCGATCGAGGACGCCGCGGCGGGCCGTTGGGGCGTGCAATTCCACCCGGAATCGATCCTGACGGCGGCGGGCGGCACAGGCCGCCAGGTGATCGCGAACGTGCTGCGCCTGTGCGCCGCCCGCCAGCGCGCCACCGCCGGCCGCTGAGCCGGCGCCCGGCCGTGGGCCGTGGTCAGGGGGCGATGCCCAGCCGGGCGGCCTCGCGGGCCGCGGCGGTCCGGGACGAGACGCCGACCTTGGCCAGGACCGCGGACACGTGGTGGTGCACGGTCCGTTCGGAGATGAACAGCCGCCGGGAGATCTCCCGGTCGGGCAGGCCCTGCGAGAGCAGCGCCAGGACCTCCTGCTCGCGGGCGGTGAGCCCGGCCGGGGCGGCCCGGGTGGCCGCGCGGGGCCCGCGCGGGATCGAGGTCATGCCGAGTTCTCTCATCCGCCGCCTGGCCGCGGCAGCGGTCGCGCGGGCACCGAGGTCGTCAAGCACGGTGAGGGCCGCCCGGAGTTCAGCGTCCTCTCGCGCGGCAACGATCCGCGTCAGAGCGGCGTCGTAGGTGCGGCCGAGCCGCTCCCAGGCGGCGGCGCTGCCCCGCCAGTCGCCCGCGATTTCCAGCGCGTACGGCTCCGGCAGGCCGTCCGGCAGGTCCAGCCCCGTACCGAGCCGCCACAGCCAGATCGCCAGCGACCCGAGCTGCCATGGATCCACTCGGCCGAGCGCCTGTTCGTAGGCCTCCCTTGCCTCTTGGGCGGCGAGGTCCGGCTGGCCCGACACCCACAGCAGCTCCACCCGCACAGCCCGGACCTGCGCGACCCATCCCGGCGAGACGATCCCCGCGGCCAGGGCTGCCGAGGAATCCAGGAGCTCGGCATCGCCAGGTTCACCGCGGCGACCGCGGATCGTGCCGAGGACCCGCAGCGGGTAGAGCTGATTCGAGGCCGAGACACCCGGAATGGCGAGCACCTCATTGCAGAGATCCACGGCCTCGTCCCAGCGCCCGAGCAGCAGCAACGTATCCGCCTGGGCGCCATGCATGCAGCGCGTGCGCCAGCGCAGCTCGCGCCCTTCGCAGAAGGCCGTGCCCGCGCCGTAACAGCGCTGTGCCTCTTCCAGCCGCTGCACCTTGACGAGGTTGTCCTGCAGGGCAACGTAAGCGCTGGCCGCTTCCTGCTCCAGGTTGGCGTCGAGCGCGAGCCGGAGGGCCTGCTCGATCGAGCCGATCTCGTCCTGGCCACTGTCGACGAGGAGGACACCCGTCGCCACCAGGGCCTGGCTCACGACATCGTCGCGGCCCAGCCGCTTGCCGAGGTCGAGCGTCCGGGCGACGCCGTCGAGGGCCTCGGCCCGCCGTCCCGTATCCCACCTGCCGAAGGCCACGCCGAGCTGCGCCATCGCCAGCTCCGGGCCGGGCGGCAGCGGCTGCAGCACACGCAGCGACTCCTCGGCGGCCCGGATGCTCTCTTCCCCGCGGCACTGCTGCCACAGGACGCCGGAGAGCACGCCCAGGTCCGCGCCCACGCGCATGGTGTCGGCCAGCTCGCGCCGGATCTGCACGGCGGTGCGCAACGCCGCCTCGCTTTCCTCCAGCCGGTCGAGCAGCGAGCACTCGGCTGCGAGTCCCTCGTGCAGGCCGGCCAGGCCCGCCAGGTCGGCGGTATCGGCGTAGCGCAGCGCCCGCTGGTACTGCGCGGCCGCCTCGCGGTGGGCACCCAGTGCCGCCGACCGGCGGGCCGCCTCCAGGGCGTACTTCCGGATCGCGGCAACGTCGCCGGCGCCTTCGGCGTGGTGGGCCAGCACGGCGGGGTCGGTGTTGCCCGCGTCCCCAAGCACACGCAGCAGCCTTGCGTGCAGCTCACCTCGGCGATGCGGCGGTATCGCCTCCTCCACCGCCATCCGGGCCAGTTCGTGCCGGAACTGCACCGTCCTCGCGCCGGCCGTGAGCAGGCCGGTCCTCAGGCAGTCGTCCAGCGGCGCCGCTGACCCGCCGAGAACTGATGCGAGGACTTCCCGGTCGATACTGGTCCCGATGACGGCGGCCGCCTGCAGGGTTTCGCGGGCCGGGGCACTCGAACGGGCCAGGCGGGCGCTCACCACGTCGCGCACCGTGGGCGGGATCGCGGGCCAGCCTGCCTCGATGGCCTCGCAGACCAGGAACGGGTTGCCGCCGGTCACCCGGCACAGTTCGGCGGCGTCCACGTCCCGCCGCCCGGCCAGGGCACGGACCGCCTCATCGGACAGTGGCGGCAGGCCCATGCGCCTGGTAGCACGGTGGGTCGCGAGGTCACCGACCAGCAGCCGGAGCGGGTCGTCGCTCAGCTCGTCGTCCCGGTAGGTGACCAGAACCAGCGCCTTCATCCGGCCCAGCCGCCGCCCGGTGAACCTCAGCAGGTCGATCGTTGCCTCGTCCGCCCAGTGCACGTCCTCGATCACCGCAACGGTCAGGCCCGTCGGCGCATCGAGCTCGGCGAGGAACGCCCCGAACAGCCGGGCGGGTCCCGCGCCCTGGCCGCACAGCTCGGCAAGCTGGCCGCCCGCCTGCGCGGCGATGTCGAACAGTGGCCCCAGTGGCCGTGGTGTCAGCAGCCCATCGCACGCGCCCCAGAGCCAGCGCGCCCCGTCCAGCTGCGCCTGGAACGCCTCTACCAGCGCAGTCTTGCCGATACCCGACTCGCCCGACACCAGCACGAGCCGTCCGCTGCCGGCCCTGGCCTCGGCCGCGTATCCAGCCAGCGCGTCGAGGAACGACCCTCGCTCAAGCAACTCCATGGGCCAACCCCCGCTCGTTGCAAGGATTCTCCCCTGGGAGAGCAGAGAGCACCACTCGCTGCTACGGATCCGCACTCCCCGCGGGGGCGCCGAAGCTGATCACGGCCCAGTCGCTGATCGGGCGGTAGCCGAGGCGCTGGTACAGGGTGTTGCTCGTGGGGTTCTCCAGGTCGGTGAACAGCACCACACCCTCGGCGCCGTCGTCCAGTGCGGCCTGGGTGATCGCGGCCGTGGCCGCGCCGCCGAATCCGCGGCCGCGCTGGTCCGGCGGCGTATAGACCGGGCCGACCCGGGCCTGCCCAGCGGCGGGCTGGTTGCGCCCGGCCAGCGACACCGGCCTGCCCTCGTGCTCCCAGAGCACCAGCCCGCCCCAAGCGACCCGGTCGTTCACCACCCGCTCCGACTCATTCGGCCCGGCCGGCTGCGCCTCGTCCTGGAACGCGTTGAGCCAGGCCAGCAGCAGGCCGCGGTCCGTGGCATCCGCGGTCCTGGCCGTGCCGGGCGGCAGCGGGTCCGGCGGGAGCAGCGTGTCCAGCGCATACAGCCGCATCCGCAGGCCGGTGTGTGCGGGCTGGCCGGTGTGTTCCCGCCACGCGGCGGCGAAGGCCGCGCCGAGGGCCGGCATGGCGGTGACCCCGGGGGCCTGATGGCCCCGGCCCGCCAGGTCCGCCGCGAGCCCGGCGGCGGCCGCGGCGGTCATGTCCGTCAGCACCACCGGGTAGGGCGGGGTGTGCATAAAGGCCGCCGCGACGCTGTCGTCGGAGCTCGCCAGCCAGCCGAACACCGGGGTGACGTCCCCGAACGCGGCCGCACCCTTGGCCCGCAGCGACTCCATCGCGGTGAGCATGATCGTGTTCGCCGCGGGGCGGACGCGCAGGAAGCCGCCCGCGGTGGTGAGGAAGGTATCCAGGTCCTCGGTGAGCTGCCAGGCCATGCTCCATCATCGGCAGCCGGGCGGGCGGCTGCATCCCATTTACCGGCGGGGCAGCCAGACAGCGGGTCCGCGGATCGGCGAGGATGTGAGGCAGTGTCGACGGGGCAGGGAGGCCGGCCGTGGAGTACCGTCCGCCGGGGGAGCGAGAGCCCGACTCTCAGTACCGGCTGCTGCTTGACCGGGTCGTGTCCAGCGGGGTGAGCGTGCCCACCCGGCAGGGGCCCGCGGCGCTGACGCTCATGCAGCAGGCGATGCGTTTCGACCTGGCCAACGGCTTCCCGCTGATCACCGAGCGCAGCCTGAGGTCGTTCTGGCGCAAGTCCATCGGCGAGCTGTGCGCGTTCATCAACGGGGCGACGACGCTCGCCGAGCTGGCCGAGTTCGGCTGCGACTGGTGGGGCCCGTGGGCCACGCCGGAGAAGACGTCGTCGCGCGGGCTTGCGCCGGGGAGCCTCGGGCCCGGGTCCTACGGCGGCGCGTTCCGTGACTTCCCCACGGCCGAGGGGCCGGGATTCGACCAGTTCCAGCACCTGGTGGAGCAGCTCACCGAGCTGCCGGGGGACCGGACCCACTTCGTCTCCCCGTGGATCCCGCAATATCAGGTCCGCGGCACGGGCAAGACGCCGAAGACCACGATCGCGCCTTGCCACGGCTGGGTGCACGTGCGGGTGCTGGCGGGCGGCCTGCACCTGCACATGTTCCAGCGCTCGGGGGACGTGCCCGTCGGCGTGCCGGCCAACATGATCCAGTACGCCGCGCTGCTGCTCATGCTGGAGCAGCTCACCGGCATCCCGGCCGTGGCCTACTACCACACGATCTCCGACGCGCACGTCTACGAGAACCAGCGGGACGCGGTCGCGGTCATGCTGGAGCGCGAGCCGCGCCGGCTGCCCACGGTCCAGATCACCGAGGACGGGCGGAAGGTCACCGACATCCACGAGTTCCGCGCGGAGCACTTCGAGGTCAGCGACTACGACCCGCACCCGGCGATCTCGTCCATCCCGGTTTCCCCATGATCGTTTCGCTGGTCGTGGCGGCGTCGGCCAACGAGATCATCGGGGCCGATGGGGCGCTGCCCTGGCACCTGCCCGGGGATCTGCGCCGGTTCCGCGAGCTGACCACCGGGCACGTGGTGGTCATGGGCCGGCTTACCTATCAGTCGATCCTCGACCGGCTCGGGCACCCGCTGACCGGCCGGACCTCGGTCGTGGTGAGCCGGACCCTCGGCGAAACCGGCTACCCGGAGGTCCTCGTGGCCAGGTCGCTCCCCGAGGCGCTGGCCCTGGCCGAGACGCTCGCGGCCCAGGCCGGGGACGGTGAGTTCTTCGTCATCGGCGGGGAGTCGGTCTACCGCGACGTGCTGCCGCACGCCGACCGCGTGTATCTGACCCGGGTGCACGGCGAGGTGGCGGGGGACCGGGCGATGCCCGACGGCTGGCTGGCCGAGTTCGAGCTGGCCGGCCGGGACGACGAGGCCGGTGCGCAGGGCCCACTGCCGTATTCGTTCCTGGACTACCGGCGGGCGGCGCGGTGAGCCTGTACTGCTTCGAGAACGTGCGGACACCCGAGCAGCAGGCCGAGATGGCCCGGCTCGACGCCGCGGGGATCTGCCTGTTCTGCCCGGAGCACCTGGCCAGCCATGCGCAGCAGCGGATCCTGCTGTCCACCGAGCACTGGAGCGTCACCCCGAACGCGTTCCCGTACCAGGGCACGAGCCTGCACCTCCTGCTCGTGCCCGACCAGCATGCCGGAGACCTGCTAGAACTCAGCGATGAGGTGCGCAGCGACTTCTGGGTGGCGCTCGCGGCCACGGCGGAGGCCTCTGGGGTGCGGCACTACGGCCTGGGTGTCCGCAACGGTGACTGCCGCTTCACCGGCGCGACCATCGCCCACGTACACGCGCACGTGCTGGTTGGCTCGGACGATCCGGGCGCGCCGCCGGTGCGGATGAGGTTCAGCTCCCGGCGCGAGTATCCACCCAGATCAGGCTGATACCCCGGGCGCGCAGCGTCTGCTCGCCGTCGAGCACCGAGTACCGGCCGGCGAAGAAGCACCGGGCGAACCCGGCCTCGGCGATGAGCCGGGCACACGCCGGGCACGGGAACGTCGTGGTGTAGAGGTCGGCACCGGCCAGGCTGGTCCCGTCCCTGGCAGCGGCGGCGATCAGGGACGCCTCGGCGTGGATCGCCGTGGACAGGTCCGCCCGGACGCCGCGTTCGAACGCGTCCCTCGGATCCCCGTTGAGGTAGGGGGCGTACTCGGTCGGCTGATGGTGGTTCCAGGCACAGCCGAGCACCTGCCCGGCCCGGGTGGCCACCGCCCCCACCTGCCGCCACCAGTCCGAACTGCGCCCGGCCAGGGCCTGGGCCCGGCCAAGCAGTTCGCGGGGAAGCTCGGCAGCCGTGATCTCGCCGTCGAAGCTGACGGGCGCCTTGGCGGTGGCCCAGTCCCGGTCCCAGCGCAGGAACGTCCGGTCGAACACCAGGCTCCGCCCGGTGCCGAGGCCATACCGGTCCGCGATGTCCCGCATGACCTCCTCGTCGGGCAGCACCAGGGGATCGCCGGTGACCGCGCCGGCCAGATCCGCGGGCTCCACCACGCGGATGCTGGCATCGCCGCTGACCAGCCGGAGGTAGCTGGCTGCCCGCGCCGCGGGCAGGGCCCGGATGTCCTTGGCCAGGCTGGGATAGTCCGCGGTGAACCCGTGCCCGAGGAGCAGGATTCCGGCCGCGTCGGAGTGCTTGCGCAGGAAGGCCTCGTATCCCGCATGGATCACCGGGAGATAGAGCAGTACCTGCTTCACGGGGAGGCCGGCGACCTGCCCGGCTCGCCGCCGTCGGCGGGCCCGCCCGCCTCGCCGGCCGGCGGATCCCACGGCTCGGGCAGGCCGAGCTGGATCCGGCGCAGCCTGGCCGAGGTGCTCACGGTCGCCATCCGCTCCAGCACCGCCACCCGCCCGCAGTACCGCTCCTCAAGCTCGGAGATCTCGGCGGGCGAGTAGGTGTCGGCGGTGGCCACCAGCACATCCGGGCGGATGGTCTTGATCAGCCGCCACCGCTCGTCGGCCAGGTGCTTGAGCGTGACCAGGCCCACGCCGCGCTGGTGTGTCACCATGCGCAGCCGCTCCATCTCGGGCACCGCGGGCCGGTGCGGGCCCTTGCGGTCCCGGATCTTCTCGTCACTGTCCAGGCCGACGATGAGGAAGTCACCGAAGCGGCGGGCCGCCTCAAGGTACATCGAGTGGCCCTCGTGCAGGATGTCAAAAGAGCCGCTGGTCAGTACGACCTTCAGGCCGAGCGTGCGGAGCGCGCCCACGATGGCGTGGATCTGGTCGTAATCGGGCACGTAGCGCAGGTCGAAGTTGGACGCATCCGCGAACAGCCCGCTGTTGACCAGGGCAAGCGACCCGCTCGCAACGGCCGGGCCGGTCCCGTTGCCCGTTGTCTCGCGCGTCTGTTCGTCCGCCGGCGCACCCTGTTTCACGGGGCCGATCATAGCGGCCGGGAGGCACCGGGCAGGCGGTCCGCGTGCAGGCGCGCCGCGGGCGCCGCCCAGGGACTACGTGGCGCCCGCGACGCCGATGAGGTTGCCCTCGGGGTCGGTGAAGTGGCCCACCACCAGGCCCGTCGGCGCCCGCTCGGGGCCCATCTTGCGCTTCCCGCCCAGGCTCTCGGCCTTCTGCAGGGCCGCTTCGACGTCGGGAACGCCGATGTAGAAAAGCACATGGCCGTCGTAGCCCGGGCCGCCGCCGACGCCGCCAGGGATTCCTGTCCCGTCGGCGGCCACGATGCGGTTCACGAAGCCGTAGTTCATCGGCTCCGACACCGCCTCAGCGACCGGGGAACTGGTGTCGAATTCCCATCCGAACAATTCGCCGAAGTAACTCCGGAGCTTCCCGGGGTCCTTCCCGATGATCTCGAAGTGCACAACCGGCTGTCCCATGGTTTCTCCCTTCCGCGCTCGCTACGGCGCGTTTGGGGCGCAGCCCCGGCAGTGACGACCGGCGCGGCGGGTGAGACTCATCGGCGCCGGGCCGTTAGAGCGGGGACTGGTAGCTGGAGATCCAGTGGGTCTTCAGCCAGAGCAACGCGCTAGACCAGGCGCCGGTGACCTCGAGGATGCCCACGGCCACCAGCATGGCGCCACCCGCCACGCTGAACGCGCGGGCGTGCCGCCGGGCAAAGCTGAACGCGGTGACGCCGCGCTCGAACGCCAGCGCCACGATCAGGAACGGAATACCGAGCCCGAGGCCGTACGCGACGGTCAGGATGGCGCCTCGCACGGCGGTGCCCGAGGTCATGGACAGCGTCAGCACGAACGTCAGCGTCGGGCCCACGCACGGGGTCCAGCTCAGGCCGAACAGCACGCCCAGCACCGGCGCGCCGGCCACCCCTGCGCGGGGGCGTATTGAGGGCCGCAGGATCCGCCCGGTGACCGGGATGCGGTCGAAAACCCCGGCGAACAGCAGCCCCAGCACGATCGTCAGCACGCCGAAGACCTGGGTCAGCACCACGCTGTGCCGTTGCAGCAGGGCACCGAGGCCGCCGAAGGCGACTCCCACGCTGGCGAACACGGCCGTGAAGCCGAGCACGAAAAGCAGCGTGCCGAGGACCGCGCGGTGCCTGGGCGGCCGCGCGACAGTGGCCGGCGTGCTCGGCGCCACCGTGGTGGTGGCCGGGGTGCTCGGCGCCACCGTGGTCACCGCGACGCCGGCCGGGCCTGGTGCGGTCCCGCCGCCGGGAGCGGGATCGCCACCCGTCCCGGCACCGCCGGTCTCTGCTGCCTGCTGCGCATCGACGCCGGACATGCCGGTCACGTACGAGAGGTAGCCGGGGACCAGCGGGAGCACGCAGGGGGAAAGGAACGTCACCGCGCCCGCGGCGGCCGCCACAGGGACGGCGGCCAGCAGCGGCCCATACAGGATCAGGTGCCCGATCCCGCCGCTCATGCGCTACCTCCGTGCCCTGCGCGACCCACGCCTGCCGACCACACTATGCCCGCAGCCGCGCGGCTCCGCAGAGCCGTCGGCGTCTGGTGCCCTGTTCAGGGTCCGGTGACCGCGCGAAGTTAGCGGTGTCGCGGGGGTGATTCGCTCCATCTGGTACAGCTGCCGGGGAGCGAACTCCTGGTGCCGGTGCTGGGTCACGGAAACCAAGTGGGCGTGCAGGAGAAACACGCGATGCCTGCCAGTGTGAATGTCGCCGTATTTGGCCATGAATTCGACTTCCAGGGAGCCGCGCTGCCGTCCATCGGGATCTTCGGCAGCCCCGTGGGCATCTGCGCGAGCTATGACCCGTGGAACACCCCCTGCATCATCGGGGGCTAACCCTGCTGGCCCGGGGGAGCACTCCACCTGCCCGGGGGCAAGCCCCCGGACCCCACGGCCCGAAACCCCCGCTGGCCTC
>Ga0306925_10000212_pt1 | contig 37729 bp, 44 predicted proteins | sample flu12Cox44000176_FD_203755 | JGI IMG/M metagenome (GOLD analysis project Ga0306925, IMG submission 203755) | Lab enrichment of tropical soil microbial communities from Luquillo Experimental Forest, Puerto Rico - flux8day.12C.oxic.44.000.176 (v2)... | ecosystem: Environmental > Terrestrial >... | reverse complement strand
CAATCCCTCGGTCGTGAAGTTCTCGCCGAACTGTCCGTGGACAAAATCGGTCCTCTTCAGGTGCTGCTGCCAGTAGCGATACGATTCGATCTGGTAGACGAAGACGGCTTGCTGCTCACCCCCGTGGCCGACCAAATCGCCTTGACCGTCTCCTTCCAGATTCAACCGGCTGACCCGACAGCGGCCAACCACCGGATTCTTCCAGATCGCGGTGTGTACGGTGCGACCCTTCCACGCGATATCACGCGGAAGTCCGACATTCACCGACAGCAGTCGCGCCATGTCCCGCTCCACTTTGATAGGGACCGAAAGTGCTTCCTAGCCGCTCGCAGCCGCCGCGCTCTTGGGCAGCGGTTCGGGCACAAGGAACCGGCCGATTGCTCCCGTTGAGAGCGGACCTTGTTGCCAGGACAGTCCCATGCTCTCCACCATGTACTAATGTCCGCTTTTGGCACAAAGCGGACATCACGACATGCTCAACCAATGTCCGCTTTCGGGGGCAAAGCAGACATCGCTCAGACATTCCGAAATGTCCGCTTTTGACCCAAAGCGGACATTCGCGCTCCAATTTTGCTGTGATGCACACGGCCCTAACAGTGGGACTGAAGACCTAGCGCCCGCGCATGACGTCCAAGTAAGGCCCTGCATATCTCAAGGTTTCGGCTGCATGCCCTGCAAAAAGCGAAGCGGGTTGAGCGGGCCAATGGGGATCAGTTCGAAGCTCATCATATGTGATTTACCCAAAGGCAGTTTTTCGAGCATCTCGTGAGCGACGGCCGGATCGGTGACGTTGATGATGAAGGCAACGCCCGGCTTTCCCTGTAGCGAGTACCACTGCTCGATCTTGCCATCGAGGTAGAGGTCGACAGTTTCCCGAACTTCCTCCGGTAGGACAGCAAACACCTGCGATTGTTCAAAACCGGAATTGATGGTCCCGATGGCGAGAATTTTGGTCGTCGGCGTCGTTTTCATAGCGGCTCCTTCCCAAAGCAGACGTCAGCCCCGGAAGAATATTCGGGCGACCTAACTCACATTCGCTGTCATGGACCACCCGTGAACACAAACCGCGTGCCCACGGCGGAGTGGATCACCCTATCACCGAGTTCGGCTCGGGCCAGATCGTAAAAGCGGTCACCGGTGCAGTGGCCGACGATGATGTATTTGGGATCGATGGCGCGAAATTCGGCAATCGCCTGTCGGATGTAGTCGTCGTTGAGCGGCGGCACGATGTGAAACCCGCCAATGACGGCGAGCACTTGATCAACGCCTGAGGCGGACATCGCCGCGCGCACTGTATTGATGACGCCGCGATGACTGCATGACGTGAGTACTACGAGACCACGTCCCTTCACGTTGTAGACGGTGGCGATCTCGTGATCAAAGTCGTCCGGGATGTAACCACCTGTGTTCTTTTCGGGTGGCATCTTTTCGGGAAAGCAGCCCATGCCGTCAAAAATGCCGATGATCTCCGTAGTGGGGCGCAAAGGCATCTCGAACGAAACCTGCCCGATGCGGCCGGTCGTGAAAGCGTGATCGGCGACGACAGCCGGCTCTGGCGACATCATCAGCGTTAAGCCGGAATCCAGAATAGCCTTGCGGTCGAGCGCGCCAAATTGAGCCTCACCGATGCGCCGTATGCAAAAAGCATCCTCACCGCCGACATAAAACGGGATTTCCTTTTTAAGGGAGCGACCGTGCGTCTCAAGGAACCCAACCATACCCCCAAAATGATCGTAATGTCCGTGGCTCAGGACCATTGCATCGAACGTGGATGGATCGGTCCCGATGATTGCCATGTTATTGTTGAGGACCTCGGGCGTGAATCCGAAGTCGACTAGCACATTACGCTCCTCGCCATCGGCGAAGGATTGCGCGTGCAAGGAGAGGCCCCATTCGGCGTTCAAGATGTGCCGTGGTGATCGGTCGGGATAGCTAAACGGGACTCGCCGTTCGATGGTCAAACCATCACGCGTTTCTTCAGGCACGAACAACTGAGTGAGATTGTCTGTGACGATGCGCACGGCAAGTCGATCGACTTCCGGCACATTCGTGCGCAGTCGTTTCGCCTCTCGTGTCCGCGCATTGGCGGCGAGGGTTGCCATCACTGCAGTAACGAAGCCAGCCCCGCCGACGCACAAAGGGCCCCCAGACGATACAAGCGGCGCAGCGCAATTGCATAAATTGAACAGCATAGCGGGCCTCCCTTATGCATCAAATGATGCGCGGCGTGCCTTTTGCTGTCTAGGCGGGGCTGTGCAGTTTCGCTGCAGCGCGAATGTCCGCTTTTGGCACAAAGCGGATATCACGCGACTGAGTTTCAATGTCCGCTTTTGGGGGTAAAGCGGACATCCCGGCGAGATGCGCTGAATGTCTGCTTTTGACCCAAAGCGGACATGAGCGGCTCAGGATTGATGCCGTGCAAACTGATCCCTGAACCCCATTTCGCCGGTCGCAAATCCCTGATGTAATCAGCTACTGTCAGTGTGCTCCTGGGGCTGCAATGCGACGCCGCGATTTCATCAAAGTCGTTGCTGGTTCAGCCGTTGCATGGCCTCTCGCCGCGCGCGCGCAGCAGCCATCGATGCCGGTTATCGGATTTCTTAACACGACATCCCCTGACGCTTATCGCCTGCGTGGATTCCATCAGGGGCTGAAGGAAGCCGGTTTCGTTGAGGGCGAAAACGTGGCCGTCGAATACCGCTGGGCCGATAATCAAACCGATCGGCTCCAGACGCTAGCGGCTGAATTGGTGCGGCGACAGGTAGCAGTGATCGTCGCGGGTGGTGGTTTCCCGTCGGGCCTGGCAGCAAAAACGGAAACCAAGTCCATCCCTGTTCTATTCGTCGCTGGCGAAGATCCCGTAAAGCTGGGTCTAGTCAGTAGTCTCGCAAAGCCGGACGGCAACCTGACCGGGATCAATATCATGGTGGGCGAGGTCGTCACCAAGCGACTGGAACTCCTACGTGATCTTTTGCCGAAAGCTGCTCGTATTGACGTGCTCGTCGATCCGATCAGTTCGACGACTACTGAGTCTACGTTGAGAGGAGTGGATGCTGCGGCCCAAACGATGGGGATGCAAATTCGAGCTTTCAAAGCCAGCACCATCCGCGAGATCGATGCAGCGTTCGCTGCTTTTGTGAACGAGCGACCCGATGCTCTCTTTATCGGTATCAGCCCGTTCTTGCTCGACCGGCGTGTCCAATTGGCCCAGTTGGCGGCACGTCATGCGCTCCCCGCAATCTATGCGGACCGCGAACATGCCGAAGTCGGCGGGCTGATGAGTTACGGTGCGAGCATAGGGGATGCGTATCGTCAACTTGGCGTCTATGCCGGTCGTGTCCTCAAGGGCGCTAAACCTGCGGACCTACCAGTAGTGCAATCGAGCAAGCTTGAGCTGGTTATCAATCATTCAACCGCTCGCATGCTCGGGCTCACGCTGCCGCCGACGCTGCTCAGCATTGCGGACGACGTTATCGAGTAGCGATCCTAATTGCTGCACCGCATGAGTCCGCTTTTGGCACAAAGCGGACATCGACCGGACATGCTCCGATGTCCGCTTTTGACCCAAAGCGGACATGGGCAGTGCTCCAACCCATGTGCTAGTTTGAACGGGTACGTTCCTTCCCTAGCGTGAGGGTAGGACATGAGGCGGCGGGTATTTCTAGGCATTCTCGGCTGTGCGGTGACTTGGCCGATTGCATTGCAAGCGCAATCCGCCGAGCGCGTACGAGTCCTTGGCATACTCAACATCCTCGGACCAGACGATCCGGAGGCGAAAGCTCGGACCACTGTTTTCGAACAAACTCTTCAGCAGTTAGGGTGGGTGGTCGGCCGCGATCTGAAAATCGAAACTCGTGAGGTTGGCGGCGATCTTGACCACCTTCGCCCCTACGCCGCAGAGCTAGTCGCCCTCGCGCCGGACGTGATCTTGAGTATCGGCACCTCATCGATTGGCCCGCTGCAACAGGCTACTCGCACGATCCCGATCGTGTTTATGAACGTTTCTGACCCCGTGGGTGCTGGCGTCGTCCCAAACATGGCGCATCCGGGCGGCAATACCACTGGCTTCTCAAATTTTGAGTACAGCATGGGCGGGAAATGGGTCGAATTGCTCAAGCAGATTGCGCCCCACGCTACCCGAGCCTTGGTGCTTCGTGACGCATCCACTGCGGGAGGTATCGGACAATTCGCGGCTGTTCGGTCCGCAGCGCAGACCCTTGATATCGAGCTTACGCCGGTGAGCGCGCGCGAGGCTGATGAAATAGAGCAAAACGTGGCAGCATTCGCGCGTTCCGGCAATGGCGGCGTGATCGTAACATCGGCAGGCGGTACGGCGACTCATCGCAAACTCATAATCAGCCTTGTCGCTCGCTATAAACTGCCGGCGGTTTACCCGTATCGCTATTACGCCGTAGACGGGGGCCTGATAGCTTACGGTCCAAATTCGTACGAGCAGGTTCGGCGAGCCGCTGGATATGTCGATCGCATCCTGAAGGGTGAAAAACCAGCCGACCTGCCGGTGCAAGCGCCGAACAAGTACGAACTCATTATCAATCTCAAGACCGCGAAGGCGATCGGCCTAACCATTCCGCAATCGCTGCTTGCCACAGCCGACGATGTGATCGAATGAGGCGGCGGGAGTTCATCGCGCTCGTCGCCATGGCAGCAACTTGGCCACTGGTTGCACGGTCAAGCGACCAGCTCAAGCGGATAGGCGTGCTAGTTAACAGCGTTGAGACGGAGCCAGAGCCAAAGGTCGACATTGCGGCGTTCGAGCAAGCCCTGCGCACAGTCGGCTGGAAACTCGGTCAAGACGTTACGATTGAATACCGCTGGAGTCGTCTCACTCCTGAACGGACGACTGCTCTCGGCGCGGAGCTCGCCGGTCTCAATCCGGACGTGATAGTCGCTCATACCACGGCAGCCCTAGTAGCGGTGCGCAACGCAACCAAGACCATTCCCATAATCTTCATGGCGGTTTCCGATCCGGTAACACAGGGTTTCGTAACTAACTTAGCGCATCCGGAGGGCAACATTACCGGCTTTGTCGCCTTCGAATTTTCGATCGGCAGTAAATGGATCGGATTGCTCAAGCAACTGGTGCCCAACCTCGCCCATGTTGCGATCATGTCCAATCCGGTCACGTCACCGCAATCGGGGTTTCACTTAAAATCCGTGCAGACACCCGCGCCGGCACTGGGTGTCGACGTGACGTCGCTGCCAATTCACTCTGAGACAGAAATCGAGCCAGCCATCGCCGGCTTCACTCGCCAGTCAAACGGCGGCCTCGTCATTGCGGGCGACAGTTTTCTGGCGCGCAATGCCAAGATCGTAGTCGAGGCCGCAGCGAAATATCGCCTGCCGGCTGTCTATGCCAACCCCGAGTTCATGCATGCTGGTGGGCTCATGAGCTACACCTTCGATTTTGCCGACCAATTTCGCGGCGCAGCCTATTACGTCGATCGCATTCTCAAGGGAGCAAGACCCGGCGATCTGCCGGTCCAGTTTCCGACTAAGTATAAACTCGTCATCAGCCTCAAGGCAGCGAAGGCGCTCGGACTTGAAGTGCCGATGAGCATGATGCTGACCGCCGATGAGGTAGTCGATTGACCCGGCGAAGTCCGCTTTTGGCACAAAGCGGACATCGCGACACGCTCAACCAATGTCCGCTTTCAGGGGTAAAGCGGACGTTGGCCTCACACTCTGCAATGTCTGCTTATGACCCCAAAGCGTATGTCTATTTCGAGGACGAGGCCGTCTATTCTAGAATAGTTTGCATAAAGCTTCATTGAGGGAGGAGATCGCTGCCATGAAGATCAATTATTTCGCGTCACCGTTTTGGACCTTCGGAGTGGTCGCTGCATTGGCGGCGCCGGCCCTTGCCGACAATGTGCTGACCACGCACCGTCTTTCGGCGGGACTTGCGGCCGAGGCAGTGACTGAAGCGGTCGCGGTCTGCGCCAACCAGGGGTACAAGGTTACCGCGGCGATCGTCGACACCGACGGCGTCGTTCAGGCATTGCTGCGCGGCGACGGCGCATCGATGGTTGCGTTCGCCACTGCCAGCGACAAGGCCTTTACGGTGCTTATGCTCGGCGCCTCACGCAATGAGGATTCAAGCGGTGCCATTGCCGAGCGGATTGGTAACGCTCCTTCGGCCGGTGGCCTTGCTAAGGTCGAGCATGTGCTGCTACAGCCGGGCGCGCTGCGGATCAAGATCGGTAACGAGGCCATTGCCGCAATCGGCGTCGGTGGTGCGCCTGGCGGCAATTTCGACGAAGCGTGCGCCAAGGCGGGGCTCGACAAGATCAGTGATCGCCTCAGGTAACCAGTCGCCGAATCTGATCATAAATCTTAAGACTGCCAGAACGCTCGGTATCACCATTCCGCCCCCGCGCCGACGAGGTGATCGAATAGCGAGGTTGTTTGCTGCAATGCGAATGTCTGCTTTTGGCACAAAGCGGACATCACAATTGCGCTGACGAATGTCCGCTTTTGGGGGTAAAGCGGACATTGGACGGAATGAGCGGAATGTCCGCTTATGACCCAAATCGGACATCGCGGCGTCTTCCAAATCTTAAGTAGGCGCGCTCATCGCGTGGTATCGTTGTTCCCTTGGGTAGTTCAGCAGGGAGGGGGTAAATGCCAGTTCGCGTCAACCGGCGGGACGTTATAGTCGCGCTGAGTGGAGCACTGGTGTTGCCGTCGGCGACAAGCGCACAAGAGACTGATCGCGTCCGACGTATCGGGGTGCTCATGACCGGTCCCGCCGACGACGCTGAAGGACAGTCGCGCCTCGCGGGCTTCTTGCGGGGCTTGCAAGAACTAGGATGGACCGCTGGCGGCAACCTGCGGATTGACTACCGCTGGGGTGACGATAACACCCATCGACGCCAGTACGCGGCAGAGTTGATCGCTCTCGCGCCAGAGGTGATCTTTGCCTCGACAAGTCCAAGCACGGCGGCGTTGCAGCAGGCAAGCCAAACCGTGCCGATCGTATTTGCGTCGGTCACCGACCCTGTCGGCCAAGGCTTCGTCGCGAGCCTACCGCATCCGGGCGGCAATATTACCGGCTTTGCTCTTTACGAATATGGCATCGGCACAAAATGGCTGGAGCTACTGAAAGAAATCGCACCGCACCTTACGCGAGTGGCAGTCCTTCGCGATCCCACCTTACCCTTCACGAGTGGAGAACTGGGCGCAATGCAAGGCGTGGCGCCGTCGCTCCACGTGGATGTCAGCGCTGTCAACGTTCGCGATGCTGGCGAGATCGAGCGCGGCATAGACACATTCGCTCGTCAGCCTAACGGGGGTCTAGTCACGCTGGGCAGCCCAGTAACGCTAGCCAACACTGATATGATCGTTACGCTGGCTGCGCGCCATAGACTGCCAGCGATCTACACCACGCGGTACTTCGTCACTAGCGGCGGCTTAATGTCCTATGGACCAGACCGAGTCGATTTATACCGGCGTGCAGCTGGCTACGTTGATCGTATCCTCAGGGGCGAGAAGCCGACCGACCTGCCGGTCGAGGCGCCGACTAAATACCAATTGATCATCAATCTCAAAACCGCAAAAGCACTGGACCTCAAAATTGCGCCGGCGCTACTCACTCGCGCCGACGAGGTGTTCGAATGAGGCGGCGCGAGTTCATTACGCTGCTCGGTGGCGCAGCGACATGGTCGCTAGCAGCCAACGCGCAGCAGCAGGTGCGGCGCATCGGCGTGTTGTTGGGTTTTGCCGAGAGCGACCGTGACGCGCAGTCCGGGCTCGCGCTGTTCCGGGAGGAACTTCGAAAACTCGGGTGGACGGAGGACCGCAACATCGAGATAGAGATTCGCGCGGCTGGGGGTGACGTCGAATCAATGAAACGATTCGCGAAGGAACTCGTCGCGCTTGAACCTGACCTCATTGTTACCAGTTCCACGCCCGCTACCGCGACGATGCTTCAGCAGACGCGTACCATCCCCGTGATTTTCGTGGAGGTTGGCGATCCCGTCGGAAGCGGTTTCGTCACCAGCCTAGCGCGGCCGGGCGGCCTTGTGACTGGTTTCACTCCTATTGTGGGGTCGCTGGGCGGCAAGTGGGTGGAGGTACTCAGAGATATTGCGCCGCGCGTTAAGAGGTTCACGTTATTGTTCAACCCGCCGGCAGCGCCGTTTATCGATGGTTATCTGAACCCGTTTAGAACTGCCGCCGCGTCCCACGGCGGGGAGGCGATTGTCGGTCCCGTTAACGACATGTCCGAGCTCGAATCCCGCTTTACGACACAGGGAGGCGAGCCAAATAGTGGCTTCATCGTCATACCGGACGTCTTCACAATTAGCCATGGTGCAGAAATTATTTCGCTAGCTGCTCGCTGGCGTGTCCCCACCATCTATTGGTCTCGTTCATTCACTGAAATTGGCGGACTGATCTCTTATGGCCCTCATATTCCCGATGAGTACCGGCGTGCGGCGTCGTATGTCGATCGCATCCTCAAGGGCGAGAAACCAAGCGAGCTGCCGGTTCAGGCGCCCACCAAATTCGAGCTCGTGATCAACCTCAAGACAGCCAAGGTGCTCGGCCTTGATGTGCCCTTGCATCTGCAACAGCTGGCCGACGAGGTGATCGAATGAGGCGAATGTCTGCCGATTACCGACGTGAAGGCCACGGTGCCCAAGGTTCAGGAGGGATTAAAGGCGGCCGCGTTGATGCCGGAGTCGGGAACGAACGAGAAGATGCAGCTGAAGCGCGGCAGCGTCTGTGGTTTGAACCGCACAAGCGGTTTTCCTTCAGCAGTATCTTCTCTGACTCAAGACTTCTGGTTGCGATACACACTTTCGTCGATTGAGTTGGAGCAATTGTCATGGGCGTTCTGATCGGCGGCAAATGGACTGATGGCGAACTGACACAGGAAACTAGCCAAGCCGGCCAGTTCCAAAGAGCCGAAAGCATTTTCCGCGATCGCATTACCGCGGACGGCTCGTCGGGATTCAAGGCCGAACCCGGCCGCTATCACCTTTATGTCGCGCACGGCTGCCCGTGGGCACATCGGACACTCATCTATCGTGCGATCAAAAAACTCGATGGGCTCATTTCGGTGGCTTACTCGATCCCAGGGCTAAAGAAGAACGGCTGGACCTTTGAGGACGATGCACGTTACCCGGACTGCATTCCCGACAGGATCAACAACTTCCACTATCTCTACGAGGCCTACATTGCGAGCAATCCGACCTATACCGGCAAGGTCACAGTGCCGGCGCTCTGGGATAAAAAGATGAAGAAGATCGTCAACAATGAGTCGTCCGAGATCATCCGGATGTTCAACACAGAATACAACGCCATCACCGGCGATCGTACTGACCTCTATCCGCCAGATTTGCGTGCCGAGATAGATGCGGTCAATGACCGCGTCTATCACAACGTCAACAATGGCGTTTACCGCGCGGGCTTCGCAAAGTCGCAGGCCGCCTATGAGGAGGCCTACGACGGATTATTTGCAACGCTGGACTGGTTGGAGCAACGGCTGTCGCGCCAGCGCTATTTGGTAGGTCACCAGATTACAGAAGCTGACTGGCGGCTGTTCCCGACGCTAGTGCGCTTTGACGTAGCTTATTTCTCGATCTTTAAGTGCAACAGGCAGCGTATTACTGACTACCCGAACCTATCCAACTACATGCGCGAACTATATCAAGTGCCATATGTGGCCAGCACGGTGACGCCGCGCTACTACGTGATCAACTATTATTCCATCGCGAAGGTAAATCCCGCCGGGATCATCCCAAAAGGGACACCGGTCGATCTTGACCAGCCTCACAACCGCGCAAGACTGGCCGCATAAACCCGCGCAGCTACGTCCGGCTTGAGCTGCGTTCGTCGGCCGGTGCCACCGCTTCGCGAAGCCGCGAGTTTTCCATGGAAACAGCCCTCCCGCCTGTTCGTACTGTTACAGATTTATGGAGGTGTAACAGACCTGGATGGATGCTCAAGCCCCAGGGCCGCCCGATATAGCCGAGGGGGCGAATTCTGGAAGGTGATAAGCTCACAGATCTGCGAGTGCAGCAGGCTACAAGACTTGAGATGGCTCTCAATCTTAAAACCGCTAAGGCGCTCGGGCTCACATTCCGCTTCCGCTACGATGAAGTCGACGCCGGTATCGGCGATTTCGTTCGACGAGCACCTGTGCGGACGGGAGGAGGAAGCTATGTCCATATCCGTCGTGCTATCTCGCACACCCTCTCGAGCTTACGTCTTTCGTCGTCGATGGAAAGGCCGTTTCCAACGATCGAAGAGGCAAAGCCGCACTGCGGGCTGAGCGCCAACCGTTCCAGCGGCACAAAGCGGTTTGCTTGCATGATGCGACGAATGAGGTCTTCGGGCGCTTCCATTTGCGGCCGCTTAGTGCTGATCAATCCGAGGACCACTATCTTATCATCTGGAACGTGCCGGAGCGGTGCAAACGAGCCCGACCGATCGTCGTCGTATTCGAGGAGAAGCCGCGTTGCACCGATGCGCTGGAAAATCGGTCGGGCGATTGGCTCATAGTCGCCTTCGACGAGCCAACGGCCCTCTTGGTTGCCACGACAGAGGTGGATGGCGAAGGTCACGTCGGCAAAACCCGCCATGACGGCGTTGTCGAGTTCAATTCCCCGGCTCAACCACTGATCGAGCGTCCAACCTTGCAATTCATAAAAGGCCCTGGTCTCAGCCGCGAGGAGCAGCGCGTAGTGAGGCGCGTCGATCTGTATATAGGTGGCACCGAGGCGAACTAGTTCCGCAACCTCATCACGGAGGATCGCGGCGACATCGGCAAGGAAATGCTCCAGACTTGCATACGCGGATTTGGAACGTTCGGGCGACCAGAAATTCACGAACAGGCTGGGGCTGGGCAGGGTTACCTTTGCGATGCGGTTTGTGCGGCCGCGTAGATAGACGAACTCCTCGGCGACAAGATGCCGTTTTCGCACGAGCGTGCTGACCACGCCGAGATTCAGTGGCCGGTCGCGGCGTCGCTCCCCTACGGCCCCGTGGCCATGCCAATGGCCCCACAAGAATGCATCGATATCCCAGGTGCCGAAGCCGTCGACAGCCTCGATCATCTGGCTCTGGAAGGAAAGCCGCCGCATTTCGCCGTCGGTCACGATGTCGAGCCCCGCTGCCTCCTGAAGGGAGACGGCCTCATCGACGGCCCCGTCCTCTATGCACTTGAATTGGGCGTGACTGAGACGCCCTGTCTTCCACTCGTCCCTGGCTTTGCGCAATGCGACCGGCCGAAGAAGACTGCCGACAACATCGGTATGTGCCGTAATCATTGCAGGCTCCGACAATTAGATCGGACAAACCGCATCGATGCTATATGCCGGGTGGCGGCGCCACTCCACCGGCGCGTGAACGCCTTGGAGGTGGTACCATTATTCTTCTCGAAATTTGTGCAGTGCATGAGTCTGCTTTTGGCACAAAGCGGACATTTCGTGACTCAGTTGTCCGCTTTTGGCGGTAAAGCAGACATTGCTCAGACGTGCCCGAATGTCCGCTTTTGACCCAAAGCGGACATTCCAGTTATTCGGCCGCCACCCGCCCCGGTGCATTTCCCTGGGAGGTGATCTTGCGCCGAACGATCTCGATGTGACTGCGCAAATTATACAGCTGGTCGGAAAAGGTTAGGGGAAAATGGATGTGGCTGACGGCGTCCTCAATGCGCTCGATTTCGGCCTGCGCTTTAACCAAATGTTGGTTCACTGGGCTGGTGTCGAACGACGCTTCCAATTTCTTAAGTTGGGCATACCAATAGAAAAGACGCCGACGGTTGATCCAATTGTAAGCCGTTGGCAGAAAGCGGAACATTGGGAAGCTGAGCGCTACAGCGGTGACCAGCACTGCAATCGCTCTTTGTGCATGGACGGACAACCATAGAGGCAAATGCCTCTGCATAAACGATGGACCGTTTTTGTAAAAATCGATAGCCGCAGGCGCAACGGGATATTCTACATCCGTGCTGTTAGGGAATTCACCGGCGCGCTGAAAGATATTTGCTCCACTATGAGCTTCTACCATTGTCTGCAACAAGAGCTGGACAATTTCTGGATGAAGATCGCTACGTACCAATACCTTCGTAGGGGTTCCGATGAGTGGTACGTCATTGGGTGGAATGTTCTGGTAAATATCAATGACACCTTGCGGCAATACCAGCCGAGCGAGCTCGGGGAAGAGACGGGTGAGGGCCTCTGCCGTCTGAAAGCCCAGAATGCGAACGTTCGCATTGTGGAGGAACGAATGGACGGCTGGCGAATCCGGCGTGCCACCAATCCATACAGCATCCACCTTGCCATCATTCATTGCCTCAACTGCAGCCGATCCTATGAAAGGCAACAACGTCGCGCTTTCAGAATTCACGCCGGCCTTGCCAAGGATTTGTTCGGCTGCAGTTCGACCGCGGCTTCCTACTGGTCCCACGGCAATGCGTTTTCCTATGAGCTGTGATAGGCGCTCAAACGGTTCATTCGACGAATAAAAAATCCAGAATGGATTGATGTACACCGTTCCTAACGATAACAATCCTGGTGCATGTTTCCCGTCCGAGACACCTCCGATCATAAGGGCGATTTGAATGTCAGATTTTGGATCTTGCAGAAGCTTGACGGTCTCCACAGCCCCGGCAGTCTCGCGCAACTCCAATTCGATGTTATAACGCGCGAATATTTCCCGATATTGCTTGGAGAAATATTCGAAGGAAGAACCTTTGACCCCTGTAGCCATTACAACCTTCGACGGCGGTGCGGGAATGAAATAGATCAACGCGAGCGAGACAATGCCCAAAATGCAAAAACTCGCGGCCAATCCCTTCAATAGCTGCCAACGATTGTATCCCAGCATGAATATCTCCCCTGGGTCTCCATCCGCGCACGGTGGAAAGGGACGGTAAAACAGCCTTTACGGACCTCACGGAAAGAGCATTTCTAATCGGGCAGAGAGACATTGTACGGACGCTGACAAGCGCGGATTGTCTCGCTCGCGTCCACCAGTTTTACATGCCTGCCGATGGCGTCCTTGCTGCTTACAAGCGGGATTTCGGCACCTCCCGCTGCGCCGATCGAGCTAAAGCCTACAATAGTTTCCGATGCATCCAAAATGGTGCGCAATGTCCGCTTGTGACCCAAAGCGGACATGAGCGGCTCAGGATTGCTGATAACTGACCCCATTTCGCTAGTCGCAAATCCCTGATGTAATCAGCCAGGATCGGCGTACTTCTGAGCCGTGAGGGCTGTAATGCGACGCCGCAATTTCATCAAAGCTACTGTTGGTGCGGTAATCGCTTGGCCGCTTATGGCGCGGGCGCAGACGCGGCGCATCGGTGTGCTTATGAATCTGGCCGCCGATGATCCGCAATCAGCAAAAGAAATTTCGGCCTTCCTGGACGGGCTCCAAGAACGGGGCTGGACACCCGGCGGCAACTTGCAGATCGAATATCGCTGGGGTGCCGGCGACCACGAGCTTGACCGCAAGTATGCTCCAGAATTGGTCGCGTTTGCCCCTGACGTATTGCTGGTGGCCGGCGGCACGACTGTCGGCCTATTGCAAAATCTGACCCGGACCGTGCCGATCGTGTTCGTGGAAGTGACCGATCCGGTCAACCGCGGCTTGGTTGCGAGTTTGGCACAGCCCGGTGGCAATACTACCGGATTTACCCAGTTTGAATTCAGCATTGCTGGGAAATGGCTGGAACTGCTCAAACAGATCGCGCCAAACGTGAGGCGCGCCGCCATTATTCGCGATCCAAGTGAAACTTCCGCGATTGGCCAGTTCGCCGTCCTCCAGGCTACAGCGCCGCGGCTGGGTGTTGAAGTTCGCCCAGTCGATGCGCGCGATATTACTGAGATTGAGCGTGCCATGGCTTCATTTGCGCGTGACCCTGACGGAGGCATGGTCATGACACCGACTGGGGCGGCGCGCGGTCATCGCGAAGCGATCATAGCGCTAGCGGCCCGGCTCAAACTGCCCGCAGTCTACGCGTACCGCTACTACGTCACCGATGGTGGCTTGATCTCTTATGGTCCTGATGTGACCGAACAATGCCGGCGCGCGGCTGAGTACGTCGATCGCATTCTCAAAGGTGAGAAGCCAGCCAACATGCCGGTGCAGGCACCGACCAAATATCAAATGGTGATCAATCTCAGAACCGCAAAGGCACTAGGCCTGAGTGTACCGCAATCGCTGCAAGCTAGCGTCGACGAGGTGATCGAATGAGGCGGCGCGATTTCATCAAGGCAATTGCCGGATCTTGGCATCGATATCCCAGCGACGTTGCTAGCCCGCGCCGACGAGGTGATCGAATAACGGTCACTTTTGCTGCGGTGCATATGTCCGCTTTTGGCACAAAGCGGACATCCCAATCGCTCCAATGAATGTCCGCTTTCGGATGCAAAGCGGACATTGCTCGGACATTCTGATTCTCAACCTGCCGAGCTTCTGAAAGCCGGTAACTCTTCAAAACCTAAACGGAGGTGATTGCGGCGTGCTGGCGCGTGGCCTACATAAAAAATATGTCCGAACACAAAGTGACTTTGAAATGGGAGCGCGGAGGTGCTGAGTTTTCATATCAGAAGTACCCGCGCGATCATACTTGGAGTTTCGACGGCGGCTATACAGTGACGGCGACGGCGGCGCCAGCTTATCTCGGCGATCCGGCCCATGTCGATCCGGAGGAGGCCTTTGTTGCTTCACTCTCGAGCTGTCACATGCTCACGTTCCTAGCAATTGCTTGTAAGCAGAAGTTCGTGCTCGATTCGTACGAGGACGAGGCGGTTGGCCACCTTGAAAAGAATGCCGACGGCAAGCTCGCGATTACCCGTGTCGAACTACGCCCGAAGATTACGTGGGGCGACGACCGAAAGCCCAGTGCGGAAGAGCTCGATAAGATGCATCACGCCGCCCATGAGAATTGTTTCATTGCCAACTCGGTTAAAACCGAGGTGAGGGTGACGAAAATCTAGTGACCCTTTGCGAGCGCCGCAGGCTGCGCGCCGGCGAGGTGATCCACGAAGGGCTCGATTTTGCTGCGACGCAGAATGTCTGTTTGTGGCACAAAGCGGACTTTCCGTGACTGAGTTCCGATGTCCGCTTTCGGGGGTAAAGCAGACATTGCTCAGACGTGCCCGAATGTCCGCTTTTGACCCAAAGCGGACATTGGCATTGAAGCCGCTTAAACACTCGTTCCTCTGAGTTCCGTGCCTACAATAAGCTTCGTGCTAGTCAGACGTTCACCGGGCAAGGACGATCAATTCCGTAGGCTACCGGGCAAAAGCGGCGATTGGGGTATCGGATGGCTCGTGTTCACCGTCACCCAGAGCATCACCTCGTGGAGCGTATTGGGTGGCTGCGAGCCGCAGTGCTGGGCGCCAACGATGGCATCCTCTCGACTGCGAGTTTGATTGTCGGCGTGGCTGCAGCCGCGGCAACGAAAAACGCTGTTCTAGTCGCAGGCGTCGCCGGATTGGTGGCGGGTGCCATGTCGATGGCCACCGGCGAGTATGTCTCGGTCAGTTCGCAATCCGACACCGAACGGGCGGATCTCGCGCGGGAACGCAGTGAGCTGCGAGATAACGTCGAGTTTGAAAAGGAAGAGCTTGCCCAGAGCTACGTAAAGCGCGGCCTCAAACCGTCTCTTGCACGAGAGGTTGCGCAGCAGTTGATGGCAAAAGATGCCTTGACGACTCATGCACGAGAGGAACTGGGGATTTCGGAAATCACCACCGCACGCCCTGTGCAGGCCGCATTAACGTCGGCTTTAACATTTTCGGTAGGCGCGGCGTTGCCTTTGCTTATGGTCGTCATATCGCCGATCAGTGCAATTGTCCCGATAGTGTCTGCTGCGTCTTTAGGCTTTCTTGCTCTTCTCGGAGCAATCGGAGCAAGAGCGGGCGGCGCAAATGTTCTCCGCGCCACGGCTCGGGTGACGTTCTGGGGGGCGTTGGCGATGGCTCTGACTGCCGGAATTGGGAAGGTGTTCGGAACCGTTATTTAATGCGATGGGCCGCGCCGGCCATAGATGTTTCTGCGCCGTCAGTCCGCGGTTGGAAGGCTGTTGAGAGACATCGTTCAGTTACGCGTGCTGTCCGCTTCTGACCCAAAGCGGACATTCCTGCTTAGGGCCATTCGGAAGAGACGTCTGCCCGTTATCGGCTGGCGCGGATATCTACTTCCCGCTCTACGTAGCGCCACTCCGCCGTGCTGCGCAGTCGGCGGACCAACTCCTCGAAGGCATCGGCGTGTTCGGGGGCGTACTCGAACCAAGTCAGGAAATCGAATGGCTCTCCAAGTTCTCGGCTGTGATGCAGACGTCTCGCTACGGCCGGCAGGTATTCCATACCAATTCCAATGTGGTGAGATTGCTCCTCGAAGATGGCTCGGCGTTCATCTTGCGCTAAGTCCCACCAAGCTGCTGTCTTCCGGATCGGAATGAGCGCGGCGCGTGTCGCTTGCGGTCTCAGCAGCATCTCCTGTTTAACGCTCAGGGCCTTTTCTTCTTCTCGGTTTGTGTAGCGCGAATTGCTCGTTGTGCCTCGCAAAATCCAGCTGCCTTCAAGCGGCCGCTGCGCCTCTGGCCCTTCAATCACCGCAAGCCGTTCGGCAGGTGGAAGGCTCTCACCCGCAACGGCAGTGATCCGCTCAATGCGCCATATCCCGGACGAGCCGGCGACAAAAGCAACTTGAAGCGGTAAGGGCATGGAATATTCATAGATCGGCGGTTACCGACGATGGTGATATCGAAGAGGTCTTTGTTCTTGAAATACTTGATTTGCATTGATTCGATAGCGCTCGACTATCGTGTCAATGTTTACTCTAGTGCGGCGAAAACGCTTTGGTAACGGCGAAGGAGTTTTTTCGCTGAGCCGGAGCGCAGCCAATGTCTGCTTTTGGCACAAAGCAGACATTTCGCGACCGAGCTCCGATGTCCGCTTTTGGGGGTACAGCGGACATCGATGGACGCCAATCCGATGTCGGACATAGGCAGCTCAAGATTGCTGCTGCGCAAACTGATCATTCAACCCCATTTTGCGGGTCGCAAATCCCTACTGTAATCAGTCGCTACCGGCGGCTCCTGAAGCCTCGTGGGCTGTAATGCGACGCCGTGATTTCAGTCTGTTTCTGAGCCAAAGAGACATCAGTGGTCAGCTTTGTTCTGACACACAGTACAGCTCTGATTTGTTGATGTGTTAGCCTCTAGTTGTCGGCATGAGGACCAAGGCCAGATGACCCAAATCATCGAGTGGCTCAATCAGCACAACATCAACGCTGTGAAGACGATCGGTACCGTTGCCATTATCCTTTTGGCCTCGATCGTTATTCCCAGATTGAGTCGGTCTCTCAAGCAATGGCTTATTTACCTTCAAAGCCGCTTAAATCTTTCCGATAAAACCAATTTTACAATCAATCGCATCATCATCGCAGTTCTGTGGACCCTTACTGTCTTCATCGTTCTCGACGTTTGGGGCGTTGGCCTCGGCGGCGTCTGGGCGATTTTAGTTGGCGTTATAACTATCATTGGAGTTGGCTTCATCGCGACTTGGGCGATGACAAGTAACCTTACGGCTAGTTTCTTCCTTGTGCTTTGGCGACCATTTCATGTTGGACAGACCGTTGAGATCTTCCCTGAAAATCTAAAAGGTCGTGTAGTGGATCGAAATCTAATGTTCACGACGCTCATCGAAGATAGCGGCAGTGTGCTCCAAATTCCTAACAGCTTATTTTTCCAGAAAATATTTAGAGTGAGTAGTCGACCAGAAAAAATTGACTGACGTTATATAAAGACGATTAGCGACGGCGTTCACCGTGTCATTTTGAGGGGTATAGCGGACATCGGATGAAGACGCCCAAATGTCCGCTTCTGGCATAAGAAACATTTGTGCAGTATGTCCGCTTTCTCGGATCAAGCGGACATTGGCGTGCGTTAGGAAAGTTGATCTCTTGTGAGCGTTGGCCCGCCGGCGCGCAGTCGCAAGCGGCGGTCCAGGCCACGATCGACAAACATCAGCGCCGCAAGGCCTGGTGCAAAGGTCCGATGTCCGCTTTTGGGGGTAAAGCGGACATCGGCCGGAATTAATGGAATGTCTGCTTTTGACCCAAAGCGGACATTGACCGGGCATCAAGACGCCAGATACTTTTGAGCCGGGGAGCTTATTGATATGCATGAACCGGCGATGGCGTTGGAGGGACTTCTGCTGTCGCCTCAAAAAGAAGTTGTCCGGTCATTCTACAAGGATATGTGGGATCGCGCTGACAAGAGTCTGATTCCGAGAATCCTTCACGAAGGCTTCACATTCCGTGGGTCGCTCGGGCCGGTGCTTGTGGGCCATGAACAGTTTGCTGGTTATGTAGACTGGGTGACTAAGTTGTTCGGACAATACACGACCGATATTTTGACGATGATTGAAGAAGGCAACCGTGTCAGTGGAAAAATGCGCTTCCACGGTTATCATCAGCAGGAAATCTTCGGCGTTGCGCCGAGCGGCCGTCACGTGTGGTGGACCGGGATGCCGATTTTTACCTTCGATGGTGCAAAGGTGCGTGACCTATACGTACTCGGCGATATTTACGGCCTAATCGCTCGGTTGAAGGGCCAAGATTGAAATCCGCGCGAGCTACGTCCGCTTTTGGCACAAAGCGGACATCCCAGTGTGCGCTGAAGCGGACGTGTGCGGTCACGCGGTGTCTCCATCGCACTGAACCTAGACCATGGTCTCTTATTTTGCGTTTAGAAACACCTCGATCATCGGAACAAGCCAGGAAGTTCGAGACGTTACCTGCATGTGGTCGGTTCCGGGGAGCACGGCCAGTTGCGCATGTGGCAGCAGGCGAAATTCCTGCACCGCATGCTCGGGACGCATGACATCCCTGTCGCCACAAACAACAAGCGTTGGTGCAACGATGCTGCGGACAGCATCCGAAGGAATGTCCTTAAAACCGCGCATTCGTTGGACGGATTTTTTGAACATGCTTTGGAGGTTTTCGGGGTGAGGAGCCACCTGCAGATAGTTGTCCCGTAGCTCTTTTGGCATGGCATCAAGGGAGGCCGTAGCAAAGCCGTTCCAGAACGCTGGGTCGGCCCCTTCGCGGCTGAAAAAGCCAGAGGCTATGACGAGCTTGCGGACTACTTGCGGATGGCGGATCGCGACCTGCAGCGCGATTGTACCGCCGTTGCTGAAGCCGAACAGATCGGCTTGGCGAATGTGCAGATGTTCGAGCAGGGCTGCGGTATCGTCCGCCGATTGCTCAAAGCTGAAGGGCCGGTCGGCAATGTCGGATGTGTGGCCATAGCCTTGCTGCTCGAATGCTATCACCTGCCGGTTGCGCGACAGCTCGGGCAGAATATTGCAAAAGGAGGTTCTAATCGTGTCGCCCCCGCCGTGCAGCAGCACCAGCGCAGGCGGCCCTAGGTTGGCACTATGGATTTCATAATAGACGTTGAGGCCATTAATTGCTGCATAATCGGACTTCATTTACGGTTCCATTTCTTACCGGCCCACGTTACGTGAAATTCGAGTTTGTGATCAATTTCCGCTCAGGCTTTGGGCCTAAGCGTTGCAGTTACGCTGCTCGCCATCGCCGACGAGGTGATTGAATAGACGCTTTTTGCTGCAGTGCATGAGTCCGCTTTTGGCACAAAGCGGACATCGCGCGGCTGAGTTCCAATGTCCGCTTTTGGGGGTAAAGCGGACATCGGTGTCGACATTTTGCCCACGAGCAATCAAAGCGGCGTGATGTCAAGTTCTTTGATGATCTTGCCCCATTTCTCGGCATCAGCGCGCGTCAATTTTGCGAGTTGGTCGGGGCTCGACCTTGCCACTTCCACCGCGATGTCCTCCATTTGCTTCTTCACTTCAGGCAGTAACAGGATGCGGCCAATCTCGGTATTGAGCCGTGTGACGATCTCCTGGGAAAGGCCTGCTGGGCCATAGGCCGCGTACCAGACAGCCATCTCGAAGCCGGGAACGGTTTCGGCCACTGTCGGAACTTCCGGCAAGAGTGGGGAACGCTTGCCTTCGGTGACAGCCAGCAGACGTAGCTTACCGGCTTTGACGTGCTCAAGGCTCTGCGTACCGGCCGTGAATATAAGTTGCGTTTGGCCTGCCACAGTGTCGGCAATTGCGGGTGCTCCACCTCGATAAGGCACGTGCACCATCGACACTTGCGTCATCTTCTCGAAGAGCGCACCGCAGAGATGGTTGGTTGAACCAGCTCCGGCCGAAGCGTAAGCGATCTTTCCCGGATTGGCTTTTGCGTAGTCGATGAACTCACGAACGTTATTGGCCGGAACCTCCGGGTGCACCACCATCGTATTGGTTACGTAAGCTAGCAGCGTTATCGGAGAGAAATCGCTCACACCATCAAACGGCATCATGGCAAACAGCGCATGATTCATGGTGTGCACACTCATGGTGTTGAACAGGAAGGTGTAACCATCCGGCGCCGATCGCGCGACGATAGCGGTGCCGATGTTTCCCGACGCACCGGAGCGATTTTCGACGATCACTGGCTGCCCAAGTGCTCGATACAGATGTTCGGCCACGATGCGCGCCAAAATGTCAGTTGAGCCGCCAGGAGCAAATGGCACTACGAGCGTAATAGGTCGATCCGGGTAAGGCGCAGCGTGCGCATTGCGCAACGGCGCTGTTGCCGCAAAACCAGCTATGGCCGAGAGAATGGTGCGCCGGCTAGACGCTGTCATTGTCTTTCACTTCAGCAGCTGAAATAGCGATTTTGTGTGATTCCGGAAATAGCACCGACATCGTGACAACCAATCCCGGCCTGTCCCGCTGCAGCGTGTAAGAATTTTCGACGGGGAAGTTCCATGGTGCGCCCCCAAGCTTAAGCATCTTCTCAGGCACACTATCAATCATAGCCAACAGCCCCTTGAATGTCCGCTACATGGCGCTCGCACTCCGCGATGTCCGCTTTTGGGGGTAAAGCAGACATCACGCGGACACGCCTCGATGTCCGCTTTTGACCCAAAGCGGACATTCGGCCGCCTGTCTATGTGCACTGCACCTCCATTGCCTTGACGCATAAAATCCATACGCTGAGTACCTTGCAGAGTGAAATGCTGGGGGTTGCTCAGCAACATCGAGTTTTTCCGAAATTGGGCGGTGCCTGTAGTGCAACTGGGCTGCGGAGGCGCATCTTGTCGCTGGAGTATCTTTTGCGACCATGGCGGGATGTCGGCGGCGGCTCGCTTCTAGTTTTTTGGGTCGGGGTTGGTCGACAGCCTTCGCGCTGTTTCACTCCACACGCGCGCAGCATTGACAATCTTCGGAAGTCTCGGCCCGACAGCCCTGCGGCCTAACAGATACTCGCTGCAAACGAAGTTGGGGATCACGCCTAACGGCGATACGTTGCGGAGCAGGAGGCTTCTGGGATGACCGTCAGAGGCAAGGCCTATATCGCCGGAATTTTCGAGCATCCGACGCGGCTAGCACCGGATAAGACCGTCGCGCAGCTCCACGCCGAAGTGGCGCTTGGTGCCTTGGCCGACGCCGGCCTGACGCGTGATGACGTCGACGGTTATTTCTGCTCCGGCGATGCGCCGGGGCCCGGACCCGTCTCGATGGCGGAGTATATGAATCTGCACCTTCGCCACATGGATTCGACTGAGATCGGCGGCGCCTCCTACATCGCACTAGCCGCACACGCAGCCGAGGCGATCGCACTGGGCAAATGCGACGTGGCGCTGGTCACGCTCGCCGGCAGGCCGCGCAGCGAGGGTATGGCGACCGGTACTGCGCCGCGGCCGCGCGACCCGAACCAGCCGGAAGCTCCGTGGGAAGCGCCCTACGCCATCACCACCGCCAACGGCTACGCGATGTGTGCCATGCGCCACATGTACGAGTATGGCACCACGAGCGAGCAGCTCGCTTGGGTGAAAGTCGCCGCCTCGCATCACGCACAGCACAATCCACACGCCATGCTGCCTGAAGTGGTCACGGTCGAGGACGTACTGAACTCGCCACTGATCGCCGATCCGCTGCACCGGCTTGATTGCTGCGTCATCAGCGACGGCGGTGGCGCGATTGTCCTCGTTCGCCCGGAGATCGCCAAAACATTAAAGCGGCCCCCCGTGAAGATCATCGGTACCGGCGAAGCGGTGAAGCACTTGACCGGCGGCACCTTCAATCTCACCACGTCGGGCGCATGGCGCGCCGGCCCGATCGCCTTTGCCGAAGCGGGCGTGACGCCGGCCGATATCAAATACGCCTCGATCTACGATAGCTTCACCATCACCGTGATCATGCAGCTCGAGGACCTCGGCTTCTGCGCCAAAGGGGCCGGCGGAAAATTCGTCGCAGACGGCAATCTTATCTCCGGCGTAGGCAAGTTGCCGTTCAACACCGACGGCGGCGGCCTGTGCAACAATCATCCAGCCAATCGCGGGAGCATGACCAAAGTGCTCGAAGCGGTGCGGCAGTTGCGCGGCGAAGCTCATCCGGCCGTGCAGGTGAAGAACTGCGATTTGGCGCTGGCGCAAGGCACGGGCTTTCAGCTCGCCACGCGTCACGGCAGCGCGACGATTATCATGGAACGTGAGTGACGCGATGGCCGTGTCCGGAAGCCGCAAACTCGCTCCGCCGGTCATTACCGCTGAAAGCAAGACTTTCTTCGACGCGGCGCGCCAAGGCCGCTTCCTGATCCCGATCTGCACGGCGTGCGACCGCGCGCACTGGTATCCGCGCGTCATCTGCCCCTTCTGTGCCAGCGACAAGGTGGAATGGCGCGAGGCCTCAGGCAAAGGGACCATCTACACCTTCAGCGTCATGCGCCGCGTCAAGGAGCCTTACATAATCGCCCATGTAACGCTCGCCGAAGGACCCACTATGTTGACCAATATCGTCGCCTGCGACGCCGACGACGTTCGGATCGGCCAGGCGGTCGCCGTTGTGTTTCAAGACGCGGACACGGGAGTGCCGGTGCCGATGTTCAAGCCGGCTTAGCGTCATTCCGCTAGAAGGTACCGATGCGAAAGACCTATGGAGCTGGATATCCGGACACGCTTCCAGCCTTGCTGACATGGTCGGAAAGGAACGGTTCGGCGCCGGCGGTGACCGACGCTGCGACCACGCTGACCTGGCGCGCTTTGCAAGACCGCGTCCTGCGCGTGGCGGGCGGACTACGGAAGGCCGGCATCGGCGCCGGCTTACGCGTCGCTCTGTGGTTGCCGAACGGCACCGACTATCTGGCTGCTATCTTCGCTTGCGCTCGACTTGGCGCGGTGGCCGTGCATATCAATACGCGCTTTCGTGCAGCTGAGGTCGGCGGCCTGCTGCGCCGAACGCGCGCGGTTGCGCTCGTGACGCAATGGGGATTCGCGCCGGTCGACTTTCCAGCGATTTTCTCCGCACTACCTCAGGAAGATCGCACCGCGCTACGCTCTGTGCTTGCACCGCAAAGGTCTCTCAATGCCACGACACTTGCAGGCCTGCCGGTGCTTCCGCTCGAGGGTGATGCGGCCGACGCCGAACGTGACGAGGCGACGGCCGGCGCGCCGTGCCTAACCTTCACCACTTCGGGAACCACCAGCGGGCCGAAACTGGTCCTGCATGACCAGCAAACAATCGCCGGGCATGCTGCGGACGTGGCTCGTCGCATTGGACTCGACGCAGAAGATGCGGTGCTGCTTGGCGTCGTGCCCTTCTGCGGCACCTTCGGCAATGCTGCAGCAATGGCCGCGGCTGCCGGTGGCGCACATATCGTGTGTATGGAGCAGTTCGATGGCGCCGCAGCAGCTGCTTTAATTCGGCACCACCTAATTACGCATCTGTTCGGCGGCGACGACATGTTCGGCCGCCTTGCCGCCGCAAGCGGAGGACGATCATTCGACTCGGTACGCTTCTCGGGTTTCGCCGCCTTTCACTCCAGCGCCGCCGTCTCGATCGCGGCCGCGGAGGCCGTCGGCCTGCAGCCACGCGGCCTTTATGGTAGTTCGGAAGTACAGGCGCTGTTCTCGATCGCGGATGGAGAAAATCGCCAGCGCGGTGGCGGCGTGCCGGTCAGCGCGCAGGCGCTTCTCGCCGTCCGCGATCCGGATACCGGCACTGCGCTGCCGCACGGCGCGTCGGGCGAGTTGTGGATCGACGCACCATCACGCTTCGTCGAATACCTTGACAATCCATCGGCGACAGCGCGGGCGATTGATGCCGACGGCGTGTTCCGGACCGGTGATCTCGCCCACCTTGCAGATGTCGGTTTCATCTACGAGGCGCGGATCGGCGACGCGATGCGGCTTGGCGGATTCTTGGTGAGTCCCGAGGAAATCGAGGCCGTTATTCAAGCGCAACCTGGCGTCGCCGGCGTGCAGGTCGTGTCCGCCTCCTGTGGCGTGGCGGTGGCGTTCGTCCGGCCGTGCGCTGGCGCAGTGCTGCAAGAAGCCACGTTGCGTGCATTTTGTTCGCAGCAATTGGCGCGCTTCAAAGTTCCGGAGCGGATCGTGGTGGTCGATGATTTTCCGATCGTGGAAAGCCCCAACGGCCCCAAAGTGCAGAAAGTGCGCCTGCGTGAGATGGCGGAGGCGCTGCTCTCCGAAGAAGGAGATCGATCCACCAAGATTCGCGCTGGCTAAGACGGCTGCGTGTAGCCTGTCCGCTTACCGCGCCTTCTTCACTAGCGGGCATTTGGATTCCGATAATGGCTGGAATGCACGGTCCGCCGGAATCGTGGTAACAAGCTTGTAATAATCCCATGTTCCTTTGGATTCCGCTGGCTTCTTGACTTCGTACAAATACATATCGTGCACCATCCGGCCGTCTTCGCGAATCTTTCCGTTCTTAGCGAAAAAATCATTGATCGGTGTCGAACGCATCCTCTCCATCACCGCTTGGGTTTCGTCCGTGCCGGCGGCCTCTACGGCTTTGAGATAGTGCATGGTCGCCGAATAGATTCCGGCCTGTGTCATGTTGGGCATCTTGCTCATGCGCTGGAAATAGCGCTGTGACCAGGCCCGCGACTCCTCATTGCGATCCCAGTAGAATGCGTTGGTCAGCAGCATGCCTTGCGCCGTCTCCAGGCCAAGCGCGTTGATGTCGTTGATGAAGACGAGCAATCCGGCCAGTTTCTGGCCGCCGCCCACCATCCCGAACTCGGCCGCTTGTTTGATGGAATTGCTGGTGTCCGCCCCGGCGTTGGCGAGCCCTATCACCTTGGCTTTTGAGGCTTGCGCCTGCAGCAGCGCGGATGAGAAATCCAAGGTGTTGATCGGAACGCGCACGCTGCCGAGCACGCGGCCGCCTTCCGCCCTCACGACGTCGGCCGTGACCTGCTCGAGATCGTGGCCGAAGGCATAATCGGCCGTAAGGAAGAACCAAGTATCGTAACCGGCCTTGACCGTCGCGGCGCCGGTGCCGTGGGAAAGTGCGTAATTGTCGTAAGTGTAATGGATCGAGATCGGCGTGCAGGCTTCGTTGGTGATGCGGGTAGCGCCCGGCCCGTTGAGAACGACAATCTTGTTTTTAGTCTTGGCGACCTCAATCGCAGCGAGCGCGGTGGCCGAGGCGGCGACGTCCATCAGCGCATCGACGTGCTGGTTGTCGAACCATTCTCGCGCCGTGGCTGAGGCAATATCCGGCTTATTCTGATGATCAGCAGCGACAACTTCGATCGGCTTGCCCAGCACTTTGCCGCCGAAATCCTCGACCGCCATTTTGGCAGCGGTCACCGCGCCAACGCCGGTAATATCCGCGTAGATGCTCGCCATGTCCTCGAGCATGCCAATCTTCACCACGCCCTCGGAGACCTTTTCCTGAGCCTGTGCGGCGAGTGCGCACGCTAGCAGCAGCGCCGCGCCGGTCGCGATGGCAGCCGGTCTCTTCATTGATACCTCCCGAGGTATTACGATTGTTGGCGGTGCGGCAGCCGCGTGTCGCCGTCGTGGTGCGGCAAAAATCGTAAATCTTTTACGATCGGATTGGCAAGACAAACGAATGGCATCGTGATCGTCGACCGCGATAATTTCTGCTCATGCCGCAGCGCTCGCGACAGACGACGAAGTAATTGAATAGCGGAGAATGTCCGCTTTTGGCACTTAGCGGGCTCGCTTGGTTGAGTTCCGATGTCAGCTTTAGGGGGTAAAGCGGAGATCGGCTGGACGTTACGGCATGTCTGCTTTTGACCCAAAGCGGACATCCCAACCCACTCGGTCAACGTCCGCTTACAGGGGTAAAACGGACATTCCCTCAGTTCACCTCGATGTCCGCTTCTGGCCCATTTGAGACGCGCATCAGCCGGGCAACTGCGCTGTCATCCTTCGTGACCTCGCAATTTCGCGTTCCGTTTTTTGACCTGGATCAAATTCGGGGTTCCGGCGCGCGAACTATTGTAAATGGCGTCAGATCGAGGGCTATGGGCGTCACTATAAGCAGGGAGAATTTTGAGATGAACACCACCGAAAAGTTGTTCCTGGCATCGGTTCTTGCGCTGTCGTTTGCCGCGCCGGTGCAAGCTCAAAGCCCAACGCAAGGTGACTATTACGCACCTGGCCCGACAACGGTGGTACATCCGACCCAAGGACAACTGAAATTAAATGAGCAGGGCGATTACTACGTCGGCGACAAGATGATCCTCAACAAACGCCGCGCGGAGGCACTCAAAAAGTGCACTCATAACATCGCATTTGAATCGGACCGTTACGTGGCATGCATGGCGAAGGAGGGCCAGGCTCCCTAGGCGGGCGAGCCTGCAATCTTTTAGATCGTTGACGGTAATACGGGGTGTCGGCTCCAACTAAAAGGGACGACACAATGAATGAGAGCATCACGAACTTAGCCGATATGGACGAGGACGTCCTCGCCTACGAAGTCTCCGATCAAGATTTGGAAGCGGCAGCCGGACTACTGGAAGGCCAAGCGAAGAGCCAGACGATTTCGTTTTGCTCTGGTTTGGATACCTGCCCTTCCTAAGCGGTCATCCTAACTCGCTGGCCGCACCATCGCGCGGACTCTCAAGGCCAGCAAGTTGGTCGACTGCACGGCCGACCCGCGCATCCACGTGCGCTTCAGTGTGGCTTTGCGCATGTCTCTCAAACACTTCGCGCAAAATCACTGGCCTTCGGTCGCAATCGCTGTGACGGCCGCGGTAGTGGCGTGTGCTACCCTTGTAATGCTGTGGAACATGCCACCGCGCTCGATTGTCATGGCGACTGGCCCTCAAGGCGGCACTTATTACGAGGTCGGGGAGCGCTACCGCGCGGCGCTCGCCGAGGCCGGGGTGGAAGTGCGGCTGATGCCCACAGCTGGATCGGTAGAAAACCTTACCTTGCTGCGCGATCCGAAATCCGGGGTAAGTGTCGCTCTGATGCAGGGCGGAATTGTTAGCGCCGGGTCTGCGCGGGGGCTGGAATCACTTGGGACGGTTTTCTACGAACCGTGTTGGTGGTTCCGCAGAAGCGAGGTTGAGGGTGTAGGAGTCGCCAGCCTGCGAGGCCGCAAGATTTCGATTGGGCCCGAAAACAGTGGTACGCGGGCGATAGTACTTGAACTGCTCACGCGTGTGGGGATCAACGGACAGAATAGTGAACTGCTGTCCCTGCCGGGGCGGGCGACGGCCGAAAAACTGTTAGCCAGTGAGATCGATGTGGCTTTCATGGTGGCCTCCTGGGAATCGCCCGTGGTGCAGCAGCTTCTTGCCGACGACCACATCGTGCTTTCGGGGTATCCGCGCGCCGACGCTTTCATTGCGTTTTATCCATTTCTGAGCAAGTTGGTGGTGCCCAGAGGCGCGGCAGATTTACTGAAGGATAAACCACCTTCCGATGTAACGTTGATCGCTTCAAAGGCCAGTTTAGTGGTGCGCAAGGATTTGCATCCCGCGATTCAGTATCTGCTGCTCAACGTCGCAACTAAGATTCACTCGTCGGCAAGCATCTTTAATCGCGCAAACGAGTTCCCTGCTGCTGAAGAAGTCGACATTCCGCTGAGTAGCGAAGCACTGCGGTTCTACAAATCGGGCTTACCGATCCTGCAGGAGTATTTTCCATTTTGGATGGCGGAGTTGATGGGCAAGGTAATTATCTTGTTCATTCCGATCTTTGGCGTGCTTTACCCGATGATACATTTTCTGCCGCGCGTCTATGACTGGACAATGCGTTCGAAGGTTTTGCGCATGTATGGAGAACTCAGGCTGCTGGAGGATGAGACTTCACGCGCCCAATACAACGGATCGGAGGACAAGCGTGAAATGAGCGCGCGACTTGATCGTCTGGAGGAACAAGTAAATCATCTCAATGTGCCGGTCGCCTACGCGAGCATGTTATATGAGCTGCGAGCACATATCGAACTTGTGCGAGAAGGATTAAGGAAACACGCTGACAAACCAGTTTAGCAATTGTGATACAAACAAGAAACGAAACGCCGACCCGACCTTTCAGTGTGCTGATGCCGCCTTTTTTGCGCTGTCTCTGTTTTGGGGCATTTGAGACAAGCACCGTACGCACAGCAAAATTGACCTGGATCAAAGAAAAAAGGTCCGGTCGTCAGTCCAAATTCAAACGCATCCGACCCCGAACCTTGATCGGCTGGCCAAAGAAGGCGCCATGTTCACGAGCTGGTACGGCCAGGCGAGCTGCACGGCGGGCCGCGCCTCCTTCATGACCGGACGCATTCCGATCCGGTCAGCGCTTTCGGTAGTGGTGGCCCCGGGTGACGAAAACTTCCTTCATAAGGAGACGCACCAAGCGATGCAGAACTTCCGCTTTTGACCCAAAGCGGACATTCGCAGTCGGATTTTGCTGCGACGCACAACACGGCTTTCACTCGATGATATGGTAGGGTGCGGTCCTCTCTCTTATGGGAAACATGAGAAGGCGCGAGTTCTTCACGTTGCTGGGCTGTGCGGCCGTTTCGCGGATCGCAAGGGCGGAGAGTTATCCGTCGCGGCCGGTGCGATTGATAGTGCCTTTCGGGTCCGCCGGCGCGACAGACATCGTCGCGCGGCTGATCGGCCAGTATTTGTCGGAGAGACTAGGCCAGACCTTCATCATTGAGAACCGGCCCGGCGCCGGCGGCAATCTTGGCATCGAAACGGTCGTGCGCTCGTCCCCCGACGGATATACGCTCGTCCTGGCCGGCGCGCCGAGCGCGATCAGCGCCTCGCTTTATGACAACCTCAACTTTAACTTCATCCGCGACATTACACCGGTCGCGGCCATAGTCCGCTTTCCAAACGTCATGGTGGTGAACCCATCGGTTCCGGCCAAGAGCCTTCCTGAGTTCATAGCCTACGCTAAGGCAAATCCGGGCAAGCTCAACATGGCATCACCGGGGAGCGGCAGCACGCCCCACGTCACCGGCGAACTGTTCAAGATGATGACCGGTGTAGATATGGTGCACGTGCCATATCGTGGTGGTGTAGCGGCCGTAATGACCGACATGTTGAGTGGGCGGGTGCACGTTTACTTCGGCACCACCGCGTCATCGATCGAGTACATTAGAGTGGGCAAGCTGCGCGCGCTCGCGGTGACGACGGCAATGCGCTCGGAGACACTGCCTGACATCCCGACCGTTGCCGAATTTGTGCCAGGCTACGAGGCGAGCGCCTGGTTTGGCATCGGCGCGCCCAGGAATACGCCCGCTGAAATTGTCGACAAGCTCAACACGGAAATCAATGCGTCGCTCGGTGATCCGAAGTTGAAGGCGCGATTGATGGATCTCGGCGGCATCGCGCTTACGGGCTCACCTGCAGACTTCACAAGGCTCATCGCTGAAGAAACCGTAAAGTGGGCCAAGGTAGTCAAGTTTTCTGGAGCGAAGGCGGAGTGATCAACTCCAACAGAGATCGCGTGCCGGCAAAATCACGGCATCATCTGACGGCCTACGCCTCGTTGCTAGGGCTCAAGGCATACGGCATATATTGAATTAGCAAACCATAGGGCGTAGCACTTGAACCAGCTAACGTGCCTTCGTGAGTGAAGCGTATGGGATCCATTGATCCGCGTCTGCGCCAAGAAAGGTTATGTTATGGGTTATGAATCTATCGGTGTCACGCCGGTAACACCTCGCATCGGCGCCAATGTCGAGGGCGTTACGCTAGCCAAGCCGCTCAGCAACCGTCAGGTCGAGGAGTTGCATCAGGCATTGGCGGAGCACCTGGTGTTGTTCTTTCGCGATCAGCCGCTGGATGTGGAGGCCCACAAGAGGCTCGGTCGATATTTTGGTGAATTGCATATTCATCCCAACACGCCCGGACCCAAAGGACATCCCGAGATTCTGCCGATCCATGCCGATGCCAATTCCAAGCGCATCAACGGTGAGTATTGGCACTCGGATGTCTCGTGTGACGAGGAACCTCCGATGGGCAGCATCCTCTACCTCCACACGGTGCCGAGCTGCGGGGGAGATACGCTCTTCGCCAGCCAGTATGCGGCGTACGATGCGCTATCACCGCGAATGAAGGGGTATCTTGAAGCGCTGACCGCGACGCATTCGGGCGACCATATCTATCGTAGGAACAACGCGCTGATGGGCATCGCCGAAAGCGGCAAAGTCTACCCGAAGGCGTCACATCCGATTGTTCGCACCCATCCGGTTACAAAACGCAAGGCATTGTACGTCAATGGCGAGTTCACCACCCATATCGACGGGTTGCCGAAAGATGAGGGCCGCGAAATCTTAGACTTTTTGTGCGAGTTCAGCACGCGGGAGGAATTCCAGGTGCGATTCCGCTGGCACCCTCATTCGGTCGCCTTTTGGGACAACCGCTGCGTCCAGCACCAGGCACTCTGGGATTATTACCCACAGACCCGGTCCGGGCGCCGAGTGACGATCAAAGGCGATCGCCCGTTCTGATCTCACTTCCCAATCTTCGGCGATGATACCGCATTTAAGCGGTGTGCCGATGTGCTCAGGGGCACAATGAAAATCACCAGCATCGAATGTCTTCCGGTCTATTCCGGTTGGCGCAAGAACTTCGTTTTCGTGCGGGTTGAGACCGATGACGGCGTCGTCGGATGGGGCGAGGCCTACAGCCAATACGACCGGGACCGTGCAATCACCGCGCAGGTCGAAGAGCTCGGCCGTTATCTGGTCGGCCGCGACCCATTCCACATCCGTCACATGATGCAGATTGCATTCGATGACTATGCGCAGCGGCGTGGCTCACTGGAGCTCTACTGTGCGATGTCCGGCATCGAGCAGGCGCTGTGGGACATCGCTGGAAAGGTCACGCAGCAGCCAGTCTACAATCTCCTCGGGGGTCCCTGCCGTTCGCGCATCCGCGTCTACGCGAACGGCTGGAGCTACAAGATGCAGTTGCCGGAGGACTATGCCCGCGGCGCGGAAGCTGTGCTCAAGCGCGGATTCACCGCGTTGAAATTCGATCCCATTCCCGGCCCCTGGCGGACTTACATCCCGAAGGATCACATAAGGCGCGCCGTCAAGGTCACACGTGCGGTTCGCGATACTGTCGGCCCGAATGTTGATATTCTCATCGAGGTCCACCGGCGCCTTGCGCCAATGCACGCCATCGATCTCGCCAATGCGCTCGCGGAGTTCGCGCCCTATTGGTTCGAGGAGCCCTGCCCGTCGGAGAACGTCGAGGCGCTTGCGGAGGTCCGCCACGCGAGCCGCATTCCGGTCGTGAGTGGGGAGACGCTGCTCACGCGCGCGGGTTTTCGTCCGGTCCTTCGAGCGCGCGCCGTCGACATTCTCAATCCCGACGTCGCGAACTGCGGCGGGATTCTCGAACTGATGTACATCGCCGCCGCCGCCGAATCCGAGGCCATCGCTGTTTCGCCACACAACTACAATTCGACGACCCTGGCGCTGTCTGCTTCCGTCCATGCGTCTGCCTGTATGCCAAATTTCATTATCACTGAATATTTTCTCCCATTCGAGGAACTTGGCCGGCGCCTATGTCCAAACGTGCTCCGGCCAGTCGATGGGTACATTGCGCTACCGGAAGGTCCAGGGCTAGGTTTGAACGTCGATGAGACAGCCCTTCGGGCAGCAAGGGGGAAACAATTTCCGGCAAGAACTTTCAGGTCTCTCGAAGAGGAAGGTCCATAATTGATTCCCTCATGGAGCGGCCGTCGCGCAGGGTCTAATTTTCGCGATTAAGTGGAGTCGGCATCAGGGTTATCTGGCAGCCGCCGCGGAGGAGAGGGCGCTTGCAATTTTGAACCCGGCTCGGATTTCCGATACCGAAGGAGTTCGTTCGCGAATTTTGCGTGATGGCCAGATCGAAGCTTCTCAAGCTCGTGTCCGAGGACAAGAAACTGACTGACACACGAAATTTGAATTTCGCTTTTCTCGAAGCGCATCGGCGCAGCGTTTCGAAAAAAGGTCACACTCGAATCCTTTTGACGGAAACTCAGCGCTAGGGATGGACCTGCGCATGACGTCGTTCATCGGCCATGTTCCGGCTTCGAAATCCATTCTCAATCGCGCTTTGATTTTGCAGAGCTTTGGACCGGATTTGAAAATTTACGGGGTTTCGGATAGCGACGATGTCGTGAAGATGAAGGCAGGGATCAAAGCCCTGAAAGACCAAGCAATCATCGATTGCGGCGAGGGCGGGACGGTGTTGCGCTTTCTCGCACTGCGCGCGTCGCGCGAAAAGGGCCGGCACAAACTCACCGGCAGCGCGCGTTTGATCAATCGTCCGCAAGAGGAATTGGTGAAAATTCTCTCGCAGTTGGGTGTAACGGCGAAACTCGAAAAAAATTCGCTCGCCATCGAATCCGACGGATGGCGCCCGCAGGGCGATACTCTTCACGTTCCGTCGCATCGTTCGAGCCAGTTTGCGTCGGCGGTTTTGTTAAACGCCTGGGAGCTTCCATTCGATCTCTATGTTTCGCCTGTTGGAGCCGGCGTTTCCGAAGGTTATTGGCGGATGACCCAAAAGTTAGTCACGGACGCGGGAATGAAACTCGACCGCTGGGACCACGATTTTCGGATTCCGGCACGCCAAACGATCTCCGCAACGTCGCTCACCGTCGAGCCGGACATGAGTTCCGCGTTCGCGCTAGCCGCAGCGGCGGCAGTCGGCGGGTCAACGACTCTTCTGGATTTCCCGGTGGAGAGCTTGCAGCCAGACTCTATTTTCCCCAACATTCTCCAAAAAATGGGAGTACCGATCCAATTTGACTGCGGCCAACTGAAAGTGCAGAGGGCGCAATTCTTGCGCGGGGTCGCCGTCCGATTGACCAACGCGCCGGATTTGTTTCCGGTGCTTGCGGCGCTTTGCGCGCTGGCCGAGGGCGACAGCGAACTCTACGGCGCGCCCCAACTGGTTCATAAGGAATCCGACCGGATCGCAAGAACGGCGGAACTGTTGCACGTGACCGGCCGCACGCTGACACCGCTTGAAGACGGGCTTCGCGTCGGAGGAGTCTTGCAAAAGACCGGCAAGCGCTCCGTTTTCAATCCGGATCGGGATCATCGCTTGGCGATGGCCGCGGGCGTGCTGAAGCTTGCGGGAATTCCGATTCATATCGAAAATCCGGAAGTCGTGAACAAAAGTTTCGCCGGTTTTTGGCAATCGGCAGGAATAGATCCGTCATGATCACGGCCCTGATCGGTCATCGCGGCGTCGGAAAAACCGCGCTCCTCAAGCGTGCACCGCAGCAAAAGTCCAGCACGTCGGCCGGCAAGGTGAGCAGCCGTGAGATTACGATCAGCTCGAAAGCCGCCGACCTATTTCTTCGGCCCAGTAACTTTGCCGGTTTTTTGGATTGACTAAATTAGGGTATCGGTAAAAAAACGCCGACATCATGATCGCCTCTGCGGCGTCGGAAATGATTGCGGGTCGCGGCGCCGACCAATGGCGCGTCACTCCTTGGCGTCGACCAGGTTACCGAGCTTTTTAGTCTGCTCGCTGCCCAGCTTTTTCGAAAATCGAGGCGATCGACCGGCCAGCGCGATTTTCGATTTCGAAATCCAAATCAGAAAGGATCACGTCCTCCCGCCGGGAAAATAAAATTTCGAGGCGCATGAGTCTGCTTATGGCACAAAGCGGACATTTCGCGAGTAAGTTCCAATGTCCGCTTTTGGGGGTAAAGCAGACATTGCACGAAGCGGGTTGAATGTCCGCTAATGACCCAAAGCAGACATTCGGTCCTGAGAATTCGCAAAACTTGGGAGAATGTCCGCTTTTGACCCGAAGCGGCCGTGCAATCAAGCCCGCGTCGCAGCGATGAGTTCGCCGACCTTCGGCACACTTTCGAGCGCCCACAACTGGCGCAGGAGACTATCCACGCGATGCGCAGACAGGTGCTTATGCGCCATCGAACGGAATTTTTCTTCCATCTCGCCGTCGGTCATCGGATTCTTGAAGTGCCCTCGGTGGTACTCGACACGAACAGTCTTGCGCTCGCCAGACTTCAGGACGATTTCGAGTTCACACAGATTAAATTCGTGCTCGCTGCTGTCAGCTTCGTCTGACGGCATGCATTTTACGCGGTTCACGAGGTCGAGCAGACGCTGGTCGTGCAGATACGGATCCTCGTAGTACTCAGGTTCTATCCTGCCGTACATCAGCACCAAGCTGACGGCATACGGGATACTGTGGTCGGCAGTTTCATGGGTTTGCGGTTGCCACTTGTCCGGACTGTCTGCCATGATCTTGATCGCGGAGCGGGAAACCCGAATGTTGATTTCCTGAATTTCGTCCGGGTTCCTGACGAACTGTTTAGCTTCAACCGCAGCTTGGGCCGCGGTTTGAGAAAACTGACCGAGCGGGAAACGTTTGGTGAAGGCGCGCCTAATGCCGTAGGGCTCGCCTAGCTGCAACGGCGCAGTCGGTTTGTGGCTTATCAAATTGAAGAAACCCAGTCGTCCCTCAAACACATTGCTGGGTCCTGTCATTCCGCTTTGCGCGAGCTGCGCCGAAAATATCGCCTTACGTGAGGCGTCGGCGGCTGCAAAGGCCTTCCAATTCGATAATGTATCGGCTCGCCCCTGCCGAATCGCAGTGTTGCCGCCGACGGTGATTCCGATCGCGTGCACCATCTGCTCCAGTGACAAACCCATCAGGCGACTAGCGCCGACGACGGTAGCAAAGCCGGTCATCGTCGAATGGTCGACACCGCTACCCAAGTAGTCGAACGTATCGGCAATTTTGCAGAAGACTTCGTATGAGAGCACGGTTGCGGTGATTAGATCGCGGCCACTCCGCTCCGTTAGCTCGGCTGCTGCAAGTAGAGCGGCGATCGTATCGCTCGGATGACCAGCTCCATGGGTGAGACTAACAAAAGCGTCGTTGAAATCTAGGTAACGGATCATCACGCCGTTCGCAAAAGCTGCCAAATCGGGACTCGTCTTGATGCCGTTGCATAAGACCGTTGCTCCCCGCTTTGCATTGACGTCACTTGCGAGCTTGATTGCGATTTGACTGGGCCCCGCGGTGTAGCCACCAAACGCGCAGCCGAGCGTGTCGAGGATCGTGCGTTTGGCCGTGCGAACGATGTCTTCCGGCAAGTCTTCGTACCTAAGGTCGGTTGCATACCGAGCAAGCGCGTCGGCCATGGAAACCTGGCTTTTTCCCGCAACTGAAGATCGTCGCTCAGTCATTTCTTGCGCTCGCGCCGGAAGATGTCGACGCACCTGCTACCAAGCCGGCCGCGGCTACCTGTCTGAGGAAGCGGCGGCGCCCCATGCGCGGCGAACCAAGCCGTTCTTTGCACATTGTGGAATTCACGACGCCCTCGCCGACGGACATTGCTAAACCGTCATTAGCGGAAACGCGACTAGCGATTCTCCATCTCCAGTAGGAAAGCTGAATGCAGTTAGCTTGTCCAATCAGCTTTGATCTTTACGCGGACGCAGGTCTCCTGTTGGCCCTTTTCGACGCTCGTCGCAGCACACGATTTTTTGCAGTGACCGAAGCAATAGAGGAGAGAGCGCGCTCGAAACACCAATCATTCGCCTGATTGGCCTTATTCTGCCTTGATGCCAGCTGCCTGGATCACCTTGCCCCACTTCTCGGTATATTCGACGATGAACTTGCCGAATTCGGTGGGTGAGCTTGCAAACGGCTCGCCGCCTAAATCGACGAGCCGCGCTTTGAACGTTGTATCTGCAAGGGCGGCATTAACTTGCTTATTGAGGATGGCGATGATCTCCGGCGGCGTGTTCGCCGGGGTACCAATTCCCTCCCAATTGGTCGCCTCGTAACCCGGCACAAAGTCGCCGATGGCCGGAACGTCCGACAACACATCCCTTCGCGTGGTCGTCGTTACTCCCAGGGGCCGCAGCTTGCCGGCCCTAATGTGACCAATTGCGGAGGCAACAGGAAGGAACATGACCTCAACTCGCCCGCTCATGAGGTCGGGCAATCCAGGCCCTACACCGCGATAGTGCACCGTGACTAGATCGATAGCCGCCATCACTTTGAACAATTGGCCGTAGAGGTCTGATCCGCTACCCGCCCCGGACGTCGCCATGTTGAGCTTGCCCGGATTAGATTTGGCGTAGGCAATGAACTCGGGTACGGTTTTCGCCGGGAAGGATGGGTTGACCACCATCACGAAGGCATCGCGCCCAATGCTCGCGACCGGCGCGATGTCGCGGATGAAATTGAAATTGAGATTTTCATATAGTGTCACGTTGGCCGAGTTCGCCGAAGAGATCAGAAGGAGCGTGTAGCCGTCCGGCGACGCCCGCGCGACTGCTTCAGTGGCGATGTTGCTGCTGGCGCCAGGCCGGTTCTCGACAACGAATGCTTGTCCAAGCCGCTCCGACAGCCAGGGAGCGATCAGGCGTGCGACGATGTCGGTCACGCCGCCGGGCGGATAGCCGACGACGATGCGCACCGGCCGTGTCGGATAGTCGAGTGCAAGTGCGCCGCGTAGCAAGGCTGGGAGCGCGGCAGAACCCGCGGCGAGATGCAGGAACTGTCTACGGGCAAATTTCACGGCGATGCTCCACGAGCTTGAGCACCTTCCCAATCACAATCATATCGAACAGCGGCCTGAATGTCTCCTTTTAGCACAAAGCGGACAGGCCAATCCCTCTCAGCAATGCCCGCTTTCGGGGGTAAAGCGGACATTGGTTAAAGATGCCGCGATGTCTGCTTTTGACCCAAAGCGGACATGAACGACCCTCGATCGATTTGCGTCACTCATTGGGCCCGCTAAGATTTGGAGCCGGCTGTCAGTGCGACAACCGAATTGAGATTGCCAGAGTGTGAAGCTGTGATGCCTACCCTCGCGCAGCGTCCCTGCATTCCTTGCCGAGGCGGCGTCGAACCGCTTACGCGCGAACAGTGTGCACGCTACCTCGCCGAGGTTTCCGATTGGCAACTTGACGCGACGGCACACTGCATCAAGCGTCGCTTCCAATTTCGCGACTATCGCACCGCCTTGGCGTTCGCCAACGCGGTAAGTGTCCTTGCAGAGGAAGTCTGGCATCACCCGGAGCTCGCGTTGGGATGGGGCTTTTGCGACGTATCGTTGACCACCCGGAAGATCGGGGGGTTGCACGAGTCCGATTTCGTGATGGCGGCCCGGATTGATGCGCTGGCCTCAGGCCCACTTGATTCCGCTTGGCTGCCGCCACTACCTCCGCCGAAGAGGACTAAACCGTAGCGCACCGAAGTAACATGTCCGCTTTTGGCACTTAGCGGGCATCACAGTCCGTTTCTGGCACAGAACGGACGTTGGGTAGCACGGTCAGAAGCTCCACGACAGCGCACCCACATTGGATGCACGCTCTAGCGTCGCGATGGAATCGAACAGGGCCGCCGGCCGGTTCTGCCACAGGCCGGCCGTAATCGT
>Ga0306925_10000209_pt1 | contig 37957 bp, 27 predicted proteins | sample flu12Cox44000176_FD_203755 | JGI IMG/M metagenome (GOLD analysis project Ga0306925, IMG submission 203755) | Lab enrichment of tropical soil microbial communities from Luquillo Experimental Forest, Puerto Rico - flux8day.12C.oxic.44.000.176 (v2)... | ecosystem: Environmental > Terrestrial >... | reverse complement strand
TTGTTCGTTTTCGTGTGCCATTGTTCTATGCCTTTAGGGGAGGACCTGGATGAAGTCGCCGTCTTTCAGACCAGCGGTTCCAACGCCGACTACTTTTTCACGTGGATTTACACCTTCAACTACCACGTCACTCTCGTGGGTTTCCCCAAGAGTAACTCCTCGCAAATGCGCCACCCATTTACCGCCCTGTTCTGTCGCAACGAAAACCGCATAACGTCCGGGCAAAGCGGGATCAGCGACAACGGCGCTAAGAGGCACCGAAGGAACCGGCGCTTTGTGAACTCCGGTCAAACTGAGCGAAGCAATCATCCCGGGCTTCAATGACGCTTTCGGGTTGGGAACGGTCACCTCGATGGCAAAAACGCGATTCTTCTCATCGGCGCTGGCGGCAATGCTGGTGACTCGCCCGTTGTACTCTTTCGGATCGTCCTGCAAATGGATGCTGAATTGTTGCCCCAGCCGCAGCCGCCTTACGGCATAGTCGGGAACGCCAAAACCGATTTTGACTGCGCTGGTGTCGGCGATAGTAAAGGCCGAAGCCCCTGGTGCCGCAAGGTTTCCTAGTTCAATGTTCCGAGCAAGGATGTATCCCGAAAACGGTGCGGTTAGGTCGGCATCCTTGAGGGCCAGCTGTGCTTGGTGCAGATTGGCCGTGGCTTGATCCACAGCTGCGAGGGTTGAATCGAGTTTAGCCTGCGCTCGATCGAAATCGGGCTTGGTCAAGCTCTCTGAGGCGTAAAGGGTCTTCGCGCGATCGTAATCCTTCGTTGCCTCGACGTGCTGCGCTTGGGCGAGACTTAGAGTTGCCGTGGCTTGGTCAAGGTTATTCTTCAAATCCTGATGACGAATCTGCGCGAGAACAGTGCCCCGGCTGATATAGTCTCCCGCACCTATGTCTCGACGCCGTCCGTCTGCGCTTATGACCTGTTTAATTTCCGTCACATAGCCTGCAGACTTGAAAGACAAAGTCGCTTCTGCGAACGGCAGAACGGAAGCCGAGTAGCGCAAATCATCTGAAGGCGAATAAAGATTCACATTCACTACGTGAACCGGCGTGGGAGATTTGGCTGCGACTTTCGTAGGTTCTTGACAGCCACTTGTAGCTGCGATCATCGCAAAAAGCACAGCCGTTGTTGCTGTCCCGAAACCCTTCCTCAGTTTGCTCCCCATCATGTCTACTCCTCTCCGATTGCTTTCCCGCACTCCGGCACGGCCGGCTGTCAATCCCAAAGTGATTTCTGTCCTCATCGGTTACTCTTCTCCCATCGCCTTACGTAGCTCGGCAAAAGCGCTCCAATAGGAAGAAAGCGCTTGCTGATACTGAAAATTGGTTTCGGAACTCTGAGCCTGTGCCTGCAGAAGGTCTCTTAAGAGTGCGGCCTGCTGCTTATATTTGTTGCTCGTGACGCGGAGCTGCTCCGCAGCTGCTTCGTGTGCAGTGCCAGAGGCCTTAAGCAGCAAAGAAGCGTCATACCATTTACGGTACTTCGCGCCCACCTCAACGGCGACCTTCGATTCGGTCTCTTGAATCCCGTTACGCGCTTGCTCCACAGTTTTCGTCTTCTCGACAATTTTGTTGTGGCGGCGCCCCCAATCAAAAGGCTCCCAAGTCAGCAAAAAGCCGGCTGTCGTGACGTTTTGTGGAAGAACTTGCACGTTGTAAAGACCCTGATAGCGCACGGAGACACTGAGGTCTGGAATGTATTCAGCTTTCGCGAGACGGCGATCATATTCGGCTTGCTTTTCTTTAAGGTGCGCTTGCCGGCACTCCGGGCGGTTCGCCAGCGCTTCCTGCCGGGCTGAAACGAGAGTCAGATCACTTGTGTCTTGCTCAGCAACGAACTCGACGCGAAAGACTGTCGCAACATCGCGCCCAAGGAGTTGATTCAAGGCCTCGCGCTGCGTCGCCAATCCATTCTCTGCGACGGACAGCTCATAGCGCGATTTCGCCAAGCGCGCGTCGACGTCCAATGCATCGGCGCGCAGGACCGTCTTTTCCGTCACATACTGGAGCGTAACCCGCTGGGCTTCTTCGAATGTCTTCACCGCCTCACGAGCAGCGTCCACACTTGCCTGGATGGCAAAGAGGTCGAAGTACGCATTGCGGACTTCGGCAGCGATCTTCTGCCGTTCGGCGCGGACATCTTCACGAGCGATATCGCGTCCGAGTTCTGTCAGGTGAATGCCGAGGCCGATTTTGTATTGCTGTGTAAGCGGTTGATCGGCATTGGCAGTGATGTAGGTGGTAAACACCGCCGGCGTGTGGATTTTCGAATTGGCAGACGGAATCGGACCAATTCCCGGATACGTGCCGAACGAACCAGTGGGGAACGTAAAGTCAAACGGGTGTAAGAGCTCTCCGCCCAGCATGGTGAATTGAAATTGTGGCTTTCGCCGGCTGCGCGCTGTACTCACTTCGAAGTCGTACTTCTGAGTCTCCAGCACAGAATTCTTCACAAGCCGGTTGTGTTGGAGTGCCAGAGTGACCGCCTCATCGAGAGTGAGGATTGGCGCCTCAGTATCGGCATTCGACGTTTGTTCTTGCGCCGATGAAGGCATCGGCCATACAAGGGCACACAGGGCGAAGACGAGTGATAGGCATTTGTGTTTCATATTGTTGATCCGTTTGTTGAGGCTCCCCTCCCGGCAAGCCCCCGAAGTGTCGTTGTGATCAGTTTCTGTGTAATACGATCGATGGACAGGCGCTCGACGTTCGCGAGGCCATCGATCGCAAGCATGGTTAGACCGTGAACTACGGCCCACGTGTAGAGAGCCGCGGTTTGCAATTCCGACTTTCGGGCGAGTGCAGGGTCGAAGATTCCGACACGGGCACCGCGACGGACAATGTTCTCCAAAACGACACGCGCAGCGATCCACCCCGCCAGGACCCTTTCTGGACGCCAGTCAGGGCCGGTCGGCGCCACACTGAACATCAGGCGATAAAGAGTTGGATTCTTAATTCCAAAGCCGACATACGTGGAACCCATTTTTGACAAGGCTGCACGAGGATCGGCAATCTTCGCGACCGCAGCGGTCAATTCACTGCGAAGCAGGTCGTGACCAGCCGCTGCCGCGGCGTCCAGCAGGTCACGTTTGTGAGGGAAATGGTTATAGGGCGCGTTGTGACTCACCCCGGCCCTGCGCGCGACTTCTCTCAGTGAGAAATTCCAGTCCTTCTCTTCCGCCGCCAGCTCAAGCGCGGCCTGAATAAGCGTTCGCCGCAAATCTCCGTGATGATAAGTATCCGTGCTCGGAGTCCGCGGTTTTGAGTTGTTCATTGCCGTAATCATCGCAAGATCGCGCCATCAGAAATGTGGGCATTGCCAAGCCTCCATGTTGTCGATAGCCACATGCCCACTTGGATCGGCTGTGAGTAATGCAGATGACATGCCAATTCGCCTGTGCTGTAAGTTCTTGAATCTACGTCGGGAGAACGAGTTGGCCGCACCGCGCTGCCCTTATACGGGCAGCGCCGCATGGCAGGTCAGATTGGCAGCACTCCCGCAGTCTGGCGTTCTCTGACTTCAGCAGGTCCATCAAATAAGAGTTGCTAAAGTTGATCTGTTGCAGACGGTATGAGCGATGCAAGCAAGACAGATAGGGGTGATTCGGAGGAAAAGTTCTTCTTCTTTCTCAGCGTGCTAGCCAAATGCTGAGGAAAGCTTTCGCTTGTTATTGGCGAGCTATTTTCGACGTGCAGGAGTGTCGCACAACCGCAATGTGCTTCCGTAACTTCTTTCTGCCGTGGAACACCCGAGCTTTCACAGCGGCGAGCGAGAGGCCCATGTATCGGGCCGTTTCTCGAGCCGATAGTTCACGAAGTTCCTTCAGCTCGAGCACGATTCGTATTCTCGGTGCCAGTTGTTTGATCGCCATCGATAGAGCGCGCGTCTCCTCTCGCTGTAGGTAGGTAGCCTCAGGATCAGGGCTCGCATCGGCTACATCGAAGTGGAGCTTCGCTTCTCCATCACTGATCGAATCGTCTATAGGTACTTCGCGTAGCGCACGAGCTTTTCGCAACCACATCAATGCCTCGTTTATTGCAATACGCGTTAACCACGTTGAAAACGAGGACTTCCCTTCGAAGGTGCTCAAGTATACGAAGGCTTTTTGAAACGTTTGCTGGACAACGTCTTCAGCGTCTTCGTGAACCCGTGTGTAGCGCAGCGCAAGCGCAAAAACTTGTGGCCGATGGCGCTTGACAAGTATTTCAAAAGCCTTCTCATCACCTTCCTTGGCACTGGCCACAAGAGCCTCGTCCGTCGCCCGATCACCGAATTCAATGTTCTGATCATTCTCGATAATTGTTGTCATATTTTATTCACTCGCATTCGACAGTGGCCGCATCAAGCTCGATGCTGCTCGTCGAGTCGGTGGAAACTCCATCATTGTTCTTTGGCAGCTCTTTTCTTGATTTGCGCATCGCCCCTTTCCACATGTGAACCTCGCTGCCTCCGCGTTTAAAGGAGACTTTGTCCATCAACACCTTTATCAGGTGGATGCCCCGGCCGTGTTCCGCCATCAGCCCCTGCGGTGTCAGAGGATTGGGAACGGTAGACGGATCAAATCCTCTTCCCTGGTCCCTCACGATCAGCCAGACGCCTTTTCCTCGTTCGCACCGGCAGCGAATCTCAACCAACTTGTTGGGGTCCATTCCGTTGCCGTGGACGACTGCATTATTCAGAGCCTCCCGAAGGGCCAGTTCGACGACGGACTCGTCGCCCACGATGCAACGCCATGGTTCTATAAGCCGCATCAATTGCTCTACGGTTGGCGAGATGGCCCCGGTTTCACTTGGCATCCAAGCCTCAAGTTCGAGCAATGAAAGGCTCCGCTGTATGCCGGCAAGCATCAGTTGCGAGACCCGTTTGTCATTCGAAGAACGTGCTGTATTCATGGCAGAGCATTCCCGTCAGCCACCTGCGAGCAATAGGCCGTAGCGCACGGCGGCGACGAAGTCAAATGCCTTAACGTTCCTCAGGACTCGATACGACCGGACCCATTTACGAGCCAATATGAGAATCCCTGGCATAGCGCCTCCCGAGAACCGCAATGCCGACCGCCGCGCTTTCGCATGTTAACGGGCAATAGGCGTGCCAAAACAACACCTTCACAAGTTGTTCAGAATCAGCGGGAAGAGAGCTCGCGAGCGTTAGAGACTGAACGGACGCTGCCCGCATCCGGGCGGTTGGCGCTGTTTTCTTGCTGACCACGAAGCTCAACGATAGGGTGTGCAGGTATCTCAATCCGGGCAACAGCTAGTTTGGTGTCTGCAAACCTAGGAAGGAAACCTCAGGGGGAGCCACGTTGTGACTCCCGCATTGATGTGTTCGCCGGGTGCCTCAGACGCCCTCGTTTCATGACGTGCGTGGCCTCCGCTCGGCGACGATTTGCGCGGGAAGCAGCCGAGGCGTTCGCATCCGATGCTCCACCAAGCAAGGCGAAGATAAAGGCGCTCACATATGTCGAGCGTCTAGGATGAACTCCCGGGTCTACGCGGAATAATCTCGACTGATGTTCAGTTTGCGCATCTTGTTTTGGAGTGTTGTTCGTCTTAGTCCGAGCCGCTCTGCCGCTCCGCCTTGCCCGGCTATTCTTCCGGAGGAGCTCTTCAACGCGTTGATGATGACCTGCCGTGTGGCTTGTTCAAAAGTCGATCCGGCTGAAGGCGCTGAGCCCCGCAGCTCTGCACAAGGGACATTCAGCTCCTCCCCTCGGGTGAAAATCACGCAGCGCTCGATAAAATTCTCCAACTGTCGAATATTGCCCGGCCAATCGGCGTTCACCAGCCCGTCCATGGCCTGTTTCGGAACAGACTTGATCCGCTTTTGCATCTGGCAGGAGTGGCGCGAGACAAAATAGTGCACCAGCAGCGGAATGTCCTCGCGCCTGTCGCGAAGCGGAGGAATCTCGATCGGAAAAACATTCAATCGGTAAAACAGATCTTCGCGGAACTGATTTTTCCGTATCATCCCCTGGAGATCACGGTGCGTTGCGGCAATCAGGCGAACGTCTACGCGAATTGTGTTCGCACTCCCCAGGCGTTCAAATTCATGTTCCTGCAGGGCACGCAACAGCTTTGGTTGCAGCTCGAGACTGATATCGCCAATCTCATCGAGAAAAAACGTGCCACGATCGGCCAACTCGAGACGGCCTCGTTTCTGCATGAGCGCGCCGGTGAATGCGCCCTTTTCATGTCCAAACAGTTCGCTCTCCACTAAGCCCGAAGGTATCGCTGCACAATTCAACCGCACAAACGTCCGCTGCCGGCGCGGACTGAGGTTGTGAATGGCCCGGGCGAACAGTTCCTTCCCAGTGCCGGTTTCACCGCAGAGGAGCACCGTTGCCCCTGTGGGCGCAACAATCGCGACCTGATCGAGCACTTTGCGCAGGGCAGCGCTCTTGCCCACGATATTTTCGAAGTTGAGGTACAGGAGTTCTTCTTCGAGCCCGCCCAGTTCGGGAGAGCCCGCTCCCGCGAGCCCTCCGAGGTCTGTAAAAGCAACAGCCGCAGCCATAATCCCCTCCCGGCTCAACGCTTGGGATTTGAGCCTGTTCGCCCTAGCGATGAGCCAATGTATAACCCAGTCTCATTTTGAGGGGAACCCTACAACGGTATCTCGCGGACATCATTTCGATTCGCCGTGTGCACTAAATCGGGCTGAAGGGAGACCATCGCGGTAAAGGAGCGGGGCTGAGGTTAACTCTTTCGATCCGGCAGCTCGACGCGCTTCCAACCGAAGAGGCGCGCATCGACCGACCATCCACCGGGTCCGAGCAGTGCCAAGGCGGCACCGAGAGTTCCGAATAAGATCCACCTCAATAGATCTGGGAGGTGAAAGAAGGCATTCCACAACGCCAGGATCGCTAGAAGGGTTCCCGTGATAGGGGTCCACAAACCGACCAGCAACAGTATTCCGATGACTCCTGTGAGTGCGTCGAGTAGGGTTGGTCCCATCGGCGGGTCCGCGCGCAATGCCATCACTGCTTGAGATACCAAGGCAATGCCCACAACCACTCGGAGCAGGAGAAGACCCACTCCGGGCGCACCGTGAGCAAAGGTTGAGAAAAGTCGGCGCACGACATGGTCAGGTTACAAACTCCGCGAAATGGACGTAACCCTCAAAAGACCCAAACGAGGGACTCTTTCGAGCGACCCTAGGATTCGATGATTCCCCGTTTCAGGCCGATCATAGCGGCGTGGGTGCGGTCTTTCGCGCCCAGTTTGGACAGGATGTTTCGGACTTGACCTTTCACCGTCTCTTCGCTTACCGATAGCTGCTCGGCAATCTCTTTATTAGCATTCCCATCTGCAATCAACCGCAGAACACGCACTTCCGCGGGTGTCAGGGCGTCGTCGCTGACGTGCTCGGCAAGTTCGTAGGAGGCCTCGGCAGAAATCGTCTTTCTGCCGGCATGGACAGCTCGGATCGTTTCCAACAGTTCCTTATGAAGGGCACTTTTCAACAGGTACCCCCGAGCGCCAGCTTTAATTGCCCGCAGCACCTGAGTGTCCCCGGCGTAGGTAGTTAGCACGATAATTCGCGCTGCCGGAGCTTCGTCGCGAATCGCGATCAACGCGTCCAAACCGTTCATTGCTGGCATCTGCAAATCCATCAGCACAATATCGGGATGGTGCGTCCGGAACTGCTGAATCGCTTCGCGGCCATTCGACGCCTGGCCCACGATGCTCATGTCTGTCTGACCACCCACGAGCCCAGCAACTCCTTCACGGACGACGGGATGATCGTCGACCACGAGGATCCGAATCGGACTCGCATCGATCACGACTTCAGCTCCGTGTCTTTCCGGGAGAACTTGCCAGCGGGCTTCTGTAGCCACCAGGATCGGTGTGGCTCGAGCTCTGTGACGTACGCATGATCATCAGGGATGCTCAATTCGACTTCGGTGCCTGAATTCAGCTCGCTCCACACGGACAGTTTGCCGCCTATGACCTTCGAGCGCTCCCGCATGCCGCGCAAGCCAAAGTGTCCTTCGCGCCCGTCATCACTCAGATGCTGCGGGTCGATGCCTTTCCCGTCATCGCGGACGCGCACACGAAGTTGCCGGTCGTCATAGCGGATTTCCGCCTCGATGCGATGTGCATTGGCATGACGGAAGGAGTTGCGCAATGCCTCTCCGGCTACCCGGTAAACTTCGTCACGCACGATCGGATGCAGATTGCGCGGTGCGCCTTCCACCTGCACAGTGAAATGCGGCCGGCGCGTGCCGCTCTGCGCCGCAAGTTCTGCACCAAGCGTTCTAATCGCGAGTGCCAAATCATTGCCCTCGATCGTCGACGCGCGCAAACCCTGCACCGCATCGCGTCCTTCGACGATCGCCTGCGCAGCCTGATCGATAACGGCGTCGAGTTTTTGTTTGGTCTGCCCGCCTGGAAGCTCATTGGAGACGGTTTGCAGGTGCAGCAAGATTCCGTGAAAACTTTGCAGCAGCGTGTCGTGAAGCTCTCGCGCGATCCGGGTACGCTCGCCCACGCGCGCGTCCAGCGTCATTTCGAACTCATGATGCAACTGCCGGATTCGAAACTGATAGGCGGCCAAGATCAGTGCCAGAACGGCAACTACGCACAGAGCACGAAACCAGTTGGTCTGATAATATGCGGGGGCGATGGAGAACTCGAGCACGTCGCCCTGATCGTTCCACACGCCGCTGTTGTTGCTCGCGATCACGCGAAACCGGTAGTGGCGGGGTCCGAGATTGGTGTACTGCGCCTGACGGTCGTTGACAACTTCTTTCCAGTCCTGATCCTGACCCTCGAGCATGTACTTGAAATGAACCTTTTCCGGCGCAACTAGGCTCAGAGCAGTGTAATCAATCGTCACATCACGTGTCCGCGCGAGTAGACGCAGGTTCGACACAGCGGTGCCCGTTATGCTCTGCCAATAATTCTTGTGGTCGGCGACGATTTGTTCGATGTGCACCGGCGGCCGGACTTTGTTGAAAGCAAGGTGATGGGGATCGACCACTTGGATACCATCAACCGTGTTAAACCATAGTCTGCCGTCAGTGGACTTCGCGACTGAAGGACTGTAATAGGAAGGCGCAGTTTCGCGGACAACCACGCCGTCTGCGGCATTCCAAATGCTCGTTTGGATGGTGCGATTCGGGTCCGCGATCCACGCATCCAGTTCGTCGCGCGAGATACGCACAAGGCCACAAGCCGTGTATAACCAGTCCGAACCATCGTTATCCTCTATGGACCAAAGAATGGTGTCACAGGGCAAACCATTCCTTTTGGTGAGAGTGGCGATGTGGCCATCTTTGATGCGGCTAAGCCCACTATAATGGGTTGCGGCCCACAGCGCACCATCGTGATCGAGTCGAAGGTCGACCACTTCCACCTCGCCTTCGCCAAGGCCGTTTGCCGATGTGTATGACTGTTGCAGCCGACCATCCTTGAAAAACAACAGCGCCCGTTCAATCCAGAATGCAAGCCAAATTCCGCCTTGATCGGAGACGATGACCTTAGCTTGTTGGCGACGTCCCATCACTGACCACGGGAAGGTTTCAACCAACCGGCCGTCTCGTAGGTGCGAGAGTCCCTTGTTCCCGCAAAGCCAGAGATTGCCTTTCTCGTCGCCCGCGATCGAATAAACTTCTTCGCTGGGCAGGCCGGATACGCTCACAAACTTGCCGTTTTCGAAAAATGTGAGTCCATGCGCGGGAAACGAAGCCCACACACGCCCGCGACTATCCTCATACAGAGACTGCACAAAATCATCGAGCAGCCCATTCGCCTTGCGGAAGATTGTGGTTTGTCCATTCCTGAACCTGGTCAAACCATCGCGAGTCGCTATCCACACGCTGCCGTCTTTCCCTGCCACTAGAGACTCAGCTGCATCGCTCGACAAACCTTGCTTGGTCGAGATGGAACTAACCGCGAGTTCCCGAAAGCGGTCCAGTCCTTGCGTGCTGGCGTACCAGACATTTCCCTCACGATCCTCGAAAAGGCTGCAACTGATGTCTCCCGAAAGCCCATCCGATTTCGTAAATACGTCTGTCCTGCCGTTATGTACATGGATCAGCCCGTGTTGATGGGTTCCAATCCAGAGTCCACCATCACGGTCCCGCAGCAGCTTGTTTGAATCTACTTCGCGGTCCGGAAGCAATGCAGTCTGATTTATTGCGCTGTGGATTGGGATTGACTCGAGTCTGTCTGCAACGAGCCGCCTCAGTCCGTCGCCACTGATGCCAAATACGAGCTGTCCGTCGTCGGACGCCGCCATTTCTCCAACTCGCTTTCCCGGTATCGAATAGCGCTTCGGAGAACCGGGCTTCCATCGCCAAAATCCGGAGTCTGCACCGGCCCAGAGAGTGCCCGAGCTATCCTCGGCGAGACTCCAGACGAATGAGCCAAAGGCGCCATCATTCAAGTAGCATTGCACTCTGCCATCTCGGATCGCGCAGACTCGCCCGTTGGGAACACCTGGTGTCTCATACTGTATGCCTGCCCAGACGGTGCCCTCGTGGTCTTCCAGCAGGGATGTCACGAAACGATGGCCGATCTCCGGGTACTGAGTTAGCTTGCGGCCATCCCAACTCACGAGACCTGCAAACGTGCCAATCCAAAGAGTTCCGTCGCGCGACACGAGCAGAGCGTAGGGCTTCTGGGGGAGCTGCTGCCCCGAGGGAGGTTGCCACGGAACAGCGTGAACACCATCGAAGCGAAACAAGCCGAATTCGCTGCCCAGCCAAAGATATCCATCGGGCGTTTGGGCGATCGCGAAAATCGAGCCCACGGAGAACCCGTCCCGGGCAGTCCAAGCCGTGTGCCCGTATTGACTGATGTCCAGCGATGGGTCTAGGGCAAGAACGGGCGAAGCACCGAGCAGAAACGCGAGCGTGCTGATCATGATGAGACTCAGCGCAGATTTCATTTGCAAACTTGCCCCGTCGGGATGCTGACATTCTAGAATGCAAGGACCTACAAGAAAAGGTCAATCGTTGACGAGCGGCCGACGTGCGTGGCGGTCGCCTTCCATACCGCTGGTGTCGGATGGGTTCGATGCGTCGTGATCGGACGGCGCACGCACAGCAACACGCAGCCGCTCACAAATGTACTGCGAATAAGAGGTGTCAGCAATGAAGACGGCGCCAAATCGAGCGAAGAAAGACAGTAGGTCTTCGCCCGAGGCATCCATGAAAGTCACTTCCGATAGGTCCACGATCAACCTGATTCCGGCGCGATAACGTGTCATCAGCGAGCGAGCACTCACTGCCTCCTCGCCGACCAAGCGACCTTGGAGTATGAGCGTCATGGTGTCGGCGGAATCCTCGACCTCGACCCGTAACATGGGACCTCCTTCGCAATCTAACCGGCCGCGAGCGTCGGCCGGAGAGGCTCTTTAGACAACTAAAGCAGTTCATTTGCCAAGAATCGAGTACGTAAGTGGCTGAGCGGAAGCCGAATGTTGTGAACCGCCTCAAAGCCCCGCACACCGACCGACGGGCAGTGCCGTGATACGGGCATCATCCTGAACGCAGGAGCAGCAAAGTGGGTGGGTTGAGAATGGGACTTTGAGGCGCTCTAGCGCCGAGTTCGTCAAGCGGAATAGTCCGCACGACTAATGTTGAGTTTGTTCATCTTGTTTTGGAGTGTGGTTCGTTTGAGGCCTAGACGCTCTGCGGCTCCGCCCTTGCCAGCTATTTTCCCGGAAGCGGCTATCAAAGCGTCGATGATGACCTGCCGTTCAGCCTGTTCAAAACGTGGCGCCGAAGCAACGGAGCGGCTCGACGCTTTCGTCAGCTCTGCCCGTTGGACATTCAACTCGTCTCCTTGGGTGAAAATCACGCAGCGCTCGATGAAGTTTTCCAACTGCCGAACATTGCCACGCCAGTCGGCGTTCACCAGCGCCTCCATTGCCTGCTTCGGAACAGACTTAACGCACTTTTGCATTTGCCGGGAGTGGCGCGACACAAAATAGTGAACTAAGAGCGGAATGTCCTCGCGCCTCTCGCGAAGCGGAGGAATCTCAATCGGGCAAACATTCAATCTATAAAAAAGGTCTTCGCGGAACTGGTTATTGCTGATCATCCTGGGCAGATCGCGATGCGTTGCGGCAATCAGGCGAACGTCCACGCGAATCGTTTTGGTACTCCCGAGGCGTTCAAATTCGTGTTCCTGCAGGGCGCGCAACAGCTTGGGTTGCAGGTCGAGACTGATATCGCCAATCTCATCGAGAAACAACGTGCCACGATCGGCCAACTCGAAACGGCCTCGTTTCTGCATGAGCGCGCCGGTGAATGCACCCTTTTCATGCCCAAACAGTTCGCTTTCAACCAAGCCCGAAGGTATGGCTGCACAATTCAGGCGTACAAAGGTACGCTCACGACGTGGGCTCAGATTATGGATTGCCCGCGCGAACAGTTCTTTCCCCGTGCCGGTCTCACCGTGTAGGAGCACGGTTGATTGAGTAGGGGCCACAATCGCAACCTGATCTAGCACTTTGCGGAGCGCGGCACTCTTACCGACGATATCCTCGAAGTTGTACTCCGATCGAATCTCTGACTCAAGATAAAGGCGCTCTTCCTCCAGACGAACCGCTGAGGCGTTCAGACGGCCGTAAGCGAGCGCGTTATCCAACGCGAGTGAGATCTGGTTGCCAATCAGCGATAGCAGATCGAGATCCGCTTGCTTGAAAGCGTCAAGCTTCCGGCTGCCGATCGCGAGCAGACCCAACGGCCCACTACTAGTAACAAGCGGCGTGACGCCAACCGATCTTATGGACTCGGCTCTCAACGTCTGTGCCATACTCACAGGAATTTTCTCGGTCTCGTCGATGGACCAGATTTCACCTTGGCGGCTCAGCAACCTCTCATATTCGGTATCGGTCAGGTCAGTCGGGCCGACTTCCGCCAGCAACCCCTTCGCGCCTGGAAAATCCACCACCACACTTTGAAGCTGATGGGAGTCTTTTGCTAGCACCCAGAACCCCGTGAAATCATTGCCAAAATAGGAACGAATTGATGCCGAGGCGGAGCGAAACACGTCACTGATATCCAATTTCGATACCAGATGATTGTTGATCTCAAGCAGCAAGCGAAGCCGGTCGCGCTCGTTAGCCAACTGACGCTGGTACTGCTCTGCACAATCCCTGGCCAGAGCGCACTCCAGCGCGACCGCAACGTGAGACGCCAGAGAACGGAGTAGTTCGACATCTTCGGGAACAAATTCCTGTCCCCTGTCCTTTGTCACTACAAGAATTCCGTATCGTTGCTGGGAGGTAGACACTGGAAACACATAGGTGCTTCGGCCGACAGACTCGGTTGCAAATGGAGCTAGCTCGGGATGTTTCAACATTTCCTGCGACGCGTCAGGGAGGAAAACCGGTTCCAGGCCCTCAAGCACTCGCGCTACCTCGCCAATGCGTGAAATTTTGGTGCCAATCTTAAACGCGGGAGCGTCCGCTTCTTGATCAAACTCAAGGAGATGCAGACTTTCTTGGTCGCTCCCTAGGGCGTATAGGTGAGCTCCATGGAGCCGACAACTACTGGATAGAACCTCGCGGAGGCTGTGAAGGACGGCTTTTACCGTAGGTTGCTCGACCATCGCCCTGGACACATCGAGCAGCGCTCGATATCGAGTATCCGCCGGCACGAGTGCGCTTTCATCTTCCGTCATGCGCATGAGACTAACACCGCCAGAACTGAACTTCCAGATTGAGATACGCGTCGCGGCGGACCGTGGAACCACCTCTTATTTAGAATTCCAGATTGGACTTTGAACACGCGGATGCTACGCTTCTCACGTCAATGAGATACACACACCATACATTCGTGCCATGAACACCATTGCAATGAGAATGGCTTGGTCTGAATTCCGTGATGCGAGACGTTAAGCGTATAGTGGCGTTGCTTATCATAACCGCGGGGATGCCTCTCCAGGGCTTTTCACAATCAAATCCCTACCTTGAGGCGTTTTTCCGGCAGAGCATTGGATTGACTGATGATCAGATCGCAGCGATCCGAAACGGACAGGCCATCGCTAAGGCAGTGCCCTCCCGCATCCCGGACGAGATATTTTTGTTTGGCGCGGTCTACATTCATGCTGCTTCTGAAGCCTATCTTCGATTTGCCCGCGATTTCGACCGGCTTCGCAAGCTTCCCAGCTATCTGGCACTAGGCGAGTTCAACAATCCTCCACAGCTTTCTGACTTGAATGGGTTTTCGTTCGATAACGGGGACATCCAGGCATTGCGGCGCTGCAAGCCCGGCGCCTGTCTGATCCAGGCGCCGGCAAGTTCGATAGAGGACTTTCACCGATCCATCGACTGGTCCGCTTCCGATGTGAACGCGCAGGTCAATGAACTCTCGCGGAAGACCGCGCTGCAGTTCCTACTTGCTTATCAGCAGGACGGCAATCAAGTGTTCGGGATCTACAACGATAAACGCAAGCCCACCGAGGTGGCGCAGCAATTCACCTACATGCTCAGCTACGATAACGGGTTGATGGAGCGTCTGCCGGAGTTCTACCAATACCTCCTCTCGTATCCCAACGCGAAACCGGCAAGCGTTGAGAACACGTTCTACTGGGCGAAGGTGAAGTTTGGATTGAAGCCAACGCTCCGGATCGTCCATGTGGTAACGATGCGCGGAAACCCTGCGGACGAAGTAGCCTATGCCATTGCCGAGAAGCAGCTCTATTCGAGCCACTACTTCTCGACTGCGCTTGACCTATCCTTCTGCGTTCGTGGGAGTGAAGATCCCAAGAACCAGGGCTTTTATCTGATTATGGCCATGGGTTCTGAACAGGCGGGTCTAACTGGCTTCAAAGGATCAATCGTTCGCGAGGCTGCCGTAAGTCGTTCGGTCTCGAGTCTGCGGAACGCACTCACGACCATCAGGAATACTTTAGAAAGTAAGTAGCTGCTTCAAAGAGCGCGTGTAGGCGATGTTATTCCGCGAGCTCAATCCCAAAACGAGCAGCAACCTGGGCAGGGCTGCTGAGATTCGTGGTCACGGGCAGACCAAGTTCCCGCCAAGCTTTCAGCCCCCCTTGCAGAACCCAAACATTCGAGATTCCCTTGCGACGCAATGCCAGCGCTGTACGGGCACTGGTAAGTTGATTCGATGACGAACAGTACAAGACGATCTGCACATCCGGTGGTACCCGGACTTTAGCTGGACTCCGCAGCGGCGTCGGAGAGATACGTGCCGCCCCGGGAATACCAGGAATAACAGTGGTGCTTTCCTGCCCTTCAACATCCAACAGATCCAGCGCCGCCACCTTTTTGCCGGTCTTCAAGTTCTGATACAACAGCGCGGGGCTTACCACTCGTAGCCGAAGTTGCCTCATAATGCGAATTAATTCCCACGCTCTCCAGATGAGGTAGCACAGAACGCACCCCATCATAATCGCGAGGATTCCGCTTACGCGACTCAAAGTGGCCGCAACAATGTCTAGGTGGTCGGCAAATAGATATCCTACGAAACAATACCCGGCAGACCAAAGCAAGGCACCCACAGCATCAAACAAAAGGAATAGAAGCGTTGTTACATTCAGTGCTCCCGCCAACGGTGGCATCAAGCCGTCCAGACCCGGAATAAATTTGGCGAACATTAAGCCGGGCAGCCCCCGTCGCGCGAAAAACCGCCGAGCCCTCACCGAGCAATGCAGCCCGTTCATGCTAAACGAACAGAGAGCTCGGACTACTCTGTATCCCTGCCACCGACCTAGCATGAACCATGCATAATCCGCCAACAGCGAGCCCACTACGCCTGCCAGAATGACGCTACCGAGATTCAAGCTCCCGCTCGCCACGAGAGCCCCCGCTGTCATTAAAAACAGGACTGCAGGGACCGGTAGGCAAAGCTGGTTCGCGAACACCGCCAGGAAGATCATCGGATAGGTCAGCGTCAGAGTGTGGATAGTAGTCATGTGCGATTTACGACCTTCCCTTTTTTGGTAGATCAAATAACTTCGCTGCGTCCTCCCGACGAACAATGCAACCGCTCATCGTCGGTTGAATTACTCGGTATTACGCACGGGATTACGACCCCCTGAGCTTGCATGTCGCGATTCGGGTAGCGCTGCAAAAAGACCGTAACAAGAACGATGAACAAGACTGACACCAGAAATCGTTCACATTTCCTACGTTGCATACGCATAGCCAAACTCTGACAAGAGAGGCATGCTTCTAAATCATTGGTTTGAAATGCAGATCACGTGATGTAACCGATGCGGGTGCTCGATCGCCGGTCAAGCTCTGCCCGCATTCGGGCACCTGGTCTCCCCGCAGGTTGTGAAAGCTCGTGTTTTCATCGATTCCTTCGGCACTCCGGTTGCAGTTCCGATAAGCGTGGCGGTACATCGAAATAGCCTCCGGAAGTACGACCTGGAACCCGAGCAGGGCACTGCGTGCCGTCATGAAAGGAAACGTGATATGCGTCGGAACGCGATTCGAATATCGGTGATGCTGCTGATGGGTCTCCTTATCCCGTTGCTGGTCCTGGTGGCTCAACAGACGAGTTTGCTCCAAATGGACGGGCCCCAGGGACGGGCAAAAGTGATCCAGGTGCAGGGGAAAAACTATGTGGAAGTGGACGAATTCGCCCGGATCACAGGGGGATCGCTGCGCTTCGCAGGGAATGAGATCATTCTGAGCTTGCCTGGAACAGGCGATACGTCGGCGCACGCAGAGCAGTCGGCGGCGCAGCCAGCGGCCGGCCTTTCTAAGCCATTCCTCACAGCGGGGATTGAGACCATGAGGGAGATCCTTGAATGGCATGCTGCGTTAAAGACTGGCATCGAGCGAGGATATCCGTTGTCGGATGTGTGGTTCGGGAACTACAGGAGGCAAATTCAGGCGAGCTTGAAGCAGACCGAAGCGGCGGCGAGTACGGACCTGGATCAGAAGGCGCTTCCGCTACTGACCAACGAGTTCAATACCATGAGCGCCTTGACGGACAAATACTTAAAAATCACCGTAAGTAGGGACTATCTTGCGCCCAACTCCCTGAATAGCGACCCTCTCAATCAGAAATTATTGACGTGCTGGCAGTCGCTCGCGTCGATAGCGTCTTCGAATCAGTTTGTGGACGACGGCGCGTGCCAGTAGACGGGCAACGAGCTGAAAAAGCCGCTGGGCTCACTGGGGCCGTGTGAGGAAGATGGGCAGACCTAGCTTGTGGTCGTACTTGGGGCGGTAGCGATCGATGTTATACATCGATCCGATATCTACTTTTCGTGGGCCCAGCTTGGGATCGGGAATGGTCACCATCGCGTAGCGCCCCTCATTGATCGCGGTCATCAAGCCGGAGTTGCCTTCTTGCAAAGCGTCCATGGCCATACCCGCAAAGGTGAATGCCACCAAGCGATCGACGAAGTCGGGACTACCTGACCGCAGGTCGTACGTCAGGTCGCTAACGACGGTCTCTTCACCGGTCGCCCGCTTTATCTCATCGCTCAGGTCTTCCGCGACGCTCATCTTTTTGCGATGGCCGAATGCGTCAGCTTCGCCATACTCCCTCACCGTGTAGCCTTGCCACTCGGCCCCTTCGGAAAGGATTGCGAGTGAGTAATTGCTCGGGTTGTTCCGTTTGTCCTGCAAGAGTAAGTCGATCAGGTGTTTGAGATCGACCTTGTACTCAGGAATACAGCAGCGCACTCCGGTCACGTACGCGGTGTAGAGTGCCGTGTATCCGGCATCGCGGCCAAAGACGCGGAAAATACCGATCCGTTCGTGTGAGGCGACGGTTGTACGCTGGCGGTCGATTGCGTCCATGGCGCGCGTTACCGCCGTCGAAAAACCGATGCAGTATTCCGTGTTGCGGACGTCGTTGTCCATGGTTTTCGGCACCGCGATGACCTTTATGCCCTGCCGATCGAGTTCGGAGGCATAGCTCAGTGTGTCATCACCGCCAATCGCGATAAGGCAGTCCAGACCCAGCTTCTCGACGTTCTTCAGCACTGCCGGTGTGACATCGAAGGCGGAGATGGTGACGTCCTTCTTCGTCGAGTCTTTAGCTTCGAACTTCTGCCCTTGCAAAGCCGGAGGCAGTTTCTTCATCTTCGTGGGATTCGTACGTGAGCTATGCAGGAAGGTTCCGCCCGTGCGATCGATGGTCCGCGTGTTCTCGCGGTTCAGGGGCAGGATGTACCGTGCCTTGCTGACCGGTTCATTTAGATTGACGTGGGTCAATCCTTCCCAGCCCCGGCGGATACCAATCACTTCGCATCCGAGTTCTGCCCCGCGGTAGACCACCGATTTGATCACAGAGTTTAGTCCGGGGACATCGCCACCTCCAGTGAGTATGCCTATGCGCTTCTTTGGCATGTATGACTCCTTACCTGGGCTATCTTTGCCGCATCTCAGTGATTCCGCTCGGGGAGCGAGTTCTCAACGGAGCGCGCTTTTGTTCTAACTCGAACCAAAACAACAATGGATCGCGGGGCCACTTGGTATGTCGACTGTTGCAGTGGCGAACCGAACTCTGAAAAATCACCGGGGGCCGGCAAAGCCGTGTCCACAATTCTTAGCCAATCCTTCGACGCACCTTCTTGGATTTGAAACTGCAGCTCGTGCCAGTAGGCATTGATCATCACATAGATATCGTCATCGGCCTGAGATGCGCCGTGCACACAAAATGCCAGACTCCGTGAATCTGGGGACAAATCGACTGTGGGACCAATGCCGTACCAGGAAACGTCGTCGCGCCAGAATCTGCTGCGGCAGAGAGAAGGATGCGATTTCCGGAACGCGATCATCTTTTTGAAGAAACGAAAAATGTCTTGATTCGCCTGGAGTTGGCTCCAGTCAAGCCAGCTGATTTCGTTGTCTTGGTTGTAGGGATTGTTGTTGCCGAATTGCGTGTTCAGGAACTCATCACCGGCTCGGAACATAGGGATGCCGTTCGACAGCAGAAGCAGGCAGCAGAAGTTCTTAACCTGTTTTCGGCGAAGCGCCAAAACCGAGTCCGGCGCGCCTGCGTTTCCTTCGTGGCCGCAGTTCCAACTGTAGTTCTCGTTCATGCCATCCTGATTGTCATGGCCGTTCTTCCAGTTATTTTTCTGGTTGTAAGAAACCAGATCGTACAGCGTGAAACCATCGTGGGAATCGACATAGTTCACGGTCTGATAGGCATGATAGGCGTCGGCGCGGCTGTCCGGGAACAAATCGTCACTACCATAAATGCGACGCATCAGGTGCGGGATCATCCCCGGGTCGCCCTTGACAAACCGTCGGACATCATCGCGAAACCGCGCGTTCCATTGGAGCCAGGTTAGCCCCGGGAATCCGCGTCCGAGTTGATACGCGCCGGTGTCCCAAGGTTCTGCGATCAACTTCAACAGGCCCAATTCCGGATCAGCGGCGATTTCGTTGAAAATTGGCGCATCACCCCAGTTGAGTGACCCATCGGCATTACGGCTAAACACGGATGCCAGGTCGAAGCGGAAGCCATCGATGTGCATCTCATTCTTCCAATACCGCAGGCTGTCCGTGACCATCTTTCGTACATGTGGTTGGCTGAAGTTCAATGTATTGCCAGTACCTGAGTAATTGGCATAGGGACTTGTCGCGTCCGACGAATGCATGTAATAACCTGCACCGCCGAAACCCTTGAAGCTGTAGATGGGGCCGCGGTAGTCGCCCTCACACGTATGGTTATAAACAACATCGAGCACCACGGCAATTCCTGCTTGGTGGAAAGCCTTGACCATCTCTCTGAATTCAAGATGCTGCCCATCGTCATCACGAGTGGAGGCATACTGCGCATGCGGTGAAAAGAAGTTCAAAGGCATATAGCCCCAATAGTCGGCCTCCTGAGGGTCGCGCTGAAATACGGGCATCAGTTCGACGACGGTTATGCCGAGTTCCTTCAAATACGGGATCTTTTCCACCAGTCCGGAGTAGGTGCCGGCACGCGAAGGGCGTACGCCGGAATTTCGGTTGCGCGTGAAGCCCTTTACATGAAGTTCGTAGATAATTGCTTCAGATTCGGGGCGAGGTGCAACATCGCCTGACCAATCGAAGGTGACACGATGCCCGGTCAGCACTCCCAGCGGTGCTTTTCCTGCGTTGGGGCCGGGAGCAATTGCCAACTTGCGGTCAAAGTCCGGCGGGAAGAAAACACAGTTAGCATAGGGATCGAGCAAAACCTTGTCGGGATCGAAGGTGTGAAGCTCAGAAACGACCTGCCCCGAGACCTCGTAGGCGTAGTAACGAGCACCGCGCATCTCATTGAGGGGAAGCCTGCAGTGCCAAATCCGTCCTGACTTGTTACGGACAAAATCGAATTGAAACCTCAGGATCGGGTTTGCCAAATCGTAGGCGGAATAGAGCAACAGAGTGACACTCTCCGCATGCTCAGCATAGACCGCGAAATTAAACGTCTGCTCCTCTGCGATCCAGGTTGCGCCGAGCGGCAATGGAGATCCTTCGGTTTGTGCCCAAGTGCGGCGTTTTTGGGGTGAAACTCCGGCCAGGGATGCATCGAAACTATGGTCCTTGCCAGCGGATGACTGATCGATCCGGTTGTTCAGGTCTTCTACCATTCTCTGCCCTAACTTGAGAGCTCGCCGCGTATAAATATGACGCTAGCTTTCAGCCGCTGCGTATTGACCCAGGTTCGCTCCACGCTTCGCCTTTACCGTCAATCGGCCCAGCCAACGCAATACCGTTGCCGACAGCATCTCCTCGGTGAACCGCCAGCGCCAGTTTCCGTCCGCACGTCCAGGGATGTTCATTCGACTTCCAGCGCCGAGGTCCAAAACATCCTGTAACGGCGCCATGGTCAAAGCTGCCACGGAGGACCATGCCAGATCGATCAGAGCCGGCGCAGCTTCCGCACTATTCGCGAGCTGGCGCTTAAGCTGGCTCCATAATGTTTGTTTCTGGGAATCGGGCAATTGTTCATACCATTCCCGAGTTGGCGGATTGTCGTGCGTGCCCGTATACGCGACCGTGTTGCCGACAAAGTTTTGCGGAAGATATGGATTGTCGGCGTGCCCGTCGAACGCGAACTGTAGGACTCGCGTGCCTGGCACCTGAAATTGATCGCGCAGCAAGGCGACGTCCGCAGTGATGGTGCCTAGATCCTCGGCGATAAATGGCAACCGCCCGATTTCACTCCGGATCGCCTGGAAGAAACTTGCTCCCGGGCCCTGCACCCACTCACCGGATTGTGCAGTCTCGGCCCCTGCTGGCACGTGCCACGCAGCCGCGAAACCCCTGAAGTGATCCAGACGAATCACGTCTACATGAGCCAGCAGTGTACGTACTCTATCGACGCACCACCGATAACCCGTAGAACGAAGCGCATCCCAGTTATAGACGGGATTACCCCAGAGCTGTCCCTCGGCGCTGAAGTAATCGGGGGGAACTCCAGCAACGAAACGCGGCCGCCGCTGCTCATCCAGCAGGAAAAACTCTGGATTCGCCCACACGTCGCTAGAATCAGGCGAAACAAAAAACGGAAGATCGCCAATCAGGCCCACTCCTTTAGCATGGGCGTATTCCTTGATCTGATCGGCTTGCCGCAGCAGCAGAAATTGTTCAAGTCGAACGCGAGCAATTTCACTGGCCAGCTCTCGGCGCGCCTTCGCTAAAGCAGCAGGCTTGCGCTTGACCAGATCCTCGGGCCAGTCGAGATAATAAGCGCCGCGAAACTGCTTCTTTAGCGCTCGAAAGAGTGCATAGTCCTCAAGCCAGCCTCCCTGAGTAGCGCAGAATTCCTCATAAGCGGGGCGTAGATCCCTACGTTCGCGAGCATCAAACTTTGCCCATGCCTTTTCGAGCAGCTTCTCCTTGAAAGGAATAACGGAATCGTAGTCGACGAGATTGGATGGGAAATGTGGTGGTGCGCAGTCACTCGCGTCTAGTAAGCCGTCCGAAATCAGGCATTCGGGGCTGATCAGCAGAGCATTACCTGCGAAGGACGACAGCGACTGGTACGGAGAATTTCCGTAACCGGTGGGCCCAAGCGGTAATGCCTGCCACCACCCTTGTCCAGTGTCATGGAGACGGTCGACCCAGGAAACTGTTGACGGTCCGAGGTCTCCGATCCCGTAAGGAGATGGCAGAGACGTGACATGCAGCAGAATACCGGAACTGCGATATTCGGACGGAAACGGCGGAAGCGTGCCCTCCTTGTACCTGGCGCTCATTTCCCACCCACCAGCAACGAACGCAGTGTTTGCCCACGATTCCTTGCGCCTCCCTCACGGTCGCTTGCAGGTGCTGCTCGCTCTTGAAGCTCTCGGCAACAATTGTGAACACAAAGCGAATCGTCGCCGGATAGTGATGGTGTTCGCTGCGTTTCTACGGTATTGGGCATGGTTCTGCCGTCCAGATGTCGCGAGCGTATTCAGCGATGGTGCGGTCACTGGAGAATTTTCCAGAGCTCGCAATGTTCAAAATCGCTTTCCGGGCCCATTCGGCCGGATTTGCATAGAGGGCGCCGACGGCTTCTTGTGCCCGGCAATACGACGTGAGGTCCGCCAAATGCATGTAGTAGTCGCCGTGAGCCAGAAGTATTTCGTGTATAGGAGCGAAAACACCTGGTTCATTCCGGCTGAAATAGTCGGAGAAGATAAGATCCATTGCTGCTCGCGTTTCGGGCTCGTTCTCATAGTGCCAATGCGGGTTATAGGAACCCCGGCTGTTCTTGACTTCGTCCACCGTGAGGCCGAATAGGAAGAAGTTCTCTTCCCCGGCTTCCTCGGCCATCTCGATCGTCGCGCCGTCACGGGTTCCTACCGTCAGGGCTCCATTCATCATGAATTTCATATTACTCGTGCCGCTCGCTTCATATCCGGCCGTGGAGATTTGGTTCGAAACATCACTCGCGGGGATCAAGCGTTCTGCAAGCGAAACGTTGTACTCGGGCAGAAAAACGACTTTGATTCTACCGCGCACCGCAGGGTCGCCCTCGATCGTGTCTGCGAGATTGTTGATGAACTTAATGATCAGCTTGGCCAACCGATACGCTGGTGCCGCCTTTCCGGCAAAGAAGAACGTGCGCGGCACAATTTCGATGTTCGGATTTGCTCGCAACCGGTTATAGACCACCACAATCCTCAACGCGTTCAGTAGTTGGCGTTTATATTCGTGAATACGCTTGATCTGGCAATCGAAGATCGTACCCGGGTCCACCTCTTGCCCGGATGACGACTTCAGCCAGTCCGTGAATCGCACCTTCGCTTCCCGCTTTGACGCGAGAAATGCAGCGCGAAAGCCGCCGTCATTGGCAAGCGGTTTCAACGCCCTCAGCTCAGCAAGGTTGGTAACCCATCTCTCACCGATGGCCTCGGAAATCAGGCTCGCCAATTTGGGATTTGCTTGTAGCAACCATCGCCGAGGCGTGACCCCGTTGGTCTTGTTGCTGAAGCGTTCCGGATACATCTCCGCCAGCTCCCTAACCGTGGTCGTCCGCAAAAGCTCGGAATGGACTGCGGCAACGCCATTCGTACTGTGCGAGCCAACAATTGCCAGGTTGGCCATGCGGATTTTGCGCTGGCTGCCTTCTTCCACAAGGCTAACGCGAGCTACGCGTCCGTCATCGCCGGGGAAGCGAAGTCGAACCTCGTCGAGAAGACGCCGGTTGATCTCGTAAATGATCTCTAGATGGCGGGGAATAAGGATTTCAAACAACTCGACAGGCCACTTCTCAAGCGCCTCAGGCAGTAGTGTATGATTTGTATAAGCGAGTGTCCTCTTCGTTAAATCCCACGCCTGGTCCCATCCCAAGTGCGCATCATCGAGCAAAATTCGCATCAACTCGGCAACGGCCAAAGCGGGATGTGTATCATTGAGCTGGATCGCCGCCTTTTCGGGTAGTTGCTCCCAATCCTTATTGAACCGTCGAAATCGCCGTACGATGTCGGCGAGTGAACAGGCCACCAGGAAATATTCCTGGACGAAACGTAGTCCCCGCCCGGGAGTTGTTGAATCGTCGGGATAGAGCACGCGTGTGATCGACTCCGCCCCGAGTGTTTCCGCCAGTGCGCCAACGAAATCACCGGCACCAAATTCTTGAATATCGAAGTCGTCCGGTGCCGCCGCGGCCCACAGCCGCAGGGTGTTAATGGTCTTGCCGCCGTAGCCAACCACGGGTCGATCGAAGGGTATGCCGAACCAGCTGGACGGTCGACCGGGGACCGGTTGAAGGCTACCGCCACTCAGTTTAAACGAGCAACCCAGCTTCACCTCCACCATCTCGACAGGCCGCGCGACCTCCCAGGGATCGCCCCAGCGGATCCAATTGTCGGGATTCTCCTTTTGCCATCCGCCCACAATAGATTGTTTGAACATCCCGTACTCATAGCGCAGACCGTAACCCGTGGCCGGCAGTTGCATCGTTGCCATCGAATCCAAGAAACAAGAGGCGAGCCGGCCGAGGCCTCCGTTACCGAGGCCCGCATCGGGCTCCTGCTCAATCAACTCGAGCCAATCGAGTCCTTTCTCCTTTACCGCATACTGGACCGCCGGGCTCAGCAAAAGGTTGGTTATGTTGTTCGTCAGCGAGCGGCCGATTAAAAATTCCATCGAGAGGTAATAAACGCGTTTGGCATTCGCCTTTTCATACGTGCTCCGGGTTAGCGCCCAGCGCTGGGCGAGGACGTCTCGAATCGAATGTGAAAAAGCCTCGAAACGCTCCCGCGCAGTCGCGACCTGTGGGTCGATGACACGGTCGAAAACCAAATGCCGGTCATAAAATGCGTTTTCCGAACCAACAAATGCAATCGGTCCGCATCCGTACTGTTTGAGAAGTTCTGAGACACGCCATTCCTCTGGTGTTTTCGGGGGGACTCGAATGAGTTCCGGCGGTTTTACATTTTTTGCGCTCATGGAAAGACCTTTCTACGAATTACACTCTGAGCGAATACCTTGCGATCTGAGTTCGACTGAATAACAGTGCTAACGGGGCCATCTCCATCCGGTGATGTGAGGACTGTCGATACCATGCTTGTAAGCGTGCGCGCGACAAGCGATCTGGGCGTTGCGGAATTTCTCCTTGGCGTGGCCGCCGATGCTCCGCAGGCGCGAGACGCGGTCGATGGCGTCGATTGCCAGACTGAAACGGTCCGACTCGTTGTTCATCGCCAGTTCCATTGGGGTGTTGATATTGCCCTTCTCCTTGTATCCCCGCACGTGCAGAGACTTGTTTGTGCGGGCATAAGCCAGACGGTGAACCAGCCAAGGGTATCCGTGGAAATTGAAAATGATCGGCTTATCAGTGGTGAATAGAGAATCGAAGTCTTTGTCGGTCAAACCGTGCGGATGTTCCTTACGCGGTTGCAGCTTGAAAAGGTCGACAACGTTAATGAAACGGATCTTAATGTCAGGAAATTCCTGCCGCAACAGTGCCGTTGCAGCCAAGGCCTCCTGCGTGGGGATATCTCCGGCGGAAGCCATCACCAGGTCGGGCTCGCCTGCCTGGTCGTTACTGGCCCAGTCCCAGATGCCGATGCCTTTCGTGCAGTGCGTGATGGCTTCATCCATATTCAGATACTGCAGGTGCAGTTGTTTGTCAGAAACGATTACGTTGACGTAGTTCTCGCTGCGCAGGCAGTGATCGGCTACCGACAGCAAGCAGTTGGCGTCCGGCGGGAGATAAATGCGCGTTACTGCAGCGCTCTTGTTCAGAACCACGTCCAGAAAACCGGGGTCCTGATGCGTGAAGCCGTTGTGATCCTGCCGCCAGACCGTAGACGTGATCAGCAGGTTCAGCGAGGCTATCTTCTGGCGCCAGGACAAATGATTGCAGATGGATAGCCACTTGGCATGCTGGTTGAACATGGAATCGATGACATGCACGAACGCTTCATAGGAAGAGAAAAAGCCGTTCCGGCCGGTAAGCAAGTAGCCCTCGAACATGCCCTCCATGGTGTGCTCGCTGAGCATCTCGACGACGCGTCCGTCTGTCGCCAGTTCGCCACCATCTTCGTCTTCCGGAAAATACTGAGCAATCCAAAACTTCTTGGAAGCCCGGTACACCGACTGGAGTTTGTTCGAGGTGGTTTCATCGGGGCCAAACACGCGGAAGTTGTCCATATTCAGCTTCATGACATCGCGAAGGAAGTTTGCCAAGGGCGGCACATTTTCCGCCTCAATCGTTCCAGGGCGGTCTACCTTCAGCGCATAGTCGCAAAAATTCGGTAAGCGGAGAGCCTTTCTCAATGTTCCGCCGTTCGCATGCGGGTTGGCGCTCATTCGGCGGTTTCCCTTAGGCGCAAGCTCTTTCAGTTCCGCAACCAAGCGCCCATTCTGGTCGAACAACTCTTCAGGTTGCTGGTCGCGCATCCACTTCTCGAGGATGCACAACTGCTCGGGGTTCTTCTTCACATCTGTCAAGGGCACCTGGTGTGCACGCCAAAAACCTTCGAGCCGGTGACCGCCCACCTCTTGCGGTGCGCCCCAGCCTTTCGGAGAGCGCAATACGATCATCGGCCAGCGCGGTCGCTTAGCCACGCCGGTCGCGCGGCATTCCCGTTGATGTGTCTGAATTTCCAGGACACAATGTTCGACGGTCGCCGCCATCGCCTGGTGCATGCTGTCCGGATCCGAACCCTCCACGAAATACGGCGTCCAGCCGTAGCCGCGTAACAAATGCTCCAGTTCTTCGTGGGTAATGCGAGCCAGCAGCGTGGGATTGTTAATCTTGTAGCCGTTTAAGTGCAGAATCGGCAGTACGGCCCCGTCGCGAATCGGGTTCAGGAACTTGCTTATGTGCCAGGAAGTTGCAAGCGGCCCGGTCTCGGCTTCGCCGTCGCCTACCACTGCGGCGACGATCAACTCTGGATTGTCGAATGCTGCGCCGCAGGCATGCGAAAGCACGTACCCCAGCTCGCCTCCTTCGTGAATCGAGCCAGGAGTTTCCGGTGTGCAGTGGCTGCCAATGCCCCCAGGGAAGGAAAACTGCTTAAAGAACTCGCTCAGACCTACTTCATCCTCGCTCTTTTCTGGATAAATTTCGGAGTACGTTCCCTCGAGATAGCCCGGCCCTAATACTCCTGGCGCGCCGTGTCCAGGACCTGCCATGAAAATCATGTCGAGATCGAACTTCTTAATCAATCGATTCAGGTGGATGTACATAAAAGCCAGCCCCGGACTCGAGCCCCAATGTCCGAGCAGGCGGTTCTTGATGTGTTCAGCTTTCAACGGTTTTTTCAACAACGGATTTGCTTGGAGGTAAATCATCCCGAGCGCCAGATAATTGCAGGCGCGCCAGTAGGCGTGGATTTTCCTCAGTTCCTCTGAAGGCAACGGCGTTCCCGCAACAGTGGACCGCGCTTTGCCGTAGGCACTCAGCGAGTGCGATGCGGTATCTTCAACGAGTACTCTCGACGTCATCATTCGGGCTCCTTGCGTTTGCGCCATGCAGGCTCCTGACTTGGTGATGATTACGCAAGAGAAGTGCCACTCCCGAACAATGAGAAAACAGTAGCTTTCTGCAGCGTAAGAGAATTCCCTGCCCGAATGCGGGCGGCACGCGCCCAGAAACTGGCATCTCTCGCGATGTAAAAGGATCACCGAGTCCCTGCTATGTTGTTCCGCGAAACGCACTTGAGCACACAATAAAGGCCGATTATTCGATGGCCCCTCGAATGCGTTAGCCCTCCCGTGAAACCCAGCGGTTTGAGGGGCATTTATTCCATTGGGAGGCTTCCCTGAGAGCTTCCCGGGAGAGCGCTATGCGCAAGATATTAGTTCTTGGGCTGTTTTCCCTGGGGGTTGCGTCTGTAGTTGTTGCCGCACAGCGTGGAGCGGTAGCCCCATCGATGGGACATGCCATGGCTCCCGCGCCGGCTGTCGGGGCTCATGCCGCGTCCCCAATGCACGGGGCACCACCCGCAGCCCACGGCGCGCCCGTTCATGCTGGAACTCACGGTGCGCCGGGTGCGCGAGCGGTCACTACTTCCCATGAGGCGATGCCTGGCGAGCCTGTCACGCCCCAACCACGGAACACTAATGGGCACCCTTTCTACCCGTACCCGACGAACCTCCTTCCCGGAGTGAGCGACAACTTTGCCGGCGGTTACCCGGTGCCTGGCCTCGGATTTGATTACGCGCACTTTTTTGCGGTTCATCCCAACTGGGGCCGCTTGCATCCTGTGGATGGCGTACTGCTTTCGTGGGGCGGCTCCGGCGGCTTTTACATGCCCGTCCCGTATTACACTGAATCGACGCCCCAAGAGGAGGAGGAAGAGCAGGTTGCTTCGAATCAGCAGCCGGCTCCCTACCAGCAGGCGGCTGCCGAGGAGCCACCTAGCGCTCCACGCTCGCGGGGCGGTTCTTACATGTCCTCTGAGCCCGTTCCGGAATTTGTCTTCGTGAAGCACGATGGTTCCACGTTCTCGGCGGTGGCCTACACCTGGACTAAAGATAAGCTGCAGTATGTCACCAAGGAAGGTCTGCCTCGCACGACCGGGATCGATACACTGGATCTCGCCGCAACTGAGCGAATCAACGAGGAGCGCGGCAACTGGGTCAATCTTCCAAAGTCGCGGGCTTCCAGCGTGGCTCTTTCAATTGAGCCTGCGCCGCTGCGTTAGTTCTCCTTCCCAATAGCGGATCGATCTAAGCTACCTGTCTTTTCGGCGCGCACTCCCTCCACTCCCGGTCCGCGAGCGATGATCGACGTCCTCTTTCTCCACACACCTACCATAGTGCTATTTTCTAATTCTCCAGATATCGATTCTCTTTCGATGGAATCAGAGACATATTCCGCTTTTCGAGGGCCGGTGCCCGGGCGGATTCAGGGAAGACTGCCCGGGCACGGTGGGGGCTGGTGTTTACGAGGAGCGCACCTCGATCGCTGACGGAGCGAGCCTGTCAGCATCTCGTTTGAACGTCAAGTGACGCGTTCGCAGACATCACGCGAACTGGATGTCTACCCCACGAACTCCGATTGCAGCGACCACACCCAAATTAATCTCTGGCCACCCACAGGATCGAGGGGGCTCAGTTCCGATCCGGTCGAAACAACATGCTTTCTCGAGGGAGAATTCATGTTGAATGTCCAGTGACCGATCAGCCCTCTCACAACTTGGGCACGGGAAATCATCACCTTGTCGGATTGCGCTTTAAGCATTGTCTTTCACCTTTGCTCGCGACCATGGGCGGTCGCATCACATCAGCTGTAGTTGCAAGTCGCCTACCACACCTAGATGGGCTGTTCGTTTGATACTAAGCGCGGCGCCCGAGGCCCCCCCAACGAACAAAGGCTGTTCTGCCCGCATGCAAGCATCACTGCCCGGAAGCCGGGCTTCCTTGCGAAACGAATGCAACAACTTCACCGCTCCGCTGCCTATGCTCTTCGCGGGTAAGAGTGGAGCTCGCGGAGGCTTTGAAGTTGCTCGAGACGACCCAGGAACATATCAATCCAAATACGTGACCGCGATGCTGACCGTGTCGACGATCGCGAGCAGCAGACCCAACCCCACCAGCACAGAGACCGCGAGAATCTGATCCTCCATGCTGTCGGCCCGCAGGTACGTGCCTATCGGGTATGCCATAGCAATAATGTTGAGCGACCCCAATACAGGCCAAAATTGTTCCTTCGTTTTGTTTTTCCGCATTGAGCACCTCGAATATTGTGTGCACTCTAGAAAGTGCAGGTTGCATGCCAACACAAGTCTTAGCTAAGTGCTGACTACAGTTCTTCTTATCCTGACGATTAGGGACGCAGGAGTGCCCTTCCGAGGGCATTGCCTCAGTCTGGGCAGAGTCTTCGACACGTTGCATCCATATACAGCCCGACAGGCAAGTCAATAAGCGCTTTCCGTGGGATGTTCCAGCTGACGAGCGCCACGAAGGAGGAGATTCCGCGAATTCGGAAGAGGTGCACGAACCTGCTTCAATGTGCCGCCAGGATTGTTCGCGCCTTTCCTCGAGCCCGGTGTGTTCTTGAGGAGAATGCTGGTGCTGTATGCGGCGGTCTGGCAACCCTCCAGTATGAGTAAAGAGCAATGATCCAGACCAGATTTGCACCGACTGCACTTGCGATGAAGGCGAAGCGAATCAGGTTAAAAACTGCGAACGCTAATAGAGCGTATGGCAGGAAGCACCGCCGGATAATGAACTCGGTGTTGCGTGCCAGATACATCAACGGATTGCTTTTCTGCCGTTCAGCCTTCCGTTGCCAGACATTCAAGAACTGCTCGGGATGACTGGACGCAAAATAATGTCTGGCAAAACCAACCACCAGGAAACTTGCTATCGCGCCCAAGAGTAAGAAGCCCCCCCAAATGAGATATGCATCTGTTCCCCGGCTTCTCGACAAACCCAGACTCATGCCAGCAAAAATGAACAGGTAATACAGGTAATCGCAAACAGTTTCCAGCCAGCATCCGAATTTGCTCACTTGGAGTTTCAAGCGCGCGAGTTCCCCGTCGCATCCATCCAAAATGCTCGCCCAAACGGAAAGAAGCGCGCCAATCACCGTATTCCAATACCCTCCGAATCCGAAAAATACGCCCGAGAGAAAACTAACGCCGAGCGTGAACAGGGTCACCATGTTCGGTGTAATTGGGAATCTCGCGATCGTACGGCTGATGGGAATAGACACCCGGCGATTCATGCGAGCGAACAGCCCATCGGTCGGTTTGACCAACCAAGTGTCAAGCTTGTGCTCTGCGATCAGTCGGTCTGCCGGAGCGTCCACCATGTGCCACAGATTGTGATCAACTGTCTTTAGGACGACGGAATGCGTCGGTTTGAACCAGGCATATAGATCGATGAGACTTCCGATGTGCTCCCCGCAACTTCTCGCAATGTCGAACGCTGCCTGCGAGGATAAAGCGGAAATACCAACAAACTGAGCACCAGTCGTAAGCGTAATTGCGTTCCCTCGTCCGTCCCATTCACGAACGAGCTCATAGAGGCAGGGATGAGCAGCCGTGTTTCCCGCCAATAGCAGAATACGTTCTGACTGCGCGGCTAGTTGCCCTAATAACAGCGGTAACGCCGCACGCTGAGCATCAAGCTCGAACCATTGCACATCTTTCGGCAAGCGGCCGGTTCGCAACAATTCACGGCGGATCACGCGGACGGCCGCTCGGCTTGCAGCTACAACAACGGGATTGGCATGAAGGCCCTTGGCCACGAGAATGGCACGGAGTATAACCGGAAGAGTTCCAATTTGCGCCAATTCTGGCGTGAATCCTCGTGCGTCGCGGGATTCATCGACCACGATAATTGCCGCGGTACGCTCAGGGGACGGCTCAGCTTGTTCTCGCCCCTGTGACTTGCTAATGCGGACATCGTTCTTCTGGAGTGGAGACTCCGAGCCGCCAGTTGTCTTTTGCCGGCCAGCTGAACGCGACAATACGAACCAGAGAACGCCGGCTAGCGCCCAGAACAGCCCACGGGCTCGCCGGCATAGGCTCAACGTCAGCCCGGTCATAGCGCTCAGACCGAATCGGCTTGCCAGCAGCATCGTGCCACCCTCATAAGTTCCGACGTTGCCAGGATTGAGCGAACCCAGAAGATTAATAACCTTGGTCAGCGATTCGAGAACCAGTGCGCCGGTCAAGCTGAAGCGCTGGCGTAGGAACAGCACGATGAAGTAAACCTCCAAAACCGCTAGCGCATGGCACACGAAGTTCAGAGTCACGTTGCCCCAAAATGCGGCGGGCCTTTGGCGGTAGAATTCCACAAGTTTTTCTTCAACCGAGCGGACCATTGCTTCCTTGCTTTGTAACCACTTGCCAAGCCTGGGTACACGGCCGAATGCGCGTGCGGGACGTGACAGGAGCGGCCACCGTTTTGTCATCGCCAACGCTGCCAGTGCTACCACGACCAATAGGAGGGTTGCGGATAGCGCGGCATAAACCCGCAGCGCAGTTGAAAGCGGTAAGATAAGAAGCCCGAGGGTAATCCCACAAACAGTGATGATCGCGCCGCAGGCGATGAACAGCCCGCGGTCAACGGTCACCGACAGAATTCGGCTTTCCAGAGGCACTTCGGAACCGAGTAGCGCAGCGCGTGTCGCTTCACCGGCCACTATGCCAGCGAACCCTAGCTGGCCAATCGCTTCTGACACCAGCCGTAGCCCAAGCATCTTTGCAAATGAAACCTTCTGTGCCTCGCCGGACAATGTCAATCGCCACGCAAACGTCTTGACCAGGTGTGATATTCCGCCGAGTGCGATCACCAAGCCGAGGCCCCGTCCCATCAATTTCGCGTTCTCTAACAGGATCTTCGGACCAGTATGGACGACCAGATAGACGAGTAGTGCGAGCCCAGGTAGCGCAAACAGGTATCCGAAAGTCCCGCGTGACTCAGGCATTGGCTACCTCCTCGAGAACTCTTAGCTGTGAACTCTCTACCAGTGTCTGGGTCCGTGCAAAGTCGTAGGCTTCGGGTGTATCGATGTCCTGCCACAGTGCGTCTCCAATGTCGAAGGCACGCAACTTTCGTTGGGAAGCCATGCGCTGCATACCGTCCGACAAAGAGCAATTTCCCTGCGTCATCACCGCTTCGAGCGAATCAAAGATCGCTGGACTACACAGGAACATCCCCGTGTCGATTGCGTCGTAACGGGCGATGTTTTTTCCGATCTGAACGATGTAGTTTCCTATGGACAACACTTTCGTGGCGTCGTCCATATCAAAGATACAATCCAGTTTTCGATCCACACCCAGGATGACCTCGTTGTCACGTAAGGGCTGCCGAATAAGCGCGGCGGCCGCCGCCGGGTCAAAGATGTGGTCGGTCATGAGAAGCAAAAAAGGCCGAGCGACGACATCCTTCGCCGCTAACAACGAGATACCATTACTCTTCCTATATTCGGAGTTTTCCACGAATGTAACGGGAGTGCCGTGAAGCGAACTCGTCGCGAACCATCGACGCACCATACCCGCCTTATGTCCCACCACGACGACAAAACGTTCGATCCCTGCTTGGCGAGCTCCAAGCATTACGTGTTCGATCAGAGGAGCGCCGCAAAACGGCAGCAGCGGTTTTGGAAGCTCACCTGACAAGCGATTGAGCCGTTGCCCCAGGCCCGCAGCAAGGATCACAGCAGTATTAGTGTTCAGCATGATTGCCCTCGGAAAGATATGTGAGGCCGATGACGGGAGCATGGACGGCGGAACGCTCGCTCAACTCCGAATTCGGCGAGTATCCGAAATAGTTAATGGTCACGTTCGTTTTTCCGAAAATGCGCGCCTCAGTAACGCTTTCAGTGGAGAGGGGGAACCAAAAGTCACCTGATTTTTGATAGCGGGCTACGAAATGAATGCTTCGTGTCCAAAACGAAGGGCTCTTCGCTGGCCTGCCTTCAGCCTGAATCATGGCAAAATCCTCCGAATCGACCCAAATGCGTCCTTCGAACAGGTATTTGTCTTGCCGCTTCGGAAGAAGCCGAAGCACATAGGCAAGCCTCCCATCCACGACCTCGGTCCCCAGCAGCTCAAAACTGTAATTCTCGAGAGCTACACGGGTGGCAGAGCGCTTCTCAGGTTGGGAGGTTTCCTCTTCGGATTCGAGCATCTTCTGGAGCACATGGCTGTTAGCGGACTTCCAGCCCTGCTCCGATACAATCTCGAAATGCTTTCGCCCATCGCCGTCGCAGCTGACGGACACGAGCATCTCGGCCTGCTTGTTCAGCCCTTGGTTTTCCAGGACGTATCGCCTGCGCCCGGTGTACCCCCCACCGAGCTTCTCCCGTTCGGCGTCATGCGCCACTAGCCGAGCAATCACTTCGTCAGCGTGCATCGTCGGCTTTTCCTGGGCCTGAATCTGGATGCCGGAAATTAGCGAAATCAAGCAGGTTGTTATAGCAGTTCGAATTCTCATCATTAGAACTCCACGACAAACTTCCCGCGGTATTCGCGCCACGCGTTATTGAAGAACCCACCAAAACGAGCGCTCTGTTCGATGTTCTGCACATCTCGAGGATTGAATTGGTTGAATAGATTGAAAGCGGCCAGACCCACGCGAGTTTTGAGCCTCCTATCGCCACCCATGGGTATCGAGAGGGGCCGCGACACTTGCAGGTCAAAGGATGAAAATTGAGGATAGCGGCGCGTGTTCCGCGGTCCTACATATTCGCGGAATTCGTTTTGCACCGAGTAGGGAAATCCGGAGTGCAGATCATAGACCGGAACAAATACCAGCTTCCACGGTCCGTGGATTTCGCCCGAAAGCAGGAAGCGGTTTGGGGCATCGAACGGCAGGCGTCCTTGTCCATTCGGTTGGATGACTGGTTTTGCGACGTTTCCGTAGAACTGAAAGAAGTCGTTCAGATCTCCATACGCACGCGAGCGCACATAGGAGGCGTTGATGAAGTGCTTGCGGAATTGATAGCGCCCGGTAACCTGTAATTCCTTATAGGACTGGCCTCCGTTGTTCGAAAGCGTCACTAGACCAGTGCCGGCGGGGCCATCGGCCGTCGAAACGACAAAATCCTTGGCGGTGTTGCGTTGCTCATACGCCACCTGCAGCAACAAGCTACTGGAGACCTTTTGACTGAGTGCCAGATTCCACGCGGTGCTTCGCGGGTTGCGCAGACTGCCGAGAATCTTGTTGGTATAAGCGGTTGAGCGGGTTGCCTGACCCACTGGATCGAGGAGAAAGACAGTCCGCTCTGGAAACCACTGGAAAGCCGGGATCATCAACGGCACACGGTCGTAGAACTCCCCGATTCCCCCTCGCAGCATCGTTCGTCCACTACGCGTCAGAGCCAGCTGGAATCCTACCCGCGGAGCGGCGTGCACTGAACTTGTTACCGTATCGCTGTCAAAGCGCAGCCCAAGGTCCAAGAGCAGGCGTGGAGAAACGGTCCACTGATCCGCAGCAAACCAGGTGACTTCGTGCTGTGTAACGTTGGCGTGACCACCGTCCGTGAAGGTGATGCGCTCGATCGGTCTGCCCTCGGCTCCTTGGATCTCGACCGGCGAAAACGACTGGACGCCACTGTAACTGGAGTACGCGTACTCCAAACCAACGTGCCATTGATGAGTTCCGAGAAAATGCCGCGGGGCAAATTGGTACATTTCCTCCCAGTCGAAACGTGAGGCCCGGCGCTTTTGAGAATTGAAGAACCCGCCTTCGGTCGTCTCAACCAAGAGCTGGTAAGGACCGGAGCCTGCCGGAGTGATGTCGACATCGAAGGTCTTGTAGGTGAACTGGGAAGTCAGGAGGCTTTCATTTCCGGTGAGGTACCGGTGCTGGCCGTAGAGCTGATAACCGCGCTGGTGGTAGTCCGAGGTGGACGGCTGTGGTGTGAAAGTGTTCAAGCCGAGGTACTGCAGCCGTTGCGGATAGACGACCACGGAAACGGTTGCGGTCTGTTTCGGAGTTATATTGAAATCGAATTGCGTGTACGAATTGACGCTCGTGAGTGTCGTGTCCCGCTGGAAGGGCGGCAGACTGTTCACGGGTGTCCGGACAAATCGATATTCCAGCGATTGCGTGAAAGCAATGTGATCTGTCCAGATGGGACCTGTGAAGGTCACGCGCGGTGTCGCGGAACCAATGCCGCAAATCGTGCCGTCGCGCACCCGCGCGCGGGGCATGAAGTTTTGGATGGAGGCGTGGAATCCTTCGAAACTACTGGTTTTTGTCTCCAATGCAGAAACCGCGCCCGTAAGTTTTCCGTACTGGGGGTCATAGGGATTCGAAATCACCTGCACCGAGGAAACAACATCAATGGGAACAGCTATTCCTGGATTGCCAGTTGCAGGATCAGTTGCGTTGGCGCTGTTTACCAGCGCCCCACTCTGCGTGCTGCGTGCACCTTTCAAGTTGATGCGTCCGTCGGGGCCGCGCACGACTCCAGGAAGTGTCGGGAGGATACTCTCAGCGCGGTCGTCGACATTCGGCGCATTTCGGAGCGAGCTGGCTGTGACAGTTCCAGATGGAGAAGCGGAGGTCGGTGCGTTTTCGTTGGCGTTGCCTGTCACTGTGACGGAGTCCTGAACCGCCGAGGGCTTCAACTCCAGAGAGATTTCAGCGACTTTGCCCATCTCTACCGTGACAGCCTGACTTGCGAGTAATCCTGGTACTGCGGCTTCAAGGATGTATGATCCAGGCGGCACGCTTCGAAACTCAAATTTGCCGCTCTCATCCGTTTCCGTTTCGATTACCGTCGCGGTCTTCAACGTCACCTTTGCGTTCGCGATATAGGACTGCCCCTTCGAGTCTTGAACGAACGCTGTGCCCTGCACGTGGCCAGCGGGCTCAGGGTTTTGTCGCCCCAGCGACTGAGGAACGAGCGGAAAAATCGAGAGCCAGAAGAACAGTACCGATGCGAGGCCACTCGTATAGCTTGGCTTCTTCTGCCAGTGAATTTTGAGTGCGTGTGGCTGCATACTCCTGATTCGCAAGTGAACGACGCACATGCCTCCTCCAGCTCCAGACGAAACGCCTGGGCCCGATTCACGCGGCAATAACGACCCGCGTTGTTCTCAACAGTTGGTCTAGATCTCCCACATTCGATCAACAACTCTGCTGTCGCTTATGCATTCAAGTGGCCACCGGCTTGTGGCCTTGACACGGATAACTCAAATGCATGTCCTCCAAGAACATAGGCAGCGACGTGGCGGATTTGTTCACATCGTCAGGACACGGCGGTTCCTGGCAGCGATGACCGTATCCGGGCAGAGCAATCTTCAACTGTCTCGAAGGGTTCGCGATCCGCTCTTAGTATCAATCGAATAGCGCATCAAGATTTGGCAGCCGACTTGCGACAGCGTTGATGTAATGCCACCGACCAAGGGCCGTGGCCGCAAAACACGTCCCTGGTCAGTTCGTCGAGCTCTAAAGGCATTACCGTTGCTCGGAAGGAAGTAGAAGGTCATGTCGACAGCAGTTCGATTGCAGTCCAGAGAAACGTTGGATCCGCACCAGCAGAGTTCCGCGTCATGCCATTTCGAGGATGCTCTCCGAGAGCGAATCGTCGGGCAAGATGAGGCAGTGCAAGCGCTCGTGGAGCTTTATCAGGTATTCTGCGCGGGACTTAACGTAACTGGCCATCCCGTGGGGAATATCCTGCTGTTGGGGCCCACTGGCGTCGGAAAGACGCGCGTTGTGGAGGCCGCTGCGGAGATCCTGTTCGGGGACGAACGGGCCATAATTAAGGTAGATTGCGCGGAATTCCAGCACTCCCATGAAATTTCCAAACTCATTGGTTCGCCCCCAGGCTATCTGGGGCACCGTGAAACACACCCTCTGATTACAGAGGAGGCGCTCGCCAAAAATCACCGAGGCGAACTGAAACTCAGCTTCTTACTGTTCGACGAGATCGAAAAAGCGAGTGACGCATTGTGGCAGCTTCTACTCGGAGTTCTCGACAAAGCCACACTCACTCTCGGGGACAACCGCCGCGTCGACTTATCACAAACCATCATCTTTATGACCTCGAACCTCGGTGCCGTCCAGATCAGTGAGTTAATGACCGGAAGCATGGGATTTGTTCGTCCATCCAAAGAGCAGGCGAACCGCCTAGATGAAAGAATGGAACGGGCGGCAATAGACGCAGCGCGTCGGAAGTTTTCTCCGGAGTTCGTGAATCGCTTAGACAAGCTTGTGGTGTTTCAGCCCTTGAGGCGCGAACAGTTGCAAGAAGTGCTTCAGATCGAACTCCGAAAGGTGCAATCTCGTGTTAGCGATGCCTTAGGAAGGCCTTTTCTCTTTCGAATCACAGAGGAAGCCCGGCAATTTCTATTGGACAAAGGCACGGACCAACGCTATGGGGCAAGGCATCTGAAGCGCGCGATCGAACGCCTCCTTATCTATCCGCTAGCCGCCCTCTTGGCAACGAATCAACTTCGGCCTGGTGATCTTCTGATCATCGACCGCCCGTCTCAGAAGGAGTGTCTGGCGTTCGCGAGACACGCAGAACATCAGGTTTCTTATCCGTACGCTCCCCAAGTGGATCCGAACTCTATGCGCCGAATGAACGCGGAGATTCAATGCTCGTTACAAAACTAGGGATTACTCACTCCCTCCGCGCCAGAACGAGGTTTCGACACCTGATCCGTTGCCCC
>Ga0306925_10000207_pt1 | contig 38014 bp, 49 predicted proteins | sample flu12Cox44000176_FD_203755 | JGI IMG/M metagenome (GOLD analysis project Ga0306925, IMG submission 203755) | Lab enrichment of tropical soil microbial communities from Luquillo Experimental Forest, Puerto Rico - flux8day.12C.oxic.44.000.176 (v2)... | ecosystem: Environmental > Terrestrial >... | reverse complement strand
TCCGACACCTGTCCGCAGCGGCGCTCATATTCGGGAGCGCGGCGGCCGGTGCCGTTCTGCGCCGCACGTTGGCCGGTTACAGCACAAATATCTTTCTGCAACCATTCAGCGCGGCGTTGGTCGCCGGCGTAATTGGGGCGCTGGCAGTTCGCTATGAACTGAGTTCGTCGCTGCGCCTTGTCGCCGTCTGCCCGTGCATGGTGTTGGTGCCGGGGCCGCATTTCCTCAATGGCATGTTGGACTTGATCAGGGGCCGCATCAATCTCGGAGCGGCCCGGCTGGTCTATGCCGTGCTCCTGGTTGTGGCCATCTCTACGGGACTGCTGCTCGGGCTCGCATTTCTTGGCGTTTCCTTACCGGTGGAACCCGCCGGCAGGGCAGTACCACTCTGGCACGACGTTATTGCTGCGGGCGTGGCGGTCGCTTGTTACAGTATTTTCTTTTCTTCGCCTCTCAAAATGCTCCCCTGGCCTGTGGCGGTCGGCACGGTGGCCCACGCTCTAAGATGGGTCGCGCTTACAGCGCTTGGGGCGAGCGCAGCAACGGGTGCATTTGTTGCCTGCCTCATCGTTGGCGTGATCATCACACCGGTCTCGCGCCGATGGAGCATGCCCTTCGCGGCCATCGGCTTCGCCTCCGTGGTCTCAATGATCCCCGGGGTCTTCATGTTCAGGATGGCAAGCGGCCTTGTGCAATTAACTAACAGCTCGCAAAGGACGTGGGAGCTCTTGGGCGCGACGCTGGCTGACGGCTCGGTCGCCATTCTCATTATCTTGGCAATGAGCTTCGGGCTTATCGTCCCGAAGTTAATCATTGATTATGTCAGTGAAGTAACGAAGTCTTGAGCAGCGAAGAAATCTGTTGTGTTCACGATTGAGCCAACCACGACTGGCCGCCACGCTGCGCTCTGTGAGTTGAACTACATTCACCAGGAACACTGGCGGCAGCATCGACATTTCAAAGGCTCTGCAGGTGAATAGCGAGTTCGATCTCTCGAGCCAATTCTGGGCCTACCTCGTTAAGAACGGCGTCATCAAAGCGAATCCCCACTTTTAACCGTGTTGGCTTGCAAGGGAACAGTTAGAGTGACCGCAAAAAATTGATGAGGTCCTGTTTTTCCGGCGTACTCAAGCGATTGAAACGCTCAATAACTTTATTTGCCTCGCTGCCCGAGCTCTTGTGGGCCGAGATAGCCTCCACCAAGTTGTTCGCCCTTCCGTCATGAAGGAAAAAGATACGTTGCCCCACGCCCCAAAGCGGTGCGGTTCGGAACTCATCAGGGCCTGCACCACCTTGCGTGATGCCGTCGGCGAGACCTTTGCCCATATGATGGACTAGAAGGTCGGAGAAGAGATTCACAGGCTGGTTGGAAAGCGCAACGCTCGGAACGGTCGAGGAGCCGCTCGCGATCATTTTGCCAGTGGTAAACGAAGGCGTGTGACAATGGGCACAGCCGACGTTTTCGAACACTGTCCGCCCCTTCTCAGTGGGTGATGTCGCAGGAGCTGGCGTGGGCGGAGCCAACATTCTCATGAAATTCGCAAACGCCTCAATGTCTGAGAGAACGGCTGTATTGGAAGCAGCAGAGGGAGTAGGGGTCGTCGTGAAGTTGACGGTATCGTTGGGCCTGGCAGTAAACAAGCAACCCGGAGTCTCGTCGCGCTCTTGAGGGAAGAGTTGATTGGAAATCCCCATCTCGACGTTATAGGCTTCGGCCCGCGAACATCAAAAGTGATTTGTTTTGTGCCTTCCACCCGAAGCGGGTGATGGTTCCGTCATTAGCACTGCGGTTCGCGTTGCGCTCAGGTGGGCATTCGGACGCCCGGAAATGCCCAACTTCTTCTTTACCGAGACGTTCTCGTGCATATTTGCGAGGATCGCTGCGTCGGGAATCGCTTCGATGAGCCCACCACCAAAGACGGGCGTCGGGATGCGAAAGATGATGTTCCGATTTCCGCCGCCGGTGACCGGGCTTCCAGCAGGCAAGAAGTCTGGTTGGGCGATGTTGCAACCAGCGGCATCACTGCGACCGGTGATGACATACAAGTCATGGACCTCGCCGTCGTTCGTTCCGTTCGGATTCCGCTTGAAGCGCGCTTCACGAATGGGGACAGTCGGCGTAATAAACCATGGCACCTTGTTGGTTGCCCCATTGAGCGTGGCCATCGCAATCAACGGGTTCTTGGCGGGGCTCGACCCTCCGGCATCAGGCTGCGAGTGGCAGGAGAAGCATTGATTTGAGTTAAAGCGAGGCCCAAGCCCTGTGTTACTGCCGCCTATCACCGTTTCGATGTTCATGAACCTGCTGAGGCATCCCGAAAAAATGCGTTTTCGTCTGCGGTGAGTCCCGGTAAAGACGCACCTGCGCCCGCCGCACCACCACGAGCCCCAGGGTCGACCGGGGCTCGTGCGGTTTGACCCCGCAGGCAAAGGCCAGTCGTCAGTGCTGCCGCAACGATCCCGCCCCAGACCTTCAAAACAGCTCTGCCGACTAAAGTCATGACTCAACCTCCTCGTCAAAAAGCGCAGGCTCAATTCGGCTTCACCCGAGGTCCATGCAATAGTAAACGCTAGCATCAGGCGAGGATGCCGAGCATTGGCGTCAACGAAGCTAATTCCCGATAAGCTGCGAGTGGCACATGTCGAGATGGCGCACTATGTGGTGGGTGTATGTGGGCACAATCGCGTTTGTGCTCACGTTGCTCTTCAACGCACGGCAGGAAGCATACGGGCCGGCGAATACAGGCTGGACACCTTCCTGGCCATCGATGAAAGTTGCTGACGTAACGCCTGGCGGACCGATGGGCAAAGCAGGCGTGCGAGCTGGCGATGTTCTCGAGGCCGCAGGTGGACAGCCTCTTGCGGGGATGCGCGACTGGTTCGTGGCGCGAGCACACTTTGAGCGTGGTCGCCCGATTGATCTTCAGATCCAGCGGGACGGACAACATCTGCGCCTGCACCTCATCATTACTGATTCATCGTTCCGCACTTGGAACAGGACGCAGCGCGACAGCGTACTAGCACTCTACCTTGCTCGCATGATTTTGCTGTCGTTGGCTATGCTAGTGACGTTTGGTTGTCCTCAGCAGCAGCTCGGGTGCGCGTCTTGCAGCATTGATGTTTTGCCGTAGGAGCGGTCGCGGAAGGCTATCCGAGTTCTGGATGGGCCGCTGCGCTCCACCACTTGCCTGCCGTGCTGGCGATTCCCATATGTCTAGCTTCGGTCTCTTGTCTCTTAGCACCGATCATCTCGATAGCATTCTGTGGGAGCTTTAGTCGCTTCCGGTTGTCCCAAAGCTGGGAATGGCTCGTCGTGCTGATACCAACAGTACTGTTTGGAGTACCGCTGGTTGCCTCGTCGATGTTGTTTCTCAGTGTGTGGCCGTTCTATCGGCCGGCACTGCATGCGTGGCTATTGCAGTTGTGGCTTGCGATGACAGTCCTGTATTTCGTGGCAGGCTGGATCATTCTCCTCGCAAACTATTATCGCGCTGAAAGCTTGCAGGAGCGCCGACGAATAGGCGCGCTGTGTACTGTTTCCGTACTCCTCGGCCTCATCATTCTCCACAACTTCTTTGTGCGAAATTGGACTGGCTGGTTCGGCAGCGCGCCGCCCGCTCTGTTCTCCCCTATGACCTTCGTCGTCGAAGCCGTCTTGTTTCTTTCAGCGGCACTGACTCTGACGTACTGCGTGCTGAGCCAATGCGTGCGTAACCAACAAGCGCAGGGAACCGCCATTAAGCCTACCAAGTGAGGTGCAGGACGCAGCTTTACCTTGGTCGGAGTACGAGCCAATCACACGTTACTGTTGTAAACAGGTCCAACATGACAGTTCCCCGTCACAACCGTCCATGAAAAAGAACTACCTTGGCCGCCATCTATCATCAGCGACTTGCGGCTTTTTTCAAGAGAGCCTTTTATGACAGCCAACCCGCCTAGTTGCCACCTCGATAGAGTCACTGTGGGCGAACCTCTACATCCCTCGCTCCATTCAATTTGCATAGGTCCCGCGTCCGCTACGCCAGCGGCTTCCTTCTGACGGTTTTTTCGAGCGCGGTGCGAATCCGGCGAAGGTGAACAAGCCTAAGAATGGTTTAGGCTAGCTTGGAATGACCACCTCTCCGCAACTCGATCCGGTGACCCACTGCTCCGGCTTACAACGACGACAGGTCATCGTGGAATCCACATTTGTTGTGTTGTTGATTACATCAGCATTCATATTGCGTCTCTGGCCCCTGCGAATCATGCACTTCTGGGACGAGACCGTTTACCTGCAGAATGCTGAAGTCATCTGCTGCGGCAAAGCCAACTATTCCGAACTGGACAGCCGCCCCCCATTGCTCTCGCTCATCTTTGCCGCGGTATTTCTGCTGTGGCACCAAGTGTATGCCGTTAGCATTGCTACTGCTTTGTTAAACGCGCTCGGCCCGGCGCTGCTGTATATCGGCGGCCGCACAATTGCAGGCCGAGTCCCCGCCGCTATCGCGTCGCTGTTACTTGCCTTCTTGCCGTTCTTCGTGGGCGTTTTTCCACCCGGGTTCATGAGCGACGACACCGGCAACAGCCTGCTTTCCGACAGTCCTGCCCTGACCCTCATCCTCCTCTCGTTCTGGCTTCTTCTCCGCGCGCTGCGCAAGCAGACCGACCTTCGATTTGCATGCGGTGGATTCATGCTCGCGCTGGCCGTGCTGGTTCGCTTTCCTTCACTATCAAGTGTCGGCGTGCTGTCACTTCTCATCTTTGCCGCAGATCGATGGTGGAGGGCAGGCTTGGCCTGCGCCACCGGATTTGCCGCCGGGCTGGGGCCGTACTTCTGCTGGTCACGTTTCCGCTACGGCGGCTTTCTGAAAACGCTCCGTAATGGCTGGGGGCACTTCCGAGGCCCTGGAGAATCGCCTTTCTTCTACTTGAAGAATTTTGGCGACATTTTCTCCTGGATTACGGTCGCTGGGCTGGTGCTGTGGATCGTCCGATGGGCTTGGGAGAGCTGGAGGCAGAAAGCCGGAGATCACGGGGTCAGAATGGTTGAGCCCACGGCAGGACGACCCTCACGCCAGCTTGAGGCTTTCCTGTGGCTGTGGGCGGCGTCTCTCCTGCTCTTCTTCAGCGTGTTGCGCCATAAAGAGCCGCGTTACGTCATACCTCTGGCGCCGCCGTTGTTTCTACTGGCTGGTATCGGGCTCAGTATGCTGCTGAGAGGGCGCCAAAGGGCGGCTCGAGTTGCCGGAAGCGTCGTTCTCATTGCGGCGCTCGCCTACACCTTTCTGCCAGTGCGACAGCGCTTTGAATCGCCCTTCATTGATGATGAAGTTTCGGAGGAGATGCGGGTTTCGGATTTCCTGAACCACAGCGTCCCGCCCGCTACGGTGCTGTACTCGGATTTCAACTATCCGGTGTTCGCTTACTACACCAATCTACCGGTCCATCGTCTGCTAGAAAGCGGTTCCACTTTGTACAACGAGCTCAACCGCCTGCCGTGCGATGGAATTTTGATCGCCTATAGGGAAAACACTGAAATTGCAGAGCCGCGTCTGGAATGGCTGGACTCAAATCCACACTTTCGGCGTTTTCGGGAATTCCCTACTCTGGTTCTGTACGAATACCGTGCCAACGCCTCGAGACAAGCACTTCCCTAGCGGATAATGTCGGGCCTCATCGCTTTGTTTCCCTGCGAAATTACTCGCTGCCCCAACTAAAAAGACCTCGCGTCAGTACACGAGCTCTTTATGCGGATTTCAAATACAGACCTCCGTTTCCACGGTTGCCACGCATGTCGGCCGAATTCGCTCCTGCATTTTGCAGCGTTTGTGGTGGGCCTTGATGAGCCATGGACCATTTCAAGCATGGATTTCACTGCGGGTCGCAACGCATATGCTTCCGGTACTCGTCCACACTTCTTCGAGCGAATACCTTCGGGTGCTTCCTAAAGCCCGCAGATGGCTACGTGCCAATGGTTCATCAGGGGGATTGGGCATCAAGCAGCCGCCAAGCCTTTTCTAGCCGCTTCGGGTTGCCAAGCTGCCTCCGGTCAGACCTCTCCGAGGTAATTGACTAAGAATCACCTTTACACTTATTGACGCGACTACCCTCGCGATACGGGGCGTGACGATAATACTTCGGCCTTTGATCCAGCCTCACGTGTAGCCAAGGCACACCAGCTTCGGCCGTGCTGAGCCAAATAGGGTTTGGTCCCAGGCGGCGTTCCGCCAACCTACCGACTAGACGCCAGAGCGCGTGTTGCTGAGGCTCTGGAGCGCTCCTGACAAACGCTCCAATGTGTACATAGTTGGACGGATGGCACGGATGGCCGATGGGACGGGGAACGACTAGAATCGCGTCATGGTTCAAGTTCGAGAATGAGACAACATCATCGCTTGCGGCGGCAGCAAAGTGCTCCGCGAAAGCCTCCGGGTCAGGTTCGGTCTCCAACTCCGGACTATCTATCAGCACAAACTCAAATGGTCCACTCGCTGAGGCTGCCGCGATTGGTGGGGTCTCCCAGCGAAATGCGGAATAAGGCGCATCAGCTAACAACGCGGTAAAAAATGCACGAAAAAGCGGGTCATCCTGCCAACGTTGCAAAACGTCCACGAACGTCACGGGGCGGTTCTCTAGATCAACCCTGATGATGCACCCATGAGCCCGTTGTTCACTGTGAGGTACCCACATGATTTGAATCTTAAACGAGTAAGAAACACAGGACATGAAGTGGGGAGATCGGACACCTCAAAATGAGGTCTGGATCTGACCATAGTCAGGAATGGAATAGTGGTTCTCCGACCGTGACGCTCGGAGCGGTGTAATGAGATGAGTATCCCGAAACTTGTTCATGACTTTTACGGGCGGATATGGAATGAAGGCGATCTCGAAGCTGTCAATGATTTAATGAGCGAGGACTTTCTGTTTCGAGGCTCGCTAGGCTCCGAGCATCGTGGGCGTAGCGCTTTCACAGACTACGTGAAGTCAGTTCGTGGCGCCCTGTCTAACTACCGTTGCGAAATCCTTGATTGTGTCACCGAGGAACAACAAGCGTTCGCGAAGGTGTGTTTTTCAGGACTCCATGTCGCAGATTTTCGAGGCTATTACCCGACTGGCCTTCCTGTCCGTTGGTTAGGCGCAGCACTTTTTCGCTTCGGACCAAGCGCAATCACCGAAGTGTGGGTGCTCGGCGATTTGGATGGCCTCGACCGCCTTCTGAAGGAGAACCACGAGAAGACCTGGGACGGAATCGAACCGCCGACACCGACTTTTTAAGTCTGTGGCTGTCCTGTACATTCAACAACTTGCAGTGGGGACTATTGTGCAGCAAGTATCCAATCATCGTGCGGACTCACTTAATACTCGCGTGTATCTGCGTTTGTCTCGGGCGAACTGATCAAATTCATTCCAGAAGATGACGTGCGGCTTCTTGCGTGTCGATTTTGCCGGACTCCAGTCGATCGAGCCTTTGCTGACCTTTAATGTCCCAAAGAGCTTCCCGTCGCTGTAAACCTTGACGAAGATGTCCTTACTCTGTATCTCCACCCACTGGGGGATGTTGAACTCGAGGTAGTGTTCGGCCATTTACACCTCCTGAAATACGATACCGAAACAGCTTACCGAGCCGCAATTATGTGCTGCTGCTGGAATGCAACACGTCTGACAAGACAGCGGACCTCGTTGGTCCCGGCGAAACACCACCCTACGGGTGGATTCGAGAGCTTACAGAGGCATTCTAAGTAACTCCCTGGCTGTTCTCCTGCCGTGCCTCTTTTTGGCTGCGGTATTCAACCTTTGGCCAATGGTGAAGCGCTTCGATGGCTGCTGATCCATTTTTTCGATCAGTCATCGGCCCCGTGTGGTCGGTAAGCAAGAAACTGACTGCGTTGGAATGACTTCTGGACCGCCTGTAATCTGAAGAAATGTTAACTACGGGAGAGACTGGCGCGCCGTACAGTATCCTGCCACGGGCTCCGCACGGTGTAATTCGGGATGGCCGTTGCATTTTCCTTGCTGGCGATGAGCAATTTCCTTCGCACCAGCCAACTCACTGCCGCTTGCGCAGAACTCTTGGACAGTCCCACCGACTCTGCCAATTCCTGATAACTCACCTGAACCGGTCCCTTCCTACGGGCTTGTTCACAGGTGAGCCATAGGTAGACGAGAAAGCTGGCGGGACGGCGATCATGGCCGACCAGGTCGCGCATCAAAACGTCTACGACGTAATCATCCAAACTCATCATGGCTGTACCGACTAACAATATAGCAATGAATAGCTGATTGCGCTCCCTGGTTGCGCAGACTACTCTGCGGACATTTCAAGGAGGACACCGATGATCAGGGGAATAAAGTTCGTAGGCATACCCGTTCGTGATCAGGACATAGCATTGAACTTTTACACCAAAACGCTGGGACTGAAAGTGGCCACGGACCAGCCGTTCAATGACAAGCAACGCTGGATTGAGCTTCTCATTCAGGGCGCGGAGACGGGCGTCGCGCTTTTCAGTCCCGAGGGTCACGAGAAGCGCATCGGTGAGTTTCAGTCAATCTCCTTCTGGTGTGATGACGTGTTCGCCACTGCTAAAGTGCTGAAGTCCAAAGGTGTCACTTTTACAAAGGAGCCGAAGAATGAGCCCTGGGGAGCGATTGCAATTTTCCAAGACCCGGACGCGAATCAGTTTGTACTATCCAGCAAGGTGAACCACAAATGACGAAAGCGGTTGCCAGAAAACTGGACCTGGATCCCGGCATGCGGGCGCTGATCATCGCTCCGCCTTCCGGTTATCTGAAGTTATTGAAGCCCTTGCCTGAGGTTCTTACCCCATCTTCGAAAACCGGCGCGGCATCCCCGTTTGTGCAGGTCTTTCCGACCCGCCTCTTTGATATTAGTAAGTTCGCCAAAAAGCTGAGGAATATGCGGCTGCGAATGCCCGAAAGATCAGATCAAGAAGGTACAGAGAGTTTGAATTTTTTCCCCGGCAGAGGTATCTTAGCGTCGAAAAGGGGTGAATCCTATGCGCAGATGGCTCATAGCTGCCGCAGTGATTTTGAGTGCTGTTGTGCTCTCCGCCGCGACATACGCCTCTCACGCAGGCAAATGTCCGCTTTGCTGGTTTAAGTAGAGACTGGACAGGGGCAGTCCGAACCGGGCTGCCCGGGCTCTGTTTGAGGCAATCTCTTGTAAGAACCACGCTTCTCAGGGATGAATGCCCCCTCCCGCGACCGCCCGCCATCTCCTGCCGATTTCAAACTGAGACACTACCGGCGCTTGACCGGCATTTATATTTCTGCAATTATCGAAGTATGCCGAACGCTACGGTTAAAAGAACTACGGACCAGGTCGCGAAGTATGCGGATATGTTCTCTGCCATGGGAACCGAAGCCCGACTCCGGATAATGCAGCTGCTTCTGTCAGCGCATCCCGCGGGCCTGGTTGTCGGTGAGATTCAGCAGGAGTTGAATATCCCAAACTCGACCTTGTCACATCATCTCGACAAGCTTAGAAACGAAGACCTCGTAGATGTGCAGCGCGAAAGTACATTCCTGCGCTACACCGCCAATACCGAAGCTCTGCAAGAACTCCTGCAGTTCCTTTATGCCGAGTGCTGCAGCCGCAACAAAGCAGTCAAGCCACAGAACATCGTTCAGATTCGCAAATAGGAGTTTCCAAATGAGTACGACCGAGACAAAAAGCGACATAACAGAAGTCGTGAAAGAGAAATACGGACAGGCGGCTCTCCGCGTCACCACTGGCGGCAGCAGTTGTTGCGGCGCAAATCCCGCCAACCCGGAATGCTGGGACCCCATCACTTCCAACCTGTACGACGCCACGCAGATCGGCCAGATTCCCGAGGAGGCGCTTCTTGCGTCACTTGGATGTGGCAATCCGACGGCCCTCGCCAAGCTGAATCCCGGCGAAACCGTGCTCGACCTGGGCTCCGGCGGAGGTATCGACGTGTTGCTGTCGGCTCGCCGAGTAGGTCCCACCGGTAAAGCTTACGGACTCGACATGACCGACCAAATGCTCGCCCTCGCCAACGAAAACAAACGCAAGTCCGGAATCGAGAATGTCGAGTTCCTGAAGGGCGAGATCGAAAACATTCCGCTGCCCGACAGGTCGGTCGATGTCATCATTTCCAACTGCGTCATCAATCTTTCCTCTGACAAAGACAAGGTGTTGCGCGAGGCCTTTCGCGTGTTGAAGCCCGGCGGACGCTTCGCCGTCTCTGACGTGGTCACGCGCGGCGAAATCAATCCCGAAATCCGCAAGAGCATTCTGCTTTGGGTGGGATGCATTGCCGGGGCACTCGATGAAAACGAATATCGGACCAAGCTCGCCGCGGTTGGTTTTGAGTCAATCGACATCGATCCCACGCGCATTTACCGCGCCGAAGAAGCGAGAGACATTCTTGCCGCCGAAGGCCTCGATGTGAACGTGGTCGCCGCCGAGGTCGATGGCAAGTTCATCAGTGCGCTCGTCCGCGCCGTGAAACCGCCAGACGCGAAATCGTGCTGCGGCCCGAGTTGCTGCAACTAGAACTCGCGACGAGAAAAGCGTTCAGAGCTCCAGTTCTGCGCTGCGATTTGCACTGAGTCCCATAGGCTGCTTGGGGGGAGGTCGGTAGCTAAGATCAAGATCGTTCATTTCATCTACGCACATGCCGTGATAGAGACCAGTAGCAAAAACATCGATCCGCTTGGCTACTTCTGAACGCCAGTGACCGGCGATCTGAGCTTCAAGCAACTTGCCCGTGCTGATGTCACCGGTGATTCGGATTGTTATTGGCTCGGGGCCGGGATAGTACGCTTTGTGATCCTGCGCGGTGGTTTCAATCGTCATGGGATTGAATCCCGCGCGCGGGCCTCATCATCGCGTAGCCCTGTACGAGCCGCAACCAAGTCGAAGATGACGACCCCGCGTACCAACCGATCGTTGCACCCTCAGCGAATGGAAGCCGTACTCGGCCTTGAATAGGCCGAGAGCGACCCGATTATCTTCGCGCCAGAAAACCCGGGTTTGAAACTGTCGCCCGAGGAGGGCAGCTATGCCGAAACAATACAACGTGCTTTTTCTCTGTACCGGCAACTCGGCGCGCTCGATCATGGCCGAGGCCCTTCTGAACATCAAGGGAAGGCCGAACTTCAAAGCTTTCAGCGCGGGTAGCCATCCCAGCGGAACCGTCAGGCCCGAGGCCCTTCGCCAGCTTGAATCGGCGCGAATTCCCGCCTGGGGTGCTCACAGCAAGCCTTGGGATGAGTTCGCCAAACCGGACTCTGCCAAGCTGGACTTCGTCTTCACCGTCTGCGACCAGGCGGCCAAGGAAGTTTGTCCCGTCTGGCCGGGTCAGCCAATGACTGCCCATTGGGGCATTCCCGATCCCGCCGCTGTTGAAGGCACTCCCGAAGAAGTTACACGTGCTTTCCGCGAGGCTTTCCTTGCGCTCGATCGCCGTATCAGCCTCTTCCTCGCCCTTCCGATCGAGAAGCTCAGTAAGCTGGCACTCCAAAAAGAAGTCGATGACATTGGGCGCATATCGGACGCGCCCGCCACTCGCTGACAGCGTAACGAGGATCACCATGCACCAGAGGCTTAAGCTCAGTTTTCTTGATCGCTATCTCACCGCCTGGGTCTTCGCCGCCATGGTGTTCGGCGTTGTCCTCGGCTGGCTCGTACCATCGGTGGTGCCATTTCTAAACCACCTGCTGAGGAACGTAAGCCGTACGATTTTTGGGGTAGAATCAACACACTTGATGTACACGAGCCGCATAGTCGCTTTCTTTATCTCTACGCTGTTGTTGGCGGTGCCATCATCGGCGCCTTTGTGCGAGCTTTCGTGTTCACTGTCGGGATCGGATTCAGCGCGACAGCTAAACAGCATTTCTTCTGCAGCGCAGAGCCAAGGCAGTCACACCCACTCGTATCATTCTCACTGTGGCCATCTTTCATCGGTGAAGGGAGTCAGTGCGACTCTCAACATTCTCCAAAGCAGCTTCCAATGCTCGACCGCCCCTTGTGCGCAAATGGCTGTTATGTCCTCTCCGATGAAGGAACGGGATTTCGCTCGGATTGACAGTCGGCCACTGACGCTTCCCTCGGTTCCGTCGCATACAGGCAATACCCATCGGCCTCTTTTACGAGATGTGAGATGGGAACTTGCACGACAAAACGTTCTCCACCTGAATAGGCTGTCTGCAACCCTAAGGATTTAGCCTGCCAAGGCCGAGCCCAGCTCGGCCGCACCTTTCGCCAATCCTCCAGCCCGCGAATGAGCTATGTTCTGCGCGGGAACGACGAAGGCATTTCATCCAATTTATTAGCGGGTCTCCCATGAACAGCAGACGTTCCTTTTTGCAAGGTGCATTGGCGCTTGGTGGCGGTCTCATAGGGGCCTCTCACCTCGTTGCGGAGAACAAAACAAGCAGCATTTCAGCGGATGCCCGGGTACGACACGATCACACCTCGAGACCCAGCTTCAGCGTGCCTGTGCAGACTCCGGGTATCTCGAATCTTCCCTTCACGATGGATAACGGGATTAAGGTCTTCCATTTGGTCGCAGAGCCAGTGAAACAACAGATAGCCCCCAACAAGGTTCTCGATCTATGGGGATTCAACAGCAGCGCTCCAGGGCCCACAATTCAAGTCAATCAGGGCGACCGCGTTCGACTAATCGTGGACAACCATCTTCCCGAGCCAACTTCAATGCATTGGCACGGATTCGAGATTCCGATCGCCATGGACGGAATGCCCGGCGTAAGCCAGGACCCGATCAAGCCAGGCGGAAGATTCGTTTACGAGTTCACCCTTCATCAGGAAGGTACGTACTTCTACCACTCCCATATGGCGATGCAGGAAATGATGGGGATGCTCGGCGCCTTCATTATGCATGCCAAACAGCCCTATGTGCCGGTGGTTGACAAGGACTTCGTGATTCTTCTGCAGGAATACGCAGTATTGCCCAACAATGTCGTGCCCAACTCCATGAATATGGAGTTCAACTGGCTGTTGATGAATGGTAAGGCCGGCCCCGATATCACGCCGCTGGTCGTCCGGCAGGGTGATCGCGTTCGCATCCGCTTGATTAACCTTGGAATGGATCACCACCCCATTCATCTGCATGGACATACATTTCAGGTCACGGGAACGGAGGCCGGACGTATTCCCGAGAGTGCACAATATCCGAGCAACACCGTTCTTGTCGGTGTGGCGCAAGCAAGGGACATCGAATTCGTCGCTAATAATCCGGGCAGTTGGATGCTTCATTGCCACCTGCCCCACCACATGATGAACCAAATGTCCTCAAATGTAGGCCCAATGTCACGAATGAAAAGCGGCGTGCCTGCTGGACTCTCAATGGAGAACGGCATGGGCATACTAACTGGCGAGCCAGGCATTCCGATGGGTGAGGATTACGGGCCTAGTCTGGGGCGCGGCATGGGCGTTGGCTCTACAAACAATCGGCCGAACAACAACGGTCCGCTCACAAAACAGAGTATCGAACCACACCTGAATATGCCCGGTATGGAATCCGTGCAGAAGCAAGGCGGCGACATCTCTCCGGATGCGGATTCGGTTCCGGGCTTTCCGCAGGATGCCTACATGGAGGGACCGATGATGGCAATGGACGAAATGGTCGAAAAGCCGCAGAACTACGGTCTTCCGTCCGGCTGGAGTGGCTTCATGCAGGGCATGATGACATTCGTGCGAGTGCTCCCTCCCGGTCAATATGACGAAATCATGCGTCGCGTGCAGCGTGGCGAGAACGAAAAGATGCCCGGCATGGACATGCGTGAGATGCAGCACTCGATGTAAGGAGAAAAGCCGATGAAAACTATCTCGCCAGCAATCCTCATTGTGCTGCTTCTCGTTACTAGCGCCTTGGCACAGAACCCACAAAACGCATCTCCAGAGATGCAGATGCCGAGCGGCGCCGAACCAAGTGCTCAGACACACATACACGCGAAGCCGGAGCACAGTGCTATGGAAGGCATGGAAATGCATACGCCAGAAGGCACGGCGTCGCATGTGGCCTCGGTCCAAGAGCCGGAGAAGCCGTCGCAGCGCACAGGATCGAATACTCCGGTTCCCGACCTCTTGCAGCAGGCGCAAGAAATGCCTCCCAAGCACCTGGCGGACTTTGAGGTGCTGGCGCTCAAGAACAATCCAACTCTCAAGCAAGCGCAGTTAATGACGAAGGCTGATGCTGGACTGGCACACCAAGCTGGTCTTTGGCCTAACCCGGCAGTTGGATACCAGGGGGACGAGATCCGCGGAGGAGTGTTCCGTGGTGGCGAACAAGGAGGATTTGTACAACAGAACATTGTGCTTGGCGGCAAGCTCGGTCTACGTCGCAAGGTTTACGAGCAACAGCAGAGAGCTGACCAACTTGCGGTTGAGGAGCAAAAGCTCGATGTGCGTGGCGCTGTCGAGGTGCACTTTTACTCCGCATTAGCACTGCTACGTCGGGTTGCAGTGTTACGCGAGCTTTTGGGCATAGCCATGGATGCCGCAACCACGGCTCACCAACTGGCGAACGTCGGACAAGCTGACGCTCCCGACGTCCTGCAGGCGGAGGTAGAAGCCGAACAGGCGAAGCTCGAATTCGTGCGCGCCGAACGGGATTACATCCAGTCGTATCAACAACTCGCCGCGATTGCGGGCGACCCTCAGATGCCGCTGTCTATTGTGGATGGCGATTTGGAGAATCCGCCGCTGATTGATCCAGAAAAGTACTTGCAGGATTTGGTCGGGAACAGTCCGACCCTAAAACGTGCCCAACAGGAGGCGAATCGTGCTGAAGCGGCGTTGGCACGCGATAAACGTGAGTCAATTCCGGATCTGTTCCTGCGGGCGGGGCTGCAACAGGACCTGGAAATCAACGAGTTTTCTGGTTCCCCCGTTGGGTTGATTGGGTTTGCGACCGCCGGTGTTCAGATTCCCCTTTTCAATAGGAATCAGGGAAACGTACAGGCCGCTCGCGCCAACCTTGAGAACGCGGAACAGGAGGTGGCGAGGGTCAGGCTGGTGATGCTGCAGACCGCGCAACCATTGCTGCAGCGATATCTGACGAGCAGACTCGCGGCGGAACGATATTCGAAAGAGATTATCCCTCGTGCGCAACGGGCGTATGAGCTGTACTTGCTCAAGTACCGCAATATGGCCGGGGCTTATCCCGAAGTGCTGGTTTCCCAACGAACGCTTTTTCAAGCAAAAGACGTCTATATTCGAACGCTGGGTGAAATCTGGACCACATCAATTCAACTGCAAAACTATCTTCTCGCCGATGGTCTGAGTGCTCCCACGCCGAGCGGAAGCATGAGTACGCAGATCAATTTGCCTACGAATACCGCGGGAGGCCCAGAGTGAGCACAGAGAAGATCACCTTCCTTCTCGCCACGGCTCTGATGCTCGCAGTTGCCGCCGGTTGGTCCGGCTCGGGCATTTTGTCGCGGCTTCAGCGCAAGGGAGCAAACCTCGTCATTTCAAATGAAAATGCCCTGCGCATGCTCAGGCAGGCGGTTTTGAACAGATGCCGGTAAATCAGTGTTGCTCAAGTAAGACAGAAGCGATACTCCTTAAGAGGATTTCAGCAGCGTTGAAGGGCTTCAGTGTCCGCTCGAGTCATTGCGTCGGCTGGCCTCGAATAAGAACCAGGTCCGCCGTTCTGTCTCATCAATCCAGACCTCAATGAGACTCGCTGTCGCGACGTCGTTATGGTCCTCGCACACGTCATGTGCTTCTCTCAGACGCGAGGTCAGATTCTTGTTGTCATCCATCAGCTCCGCCAGCATGTCGTCGGGCTCAACGTAGTCAGCGTCGTTGTCGAGGACTCGTTGTCTCCGGCCGATGTCGCCAATTGAGCGAATCGTCTTGCCGCCCAACTTACGCACACGCTCGGCAATCGGATCGGTCATGGCAAAATCTGATCGCCCTGCTCATCGAGCAGCAAATGGTAATCGCGAAAGTGTGGACCACTCATGTGCCAATGAAAGTTCTCCGTTTTCAGATATAGTGCAAATACGTCCGCCAGAATGCCATTCATAGCTGCAGCGATATCCTTGACGCCGGCAGGATTCAGATCGGTTGGCGTGATCAATGGGCTTATTTGCCTGTGGTGCAGTTCACCGTACCATCGACACATCAGGACTTGTCATACTCCATTCTAAAAATTCGCAAACTTTGTGAATCGCACAAGTTCCATTCTTCCGCTTGGCAAGGAGGGTTTTTCTGCGGCCAAAAGTAGTCCTTCAGGTGAAACCCACAAAGTCAGCTTGTGCACCGGACTGGCGGTGATTTCGTAAACCTTGGGATACCAGCCTTTGCCTGCAATCGTAATGGCCGGCTTGCTCAGCCCGAGATAGCGAATCAGGCCGTCGCACCGGATTGAAAGCACCGGAAGTTCGTTATTGAGTTGCTGTAATTGCACAACCTGAATTGGAATCGGCTTACCGATCTCTGCGGGCGCATTCCGTGTAAGACTCGCCAGAGAAAAGGCAGACAGAGGCCAGAGTAGTGCATAAGACCGGTCCATCGGCACATCGACACTAACGTCCTGCGCTGGATCTTTAGCTGTTGAATCACAGTGCAATCGGTTTGGAAGAAATTGGCAGTTGAGAGGACCGGAATCAGCCCTGAATGCTAGGCGTGCAAACTCCTTCACGCTCAACAAACGCAAGTCATGCGTAAGCCTGGCGAGAAACTGGTTGTCGTGAGGCGTGCCGCGAGGAGACTCAAAAAAGCGTTCGCCTTCCAACTCATACTCGCTCCCTACTCGCCAGAGAGTCCAAGACTCGCGGAAATGGAAAACCTCCGTCTCGATTGGCCCTACGCCGATATCGTCTTCCGTGGTGACTCGATACTCGCCCTCCGCCACTTTGATGCGTTCTGAATTCTGAGCAAACTGCGGGCAGCAGCCCACTACCAGGACAGCAAGCTGGGCGCAGATGACTCGAACCCCTCTGTGCATTTCCTGTTTCTCTCCTTCCGTAGGAAGAACTTGGCTAGCCCATGCTCAGACTTATTCAACAACCTCAGCCTGTCCCTTTTCGTCGGTCTTCTCAGTTTCTTCGGCGTGTCGATGCTGGCTGCCCTCAGCAGTTTGCAGCAGGTTAATCCCTCCGAATCATTTCGAGGTTTACACCGGTTGCGACATTTGTGTTCCTGGATCTTCCATGGTGGCGGCGACTATGCGAGAACGCCAAGTTGCGAAATAGCACTCCGCTGAGCAAGACCAACAAGACCAATAAGCTCATGACACATTCCATATCAGAAAGCACTCAGCTCATTCAAGTTCACTCACAGCTCATTCAAGTTAAAGTTCGCCATGAGTGCAATAACCCCGTCCAAGATCACCAAGAAGAGCCCTGCGCAGACAAGTACCACTGAAGCAAAAATTCGTGTTCCTTCATCGGTATGAAGGTAATAGTTCAGGGCAAACGCAATGCCTACGAGGTTCAACACTGCGCGAGCGGCTTGAGCCAGTCGACCATAAACTCTCGAGCAATCTTGCAATGAGACGGACGCCAGAGCCGTGCGAAAGAACTCTCGTTCGCACACTTGGGAGCAAAATACATTCGGCATGAGCGACTTCTCGCACTTCGCCGCAGTTTGCACATTGTGGCGGGGCCTCAGCGCCAGCTGCTCGAGCTGCCAGGGCGTGACCGACCTGCACTAGCCTTGCTCCGGCCGACTCTCGCCTTGGAAGCCGGGATGGCTCGCCGGCGTTACGTTTTTGGGTCCCTATGTGGTCTGCGTCGTATTCAGATACTGGCATTTGGCGCGCCCTATTGGCTTGAAAGCATTTAGCTTGCCAACTTCCAACGCGGGCGAACGGGCACGAAGCACGAATGAGCAGTGAGCGTTACCTATGCTTTTTCGAAATTGTGCCTGAGCTTACGGGTGCTTTTAGTGCCATCGGGCGTCCTGCGGAGCGATACCTCTACCATTTAGGTAGGAGTGCATTCAATCGCTGAGCAGGGATGATGTTGCTATTTCGACAGCGCTGTCAGCGAAGCGTCACGAAGGCGCGAAAGGCCGTGGGCCAACCTTCACCGCATCGCGTGCAGCCCTGCATTCGCCCAGTTGACTCGAATTTCGTCGTTACGAATGCACTGGCTTCGCCAGCAACGCATGGCGGCGTTGCCCTCAGCAAGATAAGCAAGGAGTAGGAAATGAAATCCCGGAAAACGATCTCTGCGGTTGCCTTCGCTCTGTTGTTAGTCGTCAGCACTTTAAGTTCGTTAGCAGCGCGGAATGGGAATGCAACAAACACGAACACAAAGCACCATCACTACAAGCTCGAAATACTGCCCATATTGGGCGGAACGTTCGCCGAGGGCTGGGCGTAAACAATTTGGGGTCAACGTTTTACAGGAGTGGGCATGCGAACGGCCGGGCAGCGCTGTGACCCAGAACGTTAAGCTTCGAGTTGTATCCGCCACTCACCGCATCCTGGAAGAGGAGTTGGGGAGGGTTCTTCCTGTACTTGCTGAACGCGATTGTTCGTGGCGTCACCGGATACCTTCTAATTAGACATCCCGACGCCGGAGCCGAAGCCGTCACCCTTCTGATTGCTTCGCTGTTTATCGTCGGCGGCTTATTCCGCGCGGCTTTCAGCACGATGGTCCAGTTTCCGAGGTGGGGTTGGACGCTCTTCGCGGGTTTGGTTTCTGTCGCAATCGGGGCTTACATTTTAGCAAGTTGGCCGACAGCCAGTACCTTCTTTATCGGACTGGCGATCGGCATCGACCTGATCTTCGACGGTGCCGCGCTGACCGGATTTGCCGCTGCCATTCACAGCCTGCCCGAAGCTACAGCTGGGGCTTTCTGAAAAGCCCACGGGAGGTTACATCATCACCGGTTTTTCGAACTTGAAACCAGTGGTGACTCTGGTGACTAGAGCGCAGCTCTCTAAGTCGCGGGCAGCTTGTCGATCCTTCCCATTGGCGACTTGACTGTCAAGACGCGCCTCAGCACATCGGTGAATAGCGCAACCGAGTGGAGTGCTGAATGAACATAACTTTGATAACGCCGGGCAATGTACAGTCCGTAGTAGAGACCAGTGACGACGCAACGGTACGCGATGTCGCTACATTTAAGTACCATCTGTTTTGGCGAATTACGAAGAGAAATGGCGTCCGAGTCTGTCCGTTCGTCACAAAAGTCACGGAGGGCGATACCGTCTCCATTGAGAAAAGGTTGATTTAGGTGGGCAACCGCTAGTGGTGCGGGTGAATTTTAAAAGACTTTTCGCGCGATTAACAGGCGGAAATCAGACAGAATTACCCGTTACGTTTCGGCGAAACACTTGGAACGTGTGCAGGCGACGCCGAGGAGGTACAACAGCATGCCGCCTAATCCCAGCGCAAACCAACAAACCGTTGGGCTGACAACCCACGAAGCTGCGACCCGGCTCGATCGCTTCGGACCCAACGAGCCTGCGGAAACGCAGAAACATTCTTTCCTTTCTGACATCCTCAAGGTTTTCAAAAATCCCCTTGTATTGATCCTTGTACTCGCGGCAATCGCATCGGCATTCCTGGGCGAGGCCGTTGACGCGGGAATCATTGCGACTGTAGTTCTGCTGAGTGCCGCCATTGACCTGATGCAAACCCACCGATCCCAGGAAGCCATCGAGCAACTTCGTCAAGGTGTTGCTCCCACAGCGACTGTGTTGCGCGGCGGAGAGTGGAAAGAGATTCGGCGGCGAGAGGTAGTACCGGGAGACATCATCCGGTTGTCAGCCGGAGATCTGGTCCCCGCAGACGCACGTTTGTTAATCGCCCGTGATCTCTATGTCCAGCAAGCGGCACTCACGGGTGAGTCGTTGCCGACCGAAAAGGAAGTGACAGGTGAACCTACCTCCACAAAGGCGGATGCCCGCAACATGGTTTTCTTAGGTACCTCCGTTGTGAGCGGAACGGCGACTGCGGAGGTTGTTGCCACCGGCGCTCGAACAGCTTTTGGAGACATAGCAGCCCGTCTCTCAGCACGCCAAGAAGAAACCGCCTTTGATCGAGGCTTGCGCAACTTCAGCCAGCTCTTGGCGCGCACGGTTCTGTTTCTGGTGCTATTCCTGATGGTTGTAAGCATCGCTCGGCATCGCGATCCGCTGCAGTCACTTCTCTTTGCGGTCGCACTGGCAGTCGGCCTCACCCCTGAGTTCCTACCGATGATCACGTCGGTAACTCTCTCGAAGGGCGCCATTGCCATGGCGAAGAAGAAGGTTATTGTTAAACATCTTGCTGCGATTGAAAACCTCGGCAGCCTCGACGTGCTTTGCAGCGACAAGACCGGGACCCTGACCTCCGGAACGATGTCGCTCGCTGGCTCACTCGATTCCTTTGGAAAACCGTCTCCCCGTCCGCTGGAACTTGCCTATCTCAACAGCAAGTTTGAGACGGGTATTCGCAGTCCATTGGATGAGGTCATCCTCCATCAGCCCGGTCCAAGAATCGACGACTACACGAAATGCGACGAGATTCCTTTCGACTTTGAACGCAGACGCCTTTCGGTTGTTGTGGAACATCAGTCCCAGCGGATTTTAGTCACAAAGGGCGCCCCCGAAGGCATTTTTCCTATTCTGTCTGGTTACGAGGTAGAGGGCAAAACAGTGCCCATCAGCGCGGAGGTCTCCCAGCGCATTTATCAAACTTGCAGCGATCTGAATGACAACGGATTTCGGCTGCTTGCGGTGGCGTATGTCACAGTTGTCGTGCGCGAGAATTACTCCATCAAGGATGAAAGGGATCTTGTTCTGGTTGGATTTCTGAGCTTCTCCGATCCGCCGCTGACCGACGCCGCCGACGTGCTGGCCTCCTTGAAGCAGGACGGTGTCAAAGTCAAGGTGATCTCGGGTGATAACGACCGGGTTACCAGCCACGTCTGCGCGCAGGTAGGAATCGATTCAGCTCACATTATCACCGGCGAAGACTTGGATCGAATGACGGACCCGGCCCTGGCACACGATGCTGAGGAAACAGACATTTTTGCACGTATTTCTCCCGTACAAAAGAACCGCATTCTTCTCGCCCTGAAGCACAACGGACATGCAGTGGGGTTTATGGGCGACGGCATAAACGACGCGCCGTCGCTGCACGCGGCTGATGTTGGCATTTCCGTGCCGAGCGCTGCCGAAGTGGCTCGCGACGCCGCTGACGTGATTCTCGTTGAGGAGGGATTGCGGGTGCTGCATGACGGCATCATTGAAGGGCGCAAAGCCTTTGGCAACGTCATGAAGTACCTGCTGATGGGTACAAGCTCGAACTTCGGAAACATGTTCAGCATGGCAGGTGCGTCACTTTTCCTGCCGTTTCTGCCGATGCTGCCCACACAAATATTGTTGAACAATCTTCTATACGATCTCGCCCAAATCACAGTTCGGTCTTCGACTTTCTCACTTTCTATGTGTTGCTGCGCTTCTTTCATTCCAGCGAAACGCAATTTCACACGGGATGGTTTGTCGAATCGCTTGCGACGCAGACGCTGGTGCTGTTCGTAATTCGCACGTCGAAAAACCCGCTGCAAAGCCGCCCTAGCACCCCCTTGATGGCAACGTGCTTGGCGGTTGTAGCGATCGGAGTCTACTTGCCGTTTAGCCCGCTGGCAGGAGTCTTGGGCTTCACACCGCTGCCAACGACGTTTTTGGCATTTGTTGCCGTGGCGACGACCGTATATCTCGTCCTGTTAGAAATCGCTAAGCGACAACTTCTAAATGGGACGAGGGGCAAGACTGCCACTACGCAGGCTGAGAATTTTCCAGTCGCAGCCGCATGAGGAGCTCACTGGGCAAGAACATCAACCACGAACAAAGAATAAAGCCCCGTGTCCATAATCATTCCGTGGGACGGACGATGGATGGTGTGACCCCTACCTGACGCTCCAGAGCGATCTGAAGCAAGAGGCGTTTGCACTATGTGCTTGCACACCTGTGAAAGCTCCGAACTAGAGGCAGGAAACCTCCTTAGAAGTGAATCAGGTATCGCGTCAGGCTGCCCCCGATTAACCTCTATCAGGTCCTAATGTCCCAAAATGTGGTAGGCGTGCCCAAAACCATCGGACTCACCTTCGCCCCCCTCAACAGTCTCGCTGGAGTAAGACGACCTTCACTTATCTCGGCTTAGGCCTTGTCACGAAGCCAACTCGAGTTAGCGTCTCTATATGGTTTTTTGGGGCCGCGTCCAACGATCCTGATAAAAGCCGAAGTTGGTCGGTATCGACCACGAGTACGAGACAGGATCTAACACTGTGTGCACTCCTGCCCGGATTGTGCTCCTTGGGTATTGGACATAGGTGGGCCATCCGATATACCACCAGTTTCTTCGTCCTTTTGTCTCTCAAGCTCGTGAGGACTTTCGGCTCCTACCATTTCACGCAACCTAGGGCTACAGTTTGCTCGTGAATCGGATCAAAGTCATTCTAGCGTCCTTCGCCTTGGCGACCATCTTGTTCCTCCTCGTTTTTCAATACGGAGCGCTGTCGGCTATCGTTTTGCCGACATTCCAGATCCTGCGACGGCACATTGTAGCCTTCGTTGTTGTGCTGATTGTTCTCATGGCGATAAAAGCCGTCTCCGCGGGACCGCGCCTACCCTCACGCTAGGCTCCTGTCGTTCGCGGGAGCGATAGAGGTAGCTTCGACCCCCAGGTCTGACCTAAGGTCTGCCGCGGCGTAATGCCCGACAGCCGATCCAACGTGGCTCCCTTTTGTTTGCTGCCATGCGCGGCGTCTTTTCGCAGAGCCGCAAGGTGGCGGCGAAAGCACGCAAGCTAGGTGGAAGAAGGCACGCTAAATCAAGCAAGAGCCTTTCCCCGTACTACATCTTGGTCTCCGTATTTTCCTCGCTATTGCATCCACTCTACCCGATTTTCTCCAGTTATGTGTACCAATTCAACACGTGCTGATGAGCCGTCTAGCTGTGCCTATTCGTGCCCTAGGAACCGTTTCAAGATTTGCCTAGCATGGGGTTGCACGGCGACGACACCGCTCAGTTGGCCGGGGCATTCGAGGATTAATCGAGCTGGCGAGAACCGAAACGGAGGACAAAGCAAAAATGAAAGCCCGAAGAAGTAGTTTTCGACGAGTCACCACGGCGATTGGCATCACCTGCGTTCTTTTGACGGCTACAGGATTGTTCGCAAACAGTATTACCTACGTTACACCAACGGGGAGTACTGCGGGTGGGCAGCCGGTAGACGCAACCGCAACATTCACTACAGGTCCTGGCACCGTAACCATCACTCTATCGAGCCTGCAGGCCAACCCTAAAAGTGTAGTCCAGGGGCTGAGTGATCTTGATTTCGTGCTCAACAACGGCGCGACCAGCGGGACGCTGGCATCCTGTATGGGCCAGGACCTTACCGTGCACGGAAATGGCACATACACACTGGGGAGCACTGGTTCTACCGGCTGGGGCTTAAACAATAACATTTCAGGAGGCCTCCAATTGGATGCCCTTGGATATATCGGCCCAGCGCATTTGATTCTCGGCCCTCCAGGACTCGGCGGCAGTTATGGCAACGCCAACGGTTCTATCGCAGGTAACGGCCCCCACAATCCCTTCCTCAATCAGACGGCAACGTTCACAGTTGATGTGGCAGGGGTTGATGCCACCACCCAAATAACGAATGCCACTTTTTCCTTCGGAACAACGGCTGGCATTGACGTCCCTGGCACGCCTCAAAGTCCGGTGCCTGAACCCGGAACTATGGCGCTGCTTGGTTCTGGCATGATCGGTTTGGCTGGAATACTTCGCCGCAAACTGATGTGACCCATTGTCCAATTGAATCGCGCCGGAGCGAAAGCTCCGGCTGTCTTTTTAGGTCTGCCGCGACCTAATGCCCCAAATGTAAATGACAGCTCTTCGAACCGGACTGCGAAAAGGCGAGCTGATCGCTCTCAGTGGGGCAACATTCAGTTCGGATCCAACCATGACGATCCGAACCGCTTCATCCTCGTCCAGCGAAATTATTCCTTGGGTGCATTCACCACACCAAAGAGCAAGAAATTCCGTCGTGTGGACCTCTCGGCAACTCAGGAGGTTCTGTTGCTGAAGATATGGTTGCCGACAGTCTTAAGATGCCGCCGAAAGAGAAGGACAGAAAGCAGCACTGGACGACCGTGGACTGGTCACGTCAACAATCCGGCTAGCTTTTTCTGACTTCTACGCCTCCCTTTCGAGAGAGACTGTTGCCGCTCATCTGTCTGTGGTTTGACACGCTCGTGCAACGATGAACGAGGGCGACATGAGCACTCGCAAGGCATGGTTCGTTTTGGACTAACGTGCTAGTTTTCAGCGACTGCCGCAGTTGCATTGAGTCGCATCCGCCTCTGCCGATTACATTCATCCGTTTCTCGCAGCCGGTGCGTATAATCCAGGTTCGTGAATTCTTCGACTAAACGACCGGCTTGGTTCGTGCTAACTCAGAATTGGGTGAGTCTGGCGGGCGTATTTTTGGTCACGACCGCAGGTGTCTCGTGGCTGTTTGTGTTACCGCTACAGGTTCGAGGCCACGTCGATAATCCTTACATCGGGATCATAGTCTTCCTGATTCTCCCGATCATTTTTCTTGCTGGCTTGGCCCTCATCCCAATTGGGATCTATATAAGCAGGCGGCGTATCCGCCGAGGACTGACTGAGCCCGCGTTCGATCGTAGAGCTGCGTTGCAACGCCTGGCTTGGTTCTTCGGCATCACCACGCTGGCCAACGTTCTTATAGGTACACAGGTCACCTATCGTGCGGTTGAACACATGGAGACGCCGCAATTCTGTGGTGCCACCTGCCACACCATGCATCCTCAATTCGCTGCCTATCAGAATTCACCACACTCCCGGGTGGAATGTGTCGAGTGTCACGTGGCGCCGGGGGCGGCAGGTTGGGTTAGCAGCAAAGCCGCGGGAACGCGGCAACTCATTGAGACTGTATTCAACACTTACCGGAGACCAATTCCTTCGGCCTTGGAGAGCAACCGTCTCGTGCCTGCCAGGGAGACTTGTGAGAACTGTCATTGGCCGCAGGCGTTCGGGGGAGTGCGTTTGCGAGTGTTCAACAAGTATGCAGATGACGAAGCCAATACCCGCACGCAAACTGTCATGCTGATGCTGATTGGCGGTGGCAAGATCGCAGGCATACACGGAGCTCACGTTGGTCCAGGGATCCATATTCGCTATGCGGCGCCCGACGGGAACCGACAAACCATTCCTTGGGTCGAATACCGTGATGAAAACAGAGGGAAGACCCTGACTTTTGTCGCCTCAGACTCAACGCCGGATTCCATCAAGACCCTTCCCAAATATGACATGCAGTGCGTGGACTGTCATAACCGCCCGACCCATACCTTTGACTTGCCGGATCGTGCTATGGACAAGGCGATGGCTCTCGGCGAGATTCCCGTTACTCTGCCTTACATAAAGAAGAAGGGCTTGGAGGCGCTGAAAGAGAACTACCCTTCAAGCAAACAAGCAAACGAACAACTGCCTGCATCGATCGTCAGCTTTTATCAGAAGAACTACCCCGATGTTTATGGCAAGCGCTCTCAGGACATCAACCAGGGGGCCCAGGCGGTACTCGCAATTTACAACCGAAGCGTATTCCCTGATATGAAAGTCACGTGGGGTACTTACCCCAATAATCTGGGCCACATGGACTTTCCGGGATGTTTCCGCTGCCATGACGGCTCACACACGACTCCGGATAACGTCGCCATCACGCAGGACTGCAACACATGTCACGAGCCCTTGGCGATGGAGGAGGCATCGCCCGAAATCTTGAAATCGCTTGGCATCGCCGAGCGGATCTCTAGTATTCAAAGACAATGACTCAAGAGTGGGTCAATAGTGGTGTGTAAAACACCTCACTTCTGACTGATGGAGGATCCTAAGTATGAAATGTAATTTCTTGGTTTCTTGTACGGTGCTGGTGTTGGGTGCATCCATTGCTTGTTGGGCAGTTGACGATGGGGCGGCGCTCTACAAGAAGAAGTGTGCAGGGTGCCACGGCGCGAGCGGCGAGGGGAAGCCAGCGATAAAAGCACCGGCGATCAAGGGAACCACACTGGACGCGAGCCAGCTTACACAGCACATTACGAAAGGCGAGGCAGGAAGTAAAACTCCCCACAACAAGGGGATCTCAGGAGTGAGCGAAGAGCAAGCCAAGGCGATTGCGGAGTATGTAAGAACTCTCAAGTAGACGGGATGTCCTCATTGAACGCCAGAGACGGAAGTTTTGTGCGTGAAATGGGCTTGGGCGGCTTTCACAACATCAGCTACCCGCGAGGCCTGAAGCTGCTGGTCGGCATGAAAGGGTAAGGTGACGCGAGATGCCACGCTACGCAGTAATCGACGTGGGTACAAATTCCGTGAAGTTCAATATCAGTGAGCGGCGCCCAGACGGTACCTGGCAGACGCTGGTTGACCGCGCCGAGATAACCCGACTCGGTGAGGGTTTGGAGAAGACCGGTGAGATCAGCCACGACGCCATGGCACGCACCGTCTCGGCGGTTGCTGGAATGGCATCCCAGGCCGGCGATGCCGGAGTCGCAGCCATCAAAGCGGTCGGCACCATGGGAATGCGGACCGCGCACAACAGTCAGCAGTTCATTGACATGGTGGAGCAGGGTTGCGGCGTGCGCATCGAGACCATTCCAGGTACCGAAGAAGGACGGTTGGCGTACCTTGCCGTCAAACTGGGGCTCGGCCTCGCCGAGGGTACGCTTGCAATTTTCGACACCGGCGGCGGAAGCACCCAATTCACTTTTGGCCGCGGCTCGAGCGTCGAAGAACAGTTCAGCCTGAACGTTGGCGCGGTTCGCTTTACGGAGAAATTCGGCCTTGCCGGTGCCATCTCGCAAGAACAACTCAAGGTCGCCCAGGACGCCATCGCGTCAGAGTTCACGCGTATTGACGGACGGCCCGCGCCCACGGCGTTGGTAGGCATGGGCGGTGCGATCACCAACATCGCTGCCGTGAAACATCAGATGGCGAAGTACGATCCCAATGTCATTCAAGGTTCGGTCATCGAGCGAAGTGAAGTGGAACGGCAGATCGAGACGTATCGCGCCAAGTCGTTCGAAGAGCGACGCGCCATTGTCGGCCTGCAGCCTAAACGCGCTGACGTGATCCTCGCAGGCGCGTGCATCGTGAAGATTGTGATGGACAAGCTGTGCAAACCGAGCCTTTCCGTCAGCGACCGTGGCCTGCGGCACGGGCTTCTGATTGATCGATTCGCGAAGTAAGCAGTTGGGGTTGAGTTAGAAGCCCGGATGAGTCCCCGGCTGTGTATCGGGAATCTTGGGACACCTGACGCCCGGTTCACACATTATCGACGACCTCAAGATGAAGGATTTTGTCCCCTCTGTTGTGCTGACTGAGGAGCAGATCTGCAGCAACTGATGCGCGATTTCGTCTCGGCGCGCCGAACAATATCGCCCCCGGTTGAGTTCACCACCAAGGCTTTGGGCTTGAAATTTAGGCGGTCTGTAATGCTCGATGCCGAGTTGCTAAAGTCGATTGCCGCTCAGTTGATGACGGGTAGGTTTGTAATCATAGGCGGCAAGTCCGTGCCTGTCCGGGAGGACAAGTACTCAGCGTCTGAAGACTGTGGCATTCAGCGTCGCGGGTCACAAATACCAGGCAATTGAATAGAACCCCAAGAAGCCGAGCCGATGGGGAGAGCGGGCGCGGAGCGGTCATCAGCTCGTGCAATTCAAAGACGCCGAGCGCAACGAATTCGTGGCGGTCGTCGTTGATGACGAGGCTACGTTTTACGGCGGAAACACAGAGCGAAGCTGACGTCGTTCAGCTACAATTCGCGCCATGCTACGGCTGATTATCCTTTCAAGCTTTTTGTTCTTGATCGGCATTTGTTCTGCTGGCGAAATCCCGCCACGTCCACGCGCACGCGAAGCGGGCGTGCAGGTTGGAGTGATCCCGCCAGGACCGCAGAATGCAATTACGGACGTCGCCGGAGTTCTAGTGGGACAAACGACGATCATTCGCGGTGACAACATTCGCACCGGTGTGACCGCGATCCTGCCGCACTCTGGCAATCTCTTTCGCGACAAAGTGCCGGGAGCGGTGTTCGACGGCAATGCTTTCGGCAAGCTGGCGGGTTCAACCCAGGTCAACGAACTCGGCGAAATCGAAACGCCAATCCTGCTGACCTCCACGCTCAGCGTTCCTCGTGTAGCCGACGCGTTGATCGATTACATGTTGGCACTGCCTGGCAACGAAGATGTGCAATCGGTCAATCCACTGGTCGGCGAAACCAACGACGGGTATCTGAATGACATTCGCTCCCGCCCCATTACCCAGGAGGAGGTACTTCGTGCTATCCGAAGCGCAAACAGTGGCCCAGTCGATGAAGGCTCAGTGGGTGCAGGAACCGGGACGATTGCTTTCGGATGGAAGGGCGGTATCGGTACGGCCTCACGCAAGCTTCCTGGTTCCCTCGGCGGCTACACCGTCGGCGTGCTGGTTCAAACTAATTTTGGCGGCGTGCTTACCATCAACGGCGCTCCGGTCGGAAAAGAACTCAGTCGTTATGAGTTTCGCGATCAACTGGAGGCGTCCCAAGCAAGCACCAGAAACCAAAACAGCGACGCCAATGGCTCATGCATGATCGTGGTCGCCACGGATGCTCCTGTGGATGCACGCAATTTGAAGCGGCTGGCGGCGCGCGCGATCATGGGCATGGCTCGCACTGGCGCAGCAGGGTCGAATGGTAGTGGAGATTACGTGATCGCCTTCTCAGCAGCTCCTGAACTGCGTATCCGTCTCAGTGACGTCAAGGCGCCTGTCACAGTATTGAGCAACGAAGCCATGTCACCGCTCTTCCTCGCCGTCATCGAAGCAACGGAAGAAGCGATCTACAACTCGCTGTTTCGGGCAACCACTGTGACTGGACGCGGCCATACGGTCGAGGCTCTTCCGTTGGACAAGACGCTCCAAATCCTGCGCCAACATGGGGCGCTAATCCAGATTCCATCAGGTGAAAGGAAATCCAATTAGTTTAGGTTGAGCGATAACGGCGAATGCTTACGTACGCTGCAGCGAAAGGGCCAAATCGTGCAGGTTTTCTAGAGAGCGATCGGATCAGGAATCTTGAGCTGCCACCAGGCGGCAATCTCACAACGATTGCAAGCTCCATCGCATCCGCGATAGTGGATGGAACAACGGCCTCAGTGAGGCGGGCCTGCGCACATTTCCTGGCGGAGTTAGCAGGGTCTACGAGGTTCCCGCATGTGGCGTTTGAGTGTTAGCAGCAAGGCCATTGCGAGTTCCAGAAAGCGGCTACCATCGAACTTTTTGGGAACTACCGAGCCGACACGCGGGTTATCTGCGTGTGGATGCGAACGGCAGTGCGCAAGGAAGTCACTTCTTTCGGAACCTTTCTGAGCACGCTTTGTCATGAGTTTCGCCATCACCTCGATTTCTATAAATACCCGTTTCCGAATTCGTGACTCACTCGTGGCTTCTATGAGCGCGCTGGAGCGCTCTACCATTGTGCGCGAGGTACGACTCCGAAACGCACCAGCTAGAATCGGGCCGTTGGGCGGTAGTCACTTGGAGCATATCGCTTTGATTTTGAGCGCAGCGCGCACATAGGCAAATCGAAAACCACCTCTATTCCCCGCCAGATACTAACCCCTAAGCAGACAGGAAGGTCGCCTCCTGAAAAACAGGTGTGGCGGCGTCCGTGGTGTGGGCAAAGCCGTCCAGCCAGCCAAAGGGAAACTGGCTTGTCCTGCAGATGATCAGTCCGCAGTAGGGTGGTGGCAAGAGTTTAACAAGCTGCTGCGCTTATCTTCATTGCCCCAGCGCAACGACCCAGCCGCGCAACCACTGCGACTATTCAGAGCAATGCCTGCGCCGCTTTCCTCAACCCGGCGGAGCATGGTTGGGCCGCCATCTCGGGGGAGATTGGCGGCTTTTTCAATTTCTGCTCCTGTGGCACAGCGGCCAGCTCCTGCCTTCATGACCGCTTGCTGGCGGTGTGTACCTCACAACCGTCGTGTTTCTTGTGGAAGTTATTGTCCCAAGTGTTGCGCTGCTGCGCCTCATCGTCTGACCACGTTGAACCATCAGCGAATGTCACCTTCACAATGCCGACCGTCACCAGCAGCACCGGAGTTTTGGTGGCGAAGGCGATTACACTAACAACACCGAGCAAGATGCCGTGACGCAGGTCACCAGTGATGAGGTCTGGATCGCTCGTGTACAGGCGATAGCGCCCTCCCCAAGCCACCCGGCCTACCGGCCCCTCCTAGCCGCCCTACAACGCCACGGCGGGGCAGCCTACGGACGGTTGCAGGGTTACGAGGTTAAGCGAGTGATCGTGCCCCTGCCGAGGGCTACTTATTAATGGACTACGGTGTGCTTGCTGGGTCGGATTGAACCGTTACCCCCGTCTGGTTGACCGGAATGATAGAAAGCGCATTGCCTCAGTACCGCAGCTTTTTGCTTGCCCGGTACGACTTTCCCGAAATTATCCGCCAGAACGCCATTAAGATCGGGTCTTCGTTTTGGCCGGATGGTGGGCCTTGGGATGGTCACCACCCTCAAGAGTCGCAGCTGCTCTTGTTCGGGCGCGTCCAAGATGCTTGAAAACCCTCTGTAAGCAGGGGCCGGGGATTCGAGCACCCGAGAGGCAGCAGACTCTATCGCAAGTATGGGCCGGCGAAGGTCACTTTCCTCACGGTCTTCCGGGTACCTGTCTCTCGAACGACCGGAACGCCGGTACTAGGCGAGAGTCGGCGTTCGCCCGAATTCAGCGACCGAATCAAGTTGATCAATTCGGAGGTGTTGGCGGCGGGGCCTTCCAATCTGACTGTTAACGGCAATGAGAAAATCACGTTTCGGAAAGAGTAAGCTCCTCCCGAGTAGGTAAACGTCACTCCTTGAAACGTCGCGTCGATAAACTCCATACCGTCTAGTTGCAGGGTTTGACCTCTGAATTCGTCGCCTCGGAAACTCTTGGCGATCCCGCGGACACGCGGCTTGGCATTAGACACCGTTAGCTGATTCTGAGGAGTCGGGGAGGCAGCGAATACTGTGCAAAGTCCTGTTGAGCGACTTCCCAAGAAGAATCCGATGCAGGTCCCAACGACAAGAAATCCGAAAGCAAGTATGACGCTTCGCATGGCTTCCTCTCTAAGGAATTGGGCGGTTGCACCGCGAAATTATTCGGTCTGACGCAGTACATGCCGCCAGCCTATCACGCTGTGTCAGAAAACCCTCTCGAAAACCGCGCTGATTCCACCTGCCTGTTTTCAGCCACTTACAAGCGCGCAACTTCTCGTTATTTGGGACAGATAGGCTGTAGTAATGCGAGTGGAGGAAGTCGAATGACTCGCGCGCCAAATCTCAGTCATCCAGCCTAAAGAATCGAACCGAAACGCCTTGTCAAATTCAAACCGGAATCCCCCGTCGAGGCTGTTCGATTCCAAGCCGAGTCCTTAGGCTCGGGCACTGGGCCGTTTGCCCGTGGCCGCGCCTACTTCTTTTTCTGAACTGCTTCTTTATTCGCTTCGATAGTCACATCAACGTCGGAGCCAAGTTTTAAACTGACCTCTTCGCCAGTTGCGCCCTTAAGGGTATTGTCAACGCGAATTTCGCGATACAAATGCTCGGCTCCTTCCACTGCGATTTGTGCCTTCTCTGGAGCATCAGGATCAGCAGTTGGGATGATTTTCTCCACAGTTCCAGGAAGCGTGACCGATGCTTTCTCGTCTTTCTCGTCAGGGCTATCTTCTAACATCTGCTGCTCCTTTTTGACACCTGATTGGGAAGCGGGCACCTGTTCTTAGACGGGTCGCACCTGCTCACTTAGGGACTCAGTAACTTCCTTTCCTGACGGGTCGTCAGAGCGGAAGGTTGCGAATACGTGCCAGCGGCTACAGCGAAAAACGCAGGCTGCAAGTGGTCTTGTTTGGCGCGGAACGTTAACCGCGTACACCTGTGCTTCGGGGACGAGCTCGATGTCTTGGTCGCCGCAATGTGGGCAGAGAACGGGAGTGCCCATAAATCACGATGGTATGTTGTCACCATGACGATGGAATGTAACTCCGGTCGCGACACTGTGTTTACGAGAAAGTGACCTTAGCGCAGCAGCCCGTCATCCGCAGTCGGGGCGGGGAGCGACCCTAGCTGCATACCGATTAAGGGCTGCCGCGGCCTAATGCTCCAAATGTGTGGAGTCGAGAACAGGGGCAGTGGCTTTAGTCTCCCGGTGGCAAGTGGTCGAGTTTTCGCCGCGCCGCAGTCCGGTTTGACTTAGACCTGTTTCCTGTTCCCGCTCAGCGAACCGAACAGGCGTATTTCACGCATCGGCTCTCGTAGAAAGGTTCACGGCGTCGCCCAGACCTAGCCATGCTCACCAGTGATTGTTATCTAAACAAACAAAGTGAGGGTATAATCCTGCTTACTTCGTCATGACCCTCACGCCCGCTACGATCCTGGGGCAGTATGAAATTCGCTCTCCGCTGGGCGCGGGCGGAATGGGCGAGGTCTATCGCGCGCACGACACGCGGCTTGACCGCGATGTCGCCATCAAGGTGCTGCCCGAATACCTTACGTCTGATCGCGAACGTTTGCGCCGTTTTGAGCAGGAAGCCCGCTCCACTGCCGCCCTTAATCATCCCAACATTCTTGCCGTGTACCAGATGGCAACCGACAACGGCATCTCGTATTTGGTCGAGGAACTACTCGAAGGCGAAACCCTTCGTGAGCGCCTGCGTCGCGGACCTATCCCGCTACGCAAGGCCATTGAGTACGCAGTGCAGATTGCGCACGGTCTGGCGGCGGCGCACGATCGCGGCATCGTTCATCGCGATCTGAAGCCGGAGAACCTGTTCATCACTAAAGACGGACGGGTGAAGATTCTCGACTTCGGTCTCGCCAGGTTGAGTCCCAAGGATGCCTCAGGTCTCGAGGCCACTCAACCGCTCGGTACCGAGCCGGGCATGGTGATGGGAACTGCGGGATACATGTCTCCCGAACAGGTACGCGGACTGACCGCTGACCACCGCTCCGACATCTTCGCCCTGGGCACAATTCTCTACGAGATGGTGACGGGCAAGCAGACGTTTCGCAAGCCGACGTCGGCCGAAACCATGACGTCGATCCTCAATGAAGAGCCACCGTCGATTTCGCAAATGACGCCCACTTCGCCACCCGGGCTCCAGCGCGTAGTGCACCGTTGCCTGGAGAAGAGTCCGGAGCAGCGATTCCAGTCTTCGTCCGATCTGGCATTTGCACTGGAAGCGCTATCGGACTCCGGTATGACTTCTTCCACCGGGGCTCACTCCGCGCAAGAGAGCAGCTCCAACCGCTCGCGAATCATGCTCGCGGCCGGGATCACTATTTTTGCCGTCTTCGCCGCAGTCGCCGTGGTTTATACCTGGATGCAGCCGGCTTCTCCGCCTAAGCTGTCGAATTTTGTCCAGCTCACTCACGACGGCCAACCCAAGTTCCTCCTCGGAACCGAGGGATCGCGACTTTACGTATGGATATTTGGCCGAGGTCCATTCGAGATGCCTACCGGGGGCGGCGAACCGCACAGCCTGCCATTCGCGGGCAGTGCAAACATGTCCATCATCAGGCTGTCGCCAGATGGCTCGCAATTCCTGGCAGTGGATGGGCACGGCACTCCCAACTCTGGGCCTCTCTATAGCATGCCGGTTCTCGGCGGTTCGCCGCGTCCGCTGGGCGACATTGAAGGGTATGACGGAGCGTGGTCGCGTGACGGAAAGCAGCTTGCTTATAACTTTCAGAATGGCTTGTTTGTTGCGAAGGCCGACGGCTCGGAATCGCGCAGGTTGATTTCGCAGCTGAATCCGTCATTCTTTCCTTCGACCGTATGGTCGCCCGATGGGAAACGACTGCGCCTCACCATGGCAGGGCGGAACGACCAGCGGTCTGAATACTGGGAAATTTCCGCCGATGGAACCAACCTCCATCGCATGAATCCAGATCTCCCCGGGCCTGGTGATGAGTGTTGCGGCAGTTGGACGGCCGACGGAAAGTACTTCCTCTTCTTGTCAGGAGGTCAGATCTGGGCTCTTCCGCGAAGCTCCGGATTTCTTCGTGGGTCCCCGAAACCGATTCAGTTGACTTCCAGCCCGATGCCGCTGGACGGCCCGGTTCCCAGCACAGATGGCAAGAAAGTATTTGTCGTCGGCAGGACTCGCCGCGGAGAGTTGTCGCGCTATGATTCAAAGTCCGGCCGCTTTGAGCCATTTCTGGGAGGAATGTCGGCGGAATACGTGGCCTTCTCCCATGACGGTCAGTGGATGGCCTACGTGACTTTCCCCGACCAGGTCTTGTGGCGCAGCAAAGTGGACGGCAGCGAGCGGCTGCAACTGACGTATGCACCGGCACATCCTTTTAACCCGCGCTGGTCGCTCGACGGTAAATCCATCGCATTCTACGAAACCAGTCCCGACAGGGACCCGAAGGCCTACATTGTGTCGCCCGACGGCGGCAGCCCCCGGCCGCTCTTGACGGACGACCCCGGCCCGCAGGCAGATCCCAACTGGTCGCCGGACGGCAGCAAAATCATCTTCGGCCCCAGTTCCGCGAGCCCCAGCGCTTCCCTCCGCATCTTCGATTTGGCGACCCATCAATTGAGTACACTGCCAGGCTCGCAAGGATTGTTTTCCCCACGCTGGTCTCCCGATGCGCGTCATGTTGCGGCACTCAACTCTGACCTCACGCGGCTGTTGCTGTTTGATTTTCAAACCCAGAAGTGGACCGAGGTAGCTAAGGGGAGTCCGGGGTGGCCGACATTTTCCAACGATGGCCAGTACCTGTACTTTGAAGACGATAGCGGAACACGCTCCGTCAGCCGGATCCGCATGAGCGACCTGCATGTAGAACGCCTGGTGGATTTGAAAGGCGTTGTCACCGTCGGGCAGTATGGAACCTGGTACGCGCCCACCCCCGACGGCTCCGTGATGCTGCTCCGCGATGCCGGCACCAGCGACGTATACTCCCTTGACTGGGGGGAGCCGTAGCTTGGCGTTATTGGCAACCGCGCCGACACTCTATCGCGATAATTTCCATTTGGCCCGTCGCTCAGAAACTCGCTGAAGGAGGCCTCGTGGCATTGGCAACTGCATCCACGGAAGGGGTGTCACCCCTACAGCTCGAGCCATCGGTGGCCACAAGCCAGACCGATTCGGCTTCGCCGCGGCCCATGCCCCAAATGCAAAAAGGGTAAGGGTTAGGTGTGCCCTGGAACTTCTTTAGGCCGCCCAAGGTAGGCAATGAACTCCGCAGGCGCCCCTTCCAGATTTCTGCCTTGTGTATGTCTCTTCCAATCAGTACCTTCCTCGCTTACCTCTAACTTATTGTCAACTTATCCCCAGCGCATTGAGCCGTTTTCCCATCTGCGCGATAGTGGCCGGGTAAACCAAGCCCAACACGGGCAAGGAGGTCGGTTATGAAACCCGCAATCTACAAAGTCATGGTTCTGACGGCCCTGCTGGCCATCCCCGCAGCTACTCTGTACGCGCAGTCCACTGGCTCCCGCTTCACGGTTCCGTCCTCGTTCGTAGTGAACGGACAGACGTTGCCTGCCGGAGAGTACTTCGTTGAAGGCCTGTGGTGGAACGCCGTCGCCTTTCACAATCTAAACGGCGAACCAGGGCTTGTCGTTCTGGCGCAATACAGCCCCCGCACGCAGGAAGTGAAAACCAAGCTCATCTTCTACCGTTACGGCGACCATTACATTTTGGCGTCAGCCGAGTTGCCTAACACCAACCACGCTCGCGCCTTCCAGACCGGAAAGGTCGAAGGCAAGGTAGCCCAGACCAAGCCCGAGATCGTGGAAATCAGCGGGAAGTGAACTCCGCGATCAACGCAAATCCTGCGAGGCCCGGCTCGACCGGGCTTCTATTTCTCCTCTTTGTAATCCAGCGCGAAAATGTCCTGCCGCGAGTCGTTACATCCAGCCGTTCTGGCCAGTCAAACCAATTTGAGGCTGGTTATCTGTATAACAACTGGTCAGTGCCCAAAATCTGTTCGCTGCACTGAAATCCGCCGATAGTTATCACGACCGGCCGACCCTTTCTCTTATTCCAACCTGCATGTGCCCACGCTTCGCGTGCCAGTCAGATTATCCCGGGGTCGGGATGAACATCACTTATCACCTTCGCGAAACCATATCCAGCGTCATCGTTCACATTGAAAAGGCGTGAGTTAGCTCCCAGCGACACTGGCAGTCGTCGTGCAGTACGCAACCGCGTCAGTTTGAGAGACTCGATGTGTCTAGGAGAAAAGCATGTGTGGAAAGAGGGTGGTCGCAATGTCTGTAAAGTTCATCGCAATGGTCGTCGTGCTTGGCGTGGCGTGGTACGCGATAGCACAGGATGCCCAGGCGGCTTATCCGAGCATGGCTCCTCTTGACCAATACCTGATGGAGGACCGGAATTCTGAAATCGCGTTGGCGCGCAGTGCGGCGCCGGAGTCCATCTCACGCGATGCCGAGGTCATGGTTCTGGGACGTCACGGTTACGAAACTGCGATTAAAGGGACAAACGGTTTCGTGTGCATGGTGGAGCGCTCCTGGACTGCTCCGATCGATGACCCGGGGTTTTGGAATCCCAAGGGGCGTGCACCGATCTGCCTTAATGCCGCGGCCGCACACACCTACTTGCCACGCACGATTAAGAAGACAGACTTGATACTAGCTGGACGGACGAAAGCCCAGATGGTTGAAGCCGTCGCAGCCGCAGTCGACAAAGAGGAATTGCCGCCGATGGAGCTCGGGGCTATGTGCTACATGCTGTCGAAGCAGGGCTACTTGGGCGATCCGGTCGGACACTGGCATCCCCACCTCATGTTTTTCGTGTCACAAGCTGATCCCGCGGCATGGGGAGCAGGTCTGCCCGGCTCTCCCATCCTCGCGTTCAACGACACCTGGGAACACTTGGTCATCTACCTGGTTCCGGTGCGGCAGTGGTCGGACGGAACGGCTGATCGCTGAGCAGGAGCTCTTATGCTTCGATTTCCATGTTCGGGCATATTCGCTTCCACAATAGCGGTTCGCACCCTTTTCAATCGACTATTGCTTCAGAGCAACGACATTTCCTTTGTAGCCCAACTATCTTTTCTTCAGACTCTGTACGGGAAAGCGCCATTGCCCCATGAAAAACATCTTTTCTGAAAACGGAAATCTCACGCCCCACTCTGAAAGCCTCGCTGGCAGCACGAAAAGCGAGGGTGACAAGAATAACCGGAATGCTCACAAAAGAATGGTCACTATCTGGCTGGTCGTCCTTTTCGCTTTGTGGGTCGTTCTGACCACGGCCCTAGCGCTAACAGCCCGTCATAGCAAAAGTAGGAAAACCCTACAGCCGCCAGTAATTGCTGCCGTGACGTGCTAGGAGCATAACCTTCTGAAGAGTAGGTCGATGAGCTTATCAAGTGAGTTCTGCGAATGGGTGCAAGCCCTTCATCCGTGGCGGGTCTACAACGGAAGCAAAGCTCGGCCTGCGTGATTTGATACCGGAAAAAATTATTCGCGCAGGTTGCGCAAGGCAAAAGTGCGAATAATGCTTTTTAAGGTCTGCCGCGGCCTAATGCCCCAAATGTGTGGAGTCGAGAACAGGCGCAGTGGCTTTAGTCTCCCGGTGGCCAGTGGCTGAGCTTTCGCCGCGCCGCCGCAGTCCGGTTTGACTTGGCTCTGTTTCCTGTTCCCGCTCATCGAACCGGACAGGCGTATTTCACGCATCCGGCTCTCGGAGAAAGGTTCACGGCGTCGCCCACGGAAAATTGCGAGTCCGCGCGGTGAGGCGGACTAAGCCCATCACCTCGTGCAAGCCGGCAACGGGAAACCGTTTCGTCGCCGGCCATCTCACTTTGTGCTTGGCGCACAACCACTGACGCAGCCTCTTTCGAGCGTGTCGCTCAATAGCTCGATAGGCTTTGCTGACTGGTCCAAGACAGAAATAGTTGGCCCATCCGACCATCATTCGATTGAGTGTCACTATTACTGTTTCTTGATCCAGCCAGGTTTTATTTCGTCCGGTTTCATCGCT